>Ga0105237_10000672_pt1 | contig 47239 bp, 62 predicted proteins | sample KBSC24metaG_FD_81520 | JGI IMG/M metagenome (GOLD analysis project Ga0105237, IMG submission 81520) | Corn rhizosphere microbial communities from Kellogg Biological Station, Michigan, USA - KBS C2-4 metaG | ecosystem: Host-associated > Plants > Roots > Rhizosphere > Soil | place: Michigan, USA...
ACCCCGCCCATTCCCGGATTCGCGACAACGTTGTTACTTCCCGCTCCGTTGCCGGAGGGCTAGGCTGGCTACATGAAAACGTCCGCTGCCGAAATCATCTGCGAGTACGGTCCCTTTCCCGACGCCGAAAAAGTCGCCGGCGTCACCTACGACGGCCGGCAAGTCTGGTTTGGCGGTGGCGAAAAACTTTTCGCCTTTGATCCCGCGAGCGGCAAGACCACGCGCGCGCTCGACGTCCCCGCATATGCCGGCACCGCCTTCGATGGCCGGCATCTCTACCAGATCGCCGATGGCCGCATCCAGAAAGTCGATCCCCAGACCGGCCAGGTGCTCTCCTCCATTCCCACGCCCGATCCCGAGGGCAATTCCGGGATGGCGTGGGCCGAAGGCACGCTCTGGGTCGCGCACTATAAGAATCGGAAAATCCATCAGGTCGACCCCCAGACTGGCGCCATCCTCCGCACCATCGAGTCCAACCGCCACGTCACCGGCGTCACTTGGGTCGGCGGCGAATTCTGGCACGCCACTTGGGAGGACGAAGGCAACGAATTGCGCCGCATCGATCCCGAAACGGGCGAGGTCCTAGAGATCGTCGAGATGCCTGCGGAAATCGGCGTCTCAGGTCTCGAATCCGATGGCCAAGACCGGTTCTTCTGCGGGGGCGGCGACACCGGAAAAATCAGGGTGGTCCGCCGACCGAAGCGCGCTACGGCTCGAGAGAACGGCGCTTGACCACGGGTCCTCTCCTTCAACAACTGCTTCATTTCGTAGGCAGCGAGAAACGCCCCCGCCCCCATTTCGGAAACGACTTTCGCCTGCCCTGCGGCGTCAGCGAAAGCCTGACGCTACAAGATTCCGGCGAGAATCGGCACACCAAGCTTGTGAGCTGCTCCCATCATCTCGCGACTGAGCCTGTCACGTTTCTGCAATTTGTTCGGAACGAGCGCTCCCATGGAAACGCCCGTTCCGCGTCTTTCAGGGCTTCATCCAGCAATTGGAAGGGTGTTCAGGCGTCGCAGAAGCGGTCGCGTCGCGCAACTGACACTTGCCCCGCACCGCGAAGCGTGCGAAAAACCCTCCCGCACCCGCAACCCTGCCCGTGCACGCCGGCATAGCTCAGTTGGTAGAGCAGCTGATTTGTAATCAGCAGGTCATCGGTTCGAGCCCGATTGCCGGCTCCAGTTGCAACTTATTTTGGTGGAGCACGTTAAGGCTTTCGTTCTCGGCGGGGTGATGATCGCTTTTTTTTGGCGGGCATCACTTCGGCATCACTTTTGTTCTTCTTTGATAATCTTGCCGCGGCCTCTTCCTCGACCGAGCTTGCGTAAGAAAATGCCGTGGAAAGGGGCGCGAGGGGAAAATTCAAAGCAGCGAATTTCTTTCGGCCATCGGTGCCGAATTGTTCCGCAACGTATCCCGAGAAAAATGGAGCAAGGCCGAAAGATTCGAACGATTTCGCGAGGAAAATCTCGAAATCTTTTACGAAAGCAAGCATCACTCCACCTCCTCGCCTCTGGGCGGAATGTATCAGGAGATCGATGGCTCGAACCGCTGCCTCACATACCGCGAGCAGTTCGCCGGGATTCGAATTGTAGAAATCGCTCATAGATTCTCGATGTTCGTGAAAGTCGGCCGGGGTGTAGGGTTTCATGGTGTCAGCGGCGATCGCCTTGACATCAAAAACACGCTTGCCCCTTGGCCCCTGTTTTTCGGAAAGACAGCAACCCGTTTCAACACGGACTTTGAGCGCGAGATCTGAAGGCATCTTCATCCGGCCCAACTCAATGCTTAGAATCGTTTCGCGACTCACCCCCAGGATTTCTGCGAACTCTTGCTGAGTTTTTCCGGCCGCCTGACGAATGTGTCGGAGTGCGTGCGGAGGCGAAGCGGGTTTGCGAGGCATATGGAGAACTACATTCAAATGTGGGACCGAGCCGAAATGATCGGTGACAGGACCGTGTATATGTAGCACATCCACTACATGTCACGACAAATTGAAATCACCGAAACACTTCAATCTCGCGGGCAGGTAGCGGCGCTAGTCGGTTGTCATCCACGGACGATTCAGCGTGCGGAGAAAAATGGTGAACTGCAGCCGATCAAATTCAATGCACGCTTGATTCGCTACAGGCTAAGCGACGTGTTGGCCTGGATTGAAAGGGCACGAGTCCAATGAGCACGGCCCAATCGGGTTCAACTTTCGACCACTGGCACCCCGATATCGAGGAGTTCATCGACGCCAAGTCGGGCGAGGAGCGCAAGGCTCAGGCCCTGATCGACGCCGGCTATGACGGCAGCTTCAACGGGGACGCCTACGGCACCGTGGCATTCCAGAACGAGAACCTCGGCGTGCGGGCCAGCGACGAGTTCATGAAGAAGGCCCAGCATGAGGAAGCGGATCCGGCGGGGTCCTACAATACCCGGGCGGTGATGACAGGACAGCCACTGGATGCCAAGCATGCACTGACGCGCCTGCACAAGATCGCCGCAGGCGTTCGCTTCTGCGGGGATCCGGAGATCCTCTTCACCGGTGAAGCGACTGCTTCAAAACCGCCTAGCACAAAAAGCCCTTCACCTTGTCTCCAATGAGGCTTTCTCAATCACTTCCCGTGTTTCCCTCGGCTCCTCTTCCACGGATTCCCTCGACCTTTGCCAAGTCTCGCGAGGTCCTACGCCTCACCGGCCAAAGCATGTTCCACAAGTTCCGCGTCGAGCACGTGCTGGTCGTGACATTGACATTTTCAGAGCGGATCACAAGTACCAGAGACGCTCACAAACGTCTGAATTCCGCACTGAACAACAAGCTTCGCGGCCGTTATCAAGCGTACTTGTGGGTCCTCGAGCCCCATTCAAATGGGTCGATCCATTACCATCTCCTCCTCGCGACGAAGGCCGATCTCTACCGCGGCACCGACCTCAGTGCGTTTGAGAAGCGAAGTGACGCGTCGGCAGAATCGAGGCGTCGGCGCATGGGCCCCGAACTCCTTGCGGAGGCGGCGTGGCTGGAGGAAATTTTCCCCGCATTCGGTTTTGGTCGTGTCGAGGTTGCGCCGCTGGTTTCCGAGCAACCGATGGCCGTGATCTATTATTTCATGAAGACGGAATGGCGGTTCCGACCCATCCCGTTCGACGAAAAGAGGTACATCCGCTGGTGGAGTTCTAGCTTAAATATACGGGGCGGAACGATCAAGTTCGCATGGGTCTCGTCTCGGCCATATCGTCTCGAACTGAAGGATTGGACGCTCCGAATCCTCGGAGTGGAGGAACACGACCATGAGCGAGTGCGCGAGCTTGGAGAGGAGACATTTCCAAAGGAGCTTCGGCACGCACTCGGGATCTCGTGGTATTTTCAATTCATGTGCTGGCGAGCGCAGGGGAAGCCGCCGGTCCGGCCAATTCTCACATTTCCTTCGCCCGACCCCGGTCTGTCGCCACTGGTCGACTTTCGCTCATGGTCAGCATTACAGCGGGAGAAACAGAATCACGACCCAGTTTAAATTCAATTATTGGGTTTGAACCCGAGCAAACATGACTTCATCAACAAATCGGATCCCGAAAAATGCCGGGGCCGGAGGCCCCGGCGGCGCGGAGCACTTGGCGGCGGCGGGTTGGCGAGCGGGCGACTGGGACATTGCCCAAAGCGCGAGAGAGGGGGCGAGCTTGCGAGCCTCCCGAGCGAGTGCGACGGCAGTCCCACAAGCCCGCCGCCAAACCTGCCGCCGCGTATTGTTTCGCCAATCGCGGTTCGACACAACTTCGTTTACCCTTGATCCGGTCATTCAGTCGACCGCCGTGGATTGGCGTCGAAATCCGTCCGACGTCGCCATGGCTATTCTGCCAGTTCTCTCCAATATCGCCGGGCCACCGGCGTGCCATCTATTTAATGCCAAAGTGAGCATTTCACCTCGCCTCAACTTGATCGTGGGCGCCCTCGGTTGCCCGGCGTGGCGACGTGCGCAGGAGGTCATGGGACCAGTGGAAGCTGAGCGGCGATCAAGTCCGGCTCTTAGCCGGTCGCGGGCCGATCTCAGACGCACTCGGCTCCGGCAGGCCGGTCAACTCGCCTGCTGCCGGGGGGAACACCTCTCGTCAGTTGCAAACGCCCCATGAGCCTTTCCCCGTCATCCGGCACTGAGCCGAGAGCCCAATTCCGCGGCACCGAATGGTTTGAAGTCCGTCGGGGAGCCTCCTTCCCGATTGAGAGGCTACCCGCCCGGCTGGCTGCATGCATTGCATCACAATCCCGGTTGTATCGCGTTAGCCCGGATTTCGTGGCGACGACCGCGTTGGCCGTGCTCGCCGGCATCGGCGTCGAGAACACCGCCGCTAAATCCGCAGCCAATACTGCGGTTGACCTACCATTCAACGTGACCGTGGCGGTTCACGGAGCATGCTTTGGGGAGGCGCTACGCGCCCAGCTCGAGGTTATCAAAGATCTGCAAAACGAAAGACTCCGACAGGCCGCGGGATTGAGCCGGGAACGCGTCCGACAGCTCCATAAGGCACCGATCCATCGATTGCCCGAGTACGCCATTCCTGCCGGCCCGTGGGATCCTCGCAGGGCGGAGGAAGCTCGCCAGTACGCAATCGTCGTCGTGCAGCAACCGCTCTTCTGGATCGAGGCGCCGGGCGGCCGGGAACTTCGCGCGGGGTTCGCATCCAGTTTCGACCGCACGCTCCTGGTCACGGATTGCAGCAGCGACATCGTGCCGCGCCTTGTCGCGGCCAAGCCCAGCCGGGACGATCGCCGACTTGCAAGGTTGTTGGCCCGACTCAGTCATGGTGGCCATATCGATGTCCCGGCTTTGAAGACGAAAGGGCTCTGTCCGATCGTTCAACCTCGGTTTGGCTTGGTCTGCGCGACTGATGCGACTTCGTTGCGGAAGGCCATCCTCAGCGATCGCCCCGAAGTCCGGGCGCTGGTGGAGACCTCGATTCTTCTGGCCCCGGCAGATAGTGCCGAACTCCCGCCCCACCTCGGAAACGTGATGGCCGCCGGTGGTTATTGGAAACAGGCGATTGAGAATCTGCTCTACGCCCGGCGTTCCCGCAATTGGAGCGCACTTGCGCCATTTCCCTGCTTTCACGAGCCATTGCTCGCTTGGAGCGCTCGATGGCAAACCCTCCTGGCCTCGACGCCTGAGCATCTGCGCCGCCATCTGACGCCGTTCAGCAGGCTTCCGCACAAGATAGCGAGCCTTTTCCTTCAGATCGGTGAGTACGCTAACTGGAGTGAACAAACCGGCGCCGCTACCGCGGCAGTCGAAATCGCGGAGTGGCTCGCTACGCAATCGTTGCTCTGTGCCGCGGACGCTCACCGCGACGACGCGGAGACTTCTCTTGTGGAGGCGAAGGAGCACATGCTGGCCAAGATCCGAGCGACCGGTCCCATCGATTTCTGGCGGCTCTGTCGGACGTTTGACCAGCAGGACAAAGCACGGCATCAGCCCGTTCTGGAAGCGCTTCTCGCCGAGGGGCGTGTCCACACAGCCCGGAAGGAAAACTGATGGCGGCATGAGTGACACCCAACCTCCACCAATGCCGTCCCCGAAGGATGATCGCGCAGGCCATTCAGGGTGTCCGGTTCCAGATGATGCCTGGTTCACCCACTGGACCCCGTATTCCGATTTCGCTCTCCGCATGCCGTGTCCGTTGGCCGGGAGGGCCGAGTGGTTGGCGGGCCGTTATGGTCTGACCCCGCTGGCCGGCTACGTCGTCGCACTCGTGACTGTGGCGTGTGTCAACGGTCCCTGTCATCGCATCGTAAATCCGCTGGAGAACACGATCATTCCCTCCACATTTGCCGCGGTACTACATGGAGCATCAGCGTTTCAAATCGGTGCCGCGCTCAGCGCGGAACTCGAACCCCTGCGGCGGTGGATTGCAGAAAACATCGGCGACCCCGATGGGCAGGAGCGGTATCGTGTCCGGCTTCGACAAAGCGCGCTCTGCGAGCAAATCCGCAATACGGAACAAGCGCTGGCCATGGCCGGGAAGCCGCTTGATCCGTTGGTGGAGCGAATGGCGCCCCCGATCTCCGAGCGGGAAGCGCATGTCGATGCACTGAACCGGCAGGCCGCAGAACTCAATTCCCAGCTCCGAGGTTCTGCCTTTGGACTCGCTCCGAACCTAATCGTCGAAGGGGTCAGCCTCGGCCAACTCCGCGACCCCGGCAAGCTGTGCGTGGACGGCAGCGTCTACTACGCCGCCGTGCGAGGGGATTTCCTGGGAATGATGCTCCGCCAGGGGACTGCCGATCAGCGTGCAAATTTTGTACGTCTGCTGGCCGCTTCCTGGACCGGGGTGACCTGCGCCGGAGTCGAGGAGGCGCATCGGCAACCGTTGATCGGAAGCGTCGTCACGAGCACGACGGCCGGAGCGGTGGAATTGCGGCAAAAGTACCCCGAGGTAAGCCACCACCATTTATTCGTCGGCGGTGCCTCCGGGGAAGCCTTGCGGCTCTCAGAAAGCAGTCCTGAAGATCTGACAGCTCTTTGGCGTGGTTGCCTGAATGCTGTTCTCACCAAGCGAGTGGAGCGGAGCGGCATCGCTCATTCCTGCGAGCCGAATGCCGCACGATTCTACGGCGACTTTGTAGCGCAGGTGCTCAGACGCGCGGCCCTCTCACCCCAGCCCGAGCGATTCGAACGCGCCGCCATCCTCTCGCTGAAGATGGCACTGCTCGTTCACCTCACCTCGGCCCCCCGGGAGTCAATTACCTTGGACGAAATGGAAGCCGGCTGCGCCCTGGCGTGGTGTATCGTCCGGGAGGATTTTGAATTTGCGACCTCGTACCATGCCGCCCCGGAACATAGGGTCTCAAGCGAAGTCGAACGCCTTGTCGCCAAGCTCCGAGTCCGGGGGCCGATGACATGGCGGGAGCTTTTGCGCGGCTCACACAGGCAGAAGGCAGAGCCGCTTCACGCCACGCTTAACCACGCAATGCAGCTGGGTCAGGTCCGCAAGGAAAACGACACCTACGCCGCAACGTAATGATGATGTCCCCCATCAGCTTGTCAGCATGTCAGCCTCCGAGGATTCACGTGGAAACGTCGAGCCACGAGGATTGTGCAGTGAAAGCACTGCGTGAATTGAAGCGATTGTCTCACCCGTGGCCAAGGCGGACACGTGGGCTCTCGAGGCCGAACCAACCGATCCAGATTCGAGCCCATACTCTGGCGATCGTGACAGCAGGATACCTCGTTTTTGAAATCGATGGCGAATCGGTAGCTGTCTCCCGCGGTGACGGCGTGATCTTGGTGCCGCAGTTTTGCCGCTTGACCGAGGTGAGGGACGCTGCCGACCGGCTCGATTTCCAGGTGCTTCCTTTTAGTACCTCGCTGCTCCGGGCCGCGGCCAACCGCAATCCCGAAGCGGAAGCCATGGCGCGACCGGCAAACTTCCCGACCCATCTCTTCAAGCTCACAGGTCTCGGCGAAGACTTGCTCTGGGCCGGCATCACCGACCCGCGGAGACAGAAGGCGCTGGTCTTTCAGATCCTCTTTTCCAGCTTCCGCGCGGCCTTCTACATCTTCCTCGCCCGGCATCTTTACGCTCCGAGAAAGGCTTTGGCAGAATTTCTGCAAGGCGCTTCACCGTCTACCGTGGCTGAAGCCGCGGAGCGCTACCCCGGAGGAGCCAAGTCCTTTAACCGGGAGTTCCGCCACATTTATGGTACATCACCCGAGGATTGGTTGTCTCGCCGCCGCTCAGCGCTATGAAAAATCCGACTCCACCGACAAATCCACCAACCCCGACTGCTCTGGGTGCCATGCAGGAGCCCACGAGCGTCCTCTCAGCGCTCACCCTGCCTGGCCCCCTGAGGTCCTTCGACTTCCTCGGCCGTCAGAAGCTGGCCCGCGGCGCGCCGTTGCGCGATCTCAATTCCGAATACGCCCGGATCCATCGCAGCCACTTCAAATTCAAAAGTCTCAGTTGCTGGGCGTACAACATCTCCATCGGATGCCGGCACGCTTGCCGGTTCTGCTACGTCTCCACTAGTCAACGATCCCGCAAGGGCGCCGTCGAGGAAAGCAATGCTCCGGTCAGTCGCATTCTCCGGGAATTCGGCGTGTTGGATCCCGAAGCCGAATGGGGTGACTACGTGGTTTTCCGCCCGTGGGATGAGAAAAAGTTTCTCGCCTCGCTGCGGACGGCCGAAGCCGCCAGCGACTTGAAGCCCGACGGCAACCGGGCCGTCCTTCTAAGCTCGAGTTGCGATCCCTACCAGACCATCTCGATACCCAACGATCCTCAGCGGCAGAAGGTCCTCAACGGCCTGGGACGGTACCTGGTCCGACGTGCGCTGGAACTCATCCTGAAACACTCGACCATCAACGTGCGCATTCTCACCCGCTCCCCCCTGGCGAAACAGGATTTTGATCTCTACAAAGCGTTCGGAGACCGTCTGATGTTCGGCATGAGCCTGCCCACGCTGAATGACCAGTTGGCGAGGATCTACGAACCGAAGGCACCCTCTCCATCCCGGCGCCTCGCGACGCTGCAAGCCGCCAGCGCCGCCGGGCTCAACGTGTATGTCGCGATGGCGCCCACCTACCCGGAGTGCGACGAAGCCGATCTTCAGCGCACTCTGACGGCGATCGCCGATGTCAAGCCGATGACGATCTTTCACGAGCCAATCAACATCCGGGGAGCAAACGTCTCCCGGATCGCCGAGCATGCCGAGTCCCTCGGAAGGCAATTTGATCGGACGGTTTTCGACAATGGAACCAACTGGCGGAGGTATGCCGTCGCGCAATTGTTGACGGTGCAGAAGGAGGCGACTCGCCTCGGCCTCAAGGATCGCCTGCATCTTTGGCCGGACAAGGCTTTGAAGGCCAAGGGGCCCTTCTTCGCGGCGAGGGAGGCCGAGTATGCACGCGCCAAGCAGCTATCGGAGACTGCCTTCGAGCGGATCAGCGAATGGCCATCGTCAGCAAAGGAGAAGCAATGAACAAAAGAACGCAAAAGAACGAAATCCCGGTGCTCGCTGCTTCCCCATTCGCACCGATGGATGTGGTCGATGATCAAAACCTCAGCACGGAGGACCGATCATTTCTGGTCCAGCGCGAGCAGATTATCGAGGCCGGCCGGAAGACCTTTTTGCAAGTCGGCAAGGCGCTCCTCGAAATCCGCGAATACCGCAACGGGTTGCTTTACAAGCGGTTCGGCACCTTTGATGCCTACTGCAAGGAACGATGGGATCTCGGCCATTCGCACGCCTACCGCTTGATGGATGCCGCAGAGGTTTACCGCAGTTTGTCCCCCCGGGGGGACAAAGCACAGGAAGTCGAATTGCCGGTCACCGAAAAGCAGCTACGGCCCTTAAAAAGGCTTCCATCCAAGCTCCGGCTCAGGGCCTGGAAGAACGCAATTAAGGCCGCAGGGGCGGCACCCGTTGTGGCGCGTCACGTCGAAAGGGAAGTGCGGATCCTGATTGACGAGGAGGGCATTCAGCCGCCGGTTGAGCCCGAGACTCCGACCCAAAAGTTTCGTCGCCTGCCCGAGAGTGACGTCACGCAGATCCTGTCGTTGCTGACAATGATCCGAAAGTCTGTTGCCCGTGGTGCGGTAAAACGGATCCCTGACTTGCTCGACGAAATCACCCGTCTACTTCCCAGCTCTTGACGCCAAGTGAGTCCGCGCTCCGAGCTTCGGCGTCGGTCGCGCAACGATCACGAGGTCACGGTCATTTCGGCTTCCGTTTTCGAGCTAATGCCTGGCGGATTTTCGCGGCCCGCTTCTGGTCGATTGGTGGAATTCCCCGCAAAAGCGAATCTGCTGAAGTCCCCAGGTGCTGCGCCATTAGCGCGAAGTTCGTCACACCACATGGATGCAGCCCACGTTCGATGTTGGAGACGGTCTGCCAATGCAGGCCGATCAACTCGGCAAAGCATTCTTGTGTCAACCCTGCTTCAAGGCGAGCGGCACGGATGTTGCCGCCGATGATGCGGAGCATTTGGGATTCAGACACAGCTCATGCTGAGAGGCGCCCCCATCTCGTTGACATCGACGATACGCTTACTTAGCCTCCTCTCAGATTTTCGAAACCCGGCCCCAGCACCATGGAATTCAAATTTGCATGCCCCCATTGCGGCCAAAATCTCAGCGCCGCCCCCGAGGATGTTGGCGTCGTCAGCAATTGCCCGGCCTGCAGCCACGAGTTGACTATTCCAGGGAGCGCTCCTCCAGTGGATGACTCGGCGGCACCAGGCGGACATTCACGCAATCCTCGGGGCGCATCTCGGATCGCAAAAAATGCGCTGATCGGCGTGGCGCTCCTTCTGAGCGTGTGGCTCCTTCGTGTTGTGGCAGTCAAAGTGGGCCTTCTTCACGCGCACGGCGCCGACCGTCCTTCAGTGCCTACGAACGTAGTGCCCCCCGAGGACCGGGGAACCGAAAACGATGGCAGACTCGTGATTAAAGGGCTGTCGCTGGGAATGGGTGGCGAGGAAGCATCCGCCGCCATCCTCGCCCAAGGCAACGGCCACTTGAAAGTCTATCCTCCGCCACAGGGCGGAGTGTGGTATAACGTCCTCCTTAAATATGCTCCGGATCAAGGCAGCTACGAAGCCGGTGCCATTGCAATCGACAAAGAGACAAGGACCGTTACGGAATTCTACTTCCGGGCGCGCTTCAGCGATTTTCTATTCAACACCGGTGACCTGTCTCCAAAAGACTTTGCTCAGAGCATCATCAACGCCTACGGGATTCCGAGTTTGGAACCCACTCTCGCGGACGGACAAGACGCTTGGCGGTACGAGAGCCCCAAAGGATGGACGCTGCTGGTTGGAGCCGACAAAGGAATCCACGTCTTCCTTTCGCCCAAACGCAAATTCGATTAGAAGAGTCGTCGCGCCAATGTTTGAGGGCGGAGCAATCCGCCAAGATACGTGGGACCCGTTGGGCTGGAGCGCGAGAATCGGGAACAGAAGAAACGTAAACGCATTGCCAGCCGGAAACTACGCGCGCGGAGACGACGCCAGGAGGCTTCGATAGCCTTCTCATGCGTTCCGAGTCTTCATCGCCTGCCGCACCAAGGACTTTGCCGGACTCCATTTCGCCGGGAGAAAGCTCTCTGCCCTCGTTTCGAAGTGGAACACCCGGCTGGGCGCCAGGAGCAAGCCGCCGTTAACCTCGTTTCAGCAGCACTTTTTCTGCAAAACCAAGTTAAATCGCCCCTCCGGTACAAGCAGTCATAAGTTTCTGTGTTCTGAGGCACTTACGCTCGGAGACGCCAGGTTTTACAGAGAAGGGTTTCACGCAGTTTGATCCGAGAGGTTGACGCTGTAAATCCCTGAAAACGTCGAGGTTACGTTATACTTATCAATCCAACAATACCAACAAGCTCGAAACTTCTCACCTCTCCCGGCCGCGCGCGGGTATGTCCCGCCCCCGCCGAGGGCGAGACCCGGCTATTTCCCCATTCCAGGCAAGCCACTATGCCCGCCTTCAATGCCGTCGGTGCTTCCTCTGTCGGGCGCTGAGCGCATGGATCACGCCACCGACGACATGCTGCTCGACAACTACCTGCGCGCGGTTGCTCCGCTCGCAGGGGAGACCTTGCCCACCCTCCACCCTTCTTGGACATCACATGCAAGAATCACGAAACTTTCGCAATTACATCCACCAAATCGGGGCGAACCCCGTCGCGCGGCCGGTGCGAAAGCCCTCGCAGGGAACCGGCATCCCGCAGAAGCAGTAATTTTCAACGCCCGACTACGATTCTGCCTCAAGCAGCAATCATGTGGTTGCGAACGGCATAGCGAACGAGTTCGCTGAACGCCTCAAGCTGGAGCTTTCGCATGATCGTCGCGCGATGCGTCTCCACGGTCTTCACACTGATGCCGAGCTTGGCGGCTACGTCCTTATTGGCACTGCCCTCGGTCAGCAATTGCACGGTCTCTCGTTCGCGAGGCGTGAGGACTTCTTCTCCAGCAACGTCGTTGTTGTTGTTTCCCGTCAGAGACTTGGCGAAGAGAATCTCGCCGACCTTCGTTGTAAAATATGGCGTGTGTGCGGCGACGCTACGAAGCGCGGCCCCAAGCTCATCTTTGCCGTCCGTCTTGACGATATAGCTGCGCGCGCCGGCTGCAAAAACCTGCCGCACCAGATCCTCGGTCTCCAAGCCGGTGAACATCAGCACTTCGATCTCGGGAGCAGCCTTTCTGATCTGCCGCGTCGCTTCCAGCCCATTCAAATCCGGCATCTGGACATCCATGACGACAACATCGGGGTGCAACCGCTCAGCCATCTCTACCGCTTCCCGTCCGGTGGCGGCCTCTCCGCATACGGACCATCCTTCCATACATTCAACCACAGCACGAATTCCACGCCTCATAACCAGATGATCGTCCGCAACCAGCACTCGAATTGGTTCCATATAGTGCAAAGATACGGCGCGGCCCACCACTTTGGTCCTCTTTCCTTTACGAAATCGCTTTAGGCGCAACCCTCGTGGTGAACAGCACTTGTCCGCCGTCGTCGAAAACGCTCATGATGGCTTCTTGCGTCAGCAGGGACGCGAGGTGCCTAGTTGCTTCGCCGATGGAAGAGAAGACCTTGGGGGCACCGGAGTATTGACGCCCCAACGTGAACGCCGTGCCATTTGGATCGCGATACAGTGAGACGCTCGCGGTGGCCACGGAACCGAGACTTCGCAAAGCGTTCACCAAACGGACGGGTCATTCTTTCCGGATGCACTTTATGGAGATTACAAAGTCGAAGGGGCCAGAGCGTCAAAGGGGCGCGATTCTTTTGCATGCCACCCCAATTGCTGCTCTTCTGGAACTCGGATCGGAGGAAGTGCACATTGCGATTTGAGGATGCGATTGAGTACCATTCTTTTTCGACAACGGATGACGCAATGCGGTTTGCCTCGTCACTGGTCAGGCAGGAAACCAAGATTACGGTTTACAATTTTTTCGGTAACGAGCTGCTCAAATCAACAGTTTTCCCACTAGCCTGACCAGGATCACCGCGCCCATGTTCGGACATGCTTTCCCCGGTCTCCTACCTGCCGCTCCGCTTAACGGTTGCAGGCGAAACCTTGCCCACCCTCCAGCCTTATGAGAATTGAACGCGCGGCAGGAGCCGCCGCCCCGATTTGGCGACAAATTTCGCGGCTGTTCGCCAAGGCGCGAACGCCAGTTGAACCTCCTTGCTGAAAACCTTATCGGGACCGGACACGGACCAGAAGGTCCGTCTCGGTCGCCAGCACCCAAGCACCACCGCCATTGAACTCAAGACCTACCTTGTCGTCCTTCATTTGCACGACATTGGCCTCCGAGCCCGCAGGCGCCACTACCGTTCCCACAACTTTACCGTTGAGGACGGCGGGGAACATGGCGGCCTTGGTCAGCACCACTTTCTTCGGCCACTTTGCGCGGTCGCCGGCGATCGTTTGAATATCGGCCGCGGCCGATACTGGCGCCGCGCTGGCAATGAATGAGGTGTTCTGGACCTCGGGCGCTGCCACCGGCTGGGGACCTTTCGCGATCACTGGCGCTGGAGTCGCAATTGCCTCGACCGGGGCGGCCACGTGCGCCGGCATGGGCTTGGCAAACGCCGGGTCCTGCTCTCCCGGCAGGATCACCACTTTCGTTCCCGATTCCGCGATGAAACGACCGAGCAGATTGTGGACCACCGGCGTGCGGCTATCCACGGCTTTCTGCACTTCTGGCACCTTGATGTAGTATACCGCCGCGAGAAAGACGACCGACAGCGGCAAAGCAATGCCGCCCCACACCGCATTCTTCTTTTCACTCATATCATTCCTTTCTTTAGGCTACTTGATCCGGGGGCGACGCGGCGCAGACTATGCGCCGGACCGCAACAGAGCAAGACTCAAGTACGTAGGACGTTTGCCCGAAACTGTGAGAGCCTATGACCGATCGACTCCGGGACGCCCACGGCTTGCCGACTCTTGCGCCTTCTGCACCCAGGCGGCGAAGGTCGGAGGGAGTCTTTCGCGCTGCTATTGCGGCGGCAATCAGAATGTGATGACCACGGGTGGTTGGTATTTGTTGCAGCGGAGACTGAGCTTCGTGCCCGCAGGGAGAACTTTCGTGAAGATCACCATGTCGGGCCGGTCCCACATTTTCAAATCAACGAGCACCAGAGTCCATCCATCTTTCAAGTAATCGTCTTTCGTGAACACTTCGGACCCCGCGCATTTGCTTTGCCGCCCCACCACGTCATCCCGCAGACCGTCCCAGAGCCGGGGGGCGAAATGGTACACATTAGCTCTTCCGGCCGATCCGAACCGGAGGTCTAACTAATCCCCGCAGCACGCCTCCGAGAAAATGGAGGCTTTGCGTAGCGCGCACCCTTGTCTCTTCTTTAAACGGATTCTACGCTCGCACGATGAAGCCTTGCCGCGTGCTCAGCGCCTGCAGCGTGGCCCTCGCGTCTACGAACGTCGCGCCAGGAGCACCAGCATCCGCGCCGGGCGCTCAGGTGCCTTTTGTCACCTACGAAGCTGAGGCGCGCGAACCACACCACGGGCAAGATCGTACGCATGACAGGCTTGCCATCCGCCACCAGCTCATCTCCGGAACTGGAAGCGTCCGGACGCGCCTTCGTGGAGTTGAGCAAGCCGCAGGATTCGCTGGATATCCACCTGGCAAATCCTGCGAATACCATCGTGCTGCGGCATTGCATTCCTGATGCAGCGGGCGGCGGCGGCATTACCGCCACGTTGAGCTTTTTCGTGAACGGTCAGTTCCGACAGTCGCTTGGGATGATCTCGAAGCACAACTGGCTCTACGGTCCCGAGGGCCAGAACGGCATGTCGAACGATCCTGCCGCAGGCCAGCCACAGCAGCGGCGCCAGCGAAAACCTCGTGGAAAACAACCATGTGCGCGGCAGTGGCGATGACAGCCTCGCGATCCTTTCCGAGACGGAACGCAACCGCCCCCTTTCTGTCGGCAACATCTTGCGTCACAACACCGCTATCGCCACCTGGTGGGGGCACAACTGCGATCTCGCCGGTGGCAGCGGTCACGTCATCGAGGGCAACCTCCTCGCCGACAATCCCAAATTCGGCTGTTTCACCATCAGCCTTCCCAGCGCCTACCCGATGCACCCCTTACCGATTCCGTAGTGTGCCGCAACACTATTGTCCGCGGCGGTGGCAATTTTGCCAACCAGCACCGTGGCGCCGTCGGGATTTCCGCCGGGAGTACCACAATCACCGGCGTGAAATTCGAGGAGAACACGATCATCGATTCCGTCTTCCGCGCAATCCACATTACAGGGGCCTCGGGGCAGGACATGACGTTCGACCGGAACCTCATCGAACGGTCTGGCGAAGGCGGCATCTGGATAGATGTGGGAGCAAAGGGAACCGGCGCCTTCAGGAATAACATCGTGCGTAACCTCGCGCGCGGCCGGAGCGCATTCGTGAACAATGCCGGCGCCAACTAAACGGCTGAGATCTCTGGAAATTCCTTCCGCTGATCGTGAGCAGCTGCTCCCAGCCGTAGTTGCCGTAGTCGCTTTGCCCCATACGCGACCGGCACACGTTGATTCCTGCACTTTCAATTCCAGCTGTCATCGCTCGTAATCGATCACGGCCTTATAGTAGTCAAGGAAAGCGCCGCTGAAGATCGCGTCGATGCGCTGATCACCCGGCCGGCCATGGTTGAGGAACGTCCAATCCTGCACCCGCGGGCTTTCACCAAATCGGTGACCAAACACGGGAACGCACGCCTGCGCGCCGCCCTCGTCATCTCAATTTTTTGCCCAGCTTTGCCGCAAAACCGCCCTTTTCGGCATCGGATTGAACCTGTTGCGAATATTCCCAAGTGATGTCGTGGATCCCACCCGACCGCTGGAGCTCCCGTTCAAGTCAGCGTTTGGAAATTCCATCCACGTCTGCGTGGTCGAACCAATAGATCGAACCACCGTGGGGTTCGACCGGTGAAGAATACGAGGCTCCGAAGCTGCATCCCTCGCCGAGAAAAACAACATGAATGGTGGCTCGAACAGGTTCCTCAAACCCGTCGTGGATAGCATGAGAGAGATTGCTGCGAGCCAATGGAGAGCAGGGTCTAGGGTGCCTCGGTGAGGACCTGCTGCAATTCCTTCAAGAGTTTCTCCGCAGAGTAGGGTTTTAGCAGGAAGTGCTTGATGCCGAGGCTGGTCGCTTGAGCGGCGGGGTTTGCGTCCGAGAGTCCGCTTGTCCCAATGATCCGCACCGCAGGATTCATCCGGCGTAAAACTTGAATAGTTGCGGCGCCGTCCATGATCGGCATCATCACATCCGTGAACACGGCGGCGATCTCAGCTCCTTGGCGGGCGTAAACGGCCACGGCTTCCACACCATCGGAGGCAAGGACGACTTGGTAGCCAAAAGCCTTGAGCGTCTGTTGTGTGATCTCGCGGACGGCGAATTCATCGTCCACGATGAGGATGAGTTCCCCGTTGCCGCGCGGCATTTCTGTCATCCGTTTCGCCGACGCGTCAAGCGTAGTCTCGGATTGAGCAGGGAGGTAAACGCTGAACTCTGTGCCTTTCTCCAGTTCGCTGTGGACGCGAATAAAGCCGCCGTGGCTCTTGAGGATGGCCACCGAAGTGGAGAGACCCAGACCGGTGCCTTCGCCGATTTCCTTTGTCGTAAAAAAGGGATCGAATATCTTTTCAATCGCGGCCGGCGGTATCCCGGTGCCGGTATCCGTGATCTGAATGCAGACACAAGGCCCCGTCTTGGCCTCGAGGCTCCAAATCAAACCGGCGTACTGCGCATCCAGTATCAGGTTTTCGGCCCTTAGGGTAAGCGCACCACCATTTGGCATGGCGTCGCGCGCGTTCACGCAGAGGTTGAGCAGTACTTGATGAAGTTGTGTCGGGTCGCCCAGGACGGTCCAAAGATCGTGCGGGATGATCGTCCGGATTTGGATATTTTTTGGAAATGTCTCGGTGGCGATTTGTTCAATCTGCCGCACAAGGTGTTTCGGCTGAAGTGGAGTGCGCTCTCCTACGATTCCACGCGCGAAAGTGAGGACTTGTTTGACGATGTCCGCGCCGCGCTCCGCACAAGATTCGATGGTGGAGACCAGGAGTTCCATCGTCGCGGGCCGAAGCGGATTGCGGAGCAGCGGCACGGACATCAAGATTGGCGAGAGAATGTTGTTGAGGTCATGAGCCACGCCGCTCGCCAGTGTGCCGATGTTCTCCAGCCGCTGCGCGCAAAGAAAGCGCCTTTCGAGATTCTTCTGCTCCGTGATGTCGGAACTGATCACCAGCACCGAATTCGGCTCACCGATCTCGTCGCGCACTAGGGTCCAGCGGGCGCTGGCGATGATCGACCGGCCATCCTTCGATACCAACGTGACCTCGCCATGCCACTCGCCAGCCTTGAGCACAGCGGTCTTCGCCGTCGAGTAGGCATCGGCATCCGTGTAGAGCACCGCTTTCACATCCGCCCCGATGATCTCCTCTGCCGTCCATGCAAAGAGGCGTTCGGCTCCATGATTCCAATACAGGACGCAGTCGTTCAGGTCGTGAACGCAGATTGCATCGCTGGCCAGATCCAGCAGCCGCGCCTGCTCCTGGATTTGCCGATCCCGTACTTCGCGCTCGGTGATATCACGCACAACCGTCACGATGTAATCGCGGTCGAGGCGGATCCACCTTGCATTGACTTCAATTGGAAAGCTGGTGCCGTCTTTGCGCCGCCGCCGGTTCAGTTCGACCCTTCTAAGGGAGCCTGTCGCGCGAATCCGGTCCACCTCCCGGGACCAGTCCGCCTCGTTTACCAGTGGGTCGATGTCGAACACCCGTAGCGATAGGTACTCCGCGCGGGTATAGCCAACCTCAAGACAGCCCCTTTCGTTCACGTCGAGAAATCGGCCCGTCTCCGGATCGACGACTTCAATAATATCGTTGGACTGATCCATCAAGTTGCGGAACAGGATGAGAGCCTCCTCCGTACGTTTGCTTTCCCGACGCAACCTCCCTTGTTCCAAGGCGTGTTCGACCGACACACCTAGACGCGTCAGGCGGTCCTTCAGCACGTAATCCGTGGCCCCTTCCTTTATCGTCGCCACGGCGGCGTCCTCGCCAATCGTGCCAGAGACGATAATAAACGGAAGCTCCAGCCCCCTTTCGCGCATCAATTGCAGCGCGCGCCGTCCAGAGAATCCGGGCAGTGCGTAATCGGACAGAATAACATCTAGATCGGCACGGAGGCCGGCAACATAGTCCGCCTCGGTGTCGACCAGCGACCAATCGGGATCGAACCCTGCGCAGCGCAGTATCTGCACGAGCAATTCCGCGTCCTGAGAGTTGTCTTCGACGATCAGCGTTCGCAGTGGTCGCAACATGTTATTCCTCCAGTGCTGGCGGCTGATTCAGTAGCATCCACTGCCAGCCGGATTGTCGCACGGCCTCGACAAAGCGCTCAAAGGTCACCGGCTTTACGATGAAGCTGCTCACGCCCAACTTGTGATTTTGCAGAATTTCGTTCTGTTTTATCGACGAGGTGAGCGCGATCACCGGCGTTGTTCGAGTGCGGGGATCGCTCTTTATGCGTTTGAGCACTTCCAGCCCGTCCCATCTCGGCAGTTCCAAATCCACGAGGATCAACTTGGGCGTCGGTTCGCTGCGGCTATGGCCATGCTCCGTGCATTCGCCAAAAATGAACTCCAGCGCTTCCGCGCTATTCCGGGCAATATGGATGCGATTGGCAAAATTCGCTTTCCGCAGTGCGCTCCGCACCTCTTTCAAGTCATGAAGATTATCTTCGACAAGGAGGATCTCCACCTGTCGTTTCGACCTGGCTCCGCAGCCTGCGCGTTCGAAGAGCGACGCGACGGAAAGCTCCAGCGCATGCGCGATTTTTTCGATGCTCTCTATCGAAATATTTCGTATCCCGCGCTCCACATCCGACACGTACGTCCGGTGGAGGTCCGACGCTTCGGCAAGGTCTTCCTGCGAAAAACCCAGTTCGAGCCGCTTTTCCTTCACCGCATTTCCGAAAACTAGTTTTACGTTATGATGTTTCATGAAAATAGGCTGAGTTCGAGAGCGTATCCGCCCAATCAACAGACGATGAGTGGTATGAATGGGCCGCGCAGACGATGAGTGGCGGAGCCAACCGCGTCGAACTGCGCAGCGCTGCCGCGAGCGCCTCCTGCTGCGAACCGGCGGCTGGGTTGGCTCGATTGAAGGACGGAGCGACCTCCGGATTTTTCTCGAGCATTCGCTGATTGAAGTGGCGCGTGAGCAGTTCGCCGTGCTGTTCGAGGACGGGCACGATGGACTTGACGATGGCGATGGATTGTTCGGTCAGCATGTGGGTTATCTGTTGAATTTCAAGAATAGGTATTTATAATACCTATTGCAGCAAGTATCAACTCCTCTCGGATGAACACCCTTCATTGTGGTCTCCAGCGAACCTGAAATTCCCGTCATGCAACTCACCATGCACACCGACTATGCACTGCGACTGCTCATCTACTTGATGAGCGATGAATCGCGAAAGGTGAGCACCCGAGAGGTGGCAGACGCCTACGGCATCTCCCTTCATCATCTCACCAAGGTCGCAAAATCGCTGACCAAAGGTGGGTGGCTGATCACCGCGCGCGGAGGCAACGGCGGCCTCATGCTCGCCCCCCACACCGCGGATATCCGGCTCGGCGAGATCGTCCGCTACACGGAATCCGCATGCGACATCGCCGAGTGTTTTAACGTCGAGGGCAACACCTGCCCGATCGCGGCTGTCTGCCGCCTCAAGCCAGTTCTTTACCGCGCCCGTCGCGCCTTTTTCGACGTGCTCGATGCGGTAACCGTCCGTGACATCGCCCGCAACCGGGAGGAACTGAGCCCCATTTTCGCCAAGCCGTGCACAGCCTCCGTCCGCTCAGCGCGAGGATGCCGACCCAACCCGCCGACCTCCGATCGACGCCGAATGTCCGCGCGCGGACAACCAAAGTTCCGTAACCTTTCTCCTATGAAACCATCCCAGCCATCGCCCTCGGACTCGTAGGAGTGTCGTCACTCCTCTCCGGCGAATGTGCCTCCGCCGATTCGGCGCAAACACCCAACCAAAGCCATCGTGAATGTCGGAGTACGAGAAGCGCCTAAGTGACGAAGCGCCTGGCGGATGGCGAAGAGTATTTGTTTTGGACATTCGGCGGCGGGGTACCGGGCCTTATTTTCAACCGCGTCCGCGAGGGCGACCTCTTCGAGTGCCATCTCGGCAATCACCCGACCGGTCGGCGTCGCGCAACAGCTCGCAGGGCTGAAATCCGATTTCCCGGCTGGCTTGGGGCGCCTACATCGCCGGCCCTCGCACTGCTCGGCAGGCGAACGGAACTGGCAGCCGCGAAATTCCGGACGCAAGATGTGCGCGCGGCGCAACACGAACGCCAAACCTTTCCAGAATGCACGACATCTCTCTGATTACCACGATCGCCCTCGGGCTCACTGCCGCGCTGTTGTTCGGATTGCTCGCCAAGCGCTTGAGGCTCTCGCCGATCGTGGGTTATCTCGTCGCGGGGGTGGCGGTCGGGCCGCATACGCCGGGATTTGTGGGCGATGCGAAGCTCGCGACGCAACTCGCGGAAATCGGAGTGATCTTGCTGATGTTCGGCGTCGGCCTTCATTTCAGTTTGAAGGACCTGCTTGCTGTCCGCTCGATCGCTGTCCCCGGAGCGCTCGGCCAGAGCACCGCCGCGACACTGGCCTGCACGGGCCTTGCCGTAGCGGTCGGCTGGACGTGGCAGACCGGGTTGATTCTTGGAATTGCCGTGTCAGTTGCGAGCACGGTCGTTCTACTTCGCGCATTAATGGATCACGGTGGCGTTGACACCCCGGAGGGTCACGCCGCGGTCGGCTGGCTCGTCGTGGAGGACATCATCACTGTGCTCGTCCTTGTCCTGCTCCCTCCGCTGGCGGCGAGCGGCGGCGGCGGATCGAGCCTTTGGCAAACGATGGGGGTAGCGATGCTGAAGCTTGCCGTGCTCACGGCCATCGTGATGCTCGCGGGCGCTCGGTTCGTTCCGTGGCTGCTCCTGCGGGTGGCGCGCCTACGTTCGCGCGAGTTGTTCACGCTCGCCGTGCTCGTAATGGCCATCTGTATTGCGACGGTTTCCTATGTGGCCTTCGGAGCGTCGATGGCGCTTGGCGCGTTCCTCGCCGGCATGGTCGTAGGGCAGTCGAAGGTCAGCGATCAAGCCGCGGATGATGTGCTCCCGATGCGCAACGCCTTCGCGGTGCTCTTCTTCGTCTCCGTCGGCATGCTCTTCGACTACCGCACACTACTAGACTCGCCGATGCTGATGCTCGGTGTGCTCGCGATCATCCTCGTGGTGAAGCCCTTGGCCGCGATCATGATCGTGATTCTCGGCGGACATTCCTTGAAGACCTCGCTCACCGTCGCCGGCGGGCTTGCGCAGATCGGAGAGTTTTCCTTCATCGTAGGAGACATGGCCAAGTCCCTCGGCCTCATGCCCGGAACGGGCAGTAATGTGCTTGTCGCCGGCGCGATTATTTCAATCAGCCTCAACCCGCTGATCTTCCGAAGTATGCTGGGGCTGGAGCCGAGGTTGGAAAAATGGCCGTGGCTGGCCCGATGGCTTGCGGGTCGAGGCGAGAAACTCGGGGCACGCGCCAACGAAATCGCCGCCCAGCGGAACACCGATCCGGGCGCGATTGTGGTTGGCTACGGACCCGTTGGCCAGACGGTGACGCGCCTGCTCGCAGAGTTCGGGATCAATCCAACCATCGTGGAAACCAACGTGGATGCGGTTCTCGAACTTCAACAACGAGGTCTGCAGGCTCTCTTCGGCGATGCGACACGGCCCGACATCCTGAAAACGGCCGGTGTCGCCTCCGCAGCTTATCTCGTGGTGACGATTCCCCACGCCGAAATCAGCCTGCGAATCATTCAAGCGGCACGCGAAGCTGCTCCGCTGATTCGGGTGCTGGCTCGCGGGGAATACATTAACCAACACGAAGCGTTCGCCGCCGCGGGCGCTGCCATCATCCGTTACGATGAAGCGGAATCCGCCGCCGCTCTGGCGGAGGCATTGCTGCACGACATCGACGTTCCTTCAGCTCGAATCGACGCCGTCGTCACGAGCATTCGCAACGAGTTTGCTCCCTCACGCGGAGGTCTTGGAGCTGATCCCAAGCTTTAACGCGACGCGGCGCGGTAACGGAAGCGCGGCGCAGCCTTCACGCCGCCTCCGACACGGTCGGCGTCGGTTCGTCCTCGATGTCAAGCGGACCATACCAACGGCCCCCCCACAGCCTGGCACCGCTTGGCGAGTGACGGCGATCGAGGTAGATCTCGACCTCATTCCGGTCCGGGTCTTTGAGGCGCATGGCCCAACTGATCCCGTTATTCCGACTGATAAACGGCACGTGCCCTTCGGCCAGCTTCCGCCGCATTCGGCCCAAGGTCGCGCGATCTGGCACCTCGAAAGCAATATGAGCGATCCCAACCGCGCGCCGGGAGGGATTGACGGCCCAGGCCCCGATTTCTTCGATCGCGATCGAATGATGTTCACTGCCAATCGCCAGGAACGCGTAGCGTCCTGTACGCTCTGTCAGCCGGAGGCCCAGTAACCCGGTGTAGAACGGCAGTGAACAATCCAAGTCGCGCACTTTGAGATGCACGTGGCCGAGGCGTAAAGCGCACGCGCTCTGAGAACCACTGGGTCGGTGCGCCGGCTTTGGATCAGGCCCGCGAGCGGCAGGATTGATGAAGGAGATCACGGGCCGACCGTGATGATGAGGGGATCGGCAGTTTTTCGGAGTTGCAAGCTGGACGAGGTTCATAATTTGGAGGTCGAATATATTTAAGGTTGGAGGGCAATCGGTGCGCGCGGGTTCGGTGGCGTGCTCCATGCATTGCCTCAGGTCTTTCGATTTCGCGGTCTTTGATTGCAATGCGTTTGCGTGGCTTCCGCGCCTGTCTGGCCAACTGAGCCACAAATTTTCGCGCGATCGTGCGCATGGAGTTGCCATCGCGCGGAAGCGATCGCTGCGCCTTCACGACGAATCTCCGCGTCGCGGCGCCGCTGATGCGACGCTGCAAGGCAGCGTGCGCGTTTCGGATGGAATCTGTCGTATCGGTGATTCGGGGCATGGCATGGGTTATAGGATCCAGGTTTAGGATTCTTCGCGTCGGCCCATCATGGTGGACCGTTGGTTTGGACGACAGGCCCGGACTGCGGGCAAGCGGTTATCTGCGTCGGACGTCATGCGGGCAAAGTTCTCATCGACATTATTCCTGACCGAGCGAACACCGGCTCCGTCTGCGCCGCGTGTAAGTCCTCCTGAGCCGCGCTTTTCGTTGCCGGGAGCTTCGCGCGAGCTTGGCGACCAGCCTCACGATCGCGGTGTAAAGATCAGCATGGGTCGCGCAGCCGTGGATGTCGCATCCAGCCAGGGCAAGACGGGCACTGGCCGAGAATCTCTTTCCATTGGTCCTGCCATGGTGCCGGCGAAGTACGATCTCCGCCGCCAGAATGTCGTTTGCGAAGCGCGCCACCTTTGCAAACTTCATGCTCACGAAACTGCGCAACGCCGGGCTGAGACCGAGATGATGCGGGGTGATATGAATTGGCAGGATGGTCATGGTGTTTTGGATCATAAATAAGGTGCAGTCTCGGATTCATCATTTTGGCATCTCCCTTTCTCATCCACCCATAGGTCCAGCCAACGGGACTCAGGGGATTCATTCACACTGCGAACGGCGGAACCTGTGGCGAGAGCGTCACACGCAGGACAAACTCCGGGTCGATGAGGCTTGGTAGCGAGTGTGGCCAGATGCATTCTGCTCATGAGCGCGCCCCTGTGAGCTTTGACGCAGCTGGGTGTTGGGACACGCTCCCACTCCGGGCGCGCGGACGATTGGCGCAAAAGCTCTGTGAAGAGCTTGCACGTGCTCTCTTCGTAAAAGGGATCCATGTGCTCCGGCATGTCGGTCTACTCGGAAGTTGGAAGTTCCCGCGTTGAGGGGATTCTGGCATCGGCGCTCGAACGATTCCTTCCTTCCGGTAAGTGAGGAATCGTGACGGAAGAAGAGACGGGAGCATACGTGATTGGATTGAGAGGTTCGATGACAGCTCAATTTAGTGTCGGTAGCGAAATCGACTAAGACTCCTATTCGATTAGACCGATAGCCTGTCGCTATATATCTTGTCAGCCATGGAATTCCTCAATTATCACCACCTGCGCTATTTTTGGACCGTCGCGCGAAAGGGCGGGGTACGCAAAGCCGCGACCGAGCTGGGCGTTTCGCAGCCTTCAATCAGTGCGCAGCTCCGCATTCTTGAGGAATCTTTGGGGGAGAAGCTCTTCCGACGCAGCGGCCGAAACCTGGTGCTGACCGAGACGGGCCAGCTTGCTCTCACCTACGCTGACGAAATATTTTCTGCCGGCCGGGAGCTGATGAACGCGGTGAAGCAACGTCCTGGCAGTCGTGCGCTGCGACTGAATGTCGGAATGACGGACTCTCTTTCCAAGCTGATCGCCTTCGAAATTCTCAAACCGGCGTTCCATTTCTCTCATCCCACCCACGTCGTTTGCCGACAAGCCGAGATCGGACCGCTGGTCAACCAGCTGCAGGCGCACCGGCTCGATCTCGTGCTCGCGGACGAACCCGCCTCGAGCAGTCTGAAGACGAAGACCTTCAACCATCGGCTTGGCCGATCGGGTGTGACGTTCTGCGCGGTTCCGGCCATCGCGGCAAAGCTGCGCCGGAACTTCCCGCGGTCGCTCAACGGCGCTCCGGCGCTGCTCCCGAGTGAAAACATGGGTATGCGGATGGCGCTGGAAAGTTGGTTTGACGCGCAAGGTATTCGGCCCCGTCTCGTTGGGGAATTCGAGGACTCGACGTTGATGGAAGTCGCCTCATCCGGGGCCCTCGGATTCACTACGGTGCACACCGTTGTCGATCGGGCAGCGCTAAAACATTACGGGCTCAAAGTGATCGCCAAAGTCGAGGAATGCGGCAGCGACTTCTATGCGATCACCGTCGAACGTCGCGTGAAGCACCCGGTCGCCGCGGCGATTACTGCACATGCCTACTCTCAACTCTTTGCATGACGGCTAGTTCATAGTGTCGGCGGATCACCTGTTACGTCATTTGAAATCGCGGGCGGAGTCGAGGCAATCCATGCCTCGCTGTGGCCTGGAGCGGCCATCCAAGCTCTCGGTCAATCCATGGGATGGGGGTTCGCCGCGACGCCGTGGTTTGCCGCGTCGGTCTGTTTGGTAATCCGCCTGCTTGCGCTCCGGTATTCCTGGAGCCTTCCCTCTGTTCGCGGGAAGGACGCGGCGTAGTCAGTCTTTAGGTGTGCCGCGTCCAAGTCGACTCCCAAAGGCCGAGGAAATGTGAGTCAGACGAGATTTTCTGACACGCCGTCCGAAACGTCGCCTTATCTGCCCCTATTTCCTCTTGCGCACGCACCGTTGCGAATGATTCGACTGCGGTGCGAAATTGAGCCCGACGCCCTCGACGACCCGCCCGGCCCTCGCCTTCCAAGACCTTCAGCTCGATCAAACCATCGTCGTGCAGCACTCGCATCCCGGCCCGCGCGTTCTCGGCGACATGGGCGTAGGCGCAAGGGATTGCTCCTACGCTTCCGGCACATTCTACATTTGGCACCAACGAAACGATCTCGTTCTGAGTAAGGGGCGTCTCACCGGCGGGGAGCCGCCCGCCGCGAAGCTTCGGCCTTTGCAGGCCTTGAATGATCGTCACCGGCGTATCGAGTTCCTCCGATTTCGCAAGCAGGTTCCCTATATTGCTGGCCTGCTCTTCGTGGCTGCCGCGAGAGAAGTTGAGGCAGGGCTACGTCCATTCCGACTTTGGTGAGGCGGCGAATGACTTCCCGCGAACAGCTCGCTGGACCAAGGGTAGCGACGCTCTTGGTGCTGGGTAATGTGCTCGATCAGCGCGAGGGCGCCAGAACTTGTCTTCAAACGGCCGTCTCCATCGTCCGCTGTTTCGCTGCCTCCAACCATCGAGCGCAGCAGTGAGTGGCCGGGAATTGCGCGGTGAAAAGGCTGCCGCTGTGCATCTCGCTCTGGACCGCAAGAGTGCCGCCGAGCAGTTCCACGAGTCGGCGACAAATGGCCAACCCTAATCCCCAACCGGTCACGCGATTGGAAACAGAGCCCGGAAGTTGGACGAAGTCGTCAAAGATTACATCAAGCTTGTCCTGCGGTATGCCAATTCCTGTGTCTCGAATCTCGATACGAACCTCGCCAGAAGGGGCAATCTCCCCGAGCAAAGTCACGCTGCCTCGGTCCGTGAACTTGATTGCGTTACTCAGGAGGTTATTGATCACGCGCTCCAGCTTCATGCGATCAGTTCGGATGCAGCACGCCGAAGGGAGAGGAGCGTAGAAAAATGCGATGTTTTTCTCTGCGGCAATTGGCCGCATCATCTCGAAAGAGTTTGAGAGCAGCTCATTGAGCGGGAACTCTGTTTCCTTGAGCTGAACCCGGCCCGACTCGAATGTGGAAATGTCCAGCACTTCGCCAAGAAGATCAGCCAAGTGGTGGGTGTTCGCGTCGATGCGTCCAGCAAGCTCCTTCACGTCAGCTTCACCGGATCGTTCTTTGAGAACGGAGTTGAGCAGAGCGGAGATCATTAGGATCGCATTAAGCGGCGAGCGCATGTCATGGGATGCTGATGCAAGCATTCGCGTTTTGCGGTCGCTCGCTGCATCCGCTTCCTGCCTGCGCTGCTCAAGCTCCTCATTTTTTCTGGTGATTTCTTCCTTGTATCGAAGCAATTCGCGGTTGGCTGCGGCGAGAAGATGGTTGCTTTTCCTGATAGACTGCTCCTTTGCTTCCATCGCGTCGAGTAGCTGAATTCGTGCCTGCAAGAGAACACACGTAAGCAGCACGGTGATCGAGGCAAGAACACGGTTCACGAAGAACGGCTCGCGCCACGAGAAATTCCCGGGCGGGATTTGGAGTAAATAGACGACGAACGTCGCGGCCACGAGGCTGACGCCAAGACTCCACAAAACTTTCCTGTTCCGTGCAAACACAGCAATAACCAGCGGAAGAACATAGAGGATCGAGACGTTCCGTTGAATCCAGGTCCAGGAGTCGATGAGGACCTCAAACGCAGCGACGAAAACCGCTAGTGCCGCCCAGAAGTGCGTTCTGTGCGCGCTCAGTGTGGACGATCCTGATGTTTCTTCGGCGCAGAAACTTTGGGTCTTCATGGACAGGGCTGTTGGGATTTCGGTCAGCGAGTGGAACATTCGAGGCGTCGTTTCTGACAAACACGTGCTTTTCTATTGACCCGCATCGCGCAAAAAACTGGATTTACAGAACTACTACATCGGTGCCAAACAAGTGCGCCACCCGGAACAGTTGCCGTAGGCGCAGTGCGATAGCTCCAGTGCCAAACCACCCCCAGTTTGTGGGGCTTTTAACACGGATTGAGCCGGATGAGCGCAACTCTCAAGTCGCGCCGGTATCCTGCGCAAGTTCGCGAGAATGCGGGCGTGCTCCTCGTGGCTGCCCCGAGAGAAGTTGAGGTGTGCAACGTCCATTCCAACTTTGATGGGCCGGCGAATAACTTCCATCGAACGGCTCGCTGGACCAACGGTTACGACGCTTTTGGTGCGGCGCATAGTACCCAATCTGCGCGAGGACGCGAGAATTTGTCACCTCAAACGGCCGTCTCCGTCGCCGGCTGTTTTGCTGCCTCAATGAGCGCGGCTTTCGTCATATCCACATAAATTGTGGATTGGTCATAGCTGATACGGGAAACTTTGACCGTGGGAATGAGCATCTCCATGCCGGAAAACCAATGACCACATTCGGCCACGATTTTGTCGATCGCCCACGTCATATCATCGAGCATAAAATCTGCGACCTTTCCGATGACACCATCGGTGGCTTCTATGTAATAGCCAGTCAAGTTCTGAGTGTTGCGAAGATGAGCATCGCCTTGTGGTGCCTCCGAATTGGCTGCTGGCGGCGGAGGGACCAGCACTGGGTAACCTGCCAGCCCCCACAACGGCCATGATTCGGCATAATAGAGATATCCGTAGTGCCTATAATACTCCACTTCGTGCTGCCGAGACACGGGCCGGTGCTCGTCAATGGGGGGACTGTCTTCGATTTGTTTGCGGGTCAAGTCGACGAACAGGGTCCTTCCTTCGCGGGAAAGGTGCCTCAGGGCGTACGGGGAGATGAGCACCAGGCGCCCGGGGAGCCAGCGGCCAGTGTCCGCAACCAGATAGCGCACCGCCCAATGCTTGTCGTCGAAATAGAAGTCCCGTAAATGCCCGATTGTGCCATCGGACGCGCTCAATTGCTTTCCGTATTGTTGTTGGATGCTGTGTAACATAAATGGCTTTGTTTCTTTCGCTTCAGACAATTACCGTTCGCCTGCCGCCCCAGGCTCAGTCGTAGCGGGACAATACCGCTTTTCGTTTCCATAAATCTGTTTACGCTGATTTCGCAATCAGCTCGTGAGTTCGTAGCGCATTCGGATTGATTCGTTGAGTGCCTCGGCTAAAGCTACGACCTGACCGTCGCGGAATCGCCTCTCCACCTGACGAAGCGCGACAGCAAGCGGCTGGTCGCCGAACACCTTGGCGATCCAGCGTGAAATATCGCCGCGCAGCGCATGCCCTTCGAGCGCTTCAATTGGCAGTTGGTCTTGCATTCGGACGAACTCCTTCAACGTGCGCGCTGGGGCTCCGAAATTCCTGCCGTTGCAGGTGAAATGGAAGGCGCGCTCCGAGGGCATTGGCACTTCGAGATACTTTGCGCGATGCCGCACGTGAGCAGTCATGCGCGGGGCGATCGTGAATCTTCCCGGTAGATGACCGTCCGCGGCGGCGCGCGGTAGCACAGCAGCTTCGTCGATTCCCAACCCACCGAGTACTTCGCCCCACGCGGATTCCGCGCCCTCCGCGCCACACAACTTGGTGAGTGCCACCACCTCGTCGGGATCGGTCAGCGGAGTCGCGATGATCGTTCCCGTCGCGCTCAAGAGGGCGGGATGAAGGTGCGAAGGGCGGTAGGTAATCAAGACATATGCCGCCAATTCGAAGTCCACCCGTCGCTCGACGTCTGGCTGATTCAGAAAGTAGTGCGCCTCATCCACGACGATCCAATGGGGCAGACCAGTATTCCGTCGGAGGGTCGCGAGCATGGGTAGCAGTTCGTGGACGTAAGTCAGCTTTTCCTCGTGGTTAAGCGTCGAAAGATCAATCACGATACTGGTATCGGGATGCCGTAGCGCCCGCGCGACGTCGCTCAAGCGCGGCGGCTTCTCATCGCCAAAGATGACGACTCCCGGAAGCGATTCCAGGGCCGAGTAGTCGCCTTCGGGATCGATGAGACAGAGGCAATATCCCTGAAGGATAAGATGCTCAGCGAAGAGCCCGGTGATCCACGACTTGCCGGACCGGGGATCTCCCGCGATGAGTATATTTCGGCCGTAAAGCGCCGTTTCGACTGGACCGGTGGCTGTCTCGCCAAGTAGCACGCGCCGATCGTCCGCGCGATGAGGCGGCATCTTTGGATGCCTGCTCACTTCGTGGATATAGTCAGCGAGCACCTCCGGCCCGCTTCCCTCCAACACATGATCGGCGATGTTTTGCAGCGACTTGCTTCCCCAACTGACGGCGACGCCGATCTCACAAGCATCGAGCAGCGCATGGTCGTTTTCCGCATCGCCGATCGCCATGCAGTTGTGCGGCGAGAAGCGCATGGTTTTTAGCGCCTCGCGCAATCCACTCGCCTTGGTGACTCCTTGCGGGAGCACCATCACGCGGTTGCGATTGAAGACGAGGACCAGCGGCAGTTGCAGTTTTCTGATAGCCTCCAAGATTTGCGGCGCTGTCCCGGCATCGGCTTCCACGATGGACTCGCCGAATGAACATTCGACATTCCGTTCGCATAGTTCAGCCAGCAGCTCGCGCGACGCTGGCCGCCCGAGTACGCGCTTCCTGCCGTTGGGGAAGGCGAGCACCGCGCCGTTTTCTGCCACGATTGCATCGAATAGATCCGTCTCGGTCAGGACGCGACGTAAGTCAGACAGAATGCGTCCGGTCACGAGCACCACGACGATGCCTCGCGCCTGAGCCCCCCGGATGGCGGTCACCACCTCGGGATGGGCGTTGCCGTGACGCGCAATCGTGCCGTCGTAATCGAGTGCGAGGACGCTGAATTTCATGAGGGTTCGGGACTATGCGGTGATCGTATTGATCGGCATACCTGCGACGAAGGCACGGATGTTTTGTATGGTCACCTGATCGATCCGTTCGACGGCTTCGAAACTATTAAATGCGACGTGCGGCGTGAAAACTACGTCTGGCCGCGCGAGAAGGGCTTCATTGCGACCCAGCGTGCGCAATTCCTCCAGTCGATCCGGATTACGCTGGTGACGTTCTTCGGGAGAAGCTGGATCTGCATGAAGAAACTCCACGATTTGATCGGCGATCACGCTCGACGCCGTCTTTTGGAATACTCGCTCATCCTCCAGGACGTCCAATCCGGCGCCGCCAACGCGCCCGCTGTCGAGCGCATCCAAAAGCGCAGCAGTGTCGATCACTCCCCCGCGGGCGGTGTTGATGACGATCACGCCGTCGCGGCACTTGGCGAAGGCGTCACGGTCGAGAAGGTGGACCGTTGCCGGCGTGAGCGGCACATGCAGGGAAAGCACGTGGCTGCGTCGCAGAACCTCGTCGAGTGAAGTGTATGTGTAGCCGAGCAGGCTGGCGATCACGTCGGCGGGCTGGGAATCAACCGCGATCACTTCCATGCCAAAGCCGCGAGCGAGCCGGATGACGTGGAGCCCAATGCGGCCCGTGCCAATGACGCCGAGGGTTTTCCCGTTCAAATCGAACCCGCGCAGTTCTTCAAACGAAAACCGTCCGATGCGTTTCGCCGTGGCCACCTCGCGAAGCCGGCGGGTCAGCGAGAGGATGAGGGCAAACGTGTGCTCTGCAACGGTGTTTTCTCCATAGCTCCTAACCGAGCTGACAATGATGACACGTTCGCGGCAGGCAACGAGATCGATGTGATCGTAACCCGATGAGCGCGTTGCAACCAAGCGCAGCTTTGGGTGCATCGCCAAAAAAGCACGGTCGATTCGTGTCCAAAAAAGTATGATGAGTATCTCAACGTCCTCCCTCACCTCCTCTGCCGTGCCGACAAAATGGAGGTCATGCTCGCCGAGTTTCTCACGGAAACGCTCCTCCGAGGCGGACCCTGTTTGGGTGAAGTAGATCGTCATGGCGACAGAATGACCGTCTCCGGTCTCTTCGTCCCGTCTGGAGCGGGAAGCCCACGGTGAAGGGCAGACGGCAATATCCGGTTGTTCATGACGCTTCGAGCCAGGACTTCAAGACAACGGCGTCGTTGTGTTCCTGGTCGCGTGCGCCATAGACGAGCGTCACGGGACCTTTCCTCACAGCTTCAAGCAGCGGGCGCACGGCCTCCCGGTTGCCATCCAGTTCCGCGCGATATCGCCGCTGGAATTCCGCCCACTTCTTGGGATCGTGATCGAACCACTTCCGTAGCGCCGTGCTGGGTGCCACGTCTTTGAGCCAAAAGTCGAACCCCATTTTTTCCTTCTTGACCCCACGCGGCCAGAGGCGATCAACCAAAATTCGCAGGCCGTCCTGCTGGTGTGCTGCTTCGTAGGCTCGCTTCAATGAGATATGCATAGGCTTTGGGGGTTGAAATAGATGTCTGAAGCACCTTGAATTGCCGTTTCGTTCGCCGCGCCGGCCAGCGCACTCGGGCGTTAGATGGTCACTGCAAGAATCGTATCCGGCTGGTATTGAACGCGCGAGACTTTCAACCGCCAGGTGCCGTTCACCGCCGGCCACTCAAACGCATCTCCCACGCGGTAGCCGAGCATGCCGGTGCCTAACGGCGACAAGACGGAGACTTTGCCCTCGGCGATGTTGGCTTCGTCCGGGAAGACGACCGTGAATCCAATCCGGCAGCCGGTGTCGAGATCAAACAATTCGGCGCGAGTGTTCATGGTGATCACATCTGCCGGGATCTCGTTCTGCGCGACGATTTCGGCGCGTGCCAGCTCACACTCGAGCGCATGCAATGCACCACGTCGCCCTGACGAGAATGATCCGAAGGCAATCATGTCGCTCAGTCTGGCGTGGTCGGGAGCGGTGATCAGTATTTTTTGTTTTTTCATAAGAGGGCCCTTTTGTGTTTGTCGACAGTTGTGTGCGCTCTATTGCGAAGCTCCCAGAGCGCCGGTCGAGTAGGGCCCGAGAGTGTTGCGGAACCATGGCGGCCATTTCTTTGGACGGGGCGACCAGCGCGAACTTCCGGCAGATGGGGACGCACATTGTGCTCCATGCGTTGGTAGACTTCCCGGCCGACTTCGGTGATCGAGAAGCCATGCCGCGTCAAGCGGACAATTCCCGCTGCCCGCATGATGCTGAGAACTGCGCAGATGGCACAGTCGGGCAAGTCGTCGCCGCGGCCGCACCCCGTTTCGTGATCGTGGAATTCATCCATCAGCGCCACGTAACCAACCGGCTTTCGCCTCGCAAAGAGGAGCCCCAAGATCCTGGATGATTCCTTCGAGTGGGCGAAGAACTCGACGAGTGCATCTCGCCGCGCCAGCGGCTGAAGGACGACTCGAGGACTGCGGGAGTTTGGAGCGCACGTCTGCGCTCCGTCGCGAATCGGCCCGCCGTTTTCGCACACAAAGACCTCAGAGATTTTCTTGACGCGAAGGCCGCCGGAGTTGAGGTCGAACGCCGAACCCGCATTGAACTCAGGATTTGATTCCAGGTCGACTCGACTCGCCGACGACGAAACACGATTTGCTGGCATGCGCATATGCTCGTACATGGATCATTTCAGCGAAAGCGGGCGCGGGTCTGAGTTTGAGGAGCGAGGTCGCCGGATGTGCCATCGGACAATGTCTTACCCGGACAACGCTGGCACGTCGGTCGCGGTCGGATTTCCGCGACGCTTGCGGTGTTACCTCAGGGCTTCCACCCACTGCACCGCGAAACGCACGAGGCTTGTCGCGTCCTTCAGTCGCAATTTCGTTTTGAGGTGGTCGCAGTAGGTTTGCACGGTCTTGATGCTCAAATGTAGGTCGTCGGCAATTTCTTTGGTCTTCCTCCCTCGGCCGAGCCCCTCGAATACCTCCAACTCGCGATCGCTCAAACATTCCACGGGAGAGAGCCCTTGAACGGTGTGAGGGTCGGCGAGTCGGTGGAGAATCAGCCGGCTCATGGTTTCGCTAAGATAAATCTCACCAGCCAACACTTGACGAATCGCGTGCAAGAGCTTGGGCGTCGCCTCGTGTTTCATTAAGTAACCTCGTGCGCCGGCCCGAAGGGACCGTTGTGCATAGACTTGTTCATCGTGCATCGAGTGCACCAGGACAGGTAAGTGCGGATGCCGAACCTTGAGATCCTTGATGAGTTCAATGCCGCTCTGGCCGCCGAGTGTGATATCCACGATGGCGAGGTCGGGTCGGGCGCTTTCGATCAACTCCAGCGCTTGTTGGACGCTCTCGGCCTGCGCGCAGACAGTCAAGTCGTCGGCCTGATCAATTACCCGCGCCAAGCCTTCGCGTACAACCGGATGATCGTCCACCACCACGATGCGAGCCCTCTTTGACACGAAGTCAGACGGAGGCACTTTCGGACCCGACCGTGCGTTCCGTGCGTTCATGATGCCCTCTTCATTCGACTGTCACGCAACGCAGGCACCATGCAAACGAGGACCGTGCCGCCGCGAGGGATCGGTCTGTGACTCAAACGGCCATCGATCATGCGGGCGCGGTGCTTCATGATTTCCAAACCCAGGCCTCGTGTTTCGGGCAAAGACGCAGGAAACCCTCTCCCGTTGTCCCGAACGGAGAGTACCACCACCTCGTCTCTTATGGAAAGCGAGATGACTATCCGGGTGGCTTTTCCGTGCCGTATGGCATTGTTCACGGCTTCCTGGGCGATGCGAAACAAGTGAGTTGCGGTCAAATTTTCATACATCGGTACGGGCTTGGGGCATACGAACCGGCAGTCTCTTTTGTAGATGTCTCTGACCGTGAGACCGAGCGCTCGCAGGGCGTCCATGAGACCTGTGGCTTCGAGTGCCACCGGAAACAATCCCCGCGCTAGTGAACGCGCCTGATCCATGACTTCTTCCAATAACTGCGTGATGCGAGCGCTCTCAGCGGCTTCGGGCCGATTCCGCTCGGCCAACCGTTCGTATAATACGTGATTGAGATAAGCGATCCCCCGCAAGTGCTGGCTGATGCCGTCGTGCAGATCCTGGCCGATCCGGCGCTGTTCGCGCTCGCTGATTTCCAAAAGTTTCGACTCCAGGCGGCGCCGCTCCCAATAGGCTTTCACTGCTTCCGCAACGCTGTCGATCAATGCTCGTTCTTCCGCGAGAAAGGGGCCTTCCGCCCGTTGCGGTCGCTCCGACAAATACACGACCTCGACCATGCCTTTTCGTCCATCCGTCGCCGTGAACGTGGCTTTCTGGCTCCAGCAGGAAGAATGAAAATTGGGCGTCTTGAACTCGAAGTCCCCCACTTGCACCCGGGCGGCGGTGACTTCTGGATACTGCCAGGCCGGAGGCAAAAGCGAGGTAATCTCCTCCAATAAGGCCATCGTTGACTTCGTTTCCATTTGCAGCACGTGCGCCACGCCATAAATGGCTGTGAGTTCTTTGATGCGTTCGCGCAATTGATGCACAAGCTGGCTGCGCTCAATTTCACTACGTTTGCGTTCCCGAATGTCGCGCCCGACCGCAGCGACTCCGATGAGGGCACCGCGCGCGTCCTTGATTGGCGAGGCGGTGAGCGAGATGTCCACCAATCTGCCGTCCCTGGCAAGGCGCTGCGTCTCATAGTGGTCCACACACTGGCCACGCCGCACTTTTTTCATGATGGCTGCTTCGTCGCCCGCCAGGTGCGGCGGGATGAGAATGCTGACTGGTCGGCCGATGACCTCTGCGGCCGAATAGCCGTAGAGCCGCTTCGCGCCTTGATTCCAAGTGTCGAGGATGCCGTCCGGTGTCCAACTGATGATGGCGTCGCTACTGGATTCAACAATGGCTGCGAGCCGCGATTTATCAGCGGACACGCCATCCGGTAGTAGATCGCTGGACTGCCGCCCGAATCGACGCGAGGCTCCCGCGCCAAGATGCGCTTGTGGACGCTGCGATATGGGTCTTCGGCTCATGGGGAAAGGATCGCGCCGCTGAGGGTATTCGGCGCTCGTCAGCTTGGCAAAGACGTTCCTGTCGAACAAGAGCCCTTTGCCGACAGTGGCACAGCACTCTGAAGCGGATTCTCTTTGGATGAAGTAGCTCGCAATAGCGCTGGCTGAATGGCTACCGTCCCACACGGTCCGCCGCATCGGGGCGGGCCAACGGCGTTAGGCGCCCCAAAGCCGCAAGGTGGAAGCGACCGGCAGCATCGCGCGGATACCAGATACGACAGCACCGAGCGGGTCCGCGACAACTCGAACGTTCATCTGCGTAAGACGAACGACTTGTTCGGGCATTCCCTTGATCAGCGCTCCGCCACCGCTCAGGTAGATGCCTTCCTCGATCACCTCTGCCGAGAGCGCCGGCGGCAGGTTCTGCAGCAGTGTTTGAAGGTTTCCGAGAATTGCAGCCAGCTGCGGGGCGAGTGCGGATTGCAACTCCGCCACAGGAATCGCGAAAGAACAGGCCTTTCCTTCACGCGAACCCTCAATCCTCACAATATCTACGGCGTTTGCGCACACTCCGGCGACCCGCAACAAACGCCCAGTTTCCTCGTCGGTAAGACGAATTGCGTGATGCTCAAAAACACTTCCTTGAATCGCCTCGCGCAAATCCCAACAACCAATGCGGACCGCAAGCGAGCGGAAAACTTGCGCGGAGCGGATGATGGTACAGTCGGTCACACCTTCGCCAATGTCCATCAGCAGGTTTGCAAACGGCGAACCCACATCGATCCCCGCGCCAATTGCCGCAGCCAGCGGCTCGGGTGAGATATACACCGCCGACGCTCCCGCGCGGGTGATGCAATCCGCGAGTGCAGTCTTTTCCTCAGAGTTCGCATCCGACGGCGTGCTGGCAAGCGCGCGGATGCGGGGAAAGCCCGACCCGCGTCGCGCCTGATACAAGATCGGACGCAGCACCTCGGCTGCGGCTTCACGGTCCACCACCACCCCGCCTGAGAGCGCTCGACGCTCCCCGTAGGCCGAGCGACGCTCGCGAACCAGCGAATCGGTTGACACACGTACCGTGGAAGTGCCGAAATCGATTGCCATATCCAGACTTCGAACGGCCGCGCGCGCGATGTTGATCATCCGAGTCCAACCTCTTGCGGGACGCGGCGGCGTGGAACCAGACTGCGCAGTCCCCGGTCGCACAGCAGACCGCTCACGCCGCGTTCGTCCATTTTCGGCACGAACGCGGCCGGCGGTGCAACCGGTCGGGAAGTCCACGCAGGTATGCCGCTGCGACTCACGCAGCCGGTGCGAGCGCCGCCTCCGGTTGGAAGGTCACGTCGACGACTTTCAAACGGCGCATCCCGTAAGGAGCACGGCGCTCGAAAGAATCGCCGACTCGGTAGCCAAGCATGCCGGTGCCCACCGGAGCCAACACGGAGATTTTACCCTCGGCGAGGTTGGCCTCGTCCGGGAAGACCAGGGTGAATGCCATGCGCTCGCCGGTGTCGAGATCCAGCAACTCGGCTCGGCTGTTCATGGTGATCACGTCTGGCGGCACCGCGTCAGGCGCGATGATCTCGGCGCGTTCCAGCTCACCTTCAAGCGCGTGCACCTCACCGCGTTCGCGCTGGGACAAATTGCCGTAGGCAATCATGTCGCTGAGTTTGGCATGGTCGGGGGCAGTGATGATGATGTTGCGGTTTTTCATAGGAGTTTCGTTCGTACTTGTGGTGATTTCGTATTGGCCGATCGCATCTGCGGCAACGGCTCGTTCATTTTCGATAAGTGTGTGCTCCCTTTTCGAAGATCTCGGTGCACAGTGCGATCTGCGCTCGAAAGTGACGCATCCGTGCGGGTCCCCTTTACTGGGTGGGAATGAATGGCCTGAATCTGTGGCATTAGCGTGGGAGTTTCGGGCCCCATGCGTTGGCAGACTTCCCGGCCGACTTCGGTCATCGAGAAACCATGCCGCGTCAGGCGGACAAGCCCCGCCACCTGCATGATTCCAAGCAGCGCGGGAATGGCGCCGGCAGGCAGCTCGTCGCTATCGCGGCGGCACTGCTCGTCGAAGCGAATTTCATCAACCAGCGATTTGTAGCCACGTGGCTTTCGTTTGGCGGCGAGCAGTCGGATGATTCTGGAAGAGCCTTTCGAGTGAGCAAAGAACTCTACAAGCGCGTCTTTCAGTGCCAGCGGGTCGCGGGTCAGCTGCGAAGCCGAGAATCTCGTCGCGCGCACGCGAGCCACGTCACTACGGAAAAGGAAACCGGCGATGAACAGCAGCCCCAGGACAACGAGCACGACGGAACCAACGATAGCGATAAGGAGAATCGTGGAATTCATAAGTTTGTCTCTGCGAGTTTTTGGGTCGCAATGCAACGAGTTGATTCTGCTGAAGCGAGGCGGCATTCCTGATCGTCAAACTGTGGGCCGTTCGTCTCTGCGGTAGCACCGTTAAACCGCTTTCGCTTTTCGCGTTCGCGGTCACGTGAAGCCCAGTTGGCGGCAGCGAAACCTAGGGGGCGGGTGCTCGACGCCATGCTCGCGTGGCGGCGACGCAATCGTTCCATTGCCTGATGAATCTCGCGCTGCCTTCGGGATCGAATGGCCTCCTCGTTGTCCTCCGCTATGCGCCGACGATAGAGCACCAGCTTTACCAAAAGCGTCACAGCGACGGGCGCCAATCCGATAAGCACCGCGAGCAGAAATTCAAGCGCCGTGAACGTTCTGGTTGCTTCAGTTGCGAGGAACATTTGATGGGTCCTTTCTATGTGGGATGTGATTTGACGGCGCTCGAAGCCTTCGCGAGCCTGTCTATAAATAGTTTAGCGGCCGACCTTGTCGGTCAGACTGGCACCAGCCGGAGGTTCATTGATGGGCTGGCGTGAGTACTTTCTCGCGAACATCTCGGAGGACCGGTTGATGGAGGCTCGAAAGTGTCGCATCCGTGCGACACCTATTTCCTGGGATGAAGTGAACGGCGCGAATCTGCGGCAGTTGCGTGGGCGTTTCAGGCTCGATCCGGCGCTGAACGTCCCGACCAACTTCGGTAACCGAGAAGCCATGCCGCGTCAGGCGGACAAGCCCCGCCGCCTGAGTGATGCTGAGCACCGTACGGATGGCCCCCGCGGGCAGATCCTGGTACCCGGCGTTCCACTTCTTGTCGAAGCGGATTTCATCCATCAGTCCTTTGTAACAAACTGGCTTTCTCTTCGTGGAGAGCAGACGGAGGATTTTGCAAGATATCTCCGAGGAGGCGAGGAATTTGATGAGTGCATCCTTCAGTGGCTGCCGGTCCCGGCTGAGTTTTGGAGCGGAAGATCCAGTTATGGGAAAGGCCGTGGTTTGCATTCTAGGTGATCGGAAAACGAGGATTCATGTTGCGGTCGACACAAGCCGCCGCGCGGTGTGCTCCATTCTCGCGGACAACGAGCAGGGCGCCCAAAGCGACTGCGACTGCGATTGGAGAAGAATTTCCATGATTCGTGTTTGGCGTACGTCGAGCGGCAGTCTGATGGCTAAGGTGCCTTCGACGTGTGCATTTTACCCTCCACCTAAAGAATGGACTAAGACTCCATTTGAATCAGACAGATAGCTTTATATTATGTGTTAGTGCGTCGTCCTCCTCGGCACGCGGTTCGACTTTGACGATTTCGGATGAATCCTTCCCGTCCAGGTCAGCGCCGGCGGAGATCTCGTTTGCCAAGACCTCGAACGAGCAGGATCGTTGGGTATTCCATGACAACCTCAGCACGGCGCAAGATGTCCGGACGCTGGTGGATTCCTCCTACGACAAGATGGGCCGGGACGAATTGTTCGCACCTGTATTCAACGACTTCGCCCACGTGGATGGGTCACGCATCTGCCGATCATGTATTGCTTTTGCGAGTCGATGCTCTTCGGCGCGGTGACTTATGGGGGGCGCGCCTTTTCCGAAGCACGCGGTGCTACCGGTGCGGAAAGAACACTTCGCTCACTGGCTCGAATTGTTCGTGGAGACCGTGAATGCCCATTTCGCCGGACCCAAGGCCGAAGAGGCGCACGGACGCGCCGCTTCCAGTGCCGACACCTTTGCGCCTTTTGAAAGATGCGTCTGGTCTTGGCCTCAGCATTCCGGTGCGCCCCAGCGGTTCACGCTCCAGAACTCGCTGACTCGGAGCCGGGCAGTGCGTAGTTGAGCGCGCCGTCGATGAACCGCGCGGCGGAGGTGTAGGGATGCTCTTGCGTTTTGTGCGCGTCGCAAATGTGAATGACGCTCCAGCCGCGCGCTTTGAGAAAGTCTGCGATCAGCGAGCGATGGCAGCGCCACCAGACGGCTTCCGCGCACATCATCACGGTGCGCTTCTCGCTCGCGAGCGCGGTGAGTCGTTCGACCCCGCGCGCGAACTCAGGCGTTTCCATGTAATCGGCATACCCACGAAATGCGGGGTGCCGCCAGGCCGTGTTGCGTGAGTCTGGCTTCGGTCTGCGCCGCCCGCCGAGGTCGGGAAAATGATGGTAAACGATGTCTTCAGCGTGCAACGCCGCGGCGAGCGGATCTCGATCAAAATGCGGATACCGATGCGAGCCCGGCAACTTGCGCACGTCGGCCAGCGCCTCGATTTGCTGTGAGCGCAGGATACCGATGAACTCCGAAAGCGACCGCGTCGAGTGCCCGACCGTCCAGAGGGTCATGGGACCTCCTCGCTCCATTGCTGTGGATCCCCGTATTTACGAAGCGCGAAGGGCGAGAGGTCGCCGGCAGTCCGGTGATCGTCATCCGCTATATCAATTAAATCTGCGGCATCCAAAAGGCGCTTTTCGATACGGATGGACCCGCACTCCAGGATCGCGTTTGTCGGGTTGATCTTAAAAAGTGTGATCTCCGATCCGAAGAGGCCGATGAACAGCTCGTCGAGATGAGACCGATGGTGCGCGCCTGCATCCAATGTGTCCGAAGATATTGCCCCCAAACACGAAGAATAGTCCCAGGGCGCCCGCAACTGGATCGTAATTCCAAAGACTTCGCCTGGCTTTCCTCCGATGCGCGAAACGATCGTCTCGCCGGAGAATGCTCCGTCGAGAATGGTTTTTCCGACGAGTGGGATCACAGCAGGTTGAGCGGTGGATCAATCCGGGCCTTCAGAGTAGGTCGGTGAATCGCGACAACCAGCCCGATCGGGGAAACACCGACGCGCGTGAGTAGACGTTTGGAATTCATAGAGAAATCGAAGCTGTTCAAAATTAGAACTTCCGCTCTTCATCGCCGCGTCGCATCGGTGCCCGTCGTGTTGGTGGTCTCGCGAGGCGGTGTCTTGCTCGACTGGCTCGCCCCGGAATATGACAACATCGAAGATTTTTGGCGAGTCCATCGATCGGCGTGACGAGCAAAGTGGAGCAGTTCGAGGATCTTGCCGGGAACTTTGAGAAGTTCAGGGCTACTTCGGCCGCGAGAACCATCGTTTTTCAAGCGGATGGTGGCCTCCATCCGGCCAGGATGCGGGCTCAGCAGAATCGGGTCCTGGCCCACGCATTTCGGATCAAACTTGTTCATTGGCATCATGCGCGGAGGAGTTCGCTCAAGACGAATGGCAGGATGCCGCCGTGGCGGAAGTAATCGATTTCGATTGCGGTATCGATGCGGCTGCGAAGCTGCACTTCCGTCACCGAGCCATCGGAGCGGCGGATCGTGAGTTTGATCATGCTCATCGGCTTCAAATCATCACCGAAACCTGTCAAATCGTAAGTCTCGGCACCATCGAGGGCGAGCGTCTGCGCGCTCACGCCGTCCGGGAATTGCAACGGAAGGACACCCATTCCGACGAGATTGGAGCGGTGGATGCGTTCGAAACTTTGTGCGACGACCGCTTTGACCCCGAGCAGCCTTGTTCCTTTCGCCGCCCAGTCGCGGGAACTGCCGGCACCATATTCCTGCCCGGCGAAGATGACCAGAGGGAGACCAGCGGACTGGTACTTGACCGCTGCGTCATGGATCGGCATCAACGCACCACCGGGTTGGTGTTTGGTCACGCCACCTTCGACGCCAGGCACCATAAGGTTCCTGATCCGGACGTTGGCAAAGGTGCCCCGCGTCATTACGTGGTCGTTGCCGCGGCGGCTCCCGTAGCTGTTGAAGTCCTCCGGAGCAACACCGCGCTCGATGAGATAGGCGCCGGCCGGCGAGCCCTGCTGGATTGCGCCAGCGGGACTGATGTGGTCGGTGGTCACACTGTCGCCGAAAATGGCGAGCGCACGCGCGCATTTGATTTCGGAGATCGGGCCGCCGCTGAGGTCGCATTTGGAGAAGAAAGGCGGCTCCTGAATGTAAGTGCTGTGCGGGTCCCATGCATAAACGTGCCCGGGGCTCGCCGGGATCTCATTCCACTGCGGATTTTGGCTGGTGAAGTCGCTATAGAGCCGGCGGAAAACTTCGGGAGAGATTGTGCTCATAGCGAGTGCGCCGATTTCCTCGATCGTCGGCCAGAGGTCTCGGAGTAGCACCGGATTGCCGCCCGGGTCGAAACCGAGCGGGTCGCGCGTCATATCGAAGTCGATGCGCCCCGCGAGTGCGAACGCAACGACGAGTGGCGGCGACATGAGGAAGTTTGCCTTGATCGATTGATGAATGCGCGCCTCGAAATTGCGGTTGCCACTGAGCACGCTCGCCACAACGAGATCGTGCTTGTGGATCGCCTCTTCGAGTCGACGGTGCAGCGGGCCGCTATTGCCGATGCAAGTGGTGCAGCCGTAGCCGACGACATTGAAGCCGAGGCAGTCGAGATAGGTTTGCAATCCGGTCTTTTGGAGGTAATCACTGACGACGCGCGATCCGGGGGCGAGCGACGTCTTTACCGCGGGCTTCACGGAGAGTCCGCGTTCCACGGCCTTTTTTGCGAGCAAGCCGGCGGCGAGCATCACGCTCGGGTTCGAAGTGTTCGTACAACTCGTTATAGCGGCGATGAGAACTGAGCCGTGTCCGATGTGGGTATCGGCGGGGCGATAAGAAGTGCGCTCCAATTGGCTTACGGGGGTCGGTCCGGGGCGGTTGGTTATCATCTCGACAACGTTTTGCGGCGCACCCTCGCGCATGTGCGCGGCGTTGCTGCTCGCCTCCGTGGAGAAGGGATCAGGCGCGGAACTGGGCGTGGAGCCCTCGATGTGCACAGCCACTCGTTTCTCCAGTTCGCTGGCGGTCTTGCCGAATCCGCCATCAGCGAGCGCCTTGGTGCACAGATCTGTGAAAGCCCTCTTCAGGTCGCCGAGATCAATGTGATCTTGCGGGCGCTTTGGGCCGGCAACGCCGGGGACGACGCTGGAAAGATCACACTCGAGATCAACGCTGTAGTCGCACTGGCCTTTGACCGGGATACCCCAAAGGCCCTGCGCTTTGTAGTATCCTTCGTACGCCTCGCACAAATCCTCACTGCGCCCCGTTCCGCGGAGATACTTGAGCGTTTTTTCATCCACGCCAAAGTAGCCCATCGTCGCGCCGTATTCCGGGGCCATGTTCCCGATGGTCGCGCGATCTACCACCGGCAGCGATTTCGCACCCGGACCGTAGAACTCGACGAACTTTCCGACGACCTTCGCCTTGCGCAGAACCTGCGTGACATGCAGCACGAGATCGGTCGCGGTCACACCTTCCTGGAGCGCGCCGATGAGATGCACGCCGACGACCTCCGGCGTGAGAAAATACACCGGCTGCCCCAACATGCCGGCTTCCGCCTCTATGCCACCCACACCCCAACCGACGACGCCGAGGCCATTGATCATCGTCGTGTGCGAGTCCGTGCCGACAAGCGTGTCCGGGAAATAAACGCCATCCTTTTCCAGCACGCCTTTGGCCAGGTATTCAAGATTCACCTGGTGCACGATGCCGATGCCGGGCGGCACGACGCCGAACGTCTTGAACGCCTGCTGGCCCCACTTGAGAAGCTCGTAGCGCTCGCGGTTGCGCTGGAACTCGAGATCCAGATTCATCTGTAGCGCCGCGGGCGAGCCGAAGTAATCAACCTGCACCGAGTGATCCACCACGAGATCCACCGGCACCAGCGGCTCGATCATTCGCGGGTCGCGCCCCAGCCTCGCGACGGTCGAGCGCATCGCGGCGAGATCGACGAGAAGCGGCACGCCGGTGAAGTCCTGCAAAACAATCCGTGCGACGACGAACGGAATCTCGACTTGCGCGGGGGCCTTGGCGTTCCAGTTTGCCACGCGCTGCACGTCCTCGGGCGTGACCTTCCTTCCGTCGCAATTTCGCAACACTGATTCCAGGACGATTCGAATGCTCACGGGCAGCCGCGAGATCGGTCCGACGCCTGCCTCTTCCAATGCGGGGAGAGAAAAGAGCAGTCCCTGTTTTCCGCCGCCGATGTCGAATCTCTGAAGAGTGTTAAACGCATTGTTCATAGCTGGTGGAGGATGATTCGGAAACCGAGCACCCATGTCCGCGGGGCAGTCGTTGGGCCGACCCGACTCGTGAGCGCCGTTTCTCCCGCAGCGCCTGCCCATGCGGGCCTGCCAAAAGGGCGCAATGAGGATCGCGACAAGCTCGGCTTTGATTCCATCCTCCAAAAGCGCCGCTGCGATGATGCGGTAGCGATTGATCCGTCTCTCGCCACGCGAAAATGTCTCGCTGGCGACCGGTCACTCGCGGCCCGTTTTTCAAGTCCGCCCCCACGCGGGCGCTCACGCGACAGAATCGCAGCATCGCCGTCACCGCCGCCGCCCTCCCGACTCACCGCTTTCGCCCGGTTTCGCCGCTGGGCATGGCGACTTCAAAGCAGCAGCGGGGTCTTGCCCCGCGAATGCAACGTTCCTTCACCGGCGACCCGATCAGTTCGGTGAGAAGCGCCTCAGCGATCATACAGGCCTCGGGATGGTGGGCGGTGACGGCCGAAAGCGGACAACTATTCCCGCGAATGAACTGCTTGCCGGCCTCTTCCTGGAGGGTGGCCGACCCGCCAAGTCCCTTCAATACCTCGAGCGCGCCGGCCAAAGGAGCGGCGCGGGTTTCTTTCGGCAGCGCGTCCATGAACTCTCTGGCGACAGTCCGGCCTACCTCGCGCAGGCTCGCGTTGAGTTCTCGCGAAGTGAGGCGTTTGGACACAACCTCCAGAAAATGGTTCAGCAGCGGACCGTAGGCCTTTGGGAAGATCTGCTCCGCATCCGCGGTCAAACCGTAAGACACATGAGGCTTCCTGAAACCCGGCTGCATTCCCTGCCGTTGGACGAGTCCGTCACGTTCCAGGCTGACCAAGTGTGCGCGCACGGCGTTGTCGGTGAGATCTAGCTCTGCTGCGAGATCATTCACCGTGCGAGGCGCGGTGCGGAGCAGCGAGAGGATCTGACCACGCGTGCTGTCGAGCAGTCGTTCCCGAAAAGATTGGCCTTTCATACGATGCAGTTCAATAAGGCCAGAAACCCAAACAATCCATTGGTTTATTACCGGAGGTCAATTCCGAGACGGTTTGGGTGACGTCATAAAGGGCACACCGAGCGACCGGATCTCGCAGCGCCCCGCAGTCTAAGGAATATTCAAAACTGATAACCCCATAAAGCCTTTGACTATTTAGTCTTTGGAGCCATGTTCGGGTCCATCGTCAAAGGAGGGATCGCGAAAAGCGCTTCACCTTGGGCATCAAAACCAAAAACAGGAGAACCCTCAGTATGTTGAAATCATTCGCCCTTATTCTTATCACCGCCGCGCTCGCCACGTTCAGCAAAGCAGCCGATTCCGTCCCCACGGATCCCCAGATCGCCATGATCGCCGTCGTAGCCGACAGTGTGGATATCGATGCTGGCAAACTGGCCGTCGGCAAAGCCCACGACAAGCGCGTCAAGGAGTTCGCGGAGTTGATGGTCCGCGACCATTCGGCAGTGAACGCAAAAGCGGCCGCGCTGGTGAAAAAGCTCGGCGTTACCCCGGAAGAGAGCGCCACCAGCAAGAGTTTGAAAGCAGACGGCGACAAGGAGATCGCGAAACTCAAGGCGCTAAAGGGTCCCGAGTTCGACTCGGCATACGTCGATAACGAAGTCGCCTACCATGAAGCCGTCTTGAGCGTGCTCGACAAAACCTTGATCCCGAACACCAAGAATGCCGAATTGAAAAGCCTGCTCGAAAGTGCCCGCCCGGTCTTCACCTCGCATTTAGAGCACGCCAAGGCGATTCAGACGTCGCTGAAGAAATAGGGACTGAAGGGGTGTCGTACCTCCGCCCGCCGGGTTGGTTTCAACCAACTCGGCGGGCGCGACTCGGCCCTTTTCCAAATTAGGCCGTAAAATGAAAAACCTCGACTCGAACCGGGAACATCAAGCCGCAAGTCCACCCGCAGGGCGCGAACCGCGTTCTGGCCATCGCGTGCTGCGGCTTTGGGTGTTCGCTGCCTGTGGGCTCGCGGTCGTCATCGGTGGAGTCCTCATCGTTCGCCAAGCGCGCCATTTCAACGGAAATGGAGGCGTTGTTACCAAAGCCGCTACGCCCGCAGTTGCGGGAGTCTCGATGAGGAATGTTCAGTTTGGTCCTGTCACCCTCGAAATTTTGAAGGGCGAGGCAGTCGAGTGGAAGAACGACGATCTCGTTCCCCATACCGCCACCTCACCTTCGTTCGATTCTGGCGCCCTGGAATCCGGACAATCGTGGCGACACACATTCACCGAAATCGGTAGCTTTCCATACGCCTGCACATTTCACCCAAACATGAAAGGCATCGTGATCGTCAAATAAGGGCGTTTGCAGATGCCGAGACCTTTATTGTTCAGGAATCCTGATGAAATCCCAATTCAAAGTCGGAGACCACGTGGAATGGAACTCGGAAGCCGGCCGTGTTCGCGGAACGATCAGGAAAGTGGTCACCTCGGCCGTTAAGTTCAAGACCTGCATTGTGCGTGCCTCGAAAGAAGAGCCGCAGTACTTGATCGAAAGCGACAGGACAGACCACATGGCCATGCACAAGGGCTCGGCGTTGACGAAGCTTGCGAAGAAGGTGACGCCGAAGCGCGCACAACCGCCTCATTCCCGATGATCGACTACAAAACTTCAAAGAAGGCCAGAATACTGTTTGTCGGGATCAACCCGCATCCTGGCTCGTACCGGCGCGGTGTTCCATTTTCCAACAACAAGATGTTTTGGTATCTGTTGAACCGGGCTGGACTGCTCCGGGAAGAGGAGAGCGATCTGAAGGCGGATCGATCACTCAAGGCAATCTACGACACGAAATTCTCGTCCCATTACGGCCTCAACTTTGTGAACCTGGTGGACCGGCCAACGGTAGACGTGACCGAGTTGCAAAAGGGCGAAGAGCAAGCGGGTGTCAGACGTCTTTTGAGAGTGATTCGGGCGTGCAAGCCGAAGGTCGTCTGTTTCATTGGGAAGATCGCCTTCAATACCTTTAACGGCGGCCGCACATGCGATTGGGGCTGGCAAACGGACATCGCGAGGACACGGGTTTATCTTATGCACTTTCCGATCAGAGGGCTGGCGTCAGTTCGTGTGAATGAGTTGATCGAAGTGATGCGCGTCAGTGGCGAGCACGGCTGTGAGGTAGTGCCCGCTTAATCCAATCGCAATTTCAGCGTCCTAAATGACGATGCCTCCTTTCTCCAAAATCTTTGCCACGTCTTCCACAGTGGCATCCGGCAGGATCACGCCGTCGATGTCGAGAGTCGGGCTCATGCACTGACCCGAGGCCGTTTCCACTTCCTCTGCATAAGCTGGATGGGTCGTGACGTTCTTAATCTCGTAGGGAACGTCCAATTCATTCAAGAAACCCATGACCGCGGCCGACCAGGGACAGCCAGATTTTCGGTAAACTGTGATCTTCATGTGTCAAGAATACCTCGTCCGATTCGTCGCTTCAGTCGCACCGCGGCGATTACGCTCTTACCAGCGCCAGGAACTCGGTGCGGCTGGCGAGACTTTCTTTGAAGAGTCCCAGGAGGCAAGAAGTAACCATGGTGGCTTCCTGCTTGCCGACTCCGCGGCAGCACATGCACTGGTGCTTCGCCTCGATCATAACCGCGACACCTTTGGGTTTTAGGACCGTGTGCAGTTCGGTCGCGACCTGCTGCGTGAGGCGCTCCTGCACCTGGA
>Ga0105237_10000674_pt1 | contig 47165 bp, 43 predicted proteins | sample KBSC24metaG_FD_81520 | JGI IMG/M metagenome (GOLD analysis project Ga0105237, IMG submission 81520) | Corn rhizosphere microbial communities from Kellogg Biological Station, Michigan, USA - KBS C2-4 metaG | ecosystem: Host-associated > Plants > Roots > Rhizosphere > Soil | place: Michigan, USA...
CACCGGCAGGCTGACCGCATCGCGCATCGCCTTGACGCTGTCGGCCACCAGCGGCGCCTCGCGCATCAGGCAGGCGCCGAAGGCGCCACGCTGCACCCGCTCACTCGGGCAGCCGCAGTTCAGATTGACCTCGTCGTAACCCCAGTCCTCGGCCAGCTTCGCACAGGCGGCCAAGTCGGCCGGCTCGCTGCCGCCGAGCTGCAGCGCGACCGGATGTTCGAAGGCCTCGAAATCGAGGTGCCGACGCTGGTCGCCATGCAGCAGCGCGCCGGTGGTCACCATCTCGGTGTAGAGCCGGGCGTGGCAGGTCAGCAGGCGATGCAGATGGCGGCAGTGCCGGTCGGTCCAATCCATCATCGGCGCGACGGACAGGCGCCACGGGTTGATGGCTGTCGATGTTTCCAAGTTGCTCAAGAACTCGTGAGAGGGTGCGCCGCTCGGAACGCGGCAAACGTCAGTGGACGCATTATCCCGGCCGGAGCCTCCCGGTGCGCGGCAGACGGGTTTGGCCGGATGGCTTGGGCCGCTTACAGGCAGGTGCCTGCCGTCACGCGGCAGGCTTCGCGGGCACAGGCCGGACGATAGGCTGCGCACCGGCCCGGCTCTGAGGGGCCGGCTCGGCGCCGAACAGCAACTCGGTCAACACGCCGGTGAGTCGGTCGCGCGCATCGATCGTCGTGAAGATGTGGTCGGAAGCCGGGATCGTGACCTGCCGCAACATCCCCCGTCGCTGCAGCCGACCCACGCTACGACCGGCCTGCGTCGCCAGCAGGGAAATGCCCGGCTCGTTGGTCGAGAAAACGAAACGCAGCCGAATACCGCGCTCGGCGAGGCTCTCGAGCTCCGCGCCCAGGTCGCCAGCGACACGGATCTTCAGCAGGCGCGCCAGATCGAAGGCTGTCGAGCGAATCCCCATGCCGAAACGCTGCATCAGGGTTCGAGCGACTTGCCGCGGATTGAAATCGCCACGGACGATGCGCATCCACTTTTCCGGCTCGCGCCATAGACGCGTATAGGTCTTGGCCGCAAACGCAACCTCGTGCTCGGCATACTGCGACGTCAGTACATCGTCCGCCCGCCAACGAAAGGTCAGAGGGTTGATCATCACCAAGGAGCTGAGATTGGCCCCCGCGAGCGCGGCTTTCAAGCCGTGATAAGAGCCCGAGCACATGCCGACGATATGGCAGCGCGTGACGCCGCCGCGGGCGAAAAGGTAATTGACCGCCGCAAGGACCTCGCCGGCCGCAGTCGGCGCATAGACCGTCTGTTCGGGATGATCAGGGTGAACAGGGCTGTCGCCGATTCCCGAAAGATCGAGCCTCAGGACGGTGTGGCCATCGGCCGCCCAGCGCCGCGCCAGGTCCACATAGAGACGGCTCGGCCCGATGCGGCGCGCGATCCCGGCGCTGAGCAGGATCACCCCGTGCGATTCCTGCGTACCGCTCGGCGACGGGGGGTGATCTCCGATACTTGCGATGCCGGCCAGTGAAACCGCTCCATCGATTGCCACGGCGGCCTCGTGGACCGATCGAAGAGGAACCGCAAACGGAGTACCAGGCGTGGTCTTTTGCGGGGTATCCCGCATTCCAGCTTGCACTCCGGGAATCGGCGCAAACAAACTTGCCAGGCCGTGCAGCCACCTTTTGACCTGCAGAATCAATTCGTGCGGAATGATGTTGTAATTCGTACCTTCCATCATCGCGGCATATCCGGACATCAACTCATAGTCCAGATGCACGCCTTGCCCGGCGCAGGTTTCTGCCCAGCGCTTCGCGACCGGCGCTTCTTCCCGATCCATCACCAACAGGCGCACGGCGGGCGCGACCCGGGATTTCATCAAGTCGATCGCCGCAATATCCGCCTGAGTTTGGTCACTCAGGGCAAACCCGCCGGTTTCCATATAGCCGGCGGCCGCGCCCGTCGTGGAGGGCCCGGCGCTCGTTCCCGCCAGCAAGCGCAATTCCCGCATGAACGCCTTGCCGGACACGACAGGCGCCAGGCACACGATGCCGGCCACATCATTGCGGCCTTCGGCAGCCAACACGGCCAGTGGCGTACCCAAGCGCAGGCCAACCAGACAGACCTGCGACACCCCTTCCGAAGCCTTCAGGGCATCGATCGCATCACCGACTGAGCGTACCCATGCCCGAACGCGATCGGGCTCGAGATCGTTGCCGGCGGAGTCGCCGGTCCCGTGATAGTCGAAGCGGATCGCCGGCAGACCCTCCGCGGCGGCAGCATCGGCCAGGTGCATGACGGTGCGGTGTGCGCAGAGTTCTTCCCGGCCGAAGGAACTGCAAACGACGACGCCGATATCTCGACGCGCGGAGGGGCTGACGCGATGAATCCAAGCGAATACCTCGCTCCCCTTGCCACCGAGAAACACCGCCTCTGTCAAGGATTTGCTCAAGATAACCACTCTATATTTACAGCCTGACGGGAATTCATCGCCGACACCTGCCCTGACTTATCACTCGCTGCGGATGAAGTGATCGGCTCCAGCACGACCCGCCGCTCGCTCTGCGGTGCCATATGAAAGTACTCGTCAACGGCACGGTAGCCGCTGATGTCGAAATGTACGGCTTGCGCACAAAGTCGACTGGTGAGGGTAAGTTCGTATCGACCACCCGATTCGGGGTATGCCTTGGCCGTCAGGCCGACGTCGGCATGCTGGAACGTGCCGAAGCCGGCAGGCGAATGAAAGGCCTGGGCAAGCAGTTCATCGCCAGCGCCGCGCAGATTGGCGACGACGGTTGCATATTCCGATTCGGAAAAGCGGAAGGCGGCGGAGAGATCCAATGCCGTGTCGAAAGTACTGCCGGCGACGATGGTTTGCGACGAATGCGGGCCGAGTGCCAGAGACTCGACACTCCGCCCCAAACACACGCCGTCCAAGCGATACAGCGCGATGTCGAGCGAGGCCGACAGCGCTGCGCCCGGATCGTTCCACACATGGACATGCAGGCCGTTGCAGCCCTCGTCCGATATCGAAACGGCGATCGGCTGGCAGGCTCGTTTGACGTAGTGGTAGCAGGCTTTCGGCGCCCCGCGGTCATCCAACAGCCCCCAGCCTGCACCGGCCCACAGATCGCGCAGGAACCAGATCAGCGCACCGTTGCAGGACGAGGCCGAACGGCGCCACTCGGACAACGTCGCGTTCATGATCTCGCCGGTCAGGATGCGGCTGAGCTTCAGGTAACGATCGTGATTCGAGTACCGCAGCGTTAGCGGCTCGACGCCGAACAGCTTCGCGAAGTAGAAATCGCGCACGTCGTCGAAATCCCAACCCGCGCCCAAGTCGCGTGGCGACCGCATCTTCCAGGTCGGATGGTGGACGCGAACACCGAGCCCGCCCGGCATCCGTGCCATCGTGGACTCTTCCGGCACGTTGGCGAACGCCAATGATTCGCTTGCGAACTGCAGGTTGGAGCGGCGAGCGTCGTCCAGGGGCCGGAGATACGCGCCAACGCCGAAATAGGATGTGCTGCCCACGTCGATCTGATGCGGGATGCTGCCTCCATGCGCACTGGACGGCCAGTACGCGACGCCCGGGCAATGCAGCTGAGTCCAGCGACGCAGGTCCTCGTGGAACAGCTTCGGCTCCCACGACTGGCGCGCCGTGCCCCACATCGCCGCCTGCTGCTCGACCTCGCTGTTGCCGCAAATCAGCGCGACACAAGGATGGGCTTGCAAACGCCTCAATTGCTGCGCGGCCTCGACTTCCACCGACGATGCGAATGCTTCGTCGCCCAGCGGATAGTCCATGTTGGCAAACATCAGGTCCTGCCAGACGAGCACGCCATATCGATCGCAGCACTCGAGGAAGGCGAAGTCTTCGTAGACCATCGTGCCGCCGACGCGCAGCATGTTCATCCCGGCTTCGCGAACCGCGCGGACTGCCTGCTCGTATGCCTCGTGCGTACCGCGCAGGGCAACGATGTCCGGCGGCGTCCAGCACGCTCCCCGACAGAACACCGACACGCCGTTCACGATGAACGAAAAACGGCCTCCCTCGGTGTCCAGCACGATGGTCCTGAAGCCGATCGGGCCGAGATCGACATCGATCTTCGCTTGATCGATGCGCTTGACTTCGAGCCGCGCGTCGTACAAGACCGGTTCGCCATGCGTGTGGGGCCACCAGAGTGCGACCTCGTCGATGAGCAGCGATCCGCGATACGACGAACCCTCTTCCCCTTTTGCAAGCGCCACCGAGTGGTCGCGCCCACGATGGTTCAGCACCAGGTCCACCGAATCGAAAGGCGCTCCGAGATCATCCAGTTCGCAGGACACGTCCACCTGGCCATGGCGCCCGGACACGCTGCTACGGAGTTGAACGGACTTCACCCGGATCGCATCGCGGCGCTCGATCCATACCGCTCCCCACGGCCCCACCGCGACGGCCGGCGGCGACCAGCCGGGAGTCCGGCCAAGCAGCGTCGTGCGAATCCATCGCAGCTGTTGATGCTCGACCATCGGCGCACGCCAGCGAGGCCGGGCTCGCCGCTGCGCAAGCACTCGATCGAGCGAGCGGCAGCAGATGAGCAGTTCGTTGGTGGGCTGCAGCCGCGAACGAATGTCGACCTCGTGCCCGATGAACATGTTGCTGCTGCGCAGAACAAGCTCACCGTTCAGCCAAACCTCGGCAATCGTCGCAAGGCCGTCGAGTCCAAGAATCAGCGCGCCCTCGCCGGACCAGTCCGAGGAACTGAACTCTCGACGAAACCACCAGTCTTCACTGTCGAAGCGTCGCGCTTCGCCGTCGAGCGACCAGGCGCCGGATTGCCTGAGCATCGCCGCGGCGGTGCCGAGCTTCAGACCTCCAACCCAAGCCGAGGCAGGCAGGTCCGACATCTGCGAGGAATCGCTCGCTTGTCCCGCAGCCGTCGAGCAGACGGCCCAATCATCAGCCAGGATCAGACGCTGATGACTGGAGACGCTCCGGATCCGCCCCGCCATCGCGGGCTGTCAGCTGACCAGAAGCTCGGCCACGGCAGAGCGAATCGCCGCGATGCTGCCGAAAACGCTGCGTTTGAGCATGTGATCCGGGAACTCGATGTCGAATGCCCCTTCGAGCGCGAGCATCACGTTGACGCTTGCGTGCGATGTCATGCCGGCCTGATAGAGGTCGGCCTGAGGATCCATCGACTGCACGTCGCCAGTCAAACGAGCGTGCTCCCCGAGAACCTCTCGAATGCGTGCGTCGAGGGTCTCGTTGTCGATAGCGGTCATGGTGTTCATGGTTGGCATGTATGAGAGGGAGAAACAAGTGCAATGACGATGGCGGTCGCATAGTCGCCATCGTGACTCGAGCTGAGTGAAACGCTTTGCGAGGCAGCCGCGCCGACCTTCTCGGCCAAGCCGCGGTGCAATGCCAATCGGCAGGAACCATCGTCTCGTCGGATCACTTCGAGATCTCGCCAATCGAGACCGGCTTCGGACAGGCCAAACGCCTTGATGGCCGCTTCCTTGGCTGCGAATCTGGCAGCGAAGCGTTCGGCTTCGAGCGCCGGAGAAGAAGCGGCATAGGAAATCTCGTCGGCAGTGAACAAGCGCCTGGCGAACCGGTCGCCGAATTGATCGAGTGAAGCGCGGATCTGGCTGATCTGCACGATATCGATCCCGACACGAAGACGACCCGCGCCGACATCGGACAGCAACGACCCTGGCAGCGATGGAAGTGCGGAATCGGAAATCACCGGTCGAATTGTTCTATGCGGATCAATATCCCAACAAGCAGTTTTATCACGCGAACAGCGGCTATCCAGCAAAGGCGTTGCGCCATGGCACACACCGATTGAGGGGGGTATCTAGCCTCCTGGCGACGCTGCTGCCAAGCGACGGATCAATCTGCGCAAAGCCCGCCATACCGGCAACTGGATCTCGTGCCCCCCATCGAACGCCACCCAATCGACCGAAGCACCGCCCTCTACGAGCGCATCACGCAATGCTTCACCGGCTGCGAAAGCAAGATCCGCGTCATCGCGGCCATGGCTGACCAAGGCCGGCAGATCCTTCAGGCGCGGCAACCTGGGCCGCCAGTCCTCGAACGCGATTCGCGACGAGGAGAATAACGCAAGCGCATCGACCTTCGTTTCCTCATGCAACAAGAGATCACACGCCAACATGCCGCCTTGCGAGAAGCCCGCGAGCAGAAGCGGTCGCGAACCTTGCATCGGCGCGATCGCATTCAGGTACCTCGACAGCAGCGCGCGAGCTTCCAGTCGCCCTTCCGGATAGAGATTCGCCAAGTCGCGCGGCCCGACCGCTTGGGCTGCCGCGGCAGCGAGTTCATCCCGGCGCCACCAGCTGCGGCCGCCGCCGGGGCAAGCCCAAGGCCCTTGCGGAAACAGGAACACCGCCGGTACACCGAGCGAATCGGCAAATGGAGCCAGATCCGAAGCTTGCATGCCATAGCCGTGCAACAGCACAACACACACCCGCGCATCATCGAAGGAGCCGCGCTGCAGTGTCGGTACGCTCCCGATTTCAACCATCGCAGGACATAAGCAAGCTAAGAAATCGCAACATACTTCTCGATGGCTCCCGGTATGGATGATTCACAACCATCGAGCCGGCATTCTTGCATTACCTTTTCGCGCCGACGGAGCTGCGAGCAACACGGCTCGTGACCCGCATTTGCCAAGGCGCCCCCCACTCATGACAACTTCCTCGAACTTCGAGTCCCTGCTTGTCGCTGCCCGCGCCGTGGCAGCGGACGTCGCCGCCAAACATGCCGCTGACGTCGACACCCAGGCCCGCTTCCCGCGCGAAAGCATCGATGCCTTGCGCGCGGCCGGCATCCTCTCGGCGCCGGTGCCAAAGGCGCTCGGCGGCGGCGGATGCAGCATGAGGGAACTCGCGCTGCTGTGCTCGACGCTGTCCCAGGCCTGCGCATCCAGCGGCATGGTCTTGGCGATGCACTACATCCAGGTCGCCTGCATCGCTCGCCATGGTGTGGAGAGTGCGTTCTTTCAGCAGTACATGCGCGACATCGTCGAGCGCCAGTACGTGCTGGCTTCAATGACGTCGGAGGTCGGCGTGTTCGGCGACACGCGCTCGAGCGTCTGCGCGGTCGACGTGTCGAACGGCCGCTTCAAGCTCGACAAGGACGCCACCACCGGCTCCTACTGCGCTCACGCCGATGCGATCCTCGTGACCTGCCGGCGCGCACCGGACGCGGCGCCGAGCGATCAGGTGCTGGTCCTCGTGCGCAAAGCCGACTGCACACTGAAGCAGACCACGAGCTGGGATACGCTCGGCATGCGCGGCACCTGCAGCCCGGGCTTCAAGCTCGAATCGAGCGGTGACGCGGCGCAGATCCTCCCCGGCTCGTTTGCCGATTCATCGGCCCAAACCATGGTGCCCTACTCCCACATCCTGTGGGCGGCGCTGTGGTGGGGCATTGCTGCCGACGCCACCGCCCGCGCAGCGACCTTCGTGCGCGGCCAGGCGCGCAAGACGCCTGGCACCGTGCCGCCGACAGCGACCAAGCTCGCCGATCTCTCGGTGCAGCTGCAATCGATGCGCCACAACTGGCAGACCATGGCCGACGATTTCGACGCCACCTGCCGGCGAGACAACGGCGCCGAGGAACTGTCGAACATCGGCTGGGCATTGCGCCTGAACAATCTGAAGATCAACGCCTCGGAGATGGCGCCGCAAATCGTCCATCGCGCGCTGCAGATCGTCGGCATCCTCGGCTACAAGAACGACAGCCCTTTCAGCATGGGCCGCCACTATCGCGACGCGCTCTCCGGCGCATTGATGATCTCCAACGACCGCATCGCAGCGAAGAGCGCTTCGATGCTGCTGGTCTTCAAGGACGAATGAATTCAACTATGGAAAGCAGTGCCGTGGCCCTCCCACTCACCGAAGACGCTTACGACTCGAAGAGCTTTTACGACGGCCTGGTCGAGCATGGCTTGATCGTTCCCGTCGGCGTGCCGGGCGCCTTTGGCCGCGGCGCGGTGTTCGAGGACGTTCTGGAGCGCTTCAACGCGCTGGTGACCGACATTTCTCGCGATGACGGCGCGCAGATCTTCACCTTCCCGCCGGTGATCGACCGCAGCCTGCTGGAGCGGGTTCACTACCTCGATTCGTTCCCGCACCTCTGCGGCGCGATCCACAGCTTCTTCGGCAACGAGTTGCAGGCGCTGGCGTTGGCCGAGCGTGTGAACTCGGGTCAGCCCTGGGGCGATCTGCTGGGCCAGACCGGCGTGACGCTGAACCCTGCCGCCTGCTACCCGGTCTATCCGAGCTTCGCCGGCACCGTCCCCGCTGAAGGCCGCCTCGTGACGATGCTGAACTGGGTGTATCGCCATGAGCCGTCGATGGAGCCGACGCGCATGCAGTCCTTCCGCGTGCGCGAGTTCGTGCGGGTCGGCACGCCGGAGCAGGTGGTGGAATGGCGCGACATGTGGCTGCAGCGTGGCCTGGATCTGCTGCACTCGCTCGAACTGCCGGCGAACGCCGATGTCGCCTCCGACCCGTTCTTCGGCCGCGGCGGCCGCATGCTCGCCGCGGGTCAGAAGATGCAGAAGCTCAAGTTCGAGGTGCTGGTGCCGGTGATCTCGCTGACCAAACCGACCGCGGTGTGCTCCTTCAACTTCCATCAGGATCACTTCGGCTCGACCTTCGACATCAAGACGCCGGACGGCAACGTGGCCAACACTGCCTGCCTCGGCTTCGGCCTCGAGCGCATCGTGATGGCGCTGTTCAAGACCCACGGCTTCGATCCGAAGGCCTGGCCCGCATCGGTACGCACCAGGCTGTGGGCGCAGTGAAGCACTGGCATGTGCTGCCGGGGCTGACCCCGGAAAACCACGCACGGCATCTGCTGCACGCGGACGAGCGCATCTGGGTCGAGAAGAACTGCTACATCGACATCTGGATCGAGGTGCTGCACGCGCTGAAGCTCGAGCCGCTCGCGGTCGTGCCGGTGGTGCTCGGGCTGGACTTCGAAGGCGACCAATGGACCTTCTTCAAGCCGCCGCATGACGAGCTGCGCTCGCTCTATGGCGTCGACGTCCAGGAACTGAATGTCTGGCGCCCGCTGATCGAGCATGCGGCCGAGCACCTCTCGGCCGGCAAGCTGATCAGCACCGAGGCGGACGCATTCTGGCTGCCCGATACCGCCGGCACCGACTACCGGCGCCAGCACGCGAAGACGACCATCGTGCTGACCGAAATCGACCTCGACGGCGCCTCGGCGGGTTACTTCCACAACGCCGGGTTCTACCGTTTGACCGGAGAAGACTTCCGCCGGACGTTCCGCCTGGACGCTCCGCCGGACGAGGTCTTCCTGCCGCTTTTCGCCGAGACGGTGCGCTTCGATCGCATGCTTCGGCGCCCGATGCCGGAACTGGCGGCGATGTCGTTCGAGCTGCTGCGCAAGCACCTGGGGCGGCGCCCGCGAAGCAACCCGGTGCGCCGATTCGCCGAGCGTTTCGCCGCCGACCTGCCGATGCTGCAGGACAAGGGCCTCGCCTACTACCACGCCTGGGCGTTCGGCACGATCCGGCAGCTGGGCGCGGCGTTCGAACTGGCGGCGCTGCATCTGCGCTGGCTGTCAACCCACGGCGGAGGTGATTTCGGGCCGGCGATCGAGTCCTTCGAGCACATCGCCTCGGGCAACAAGACCCTGATCCTGAAGGCAGCCCGGGCAGCCAGCTCGCGCAAAGCCTTCGATCCGGTCGCGATGCTGGCAGAGATGGCCGAGGCCTGGGACAGCGGCATGTCCGCGCTGGATCGCGTCGTCGCTCGCGGCTGAGCGCCGCATCGGCGCACTCCGCCGATTCAGACGCGTGCGGCCACGCCGGCGATGCCGTCGGCGAATCGAGGCAGCAAGGCCGTCGGCAAGTCATGCCCCATGCCGTCGATGAAATCGCCGCTGGCGCCGCTGATGCGTGACTTCAGGTCGTGCCCCGCAGCCACCGGCACCAGCGGATCGGCCAACCCGTGAATCACGTGGCTCGGCGCCTTGATCCGCGCCAGCAAGCCGGTTCTATCGCCATTGGCGACGACGGCCGTCAACTGGCGCGCCATGCCGGCGGGCCGCTCGGAACGGCGGACAGAGGCCAGGACGCGCTCCCGCAGCCGTTGCGCGTCCGGCGGATATCCCGGGCTGCCGATCACGCCGATCAAGCGGATGAGGTTGTCGACGATCGCGGCTTCGCTGCGGTTCGCCGGCCGCGCCAGCAACGCCTGCCGCACGCGGGCCGAAGGCTGCGGCAGGCGGCGCGAGCCGGAGGTCGTCATCATCAAGGTCAGGCTTTTCAGGCGCTCCGGATGATGGATGGCCATCAGCTGCGCGATCATGCCGCCCATCGACGCACCGCACACGTGGGCCCGGGCGATGCCGAGGGCATCCAGCACGCCGACGGCATCGCGCGCCATGTCGTCCAGCGTGTAGGGCGAGCTCACCGGCAGACGCAATGCATAGCGCAGCGACGCGACGATCAGGTTCGGTGCCCCGAGATGATCGAAGCCCTGCGACAGCCCGATGTCGCGGTTGTCGAAGCGGATCACGCGAAAACCCTTCGCCACCAGCAGCTGCACGAACTCATCGGGCCAGCCGGTGAGTTGCATGCCCAGACCCATCACGAGCAGCAAGGGCTCGCCGCTCTTCGGGCCGTGGTCTTCGACCTCGAGCGTCAGCCGGTTGGCAGTGATCTGCAAGACGACGCTTCCTTACTGTGTCGTCGCGACTGCCGGCGGATCGGTCCAGCCGCCGCCGAGCGCCTGGTACAGCGTCACCTGGTTCTGCAGCTGCGTCAGCTGCACCTGGATCGCCGCCTGCTGGGCTGCGAAGAGCGCGCGCTGGGCATCCAGCAAAGCGAGATAGCTTGCCGCACCGTTCCTGAAGAGCAGGTCCGACAGCTTGAAGCGCGCCGCTTCAGCATCGGCCTGCGCTCGCAGCGCGCGCAGTTGTTCACCCAGGTTGGCGCGGCCGGCCAAGGCGTCCGCAACTTCGCTGAAGGCCGACTGGATCGCCTTTTCGTACTGGGCGACCGCGATGTCGCGGCTCGCCTGCGCCACCTCCAGGTTGGCCTGGTTGCGGCCGCCGTCGAAGATCGGCAGCACGAGCTGCGGCGCGAAGGTCCAGCCATAGGAGCCGCCCTCGAACAGGCCGGACAGCTGGGTGCTCGCGGTCCCGGCGGTGCCGGTCAGCGTGATGCGCGGGAAGAAGGCCGCGCGGGCGGCGCCGATGTCGGCATTCGCCGCCAGCAGCGTTTGTTCGGCCGAGCGGATGTCGGGCCGCGTCGTCAGCAGATCCGAGGGCAGCCCGGCGGGAAGCTCGGGGCCGAGCGCAGTCGCCGCCAGCGTGCTCGAGGCGGGCAGGTCGGCCGGCATCGGCTGTCCGACCAGCAAGGTCAGGGCGTTCTGATCGACGGCACGCTGCCGCAGCAGCTGGGCCAGCGTGGCGCGCCCGCTTTCCACCAGCGACTCCGCCTCGCGCAAATCGAGCTCGGAGGCCACGCCGTTGTCGAACATCAGCTTGCTGAGCTTGAACGAATCCTCGCGCGTGCGCAGCGTGTCGCGCGTCAAGGCCAGCAGTTCATCGTCGGCCAGGGTCGCGAGGTAGCTGTTGGCGACGCTGGAGATCAGGCTGATCTGCGCCGTCTTGCGCGCCTCCGCGGTCGACAGATAGGTCGCCAGCGCGGCGTCGCTCAGGTTCTTCACTCGGCCGAAAAAATCGAGCTCGTACGAAGTCACCGAGAGACCGACCTGATAGGTCGTGATGTTGCCCGAGCCGCCGGTGTTCGGCTGGCGCGAGGCGGCGACGACGCCGTTCAGGCTCGGGAAACGATCCGCGCGCTGGATCTGGTACTGCGCCCGCACCCGGTCGACGTTCAGCACCGCGACGCGCAGATCGCGGTTGTTCTGCAACGCGAGCTCGATCAGGCGCTTCAGGCGCGCATCGCCGAAAAAACGCTGCCATTCGATGTCGGCCGCACGGCTGCCCGGCGCCACCGCCACGCCGGTATCGCCGGGGTAGACAGCGGCGACCGGCGCGGCCGGGCGCTCGTAGGTCGGGACGAGCGAGCCGCAGCCCGCCAACACGGCAGCGGTCGCCGCCAGCGCGAGACGATCCAGGCGCGTCTTCATCATGCCGCTCCTTCCGCGGTGTCGGTCGGCGGCCGCGGCGGCGCGTCCGGCTCGGGCTCGTGGGCGTACTTCTTGCGCTGGCGCTCGCTGCCTCTGAAGATGCCGCGCACCACGACGAAGAAAACCGGCACGAAGAACACCGCCAAGCCGGTCGCGGTGATGATGCCGCCGAGCACGCCGGTGCCGATGGCCTGCTGGCCCGCAGCGCCGGCGCCGGAAGCCACCACCAGCGGCATCACGCCGAGCGCAAACGCCAGCGAGGTCATCAGGATCGGGCGGAAGCGCAGGTGAGCCGCCTCCAGCGCGGACTTCACCAGCCCCTTGCCCTGCGCCTGCAAGTCCTTCGCGAACTCGATGATCAGCACCGCGTTCTTCGCCGCCAGGCCGATGATCGTGATCAAGCCGACCTTGAAGTACACGTCGTTCTCCAGCCCGCGGAAGGACGCCCCGAGCAGCGAACCGAAGATGCCCAGCGGCACCACCATGATCACCGACAGCGGAATCGACCAACTTTCGTACAGCGCGGCAAGGCACAGGAACACTGCCAGCAGCGAGAAGCCGAGCAGGATGATGGCCTGCGAGCCGGAGAGCTTTTCCTCGCGCGTCTGGCCGGTCCACTCATAGGCGAAACCGGGCGGCAGCTGCGCTGCGAGGCGCTCCATCTCGGCGATCGCCTCGCCGGTGCTGCGCCCCGGCGCGGCATCGCCTGCGATGCGCATCGCGGGATAGCCGTTGTAGCGGATGGTCTGCATCGGGCCATTGATCCAGCGAGTCGTCGCGAAGGTCGACAGCGGCACCGGCTGGCCCTGGGAGTTCAGCGCGTTGACGCGCAGCACGTCCTCGGGCTGCATGCGGTCCGGCGCATCGGCCATCACCACCACGCGCTGCAGGCGGCCCGCGTTCGGGAAGTCGTTGACGTAGGCCGAACCCAGCGTCGTCGACAGCGCCGAGTTGATCGACGCGAAGCTCACGCCGAGCGCGTTCGCCTTGTCGCGGTCGATATCGATCTGCAGTTGCGGGGCGTCCTCCAGGCCATCGGGCCGCACGCCGGCGAGGATCTTGCTCTGCGACGCCATGCCGAGCATCTGGTTGCGCGCCGCGAGCAGGGCCGCGTGGCCGTTGGCGCCGCGGTCCTGCAGCCGGAACGAGAAGCCGGTGGCGTTGCCGAGCTCGGGGATCGGCGGGGGGCTGAGCGGGAAGATGAAGGCGTCGCGAATGCCGCTCAAGGCGCCGAAGGCCTTGCCGGCGACGCCAGCGGCCGAATGCTGATGGCCTTTGCGCTCCTTCCAGTCCTTCAGCGGCACGAAGGCGAGGCCCGCGTTCTGGCCGCTGCCGGAGAAGCTGAAGCCGAGCACGCCGACGATCGCCTGCGTCTCCGGCTGCTTCAGGAAGTACTCTTCGATCTTCGACATCACGCTGGTCGTGCGCTGCACCGTCGCACCCGGCGGCAGCTGCACGTTGACGATGATGTAGCCCTGGTCTTCGTTCGGCAGGAAGGACGACGGCAGGCGCAGGAACAGGAAGCCGACGCCGGCGATGATCGCGGCGTAGATCACCAGGTAGCGCGCCGCACGCCGCAGGATGCGCGAGACGATGCCTTCATAGCCCTTGGCGACACGCGTGAAGCCGCGGTTGAACCAGCCGAAGAAGCCTTTCTTCTCGACGTGATGACCCTTCTCCACCGGCTTCAGCAAGGTCGCGCACAAGGCCGGCGTGAGCGAGAGCGCGAGGAAGGCCGAGAACAGGATGGCGGTCACCATCACCGCCGAGAACTGGCGGTAGATGTTGCCGACCGAGCCGCCGAAAAACGCCAGCGGCACGAACACCGAGGCCAGCACCACGGTCACGCCGACGATCGCGCCCGAGATCTGGCCCATCGCCTTGCGCGTCGCCTGCAAGGGCGGCAAGCCCTCCTCGCTCATGATTCGCTCGACGTTCTCGACCACCACGATCGCGTCGTCCACCACGATGCCGATCACCAGCACCATCGCGAACATCGTCAGCACGTTGATCGAGAAGCCCATCGCCAGCAGCGCGGCGAAAGTGCCGAGCAAGGCCACCGGCACGACCAGCGTCGGGATGATCGTGTAGCGGAAGTTCTGCAGGAACAGATACATCACCAGGAACACGAGGATGACCGCCTCGATCAAGGTCTCCACGACCTGGCTGATCGAGATGCTGACGAAGCGCGAGCTGTCGTAGGGGATGGACCACTTCACGCCGGGCGGGAAATAGCGCGCCAGCTGTTCCATGCGCGCGCGCACCGCCTTGGCCGTGGCCAGCGCGTTGCCGGTGGGGGAGAGCTGCACGCCGATGCCGGTGGACGGCTTGCCGTTCAGCCGCGCCGAGGTGGCATACAGCTGGCCGCCGAGCTCGATGCGCGCGACGTCGCGCAGGCGCACGGTAGAGCCGTCGGCATTCGCGCGCAGCACGATGTTGCCGAACTGCTGGGTGGTGGTCAGCTGGCCCTTGACGACCACGGTCGCGAAGATCGACTGACCCGGGATGTTCGGCAGGTCGCCGATCGTGCCGGACGAGACCTGTGCGTTCTGCTGCGTGATGGCGGTGTTGACGTCGCTCGGTGAGAGATTGAAGCCGACCAGCTTGGCCGGATCGATCCAGATGCGCATTGCGTGTTCGGTACCGAACAGCGTGGCCTGGCCGACGCCGGGCAGGCGCTGGATTTCAGGCAGCACGGTGCGCGAAGCGTAGTCGCCCAGCGCGATCGGGCCGTATTTCGGATCGTCGGACGACAGGATCGTGAACAGGAGGAAATTCGAGCGCGACTTGTCGACACGCACGCCCTGCTGCGTCACCGCCGCGGGCAGGCGCGGCGTGGCACGCGAGAGTCGGTTCTGCACGTCGACCTGGGCCAGGTCGGCATTCGTGTTCGCGTCATAGCTGATCGTGATCGTGCCGGTGCCGTTCGCCTGGCTGACCGACTCCATGTAGATCAGCCCCGGCGAGCCGTTCATCTCCTGCTCGATGATGCTGATCACGCTGTCTTCCAGCGTCTGCGCGGAGGCGCCCGGATAGGTCGCGCTGATGACGATCGCGGGCGGCGCGACCGGCGGGTACTGCGCGATCGGCAGCTGGGTGATCGCGGTGCCGCCGATCACCAGGATGAACAGCGCGATCACCCACGCGAAGATCGGGCGTTCGATGAAAAACCGAGCCATGCTCTAAGCCCTCGTCACTGCGCGGAGGCGGCCGAAGCGGCAGGCGCCGCCGGGGCCGATGCCGCGGCGCTCGCGGCCGGCGCCGGAGCGGAAGCGCCCGGCTGCCATGGCACCGGGTCGACCGGGGCGCCCGGCACCATCATTTTCTGGAAGCCGTCGACGATGACTTTCTCGCCCGGCTTCAGGCCATCGAGAACCACCCATTGGTTGTTCTGCGCGAGGTCGATCTTGACGGTGCGTGTCGCGGGCTTGTTGTCCGGCCCGACGACCATCAGCGTGTCGCCGCGCTCGGTGCGCGTCACCGCCTGCTGCGGCACGAGGATGCCGGCCGGCAGCGCGGCCTGCGAGATGCGCACGCGCACGTATTGGCCGGGCAGCAGGAACTCGTCGAAGTTCGGCACCTCGGCGCGCAGAGTCACCTGGCCGGAGGTCGAATCCACCGTCAAGTCGGTGAACAGCAGCTTGCCGGTGCGCGGCAGCTCGCTGCCGTCCTCGAGGATCACGTGCACGGTGGCCGCGGCCTCGCCGCTGGTCGTGAGCTTCTTGGACAGCATTTCCTTGCGCAGCTTCAACACCTCGTTGGCCGACTGCGTGAAGTTCACGTAGACCGTGTTGATCTGCTGGATGGTCGCGAGCTGCGTCGCTTCGGTCGCGCTGACCAGGGCGCCTTCGGTCACCAGCGCGCGGCCGATGCGGCCGGAGATCGGCGCGGTGACGCTCGCGTAGTCGAGGTTGATGCGTGCCGACTGCAGCGCTGCCTTGCCGGCTGCCACATCGGCCTCGCCGGCCTTCTGTGCGGCAACGGCGTTCACGTAGTCCTGCTTGCTGATGGCGTTGGCTTCGACCAGCGGCTTGTAGCGCTCGGCTTGCGCCTTGGTCTGCGCCAGGCTGGCTTCGGCGCGGGCCAGCGTGGCGCGGGCGCTGTCGGCTGCGGCCTGGTATGGCGCGGCGTCGATCTGGAACAAGGCCTGGCCGGCCTTCACGTCGCTGCCCTCGCGGAACAGCCGCTTCAGCACCACACCGCTGGAACGGGCGCGCACCTGAGCGACGCGCACCGCCTCGACTCGCCCCGGCAGCTCGGTCACCAAGGCCACCGGCTTGAGCTCGGTGATGATGACGCCGACCTTGGCGGGCGGCATCGCCGGCTTGCCGCCGCCGGGGGCCGCGGCGGCGTTGTCCTTGGCACCACAAGCGGCGAGGACCATCAGCGACAGCACGGACAACGCGGGCGCCACCGCACGCGTGAAACGGTGCCGGGAATCTCGGGGCAACAAAAGGCTGCGGGTCACGGTGGGCATCCTGAACAGGAAGAAGGGAGAGGGGCGGCTCGGAGCGGGCGGTATCTTGCACGAAGAGCTGACGCGCCGGCACGGCACAGAGAGACAGCGCCCGATACGGGCCGCCGCTTGAATCGGCGCGAAGTATACATACAATCGTGAATGTATGTGCCCGACGCGGCACGAAGGGGCCTGAACGTGGCGCGCAAGACCAAGCTGGAGGCACTCGCCACGCGGGACGCGATTCTCGACGCCGCGGAGCAGTTGTTCCGCGAGCACGGCGTCTCGCGCACCTCGCTGCAAGACATCGCCGCCGCCGCCGGACTGACCCGTGGCGCCATCTACTGGCATTTCCAGGACAAAGGCGACGTCTTCAACGCGATGATGGAACGCGCCACCGCGCCGCTGGAAGCGCAGCTCACCCAAGGCTCGGCCGACGGCGATGCCGATCCGCTGGCCCACGTGCATTCGCTTGCGATGGCCCCGCTGCGGCTGACGGCGTCGGACGAGCGTACGCGCAACGTTTTCGACATCGCGATGCACAAGGTCGAGTACGTCGATGAGCTGGTGGCGGCGCGCGATCGACACCTGGCGGTCTACGATCGCTGCCTGCCCAGCATGGAGCAGGCCTTGGAAGCCGCGATCGACCAGGGTCGCCTGTCGCGCGCGCTGGCACCCCGGGCGAGTGCCATCGGCATGTGGGCCATCGTCGACGGCTTGTTGCGCGTCTGGCTGTTGAACCCGCAGGCCTTCGATCTGGTCGCGGTGGGCGAGCAGGTCGTCGGGGTTTATCTGAGCGGCTTGGGCCCTGCTGGCCAACGAGCAGCTTGAGCCGGGGTGCGACACTCGGCTCCCCTGGCCTCCGTTATCGCCCATGCCTCTGCTTCATGCGATCTTGCTGTACCTGCACCTGCTGGCGGGCGCCTTCTGGGTCGGCGGCATGGCGTTGATGCACTGGGGCGTTCGGCCCGCCGCGGTGGCGATGCTGGAGCCGCCGCAACGCCTGCCCTTCCTGGCCGCGACGCTGCAACGCTTTTTCGCCGGCGTGGTGGCCGCCATCATCGTGCTGCTCGTCAGCGGGCTCGGGATGGTCTTCGGCGCTGGCGGCTTCGGCAGCGTGCACTGGAGCGTTCACGCGATGTTCGGCATCGGCCTCGCGATGATGGCCATCTTCGGCCATGTGCGCTGGGGTGTTTATCCGAAACTCAGGCGAGCGGTATCGGCGCGCGAATGGCCGGCCGCCGCGGCGGCGTTGAACACGATCCGGCGGCTCGTCGAGCTGAACCTCGCGCTGGGCGTCCTCGTGTTCGCGGTGATCGTGATCGGCCGCGCCCTTTGACGGGCCTTCAGCCCAGCAAGCCCGCCAGTTCCAGCACCGCGCTGCGCGTATCGTCCCAACCCAGGCAGGCGTCGGTCACCGACTGCCCGTAGACCAGCTTCGACGGATCGGCTGGGATCTTCTGCGCGCCCGCGACGAGGTGCGACTCCAGCATCGCACCGACCAGCGCCCGATTGCCATCACGCACCTGGTGCGCCACGTCACGCAGCACCAGCGGCTGGCGCTCGTACTTCTTGTTCGAGTTGCCGTGGCTGCAGTCGACGACGATGCGCGCCGCCAGGCTCGCTGCCCGCAGCTGTTCCTCGGCTTCGGCGACGCAGACGCTGTCGTAGTTGGGTGTCGAGCCGCCGCGCAGGATCAGATGGCCGAAGGGATTGCCCGAGGTGCGCGTCACCGCCGCACGCCCCTGGAAATCCACGCCGAGGAAGGAATGCGGCGCGGCGGCGGCCTGCATCGCGTTGATCGCGACCTGCAAACTGCCATCGGTGCCGTTCTTGAAACCCACCGGCGTCGACAGGCCGCTCGCCATTTCGCGATGCGTCTGGCTCTCGGTCGTGCGTGCGCCGATCGCGCTCCAGCTCACCAGGTCGCCGAGGTACTGCGGCGTCAGGGGATCGAGGGCCTCGGTGCCGAGCGGCAGGCCGAAGTCGTTGAGATCGACCATCAGCTTGCGCGCGGTGCGCAGGCCGAGCGGGATGTCGAACGAGTCGTCCATGTGCGGATCGTTGATCAGCCCTTTCCAGCCGACCGTCGTGCGCGGCTTCTCGAAGTACACGCGCATCACGAGGTACACCCGCTCGCTGACTTCGTCGGCCAGCCGGCGAAGCCTTGCGGCGTACTCCAGCGCGGACTTCGGGTCGTGGATCGAACACGGCCCCAGCACGACGAAGAAGCGCGGGTCCTCGCCCGACAGGATCTGTTCGAGCGCCGATCGGCCGGCACGCACGCTGCGCGCGGCCTGCTCGCCGACCGGGATCTCGCGATGCAGTTCGGCCGGGCTGGGCAGCTGTTTCTGTGACAGGACGCGGGTGTTTTCGAGCTTGGGTGAAGTCATGGCGGTCGTCCGACGGACCCGGGTCGGTCAGTATGCGAGCCGAGGCCCCAAAAGCAAAACGGGCCCCGTGGGGCCCGTTTTATTCAGTCTTGGCGGAGTCGGAGGGATTCGAACCCTCGATGCGCTTTTGGCACATACTCCCTTAGCAGGGGAGCACCTTCGGCCACTCGGTCACGACTCCAGCACGTCGCGCATTCTAGCCGCAACGGCAAACCACGCTCAGGCTGCGAGCTCCAGGTCGAAGGCCTTGTGCAAGGCGCGCACCGCCAGCTCCATGTACTTCTCGTCGATCACCACGCTGGTCTTGATCTCGCTCGTGCTGATCATCTGGATGTTGATGCCCTCCTCGCTCAGCGCGCGGAACATGCGGCTCGCCACGCCGACGTGCGAGCGCATGCCGATGCCGACGATGCTGACCTTGCAGATCTTCGCGTCGCCGGCCACCGAGCTCGCACCGGTCGCAGGCGCGACGACGGTCTTGAGCAAGTCCAGCGTCTTCGCGTAGTCGTTGCGATGCACGGTGAACGAGAAGTCGGTGCGGCCATCGTGCGAGACGTTCTGGATGATCACGTCGATATCGATGTTCGCATCGGCGACCGGGCCGAGGATCGCGTAGGCGATGCCGGGCTTGTCGGGCACGCCGAGCACGCTGACCTTGGCTTCGTCGCGGTTGAAGGCAATGCCCGATACGACAGCTTGTTCCATTTGTTCGTCTTCCTCGAAAGTGATCAACGTGCCTGACTTGGCTTCTTCCTCGATCGGGATGTCCCAGGGCGTGAAGCTCGACAGCACGCGCAGCGGCACGCGATATTTGCCGGCGAATTCGACCGAGCGGATCTGCAGCACCTTGGAGCCCAGGCTCGCCATCTCGAGCATCTCTTCGAAGCTGATGGTGTGCAGGCGCCGCGCTTCCGGGACGATGCGCGGATCGGTGGTGTAGACGCCGTCGACATCGGTGTAGATCAGGCACTCGTCGGCCTTCATCGCGGCCGCGACCGCGACGGCCGAGGTGTCCGATCCGCCGCGGCCCAAGGTGGTGATGTGGCCTTCCGGATCGATGCCCTGGAAGCCGGTGATCACGACGACCTTGCCGGCGGCGAGATCCGCACGCACCCGCGTGTCGTCGATGCTTTCGATGCGCGCCTTGGTGTAGGAGGTGTCGGTCTTGATCGGCACCTGCCAGCCGGCGTAGCTCACCGACGGGATGCCTTCGGTCTTCAGTGCGATCGCCAGCAGACCGACCGAGACCTGCTCGCCGGTGGAGGCGATCATGTCGAGTTCGCGGTCGAGCTCGGTGCCCCAGGTGGTGGGCGACAGCTCCTTGGCCAGCCCGAGCAGGCGGTTCGTCTCGCCGCTCATCGCCGAGGGCACGACGACGATCTGGTGCCCTGCCCTGACCCACTTCGCCACACGCTTGGCGACGCTGCGGATGCGTTCGGTCGTGCCCATCGAAGTGCCGCCGTACTTGTGAACGATCAATGCCATGGAATTGCGCCGGATGGTGTGAAGCGCAGCGCGGCATGCGGGCCGCCGTGCGCGATGGAACCAAGCATTTTAACCGGCGGCGCCGGGGGGCTCGTCGGACACCCAGCGCAGCGCCAGCTGGGGCTCGCCAGGCGGGGCCCAGGCGCGGGCGTCGATGCCGAGCCCGGCGACGAAAACCAGTTGTCCACCCGCGTAGAGCAGCGGTCCGGCACGCTCCCATGCGGCGATCCCCAGCGACTGGTACTGCTTCTTCAAGGCCCGAGGCGGCCGGCCCGGGCCGAGCTGAAAGTTCTCGCCGCCGCTGCGCGCCGAGGCGACCAGGGCCTTGCATTGCGACAGCGCCAGGCCCTGCTCCGTCACTCGCGTCGCGCGCAGCGAGCCGGGCCAATCGGCAATGCGATAGCGGCCGGCTCGGGTGATCGAGAGCGGTTGCTGCATCGCGGGCATGGTCGGGGTCGCACTCGCCGCGATGTATTGCAACAGGCCGCGATGGCGGCGCAACTCGCCGCCGGCGATCGGCCAACGTGAAGCCTCCTTCAGCGCCAGCTCTTCGTTCAGCCGCTGCACCAGGCTCGCCGGTGCCGTGCGCCCGCTGACTTCGGCCAGCCAGGCGCGCAAGACATTGCTGCGGCGCGCGTCCGACAACCGGCCCCAGGCGGCGAGCCGCAATGCACCCCCTTCGCCGACGTGTGCCAGGTCCTGCCGGGCCGTCTCCGCGAGGATCGTGCTGGCCTCTTGTGCCCATCGCGCCGCCATCGCGAGCGAGGCTTCCGCTTCGGGGAAAGCGCCGGCGAGCGCAGGCCAGACGGCGCCGCGCAAGCGGTTGCGCGCAAAGCGCGGATCGTCGTTGCTCTGGTCGTGGATGTGGCGCAATCGATGCCGTTTCACATAGCCATCGATCGATGCGCGGGACACCGCCAGCCAGGGCCGCAGCCACACGAGGCCGTCACGCACGACGCTGCGGGGCATGGCAGCCATTCCGGCCACGCCGGCACCTCTCAGCGCCTGCAGCAGCAGCGTCTCGGCCTGGTCCCGCTGGTGATGGGCCAGCAGCACCGCGGAGGTGCCATGCAGATGTGCCATCTCGCCAAGCGCTCGATAGCGCTCGCGCCGCGCCCAGGCTTCGATGCTTTCGCGCGGCAGTGGTTTGCCGTCGAGCCGTCGATAGTCGAACTGCAGCGGCAAGCCACGGCGTGCCCAGCGCTGGCAGGTCGCCCTGCAATGCGCCAGCCACTCATCCGCCTCGACATGCAGGCCGTGATGGACATGGAGCGCCACCACATGCAGGCCGGTATCGCGCGCAGCTGCCAGCGTGGCGTGCAACAAGGCCGTCGAATCGCGGCCCCCGCTGTAGGCGACCGCGACCGAAAGCGGCTGCACCTCGGAGACCGTCAGCGCTCTTTCGTATCGGTGAAGCGGCCGTAGGCCTGCAGCCGCTCGTAACGCTGCTGCAGCAGTTCCTTCGGCTTCAGATCGGCGACATGCCGCAGCGCATCATTCAGCCCGCGCTTCAGGTAGGCGGACATCTGCTTCGGATCGCGATGCGCGCCGCCCACCGGCTCGTTGACGATCTTGTCGACCAGGCCCAGCGCCTTCAGCCGATGCGCGGTGATGCCGAGCGCCTCCGCGGCCTCCGGTGCGCGCTCTGCGGTCTTCCACAGGATCGACGCGCAGCCCTCGGGCGAGATCACCGAATACACCGAGTACTGCAGCATCAGCATCTGATCGCCGACGCTGATCGCGAGCGCGCCGCCCGAGCCGCCCTCGCCGATGATGGTGGTGATGATCGGCACTTCGAGCTGCGCCATCTCGAAGATGTTGCGGCCGATGGCCTCCGACTGGCCGCGCTCCTCGGCCCCGATGCCCGGATAGGCGCCCGGCGTGTCGACGAAGGTGAACACCGGCAGGCCGAACTTCTCTGCCGTCCGCATCAAGCGCAAGGCCTTGCGATAGCCCTCGGGGCGCGCCATGCCGAAGTTGCGCAGCGAGCGCTCCTTCGTGTCGCGCCCCTTCTGGTGGCCGAGCACCATGCAGGCCTGGCCGTTGAAGCGGGCCAGCCCACCCACGATCGCGAGGTCATCCGCATAGTTGCGGTCGCCGTGCATCTCCTCGAAGTCGGTAAAGATCTCGTTGACGTAGTCGAGCGTGTAGGGGCGCTGCGGATGGCGCGCGATCTGCGTCACCTGCCAAGGCGTCAGGCTCGAGTAGACATCCTTCGTCAGCTGCTGGCTCTTCTTGCTCAGCCGATCGATCTCTTCGGAGATATCGACCGCCGATTCGCTTTGCACGTAGCGCAGCTCTTCGATCTTCGTTTCGAGCTCGGCGATCGACTGCTCGAAGTCCAGGAAGTGTCTTTTTGTCATTGGATCCATCTCACTGTTCTCCGGCCCTCGGCGTTGCACCGTGTGCCTGGCCGCCGTGGCGGCCCCGGAGCCCTCTCAGGTGATCCGGCTCCTCCGCCGGGCACCTTGAATCCCCGCGGGGGCGGGCCGGGCTGGCCCGGCCCTGGGGGCGCTCAGTAGTCCACCGGCAGCGGGTCGAGGCTGCGCCAAATGTACCATGTGGCAACAGAGCGAAACGGCGCCCAGGCGTCGCCCACCTCGCGCGCTTCGGCCCGCGAAACCGGCTCGCCGCTGAAGTAGCTCTGACTGATGCCCTTGATCAATCCGATGTCGTCCAGCGGCATCACGTTCGGCCGCATCAGGTGGAAGATCAGGAACATCTCCGAGGTCCAGCGGCCGATGCCGCGAATCGCCACCAGCTCTTCGATGATGGCCTCGTCGTCCATCTGCTGCCATTGCCTGACGTGCACCTGACCGGTGTCGAAATGGCTCGCCAGATCGCGCAGGTACTCGACCTTTCGCGCCGACAAGCCGACTCCGCGCATCTGCGCCGTATCGAGCGCGAGGATGGCCTTGGGCTGCAGACGGGTGCGCGGGCCGATCTCCAGCGCAGCGAACTTGTTCCACACCGACTGCGCCGCCTTGACCGAGATCTGCTGGCCGACGATGGACCGCGCCAAGGTCGTGAAGGCATCCCCGCGGCTCTCGAGCTTGGCCTCGCCGAACTGCGGAATCAGCTTCTTCATCACGCGGTCGCGCTTGGCCAGATGACGGCAAGCCTCGTCCCAATATTCAGGCACTGCAAACACCGCCACGGTCAGGCCTTTACCCAGGTCGTGCCTCGGGGAGAGTCCTGCAGCACGACGCCCTGGGCCAGCAATTCGGCGCGGATCGCGTCGGCCAGCTTGAAGTCCTTCGCCTGCTTGGCCGCGGCACGTGCGGCGATGCGCTCGGCAATCGCCGCATCGTCGAGGCCGCTGCCGGCTTGCAGGTAGGCCCGCGGGGTTTGCTGCAGGATGCCGAGCGTCGCGCCCAGGCCTTTCAGCAGGCCGGCGGCCGCACGCGAGCCGCGGTTCGCTTCGCCTGCCAGATCGAACAGGATGGCCACTGCGACCGGTGTGTTGAAGTCATCGTTCATCGCCGCCCGGAATGCCGCGGCCGACGGCGCTTGCCAATCCACCGTGCTGTCCAGCGACTCGTCCGCGACGGCTGCATCGAGCGCGGTGTAGAGACGACGCAGCGCACTGCGCGCGTCGTCCAGGTTCACGTCGCTGAAGTTGAAGGCACTGCGATAGTGCGTGCGCAGCATGAAGAAGCGCAGCGTCTCGCCGTCATAACGCTTCAGCACGTCGCGGATGGTGAAGAAGTTGCCGAGCGACTTCGACATCTTTTCGTTGTCGACGTTCAGGAAGCCGTTGTGCGCCCACAGCTTCGCAAACGGCACGCCGTTCGCGCCTTCGCTTTGCGCGATCTCGTTTTCGTGATGAGGGAACTGCAGATCCATGCCGCCGCCGTGCAGATCGAAGGTCTGGCCGAGCACGGCACAGGCCATCGCCGAGCATTCGATGTGCCAGCCCGGCCGGCCGGGACCGAAGGCAGACGGATACTTCGCGTCCTCCGGTTCCTCCTGCTTGGAGGACTTCCAGAGCACGAAATCGAGCGGGTCCTGTTTGCCGTCGAGCACCGCGACGCGCTCGCCCGAGCGCAACTCGTCCAGCGATTTGCCGGACAACTTGCCGTAACCAGCGAACTTGCGCACCGCGAAGTTGACGTCGCCGTTGCTCGACCTGTAGGCGAGCTGTTTGTCCTCGAGCGATTCGATCATCGCGAGCATCTGCGGCACGTAGTCGGTGGCGCGCGGCTCGAAGCTCGGCTTGGCGATGCCGAGCGCGCCGATATCCTGGTGCATCGCTTCGATCATCTCGTCGGTCAGCTGCCGGATCGTGATGCCGCGCTCCAGCGAGCGCTTGATGATCTTGTCGTCGATGTCGGTGATGTTGCGGACGTAGGTGACCTTGTAGCCCAGTGTCAGCAGCCAGCGATAGATCACGTCGAAGGCCATCATCATCCGCGCATGGCCGACGTGGCACAAATCGTAGACGGTAATGCCGCACACGTACATGCGCACGTGATCGGCCTGCAGCGGCATGAATTCTTCTAGCTGCCGGGACAGCGTGTTATGGATGCGCAGCGTCATGAACTGGAAGCGGACAGGAAGGCACGATCCAAGGCCGCACGGCTGGCACAAAGCGCCACGATCGACACCATGGTGCGACCGTGCTGTCGGCCACCGCACGCCCCCTGCAACGCCCTCACGTCGAATGGCAGAAGTACAATCGAACCAGTATAGCGGCAGGGTTTCACAGCCCGCTGCAGCCTTAGTCAACGCGCGATTCGCGCCTCGCACCAGCCCACTCAGCCCATGCCTCGATTGCCCCGATTGATCGGCCTGCTGTGCGTTGCCGCGTCTTTCGGCTGGGGCGCGGCCTCCTGGGCGGATGAGGTGGCCGACGTGTCCGCGCTGTACCATTCCGGCAAGGCCGAAGAGGCTATCGCCCGTGCCGATCGCGACATCAAGGCCAAGCCGCGCGACGCCGCGATGCGCTTTCTGCGCGGCGTGATGCTGATGGAAACCAAGCGGGCCGGCGAGGCGATGGAAGCCTTCACCGCGCTGACGCAAGACTTCCCCAACCTCGCCGAGCCTTACAACAATCTCGGCGTGCTGCTATCGCGCGAAGGCCGCTACGACGAGGCCCGCATCGCCCTCGAAACCGCCATCCGCAACAACCCGTCGTTCGCGCTCGCACATGAAAACCTCGGCGACGTCTACGCCGCGCTGGCCGCCCAGTCCTACGCCCGCTCCAGCGAGCTCGATCCCGCCGGCGCCAGCGCACGCCCGAAGCTCGCATTGATCCGCCAGCTGCTGGCGCGGCCTGCTTCCTGAAACCGTCGCGGCCGCATCCGGCAGTCGGCCCTCCCGATCCAGCATCCCTTCCCCGGAGACTTGCATGACCCTTCGCAGAAACTTTTTCCCTGGACTCGTCGCCGCGCTGCTGCTCGCAGGCTCGGCGCTCTCGGCCCAGGCGCAAAAGGTCAAGCTCGCGACCAGCATGGGCGACATCGTGATCGAGCTCGACGGGGCCAAGGCGCCGAAGACGGTCGACAATTTCGTGCAGTACGTGAAGGCCGGGCACTACGACGGGACGATCTTCCATCGCGTAATCGACAACTTCATGATCCAGGGTGGCGGCATGACGCCCGACATGAACGAGAAGCCGACCCGCGCACCGATCCCGCTGGAAAGCAAGAACGGCTTGAACAACGTGCGCGGCAGCGTCGCGATGGCGCGCACGCAGGACCCGAATTCGGCCACCGCACAGTTTTTCATCAGCCTGAAGGACAACGCCTTCCTCGACGCGGCCAACGCGCGCGACGGCAACGGCTATGCGGTGTTCGGCAAGGTGACCTCGGGCATGGATGTGGTCGACAAAATCCGCACCGTGAAGACCGGCAGCAAGGGCCCGCACCAAGACGTGCCCGTCGAGCCGGTGGTGATTCGCAAGGCAACTCTGGAGAAATGAAGATGGGCAAGCTTGTTCTACTGACCACGAACCACGGCGACATCAAGGTCGAGCTCGATGACGAAAAGGCGCCCGAGTCGACGCGCAACTTCCTTTCCTATGTCAACAAGGGCCACTACGACGGCACCGTGTTCCATCGCGTGATCAAGGGCTTCATGGTGCAAGGCGGCGGCTTCGAACCCGGCATGAAGCAGAAACCGACCGACCCGACGATCAAGAACGAAGCCAACAACGGCCTGAAGAACAAGCACTACACGCTGGCGATGGCGCGCACCAGCGTGCCGCATTCGGCCTCGTCGCAGTTCTTCATCAACACCACCGACAACGGCTTCCTCGACTTCAAGTCCGAGACGCCGCAGGGCTGGGGCTACGCGGTCTTCGGCAAGGTGGTCGAAGGCACCGACGTGGTCGACAAGATCGAGAACCAGAAGACCACCAGCAAGGCCGGCCACGCCGACGTGCCGGTGGACGACGTGGTGATCCTGAAGGCGGCCGAAGTCGGCGCCTGAAGCCACTAGCCGATGAGCGCTCCGCAAGCCGTGGCGCAGATCCCGGCGATCGACTCGCTGGCCGCGCCCGCCGGCTGGCGAACGATCGACTTCATCTCCGACCTGCACCTGGCGGAAGACACGCCGCGCGGCTTCGAGGCCTGGGCACGCTACCTGCGCGGCACGTCCGCGGACGCGGTCTTCATGCTGGGCGACTGGCTGGAGCTGTGGGTCGGCGATGACGCACGCGACGGCGAGTTCGAGCAGCGGTGCATCGCACTATTGACCGAAGTGTCGTCACGCCGCGCACTCGCCTTCATGGCCGGCAATCGGGACTTCCTGATCGGCGATGAAATGCTGCAGGCCTGCCGCATGCGGAGGCTGCACGATCCGACCGTGCTCGAGGCGTTCGGGCAGCGCTATCTGCTGACGCATGGCGATGCGCTGTGTCTGTCCGATACCGACTATCAGCGCTTTCGCGCCCAGGTGCGCAGCGAGGCATTCATCGCGCAGTTCCTCGCCCGCCCGCTGGCCGAGCGCCGGGTCATCGCACGCGGCGTGCGCGACGGTAGCGAGCAACGCAAGGCCACCGAGGCGCGAGGCGTCTGGGCGGATGTCGACATCCCGGAAGCGCTGCGCTGGCTGGCAGCCGCCGATGCGCCGGTGATGATCCACGGTCACACGCATCGGCCGGCCTCGCAGACGATCGGGCCCGGAATCGTGCGCCACGTGCTGAGCGATTGGGATCTGGACACCGCGTCGACGCTCCGTGCCGACGTGCTGCGCCTGACCGCCGAGGGCGTGCACCGCCTCTCGCCCGAACAAGCGGCCGCGTGATGCTGGGCGCGTGGCGACGCATGCGCGAGGCGCGAGTGCTGCGCCGGCGCGCCATCCCTGACCCGCTATGGGCTTTGACGCTGGCTCGCTATCCCTTTCTCAGCCTGCGCAGCGCCGAGGATCTGGACGAGCTGCGCCGCCTGGCGACGCTGTTTCTCGCGAGCAAGGAATTCCACGGCGCGGGCGGCTTCGACGTCACCGACGACGTCGCCGTCGCGGTCGCTGCGCAAGCCTGTCTTCCGGTGTTGCGACTCGGCTTGGACTGGTACGACAGCTTCGTCGGCATCGTGATGCATGCCGATGAGGTGGTCGCGCGCCGCGAATCGGTCGACGAGGACGGCGTCGTCCACCAGTACGACGAAACCCTGAGCGGGGAAGCGATGGAGGGTGGACCGGTGATGCTGTCCTGGCACGACGTGGCCCAGGCCGGCGAATCGGCTGACTGGGCCTACAACGTCGTGATCCACGAGTTCGCCCACTTGATCGACATGCGCGACGGGCTGCCCGACGGCGTGCCGCCGCTGCCGGACCGCGAGAGCCGGCAACGCTGGCTGGCCGTCATCGAGAACGAGTACCAGCGCTTTTGCGTTCGTGTCGACGCTGGGGAAGACACGGTGCTCGACCCCTACGGCGCGGAGGCGATCGAGGAGTTCTTTGCCGTCGCGGTCGAAGCCTTCTTCGTCGCCCCTTCGGCGATGCGGCGCGAGCACGACGACCTCTACCGGCTCTTCGCGGCGTTCTTCCGGCAGGACCCGGCCGGCTGATCGTTCGGCACCAAAAGAAACGGGAGCCGAAGCTCCCGTTGTGGTTCAGGTCAAGAGACCGGTCAAGCCGTCGCGGGCTCGGCCTTGGGCTTGTCGCTCTTGCGATTCGGCTGGATGTCGAGCACCGGCTGGCCTTCCGCATCGATGTCGACCGTCAGGCGGCCGCCATCGACCAGGCGACCGAACAGCAACTCGTCGGCCAGGGCACGGCGGATCGTGTCCTGGATCAGACGCTGCATCGGCCGCGCACCCATCAGCGGATCGAAGCCTTTCTTCGCGAGGTGCTGACGCAGCCCGTCGGTGAACGTCACCTCGACCTTCTTCTCGGCCAGCTGACCTTCCAACTGCAGCAGGAACTTGTCGACCACCCGCAGGATGATCTCCTCGTTCAGCGCGCGGAAGCTGACGGTGGCGTCCAGCCGGTTGCGGAATTCCGGCGTGAACAGCCGCTTGATGTCGGCCATCTCGTCGCCTTGCTCGCGGCTGTTGGTGAAGCCGATCACGGCCTTGTTCATCGTCTCGGCGCCCGCATTCGTCGTCATGATGATGATGACATTTCGGAAATCCGCCTTGCGGCCGTTGTTGTCCGTCAAGGTGCCGTGATCCATGACCTGCAGCAGCACGTTGAAGACGTCGGGGTGCGCCTTCTCGATTTCGTCGAGCAGCAACACCGCGTGCGGCTTCTTGCTGATCGCCTCGGTCAGCAGACCACCCTGGTCGAAACCGACGTAGCCCGGAGGCGCGCCGATCAGACGGCTCACCGCATGCCGCTCCATGTACTCGCTCATGTCGAAGCGAATCAGCTCGATGCCGAGGATGAAAGCCAGCTGCTTCGCGACTTCGGTCTTGCCCACGCCGGTCGGGCCGCTGAACAGGAACGAACCGATCGGCTTGTCGGGCTTGCCCAGGCCGGAGCGCGCCATCTTGATCGCGGCGGCGAGCGCTTCGATCGCCGGCTCCTGGCCGAAGACCACGCTGTTCAGGTCGCGTTCGAGGCTTTGCAGCTTGGAGCGGTCGTCGTTGGACACCGAGGCGGGTGGGATGCGCGCGATCTTCGCGACGATCTCCTCGACCTCGGCACGGGTGATAGTCTTCTTCTGCTTGTTCTTAGGCAGGATGCGCTGGGCGGCGCCGGCCTCATCGATCACGTCGATCGCCTTGTCGGGCAGATGGCGGTCGTTGATGAACTTGGCCGACAGCTCGGCCGCAGCCTGCAGCGCATTCAGCGCGTACTTGACGCTGTGATGCTCTTCGAAGCGCGACTTCAGGCCCTTCAGGATCTCCACGGTCTGCTCGACCGAAGGCTCGACCACGTCGACCTTCTGGAAACGGCGTGACAGTGCCGCATCCTTTTCGAAGATGCCGCGGTACTCGCTGAAGGTCGTCGCGCCGATGCATTTCATCGCGCCGCTCGACAGGGCCGGCTTCAGCAAATTGCTCGCGTCCAAGGTGCCGCCGGAAGCGGCACCTGCGCCGATCAGCGTATGGATTTCGTCGATGAACAGCACCGCGTTAGGCTGGTCCTTCAGGTTCTTCAGCACGGCCTTCAGGCGCTGCTCGAAGTCGCCGCGGTATTTGGTGCCGGCCAGCAGCGCGCCCATGTCGAGCGAATAGACGGTCGCGTCGCCCAGCACTTCCGGCACGTCGTTCTGCGTGATGCGCCATGCCAAGCCTTCGGCGATCGCGGTCTTGCCGACCCCGGCCTCGCCGACCAGCAGCGGGTTGTTCTTGCGCCGGCGGCACAGGATCTGGATCACGCGCTCCACCTCGTGGTCGCGGCCGATCAGCGGATCGATCTTGCCGTCCCGAGCTAGCTGGTTCAGGTTGCTGGTGTACTGCTCCAGCGCCGAGCCCTTGCCCTCGCCCTCTTCCTTCTCGCCTTCACCGCCGCCGCTGCTGCCTTCGCTCGGCTTCGCGGGTTCCGGCGGATCCGACTTCTTGATGCCGTGCGCGATGAAGTTCACCACATCGAGGCGAGTCACACCCTGCTGGTGCAGGTAGTAGACCGCGTGCGAATCCTTCTCGCCGAAGATCGCCACCAGCACGTTCGCGCCGGTCACTTCCTTCTTGCCGCTGCCCGTCGATTGCACGTGCATGATCGCCCGCTGGATCACGCGCTGGAAACCGAGCGTGGGCTGGGTGTCGACCTCGTCCGCACCGCCGACAGTCGGCGTATTTTCCTTGACGAACTGCGCCAGGCTCTTGCGCAATTCGTCGATGTTGGCCGAGCAGGCCCGCAGTACCTCGGCGGCGGAGGGGTTGTCGAGCAACGCCATCAGCAGATGCTCGACGGTGATGAATTCGTGACGCTGCTGTCTGGCCTCGACAAACGCCATGTGCAGGCTGACTTCCAGTTCTTGCGCAATCATGCGGCCTCCATAGTGCACTGCAAAGGATGCTCGGCGCGCCGGGCGGCGGTCAGCACCAATTCAACTTTCGTGACGGCGACGTCTTTGGTATACACCCCGCAGACGCCGCGGCCCTCATGGTGGATTTTCAGCATGATCTGGGTTGCGGTTTCCAGATCGCGCCCGAAATACTCCTGCAACACCATCACGACGAATTCCATCGGCGTGTAGTCGTCGTTCAGGAGCACCACCTGGTACATGCGCGGCGGCTCGGTCTTGGCTGTTTGCCGCTCGACAACGACCGAGCCTTGACCCTCTTCGGGCAAGGGTCGCGTCACGGGAGGCGCCGGCGGTGGGTTGTTCTCGACAGGCATGTTTTGATTCTATCGAGTTGATGCTCGTGTTGTTCACGCAAGCACATATTGCGCCGATGGCCACGGCATCAAGAGTGCCAAAAAACGGCGGCGACGCCTCACTTGCTTTTCTTGCCCTCTCGCCCGGTCATGTTCCATTTGTGTCGACCGGGCTTTCGCCTTGACAGCGTCTGCGACGGTACCGAGAATTCGCGCATAACAAGGGGTTGGAGGTTCAGAGATGGCTACGGGCATCGTGAAATGGTTCAATGACGCGAAGGGATTCGGCTTCATTGAACCCGATGGGGGCGGCGAAGACGTGTTCGCACACTTTTCCGCAATTCAGATGGACGGATTCCGCACCCTGCGCCAGGGTAGCCGCGTGAATTTCGATCTGGCGCAAGGGCCGAAAGGCCAGCTCGCGCACAACATCCGTTCGGTTGACGCGGCACCGCCGAGGGCGACGGAGCCGCAGCGGCAAACCCAGGCAACCGACGATTCGCTGACCACCTGACCCGCTCCGGGTCCGGCCCCAAAGCGACGAGGCCCGCACGGGGCGGGCCTTCGGATTCGATACTCGCGCCGCGTGCGCGGCGCGTGGAATCACATGTGCTCGATCAGCACCTGGCCGAAGCCAGAACAGGAAACCTGCGTCGCGCCTTCCATCAGGCGGGCGAAGTCATAGGTGACTTTCTTCGACAGGATGGCTTGCTCCATCGCGCTGATGATCGTGTCGGCCGCTTCGGTCCAGCCCATGTGGCGCAACATCATCTCGGCCGAGAGGATCTCGGAGCCCGGGTTAACGTAGTCCTTGCCGGCGTATTTCGGCGCCGTGCCGTGGGTCGCCTCGAACATCGCGATCGAATCCGAGAGGTTCGCCCCCGGCGCGATACCGATGCCGCCGACCTGCGCCGCCAGCGCGTCGGAAACGTAATCGCCGTTCAGGTTCAGCGTCGCGACCACCGAGTACTCGGCCGGGCGCAGCAGAATCTGCTGCAGGAAGGCATCGGCGATCACGTCCTTGACCGTGATCTCCTTGCCGGTCTTCGGGTTCTTGAACTTGCACCACGGCCCGCCATCGATGAGTTCGGCGCCGAACTCGCGCTGCGCCAGCGCGTAGCCCCAGTCGCGGAAACCGCCTTCGGTGAACTTCATGATGTTGCCCTTGTGCACGAGCGTGACACTGGGCTTGTCGTTGTCGATCGCGTACTGGACCGCCTTGCGCACCAGGCGCTCGGTGCCTTCGCGCGACACCGGCTTGATGCCGATGCCGGAGGTGTTCGGAAAGCGGATCTTCTTGACGCCCATTTCCTTGATCAGGAAATCGATCAGCTTTTTGGCCTTGTCGCTTTCCGCCTCGTATTCGATGCCGGCGTAGATGTCCTCCGAGTTCTCGCGGAAGATGACCATGTTGGTCTTCTCGGGCTCCTTCACCGGCGACGGCACGCCCTTGAAGTACTGGATCGGGCGCAGGCAAACGTAAAGATCCAATTCCTGGCGCAACGCGACATTCAGCGAGCGAATGCCGCCGCCGACCGGCGTGGTCAGCGGGCCCTTGATCGAGACCACGTATTCCTTCAGCACCTGCAGCGTCTCTTCGGGCAGCCAGACATCCGGGCCGTAGATCTTGGTCGACTTCTCGCCGGCGTAGATCTCCATCCAGTGGATCTTCTTCCCGCCCGCATATGCCTTGGCCACCGCGGCGTCGACGACCTTGATCATCACCGGCGTGATGTCGAAGCCGGTGCCGTCGCCCTCGATGTACGGAATGATCGGCTGGTCGGGCACGGTGAGCGAGAAGTCCGCGTTGACCGTGATCTTCTGCCCGCCTTCGGGCACCTTGATGTGCTGGTACATGTGCTGTTCGCTCCGAGCGCGTGATGGGAAATGACCTGCTGCCTTCGATTCTAAGGTGACGCCCGATAATGCTTCGGCCTCTACCCGCCACCCGTCTCCCCCGCGCCATGCTGCAGATTTCGATCCGTTTCGCCGCCCTGTTCTTGACCGCGCTGCTCTCCGTGCCGGGCTGGTCGCAGCCGGGCACGCCGCAGCAGCTGCCGTCGATCCAGCTGAATGCCGGCATCCACAACATCCAGGCCCAGGTGGCGCAGACGCCGCAACAGCGCGAGATAGGCCTGATGTTCCGCCAGGACATGCCGGCGAACGACGGCATGCTCTTCGTCTTCGACGAACCGGGGGTGCAGTGCTTCTGGATGCGCAACACCCTGCTGCCGCTGTCGGTGGCCTTCGTCGCGGACGACGGCAGCATCGTCAATCTCGACGACATGAAGCCGATGACCGAGAACTCGCACTGCTCGCGCAAGCCGGTGCGCTTCGTGCTCGAAATGAATCAGGGCTGGTTTGCCAAACGCGGCATCAAGTCGGGCAGCGTGCTGAGCGGGGCGCCCTTCAAGCCCGGGCCGAAAAGCTGATCGAGCCGCGCCTGGCGGGCACCGTCAATGCGCGGCTGACAGCGCTGCGGGTGTCGTCGTCCCCAGTGCGGCTTCGGCCGGCGAATCCCCGGCGGGCTCCGACGTGCCGTCAGCTTGCACGCGCGCTTCACGCCTGAGCGGGATCCAGGAAGGATTCGCCTCGTCGCCCTGCACGCCAGCCGCCAGCGCGTTCAGGTTGGCGATGTCGGACAGCACGCGCAGCCGGTCCTTCGGCTTCAGCGCATCCGGCCCTTCGGCCACGCCACGCGCCACCAGGCTGCGCGCGGCGCTGGCCTTGAGACCCCCGAGGTATTCGCGCGCCGGGCTCGCCCGATCGATCTTGGCGCGCACCCGCTCGTCCATCACCGCGTCGATGAAACCCACATCCGGCGGCGCTGACTGTTCATAACGCCGTGTTTCCTGCAGCACCAGCGGTTCGTGCTGCTCTTCCGGGATGAGCAGCAAGCCGGCACGGCGCAATCCCAGGCCGATGCTGGACCAGCTCGCCCACACCGCGATCGGCGCGGCGAGCAGCAAGCCGGCGATCACCGGCGACAGCCACCACGGGAAACTTTCCCCCAGGGTCAGGATGCCGCCGACCCAGGCCACCGCGAGCAGCGTATGCACGCCGTTGCGGCGGATCGCCTCGCCCCAGGGCGTCGCATCGCCGCTGCGCGGCGGCGAGGTCCAGCCGCTGCGCAGGCCCATCAGCGGCGCGATCACGAAGCGCGTGTGGAAAAGCATGCGCACCGGCGCCAGCAGCACCGTATAGAGGAACTCCAGCACCGCGCTGACCAGCAGCCGCACCAGGCCGCCGAACTTGTGCGACTCGCCCTTCAGGATGATCACCGTCAGCGCCAGCAATTTCGGCCCGAGCAGCAGCACCAGCGTGGCGCCGAACAGGGTCAGCACCAGGCGCAGGTCGTTGGTCGGCCAGGTCGGAAACATCTGGTACGGGGTGTGGAAATACGTCGGGATGTCGCCGACATGCTGGGCGAACAGCAGTGTCGAAAACAGCAGGAAGCCGAACCACAGCGGGGCCGACGCGTAGGCCAGCGCCCCGGTGAAGAACACGCTGCGGTGCGGCGCGCTGAAACCGGGTTCGAACATCAGCCGCGAGTTCTGCAGGTTGCCGAGACACCAGCGCCGGTCGCGCTGCAATTCGTCGAGCAGGCTGGGCGGCACCTGTTCATAGCTGCCGTCCAGGTCGTGCGCGATCCAGACCTTCCAGCCGGCGCGGCGCATCAGCGCCGCCTCGACGAAGTCGTGCGACATGATTTCGCCCGAGAGCGAGGTCTTGCCCTCCAGCGCCGCGAGTGCGCAGTGCTCCATGAAGGGCGCGATGCGCAGGATCGCGTTGTGGCCCCAGTAGTGTGATTCACCGAGCTGCCAGAAATTGAGGCCCGCGGTGAACAGCGGCCCGTAGACGCCCGAGCTGAACTGGATCGAGCGCGCGTGCGCGGTGACGTGCCCGCTGGCGCGCGGCGCGGTCTGGATGATGCCGCTGTCCGGGTGCTCTTCCATCAGCCGGACCAGCGTGTTCAGGCACTCGCCGGTCATCACGCTGTCGGCATCCAGCACGATCATGTACCGATAGTCCGGCCCCCAGCGCCGGCAGAAATCGGCCACGTTGCCGGACTTGCGCTTGGTGCGCTGCTGGCGCCATCGATAGAAGAAGCGCCCGCCCCGGCGGTCCTGCGCCTGGCCTTCGTCGACGACGGCCTTCATGTCGCTGAAGGCCGCCTGTTCGGCGACGCGCAGATCCGGATCGTAGGTATCGCTGAGCACGAAAAAGTCGAAGCCGTCCATCTTGCCGGTGGCGCGCAGCGATTCGAAGGTGGCGCGCAGTCCGGCGAACACCGTCGGCACATGCTCGTTGCAGATCGGCATGATCACCGCGGTGCGCGGCGGGCCCTGGGCGACCATCACCCTCGCCGCCGGATCGGTATAGACCGGATCGACGATCGCCGGCCGGCGCTTGCCGCGCAGCAGCACCCAGGCGCCCATCAGGCCGACCCAGAAGCCCGACGAGATCCAGCCGAACAGCAGGCCGAAGAGCAGCAGCAGGCCGAGCTCGATCCAGGTCGTGCCGTGCTGCGGCACGATCTCGACCATGTAGTTGGTGCCGAACGAGGCGCTCGCGAGGATCAGCGCCAGCAGCACCACGCGCCTGACGCGCATCGGCCGCGGATCGTCGAGCACCAGCGCACGTTTCATCGGCCACGCCTTGCGGAACGGACGCAGCAGCGGATGCCCGGCCCAGGGCACGGGCACCATCGCGCCGCGTCGGATCGGAGGCTGGGCGGGAGGCAATGGCTTCATGGCTTCTCCGGCTGTGGCGGGACGATGTAGCTCCAGGTCTCGCTGATCGGCTTGTCATTGAGCTTCAGAAAGGCGCGCAACTCGACCGGCTTGTTGATGTCCTCGCGCTTCATGCGCACGATCACGCGCCAGGCGCCGCTGACCCGGTTGCGCGAGACGCTGCGCTCGGTCAGCTCGGCGTTGCCGCCGACGTTGACCAGCGCTTGCACCGGCGCCTCCGGCGGCAGCGACCTGAGCGACGGACCTTCGAAATCGACCACGAACTGCAGCTGCCCGTCGGGCGTCGTCATCGGGCCGCGGCCGCGGCGGGTCTGCGCGACCCAGGCGTTCGGCGGGCGCATTTCCTTGTCGCGCTGCCAGTGCATCTTGTAGGAGAAGGCGAGCGGCTGCAGCGGCTTCGGCGTCTTCTCCGGCACCCAGTAGGCGACGATGTTGTCATTGGTTTCGTCGGGCGTCGGGATCTGCACCAGTTCGACCCGGCCCGCACCCCAGGCGCCCACCGGTTCGACCCAGGCGCTGGGCCGGCGCTCGTAGAGCAGGTCGGGATCTTCGTAACTCGTCGAGTTGAGGTCGCGCTGCATCAGCCCGAAGCCTTTCAGACTCGTCATGCCGTACGAGGTCACGAGCAGGCGCGCCGGATTCACGAGCGGGCGCCAGATCCACTCGCCGTCGCCGGTCCACACCGAGAGTCCGTCGGAGTCGTGCACTTCGGGCCGGTAGTCATCGACGCCGGGCTGGTTCTCGCCGAAGAAGAACATGCTGGTCAGCGGCGCGAGCCCGAGCTTGCCGATCGTCTCGCGGGTGTAGAGCACGCTGCTGACGTTCGTCATCGTCTCGGTGCCCGGCACGATCTCGAAACGATAGGCGCCCGTCACGCGCTTCGAATCCATCAGCGCGTAGATCGTCAGGCTGGTCGCTCGCGGGCTCGGCCGCTCGATCCAGAACTCGGTGAAGCGCGGGAACTCCTCCCCGGTCGACGTGGCCACGTCGACGGCCAAGCCGCGCGCGGACAGCCCGTATTGCTGATCCCTGCCGACGGCACGCAGATAGCTCGCACCCAGGAAGACCACCACTTCGTCCTTGAAGTCCTTGCGGTTCATCGCATAGTGCGCGCGAAAGCCGGCGTAGCCAAGATCGCGCATGCTTTTCGGGTCGATCTTGTTGCGGCCGTAATCGAAGTCGTCCGGATCGAAGGGGATCGGCTTCGCGCCCTTGGGTGTCAGTTCATTGATACGCACCGGATCGCGGTAGTCGCGGCCGACATGGAAGAAGGTCAATTCGAAGGGCAGCTTGTCGGCGCGCCAGTACGCGTGATCCGGCTTGAAACGGATGTCGCGGTAGGCCTCGCGATCGATGTCCTTCAGCTCCTTGGGCAGACGATCCGGCGGCGCCTTGTAGGGCGCTTCGGCGAGCTGCTTGGCGCGCTGCGAGACGTCGTTCAGGCTGAAGGCCTGCGCCGCGCCCGCGAAGTACAGGCCCAGCAGAAGCACGACGCTTCGTATCGCCTGCGTGCGGAGGAAGTGGGAAAGAAGCATCGCGCGAGACATGGGGTCGGTCAGGCTCCGGATAAGGCGTGGAATCGGCGTCAGCGACCACAACGTCGACAAGAAGAAGGCAAGACGACGCCGCCGCGGCGAAAGTACCGCATCAGACCTCGAATTGTTCACGAAATCTAGGGTTTCCACGCATCGCCGTCAGCGATTGTTCCTTGCGGTTACACGCGTTTCCAACACTGCCGGGCGAACAGTGGAGCTTGCGCCACGGCCCGGCGGCCGTCTGTCGGGCGGCCCGCGGCGGGGCTGTAGGGCAACGCCGTATGTCTGCGCACCCGGGGTGCCAGGCGAAAAAAAGCCGGTCCAGCGACCGGCTCGTACTCGAAGAGTGCGGCGAACCGCTCCCTCAGGCTGCGTAGTTCTTTTCCGCGAAATCCCAGTTCACCAGCGAGGTGACGAAGGTTTCGGCCCACTTCGGGCGCAGATTGCGGTAATCGATGTAATAGGCGTGTTCCCACACGTCGATCGTCAGCAGCGCGGTGTCGCCGGTGGTCAGCGGCGTGCCGGCGGCGCCCATGTTGACGATGTCGACGCTGCCGTCGGACTTCTTCACCAGCCAGGTCCAGCCCGACCCGAAGTTGCCGACCGCGCTCTTCGTGAACGCCTCCTTGAACGCCGCGTAGCTGCCCCACTTGGCGTTGATCGCCTCGGCCAGCTTGCCCTTGGGCTCGCCGCCGCCTTGCGGCTTCATGCAGTTCCAGAAGAAGGTGTGGTTCCAGATCTGCGCGGCGTTGTTGTAGATGCCGCCGCTGGACTTCTTCACGATCTCTTCGAGCGAGAGATTCTCGAATTCGGTGCCCTTCTGCAGGTTGTTCAGGTTCACGACATAGGCGTTGTGGTGCTTGTCGTGGTGGTACTCGAGGGTCTCTTTGCTGCAGTGAGGCGCGAGCGCATCGTGCGGGTACGGCAGGGGGGGCAGGGTGTGTTCCATCTCGGTTCCTTTCAGTGGACGTGAGGGCAGGCGGCGCATTGTAGGGAGCTTCGCCAACCGCCCGAGAGGCCGCTGCGAAGAGCCCCTTGGCGGCCCGCATGCATGGGTTCAGGCCTCGGGCGGCGCGGCCTCGACCCGTGTCACCTGGGCCGAAATCCGGCCGTCGGCGAGCGTCGCGTGCACCGTGTCCCCCGCGTGCAGCGCAGCCACGCTCTGCACCGGCGTGCCGCTCGTGTCGCTCAGCCAGGCGAAGCCGCGCGCCAGCACGCGCTGCGGGTTCAGGGCGTCGAGCCGCGCGGCCAGCGCAGCGAGCCGATGGGCGTTCATGCTGCGTTGCGAGCCCTGCGCGTGGCTCAGGCGTGCTGCCGCCTGCGTCAAGCGGCGGCGAGCGTCGAGCAAGGCGTGGCGCGGAGCAGCGTTCAGGCGCTGCTCCAGCAAGGCCAGCGTTTGCGCATGGCGCCGCACCAGGTTCATCGGGCGCGAGAGGCGCAGCATCGCGCTGTCGAGCCGCTGCGCCTGCTGGTCCAGCACCTGCCGCGTGCGCCGCGCCATGCGTGCCTGGAGCACGGCCAGCGTCTGCAGGGAATCGCGCGTCGGCGGCGCTGCCAGCTCGGCGGCGGCGGTCGGCGTGGGCGCACGCAGGTCGGCAGCGAAATCGGCCAGGCTCACGTCGGTCTCGTGGCCGACGCCGCAGATCAGCGGCAGGCTCGACGCGGCGACCGCCCGCACGACGCGCTCGTCATTGAACGCCCACAAATCTTCGAGCGATCCGCCGCCGCGGCACAACAGCAAGGTATCGACCTCGGCACGCTGGCCGGCGAGCGCCAGCGCCGCGACCAGCGCCGCGGGCGCGTCCGTGCCCTGCACCAAGCTGGGATAGACCACCACATGGACGTTCGGCGCGCGGCGCTGCAAGGCGGTCAGCACGTCATGCAAGGCGGCGGCGCCGAGCGACGTGATCACGCCGACGGCACGCGGGTACAAGGGGATCGGGCGCTTGCGGGCAGCGTCGAAAAGGCCCTCGGACTCCAGCCGCGCTTTCAGCTGAAGGAACTGCTCGTAGAGCGCGCCGGCGCCCGCCGGCCGCATCGCCTCGACCACGAACTGCAGCTCGCCGCGCGGCTCGTAAACCGCCAGCCGGCCGCGCAATTCGACAAGCTGCCCGTCACGCGGCGCGAAGCTCAGTTGCAGCGCGGCACGGCGGAACATGGCGCAGCGGATCAAGGCCGCGCCCCCCTCCGCATCCTTGAGCGAAAAGTAACAATGGCCGCTCGCGGCGCGCATGAAGCTCGACAGTTCGCCGCGCACGGTGCAGGCCGAAAAGCGCGCGGCCAGCGCATCGGCCACGGCCTGTATCAAGCCTGCGACCGTCCAGACGAGGCGCGGCGCGGCGCCGACTGCGTTGTCGATCATCGCGCTATCCCAATGCTGGCGCGGCTCCAGAACTCCACAACCGCGCCAATACTGGGCTGCCGGGGTGAAATGCCTGTCACAGCGCTTTCACATTCGCGCAAGTAGCTGATTTTCAAAGGAAATTTTCTGCTCAAGTTTTGGGCAATCTGTCGCATCGCCTGAGTTCTCGCGGTTCGCGGACCGCTGCCACCCGGTTGCCCACAAAGTTATCCACAGAAGCGGGGGATTGCTGGCTGAACCGCTGTTCAGCGCGGAGCTTGCGCCGGCAGAGGCCGAAAGCGATCGGGCCATAATCCCCGACCCGGAAGAAATAGAACCGCTGCGCGCGGAAAGGGACCGCCTTGTTTTCGATCATACAAGCCGCCGGCTGGCCGATTTGGCCGTTGATCATCTGCTCCATCGTCGCCCTGGCGCTCATCGTCGAACGCCTGCTGAGCCTGCGCACGTCGCGGGTCGCGCCGCCGCGGCTGCTGGACGAAGTGGTCTCGGTGACGCGCAATTCGCTGCCGGCTGCGGACGTGGTCAACAAGCTCTCCGAGAACTCGGTGCTGGGCTGGGTGCTGGCCGCCGGGCTGCGCGCGGTGATCGCCGATCCGCGGCTCAACGAAGCGGGTTTGCGGCTGGCTTTCGAGTCTGCCGGGCGCGTCGGGCTGCACCGGCTGGAGCGCTACCTGAACCCGCTCGGCACGATCGCCTCGGCAGCGCCGCTGCTGGGCCTCTTCGGCACCGTCATCGGCATGATCGAGATCTTCGGCTCGCAGGCGCCGACCGGGCAGAGCAACCCGGTGCTGCTGGCGCACGGCATCTCGGTGGCGCTCTACAACACCGCCTTCGGCCTGGTGATCGCGGTGCCGTCGCTGATGTTCTACCGCTATTTCCGCGGGCGGGTGGCCGAATACACGATCGAGCTCGAACAGGCGGCCGAGCGCCTGGTGCCGCACCTGCTGCGCTTCGCGGTGATGCGCAACACCAAGATGTGAGCGCGCCGCGATGAAATTCCGCCGCCATGAACCCGAGGAACCGGAGATCAACCTGATCCCGTTCATCGACGTGCTGCTGGTGATCCTGATCTTCCTGATGCTGTCGACCACCTACTCGAAATTCACCGAGCTGCAGGTGACGCTGCCGGTGGCGGATGCGGAGAAGAGCAAGGACTATCCGCGGGAAGTCGTCGTCGCCGTCGGGGCGGACGGCCGCTATGCGGTGAACCGCAAGCCGGTGGAGGGCCGCAGCGTCGACCTCCTGGCGGCTGAGCTGCGCGCGGCGGCGGGCGAAGGCAACGACGCGGTGATCATCATCTCGGCCGATGCAACGGCGGCGCACCAGACCGTCATCAACGTGCTCGACGCCGCGCGCCGCGCCGGCCTCTCGCGCATCACCTTCGCCACGCAGGCCTCGCAGGGCGGCGAGGCGCGCTGACCCGCCCCCGCGGGCCGCGCGTTTTTGTCGATGCAAGGACTGGTGCAGTCGTGGTCGCGGCGCGGGCTCGTGGCCTGCGCGTTGTGGCCGCTCTCGTTGCTGTATGCGGGCGTGACGGCACTGCGCCGCCTGCTCCACCGGGCCGGCATCATGAGCAGCCGGCGCATGCCGGTGCCGGTGGTGATCATCGGCAACCTGATCGCCGGCGGCGCCGGCAAGACACCGGCGACGATCGAGACGGTCGCGCTGTTGCGCGAACAGGGCTGGACACCCGGCGTCGTCTCCCGCGGCTATGGACGGGCGGACGACACGCTGCGCGCCGTGACCGCAGCCAGCAGCGCCGCCGAGGCGGGCGACGAGCCGCTGCTGATCCATCTGCGCACGCGAGCGCCGACCTGGGTCGGGCGCGACCGTCCGGCCGCGGCCGCCGCGCTGCTGGCGGCTCATCCCGAGGTCGACATCCTCGTCTGCGACGACGGCCTGCAGCATCTGGCGCTGGCACGCGATCTTTCGGTGCTGGTGTTCGACGAGCGCGGCGCCGGCAATGGCTGGCTGTTGCCCGCCGGCCCGTTGCGCGAGCCGCTGCCACGGACGCTGCCCGAGAACAGCCTCGTGCTCTACAACGCGCCCGAGCCGTCGACGCGCCTGCCCGGCATCCTGTCGCAGCGGCGGCTCGCCGGAGCCGTGCCGCTGGCCGGCTGGTGGGCCGGCGAAACCGCCAGCCTCCTGGCGTTGAAGGCACTCGCCGGCCAACCGGTGCTGGCCGCCGCCGGCCTCGCACGACCGGAGCGTTTTTTCGCCATGCTGCGCGATCAGGGACTCACGATCACGCCGCTGCCGCTGCCCGATCACCACGGCTTCGAGGCGCTGCCATGGCCCGCCGGCACGAGCGACGTGCTGGTCACCGAAAAGGACGCGGTCAAGCTGCCGCCGGCCCGCCTCGCGGGCATGGCAACACGCGTCTGGGTCGTGGCGCTAGACTTCGCGCCCGACCCGGCCTACGCGGCAGCGCTGGCGCGCCGGCTGCAGCCTTTGCGGCATGCCCGATGAACCCGATTCCCGACGAGGTATGAGATGGACAGCCGACTGATCGAACTGCTGGTGTGCCCGATCTGCAAAGGCCCGCTGCAGTTGCTGCGCGCCGGAGACCGCGCGGCGGTCGACGAGCTGTTCTGCCCGGCCGACCGCCTTGCCTACCCGATCCGCGACGGCATCCCGGTGATGCTCGAAGACGAGGCGCGGGCGGTGGATTCGGCCGAGGCCGGAGGCGGTGCATGAGCCCGCCGGGCCGCCCCAAGGGCGAATACCGGAGGGCGCAGGCCGAAGGTACTCCAGTGAGCTTCACGGTCCTGGTGCCGGCGCGCCTCGCATCGACCCGTCTGCCGCGCAAGCCGCTGGCCGATCTGGCCGGCTTGCCGATGGTGGTGCGCGTGGCGCAACGGGCGGCGCTGTCGGCGGCGTCGGCCGTGGTGGTGGCGGCGGACGACGAGGAGATCATCGCCGCTTGCACCGCCCATGGGGTGCGCGCCGTGCTGACGCGCGCGGACCACCCCAGCGGCAGCGACCGGCTGGCAGAAGCCTGCGTGCTGCTCGGCCTCGACGGTGATGACCGGGTGGTCAACGTCCAGGGCGACGAACCGCTGATCGATCCTGCGCTGATCGATGCCTGCGCCGACCTGCTCGAGACCCGCGCCGATTGTGTGATGAGCACCGCCGCTCATGCGATCGACGAGCTGGCCGAGTTCGTCAATCCGAACGTCGTCAAGGTCGTGCTCGACCATGCCGGGCGCGCGCTTTATTTTTCGCGCGCGCCGATCCCATGGTGGCGCGACGGCCAGGCCGCCGGGTCGGCGCCGTGGCCGGCGGCCCTGCCCTCGCCGCCGCCGCTGCGCCATATCGGCCTGTACGGCTACCGGGCCGGCTTCCTGCGCCGCTTTCCGCAGCTGCCGCCGGCCCGGATCGAACGCATCGAATCCCTCGAGCAGCTGCGTGTCCTCGCCCAGGGCGAGCGCATCGCGGTGCACGTCAGCGACTCTCGGCCGGGCCCCGGCATCGACACGCCGGAAGACTTGCTGCGAGTGCAAGCCCTGTTCAGGGTTTGACAGGGCGGCGCTGTCAGCTTGCCGTACGGAGTCACATGGTATTCTCGATCGCAGCATGCGCCCCGCGCCGCTCCTCGCCACGCGAACGAGCCTGCGGACGGCTTACGACAAATGCGAGAGACGACGAGGACGCAACGCAATGAGACTGATTCTTCTGGGTGCACCGGGGGCAGGTAAGGGGACGCAGGCCGCCTTCATCTGCCGCAAATTCGAGATCCCCCAGATCTCCACCGGAGACATGCTGCGGGCTGCCGTCAAGGCCGGTTCTCCACTTGGCGTGGCCGCCAAGAAGGTGATGGACTCCGGCGGGCTGGTCAGCGACGACATCATCATCGGCCTGGTCAAGGAACGCATCGCGCAGCCGGACTGCGTCAACGGCTTCCTCTTCGACGGCTTCCCGCGCACGATCCCGCAGGCCGACGCGATGAAGACGGCCGGCGTCAAGCTCGACCTCGTGCTCGAGATCGACGTGCCCGACGAAGCCATCATCGAGCGCATGAGCGGGCGCCGCACGCACGCGCCTTCGGGCCGGACCTATCACGTCAAGTACAACCCGCCGAAAGTCGAAGGACGGGACGACGTGACGGGCGAGCCGCTGACCCAGCGCGACGACGACAAGGAAGAGACCGTGCGCCATCGGCTGACGGTCTATCAGCAGCAGACCCGGCCGCTGGTCGAGTACTACTCGCAGTGGGCCGCCTCGGGCGACAGCGCCGCGCCGCGCTATCGCAAGATCTCGGGCACCGGCACGGTCGACGAGATCACCGCCCGGGCACTGGCCGCACTCTCCTGAGGAAGCAGCGGGATGGAGATCGCGGGCAAGGTATTCATCGTCACCGGCGGCGCCTCCGGCCTCGGCGAAGGCACGGCGCGCATGCTGGCGCAGCATGGCGCGACGGTGGTCATCGCCGACCTGCAGGCCGACAAGGGCGAGGCGCTCGCGACCGAGTTGGGCGGCGCCTTCGTCAAGTGCGACGTGAGCCAGGAAGCCGATGGCCAGGCAGCGGTCGCAAAGGCGGTATCGCTCGGCAAGCTGATGGGGCTGGTGAACTGCGCCGGCATCGCGCCCGCCGCGAAGACGGTCGGCAAGGACGGCGCCCACCCGCTCGCGCTCTACGCCAAGGTCATCACCGTGAACCTGATCGGCTCGTTCAACATGATCCGGCTGGCGGCCGAGGCGATGGCGAAGAACGAGCCCGAATCCACCGGCGAACGCGGCGTGCTGATCTCGACCGCGAGCGTCGCCGCCTACGACGGCCAGATCGGCCAGGCAGCGTACTCGGCTTCGAAGGGCGGCGTGGTCGGCATGACGCTGCCGATCGCCCGCGACCTGGCGCGCAACGGCATCCGCAACATGACGATCGCGCCGGGCATCTTCGGCACGCCGATGCTGTTCTCGATGCCGCAGAAGGTGCAGGACGAACTCGCCGCCGGCGTGCCCTTCCCGTCGCGCCTCGGCACGCCGAACGACTACGCGAAGCTGGTGCACCAGATCGTGACCAACGAGATGCTGAACGGCGAGGTCATCCGCCTGGACGGAGCGATCCGTCTGGCACCGAAATAGCCGCTGTTGCGAGCCCCCGAAGAACAGCCGCCGCCACCCATGCAGGTGGCGGCGGCGTTTTGGGGTGGCGAGAGCGGCCCTACTCGACCTTGAACTCGAACTCCTGGACGGCCGTCGTGCCGTCCGGTGCCGAGCACTTGTATTGCATCATCGCTGCGCGCACCGCCGCGTGGAAGACGCGCGGACCGGAGAGGATCTGCACCTCCTTGACCGCCCCGCCCTGGATCGTCACCTGCGCCCGCACCACGCCCGAGGCGCCTTCCTGCAAGGCCTTGCGCGGAATCTCCGGCTTGACCTGCTCGGCGCAGGCGACGCCGATCTCGACCTTCGCCGGCGCGGCCGGTGCCGGCGGCGCGGGCGGTGCCGGAGGCGGCGGCGGCGCGATCACCACCGGCTCGGGCGGCGGTGTCGGCGTCGCGGTGATCGTCGGTGCCGGCGACGGCGGTGCCGGCACGTCCGGCGGCGGCACGAAGGGCGGTGGCGGCGGAGCCTGCACCTTGGGCGGCGCCTGCACCTTCGGCTGGATGATCTTCGGCGGCGGGGGCGGTGGCGGAGGCGGAGGCAGCTTCACCTCCTGGATCACCACCGCATCCAGCGGCTTCTTGATGACCTCGACGGCCTTGCGCGCCAGCCCCGAGATTAGCGCCCAGCCGAGCAGGATGTGCAGCACCACGACGAAGACGATGCCGGCGTACTTGCCCGCCGGGTCTTTCGGTTTGTAGGCGTAGTCCATGGCGCTACTCGATGAACTGCTCGGCGCCGATCACGCCGATCTTCGTCAGCCCGATGCGCTTGGTATCGGCCAGCACGTTGGCGAAGACCGCGTACTTCGAGGCCTTGTTCGGCCGCAAGTGGATCTCCGGCTGCGTCGGCATCGCGGCCAGCGCCTGCATCTTGGCCTGCAGGTCCTGATGGTTCTCCACCGGCACGCCCTGCCAGTAGACGACGCTCTTCTCGTCGATGTCGATCTTGACGATCTCCGGCTTGATGTCGTTCGGCGGCGGCGTGCCGACCGGCATGTTCAGATTCACCGCATGCAACTGGATCGGGATGGTGATGATCAGCATGATCAGGAGCACCAGCATCACGTCGATCAGCGGCGTGGTGTTGATATCGACCATCACCTCCGGGTCGCCCGAACCGGAAGGGTTTCCTACGTTCATTCCCATACTGCGTCCTCCGCCTCAGCCACCACGAGCCGGCGGCTCGGTGATGAAGGAGACCTTGGTGATGCCTGCGCGCTGGCAGGCGTAGAGGATCCTGCCGACACCCTCGTACTGGGCGTTCAGGTCGCCGCGGATCTGCACCTCGGGCTGAGGCTTCATCGACGCGACCTTCTTCAGCTTGTCGACCAGCACGCCGGTGCTGGGCAGGCGCGCGTCGTACCAGAAGATGCCGCCAGCCCGATCGACCGAGATGATGATGTTCTCGGGTTTGGTCTCGCGGACTTCGATGCGCTCCTTCGGCAGCGTGACCGGGATCGAGGTGGTGACGGCGGGGATCGTGATCAGGAAGATGATCAGCAGCACCAGCATCACGTCCACCAGGGGCGTGGTATTGATGGCCGACATGACGGCGTCTTCGTCGCCGTCGGACGAACCGACATTCATCGCCATGGCGCAGGCCTTAGACGGCGCGCTTGGCGGACGACAGGATCACCGAATGCAGGTCGCTGCCGAAGGCGCGCACGTTGTCCATCACGCCCTTGTTGCGGCGCACCAGCCAGTTGTAGCCGAGCACCGCCGGCACCGCGACCGCGAGACCGATGGCGGTCATGATCAGCGCCTCCCCGACCGGGCCGGCGACCTTGTCGATCGAGGCCTGGCCGGCGATGCCGATCGCGGTCAGCGCGTTGTAGATGCCCCAGACGGTGCCGAAGAGGCCGATGAAAGGCGCCGTCGAGCCGACGGTCGCGAGGAAGGCGAGGCCGTCCTGCATGCGGCTCTGCACGCGCTCGATCGCGCGCTGGATGCTCATCGTGACCCAGTCGTTCAGGTCGACGTGTTCGAGCAGGCCGTCGTGCTTCTTGCTGGCGTCGAGACCGGCTTCGGCGATGAAGCGGAACGGGCTTTGCGAGTCGAGCAGATCGGCGCCCTGCTTCACCGTGCCAGCCCTCCACACGCCTTCGGTGGCCTTGGCCTGGCGGTTCATCTTGGCCTGCTCGATGACCTTGGTGATCATGATGTACCAGCTGCCGATGCTCATGATCGCGAGCAGGATCAGCACGGTCTTGGTGATGTAGTCGGAGCCTTTCCACAGGGCCTCGAGGCCGTA
>Ga0105237_10000677_pt1 | contig 47148 bp, 33 predicted proteins | sample KBSC24metaG_FD_81520 | JGI IMG/M metagenome (GOLD analysis project Ga0105237, IMG submission 81520) | Corn rhizosphere microbial communities from Kellogg Biological Station, Michigan, USA - KBS C2-4 metaG | ecosystem: Host-associated > Plants > Roots > Rhizosphere > Soil | place: Michigan, USA...
GGCGATTTTCTCTTCTGCCGGGAGGTTTGGCACACTGGCAGTGAAACTGGATCCGTCAAAAATGCGCCAGGCATTGACGCAGCTGCAGGCCGCCTTTCTAAAGGCGTATCCGGGCAACTTCTTTGATCTCGCCTTTTTTGACAACACGGTGGCGGATTTTTATCATGCTGAAGGAATAGCCGCGACCCTGTTCAAGATATTTGCCGTACTGGCCATTTTTATTTCCTGTCTGGGTCTGTATGGTCTTGTATCGTTCATGGCGGTGCAAAAAACGCGGGAAGTGGGAGTTCGCAAGGTACTGGGCGCTTCGGTGGCCGATATTGTTTTGCTGTTCTCAAAAGAATTTACCGTCCTCATTGGACTGGCCTTCCTCATCGCGGCGCCGCTGGGCTATTTCCTTATGCACCGCTGGCTGTCGGATTATTATTATCATAAGCAGCTGGGCTGGGAGGTGTTTGTGGCAGCCATTCTGTTCTCGGTGATCGTTGCCTGGGGCACCGTAGGATATAAGGCCGTGAAAGCGGCTATGGCAAATCCCACAAAGAGCCTGCGAACGGAGTAGGCAGGCTTTTCGGCCCCTTTGGGGCCAGCGACGGATCAGCCTGCTGTTTTCTTCACCGACGACTCCCTAACTATCAATTCCGACTTAATTATTATCGTATCCGTCGACCGTGCCGACGCATGGCCAGCCATTTGTTCAAGAAGGCTGCGTGCGGCCTTTTCCCCCATTTCTTCTCCGGGATAATTGATCGTGGTGAGCTTGGGGGCGATGATCTTACAGATGACATCATTGTTAAACCCTACTATAGCTACATCCTGCGGGACCCTGCAACCAGCATCTTTCAGCGCCTGTTGAAATACGGCCGCACAAAAATCATTCGTAATAAAGATGCCGTCGGGTCGGGGATTCATACCGAGAACCTTTTTGGCTGCCTGGAGGGCATGGGCTTCGCTAAGATCGCCTATGAGCATGAGCGCCGGGTCATAGGTCAGGCCATTGTCTGCCAGGGCCTGCTGGTAGCCCTTCAAGCGGCCTGCATATACATTTCGGGTGAGGTTGGCCGTTAGATGGGCTATGCGCTTGCAGCCTTGTCCCGCAAGGTGGGCGGTAGCTTCATAGCCTGCCCGGACGTTGTCGATGATGACCCTTGTGCCGTAGGGGACTTCCTCGACCCTATCAAAAAATACGATGGGTATCTTCTTTTGGGTGAAGGGGGTAAAATGATCCATGTCCTTTGTGTCGAAGGCAAGGGAGGCGATAAGCCCATCTACCCGCTTGTGAAAGAGGTTATGTGCGTTGGAGGCTTCTTTTTTATAATCTTCAGACGAATGGCCGATAATGAGATCATAGCCTGCCTCAGCGGTGACCTTTTCAATGCCGGCGAGGACGGAACTGATGAACTGGCTTTTCAACTCATGTACGATGATCCCGATGGTATTGGTCTTTTGGCGGCGGAGGTTGCTGGCAAAGTTATTGGACCGGTAGCCCATCTGCCGGGCCATGTCGGTGATGCGTTTGCGGGTCTTTATATTGATGGCTGGATGGTCTTTCAGGCCCCTGCTGACGGTGGCGGGGGAGAGGTTGAGCTCTTTGGCAATATCGTAAATGGTGATGTCTTTTTTAGGATCCATGCTGCGGGAGGGACGATTTTGGCACAAATATGAAGCTTTTTTTGCCAAAAAAGGTTTTTCAAAATATTTATTGCAACCGATTGCAGTCTCCTTCATTTTTGACATATATTTACCGCCTATTTTAAGAACGGGCCGGATGCTTGTTGTCCGGACATTTAAAAAAAGGCGACTGCATGCTATTACTTGGGATTGATCTGGGAACTTCATCGATAAAAGTGGCTGTGGTAGATGCGGCTGCTCAGCGAACGCTGGCGACGGCTCAATATCCGGATACCGAGGCGGCCATACTCACCCGGCAGCCGGGATGGGCGGAACAGTCCCCCGAGACCTGGTGGGAATATGTACAGCAGGCCATCCGGAAGGTGCATGCATCGGGGGCCTATAACCCCCAGGATGTAGCTGCTATCGGCATTGCCTATCAGATGCATGGGCTGGTGACGGTGGACAAGGACGGGCGGGTATTAAGGGACAGCATCATCTGGTGCGACAGCCGGGCAGTTCCCTATGGGGACAAGGCTTTTGCCGCCATCGGGGAAGAAAAGTCCCTCTCTCACTTACTGAACTCACCGGGTAATTTTACAGCAGCCAAGCTGGCCTGGGTCAAGGACCAGGAGCCGCGTGTCTATGAGAAGATAGACCGGATAATGCTTCCTGGGGATTATATCGGACTGAGACTCACTGCAGAGGTGACTACCAGCATTCCGGCCTTGTCGGAGGGGATCTTCTGGGATTTTAAAAAGGACGAGCTTTCCGAAGACGTTTTTCGATATTTTGGTTTTGACAAGGGATTGATACCTGCCATCCGGCCTGTGTTTTCCGCTCATGGAGAGCTGATGGCTGAAGTGGCGCAGACGCTGGGATTAAAGAAGGGGATCCCTGTTACGTACAAGGCGGGAGATCAACCCAACAATGCATTGTCATTAAATGTGTTGGAGCCCGGAGAGGTAGCCGCTACGGCGGGGACCTCGGGGGTTATCTATGGAGTGAGCGACAAGCTGGTATATGACCCTGCCTCGAGAGTCAATAGCTTCGCCCATGTCAACTATACGGAGGCGCAGAAACGCATCGGCATCCTGCTTTGCATCAATGGAACAGGCATACTGAACCGCTGGATACGCGATCATACAGGTGGCGGAGCGGATTATGTCTCCCTGAACAAGGAGGCGGCTCTTATCCGGCCGGGCAGCGGGGGCTTGGTGGTACTGCCGTTTGGCAATGGTGCGGAACGGATCTTCCGCAACCGGATCATCGGGGCGCATATACAGCACATTGACCTCAATCAGCATGGTGCGGCTCACATCTACCGGGCGGGACAGGAAGGGATCGCCTTCGCCTTCCGCTATGGATTGGACATCATGCGGGAGGGGGGAATGAACCCTTCAGTGATCAGGGCGGGCAGGGCGAATATGTTCCTGAGCAGCGTGTTTACAGAGGCATTTGTAAACGCCACACAGGTGCCGGTGGAACTGTACGATAATGATGGCAGTGTGGGCGCTGCTCTTGGCGCTGGCATCGGGGCGGGTATCTTCCGCAGCGGGAAAGAGGCTTTTGCAGGAAGAAAGCCGTTGCAACGGGTAGATCCGGGAGGCGCCGGTGAGTACGAGGCATTGTATAACAGATGGAAAGAAGTATTACATAAATATTTATAAACTACCTCCGCCGGCTGACATTCCGGCGGGAACAAAAAAATAAGCTTATGCCAGTAATTACAGGTGACAAAGAATTTTTTAAGGGGATAGGACAAATAAAATATGAAGGGCCGCAGACGGACAATCCGCTGGCCTATCGTTGGTATGACGCGAACAAGACGGTGGCGGGGCGGACGATGAAAGAGCATTTGCGTTTTGCCGTTGCCTACTGGCACTCGTTCTGTGGCAATGGGGCTGATCCTTTTGGGGAGCCTACGCATCTGTATGCCTGGAATGAAAAGGCGGATGCGGTAGCGCGTGCGAAGGATAAGATGGATGCTGCCTTTGAGTTCATCACCAAGCTGGACCTGCCATTCTATTGCTTCCACGACGTGGACGTGGTGGATTATACCAATGACGTGTCGGATAATGAGAAAAGGCTGCAGGCGCTGACGGAGTATGCCAAGCAGAAACAGGCGGCGAGCCAGGTGCAGCTGTTGTGGGGCACGGCCAATCTTTTCTCGCACCGTCGATTTATGAATGGCGCGGCTACCAACCCCGACTTCCACGTGCTGGCCCATGCAGGCGCTCAGGTCAAGGCGGCGTTGGATGCAACGATAGCCCTGGGCGGACAGAACTATGTGTTTTGGGGCGGACGGGAAGGCTATATGAGCCTCTTAAACACCGATATGAAGCGTGAGCAGGAGCATCTTGCCCGATTCCTTCATACAGCAAAGGATTATGCGCGCAAGCAAGGCTTCAAGGGTACTTTCTTCATCGAGCCCAAGCCCTGCGAGCCTACCAAGCACCAATACGACTATGACAGCGCCACGGTCATCAGCTTTCTTCGCCAGTATGACCTGTTGAAGGATTTTAAGCTGAACATCGAGGTGAATCATGCCACGCTGGCCGGCCACACCTTTACGCATGAGCTGCAGGTGGCGGTGGATGCGGGTATGCTGGGGTCCATGGACGCCAACAGGGGGGATTATCAGAATGGATGGGATACGGACCAGTTCCCCAACAACATCAATGAGCTGGTGGAAGCCATGCTGATCATCCTGGAGGGCGGTGGATTCCAGGGTGGGGGGATCAACTTTGACGCCAAGATCCGCAGGAATTCCACGGATGCGGAGGACCTGTTCCATGCGCATATCGGCGGGATCGATACGTTTGCCAGGGCGCTCGTGGTGGCGGATACAATTTTGAAACAATCTGAATACAAAAAGATACGCGCTGACAGATATGCGTCCTTTGACAGCGGCAAAGGGGCAGCATATGAAAAAGGGGGCCTGTCGCTGGAGGATCTGAGGGAATATGCGATTGCTAACGGCGAGCCGAAAGTGATCAGCGGACGCCAGGAATACCTGGAAAATCTCATCAATCGGTATATTTAAGACCGGAGGGCGTCGAGCCCCGCCGGCCGGGCCCCGCCCGGGCTTTTGTGCCTCTGATAAAACCGGAAGACATATTTAGCATATTTTAATATACCAGAGCGGAACACGGTTCCGCTGGCCGAAGGCCAATCATTAAACTTGCAGCGGGGATGGATTATATTTAGATTTTACATACCCGCTGCAAAAAAGGGTGATCGGATCGATGAATAATTGGCCGGTTGCCCTATTTTTACGGCCCGGTGGACCCTTGGTCCGTGCATACAAAAACACACACTTAAAACAGCCGCTGCTATATGCAAATGTTACAAACTCGCGATTACATTGTTTTCCTTATTTATTTTGTCATTGTTGCATTTTACGGCTGGTGGATATACAATCGGAAAAAGGCCGCACATACCAGCTCAAAAGACTATTTTCTGGCCGAAGGTTCATTGACATGGTGGGCCATTGGTGCCTCGCTGATCGCTTCCAATATCTCCGCGGAGCAGATGATCGGTATGAGCGGGTCGGGCTTCAGACTGGGTCTTGCCATCTCCACCTATGAATGGATGGCTGCGGCGACACTGGTCATTGTTGCAATATTCTTTATTCCGGTGTATTTAAAGAATAAGATCTATACGATGCCGCAATTCCTTAGCCAGCGGTATAACGACAAAGTGGCCATGATCATGGCTATCTTCTGGCTGGCCCTGTACATCGTTGTCAATCTTATGTCAATCCTTTACCTGGGCGCGCTGGCGGTGAGCGGCATTTCTGGTATCAGCATATATACCTGTATCGTTTTGCTGGCGCTGTTTGCCATCATCATCACGCTGGGCGGGATGAAGGTGATCGGGTATACGGATGTCATTCAGGTGTTCTTCCTTATCCTGGGAGGGCTGGTAGCTACCTATATCGCACTGCATCTGGTGGCTGAGAAGTCGGGGCAATCGGGCCTGCTGGCTGGATTCAAGATCATGACGACGGAGGCCAATGATCATTTTCACATGATATTTAAAAAGGATTCACCAAACTATGTCAGCCTGCCGGGGTTGTCAGTGCTGATCGGGGGGATGTGGATCGTGAACCTGAACTATTGGGGTTGTAACCAATATATCACGCAAAGGGCGTTGGGAGCTGATTTAAAGACTGCCAGGAGTGGGATCTTATATGCCGCCTTTTTGAAACTACTGATGCCTGTTATCGTGGTGTTGCCGGGCATAGGAGCCTATGTGTTGTATCAAAAGGGGATGTTCCATACGGAGATGTTGAGTTCGTCGGGTGCGGTGGATGTGAACAAAGCCTATCCCAACCTGATGACCTTGTTGCCTGCGGGATTTAAGGGGCTGGCCTTTGCCGCGCTGACGGCTGCCATTGTTGCTTCATTGGCGGGGAAGGCGAATAGCATCGCTACTATTTTTACGCTGGATATTTATAAGAAGGCGATCAACCGGAATGCGGATGAAAGGCATCTGGTGAGGACAGGCAAGATCACGGTGGTTGTTGCTATGTTGTTGGCGATATTGATGTCGCTGATCATCGGCGAAAAACTGATGGGGGAAGGCAAGCAAGGGTTTAATTATATCCAGGAATATACAGGTTTTGTATCTCCAGGTATATTTGCCATGTTCCTCTTAGGGTTCTTCTGGAAGAGAACCACGTCCAATGCGGCGCTGTTTGCTACGATTGGCGGCTTTATTCTTTCCTGTGTTTTGAAATTCCTGCCGATGTGGGTAAACCTGGACTGGCTGACACCTTATGGATTGTACCAGCCTAACCCGGACAACCTTGGTAAGTTCGAGATACCTTTCCTGGATCGTATGGGTGTTGTATTTGGCTTTTGTATCGTGGGGATGGCGATCATCAATTTCATCGAGAACAAACGTGGGGTACAGCCCAAGGGCCTGGAGGTCGATGCCAGCATGTTCAAGGTGTCTAAATCATTTGCTGTTGGAGCGCTGATCATTTGCGCAATACTGATAACCTTGTACACGGTATACTGGTAGGGTGGGCGCTGCGCTTTTATATCGGAATGATCGTGAAAATGGTATCGGCTTCATGCCTGTAGCCAGTGTAATAGTACATTACCATCAATAAGTGATCTTTGTATCGCAGGAAGGGTGTGAAGATGAGCCTTCTCTTTACATTCTTTGTGCGTTTGATCTCAGCCGATTGGAAATTTTTATCAGCGCGCAGCAGAGAATCCTGCCGCTGATACCTTTTATAGTTCAATGTATATTCTTTCGAGGCATACATGTCTTGTTCCTCTGAATATTTTTTTGACAGGGCAAGGTCATTATTTATCCAACGACGTAATACCCGATCTTGCTGGCGAAGCACATTTTTTTCAGATCTTGTCAAGACCAAGGGGGGCATTTTTATCGCTTCAAATTCTTTCGACCCAATTATAGCAACCTTGTGGGGTAATAACCATTGCTGGATCTGCAGCGGGGAGATGATCTCCTCGACTCCGCTGTCGATGAGCTTTTTTAAGAGTTCATCATCAGGATAGCCATATGTATTATGGTCACGATCGGGCTTGCTGTTTATGTTGTCCGCCAGATATATAGTATCGATCCGGGTGGATAATGAACGATATAGCGAATCAAGGGCATGGGCGATATGTGTCCCCTGGTCAGGGGTAAAGGGGTTATCGTAATAATCACAAAGACAGGAGCGGGTTTCGCCGGTGCTGACCCATTTTTGATCCCGATGTAGCGTCCAGAGCTGGTATTCCAGCTCCTTTAAGCTATGGGTATCGCTAAATTCAAAATCCCGGACATGCCGGATCTTCCCGTCTGTCCCGACAATGGACAGGCAGCCGCTGGGGACGTCAAATGGATGTGGAGGTTTGCGCATTTCAAGACGCCCCCAATCTGTATGATCAATACACTCCATTAGCTTTTTGTAGACGTCATGGTCCAGCCTGGCGCAGTAAGAGCTGAGCGAGAATGGATAGCAGTCCAGCCAGGCGGAATCCCTATACAGGGTCAGAGAGTAGGCATCATCGCCGCTGATACACAGCTTCAATTTTTCAAAGACCAGCGGCTGATGGTTTACCCTATCCAGAAAGGCCCCATCCCGATAGACGACGGTGTCCTGCTGTTCGTTGTCTATACAAACAATGGCGGGCGTATTATCGAGTGAAATCAGCCGGGCGGCAAAGAAATTCAACCCCTTTTTGCGGGTCAATTGTTCTGGCAGGAGAGTATCCCTGGCAAAGAATATAAAAGATTGTGTGTGCGGGCTGGCCGTCATATCGACACCATTGAATAAGAGGTCTGTCCGCCCATCGCCGTCAAAGTCGGCTTTTTCAAAAACACTGGCCCCATGCTGTCCCAGGTATTGCGCATTGCCGGTGTCGAGATGGATTAGTTCCGTAAGCACCTGACTATAAATCAGGGATTTTATATAGGCCAGCGCCTGCTGACCTGTCTGGATGCTATCGATCTTTTGAGAACGTGCTGCTAACGAGCAGATCATACATACGATAAGGCCTGCCGTCCGGATGGTCATATAAGAGGGGGTATACCCGTAGAACGAGAAAGCCGGCCGGAAAGTATCCGGCCGGCAAAAATTAGGATGTTTTTACAATCTGATAAATTTGGCTGTGAACCTTTCACTATTGCCTATGAGCGCCTGGACGACATATGTACCGGCCGGTAAATGTCCTATATCCAGGATCTGATCCAGATAAGTATCCGATTTATACAACTGCAGGGTTTTTATGATCCTGCCGTTCATATCCTGGATCGTAATGCTGACCGGACCTTTGCTATCGCTAACGATCATCGCACGAAGCGTTTGATCCTTCTGTGCGACATTGGGATACAGAAGGAATTTTTTGGTCGTACCATCTCCCGTTTGCAATGTTGCCCCGACGCCTGCAACTGCAGCGCTCGTGCTGTTTCCTTGCGATGAACATGTATTGCATGGCGAGGTGGTCGGATGCGCCACGCAGTAAGGGCAGGCGCCTACAGTAGTGCCTGTCACAGACAGCGGGTTGACCGCGGTAGGCGTCGTTACGTCCCAGGAATTGGGATAGGCGGCTACCACGTCGGAAGAACAGCCTACAATGCCGTTGCCTAAGACCCCTCCTTTATTTCTTCCCCAGGAATACAATTGTCCATCTGCCGTCTGGGCATAGTCGAACATCACAAACGGCTGCGCGGTGTAGATAGCCACGAAGTCTTTGCGGGTAGTCACCTGCACAGGAGATTGCTGCAGCAGATCTGCCGGATAGTAATCCCATGCATAAGGTGCTGTGGTAGTGGCATAATTTAGCTCCGTACCTATGCCGATGCCGCCTTGTGCATTATCTCCCCAACCCCAGAGTGTGCTGTCGGAGAGAATGGCGTGTGTACAAACGAAGTCGACGGCTATGGACCTTACAGGGTGCGGGAGATTTAGCCGGCTGGTGAGATCGGTAGGTGTGGCCAAAGGTGAATTGGTGCCGCCGGTGCCTCCCATATAATAGCCATAATATCCCCAGCCATATAGAGTGCCATTTGATTTTAATGCGTAATTGTAGGGACCTCCTCCTGCGATTTGAGAGATGCCGGACAGGGTAGTCAGCTGATGAAGGGTCAGGTAGTCATTACCGCTGGCTGCGTATCCCAGATTCTGCGCGTTGCCGCCAGATCCTCCGCATGTCCATACGGTGCTGTCGGTGCAAAGGACGATCAGCTGATTACCCGCGGCGATCTGCATGACCTTTCTGTTGCCGGGGATGGGTACCTGTGCGGGTCTTGTCAGGGCGGTGCTGCCTGTCGTTCCATTTCCTCTCATTCCTCCCAATGTCTGTCCCCAGACCCAAAGGGTGCTGTCCGCCTTGATAGCGTACCATCCCTGACTGACGTTGCCTGAATAATAAGCGAGCAGTGTCCTGACGCCAGTGAAAGTGTTGCCGGCGGAGTCCGTTGTTATCTGTACAGGGGTTGTCACCTGTGAAGTAGAGGTAGTGCCATTGCCCACCTGTCCCTGGTCGTTATCTCCCCATGCCCAGACATTCCCGTTGTTGTCAACCGCGGCACCGCCATGGAGGCATCCTGCTGCTGTTTTGAATGTCAGGTTGGAAGGCACCGACACGGGGACTATCGCACCGGGGATGCCTGTCTCATTGCAACCCAGGGTTCGGAGATTGGTGCCGATGCCGTAGAGATGTTTGCTGGTGTCGATAAAGAATACCTGGTATTCGCCCGGGGCTACAAATACTCTTGATGCTGCCGGGGCCGCATTGACCGTTACCGTAGCTGAGTCCGAGCTGGTCAATCCATGATTGTCGGTAGCGGTGAGGGTGAAAACATAGGTACCCTGGATGAGCCCGTGTATGGTGGCTGTCATGTTGGAATTGGTCATGACGATAGTGGGTGAATTCGGTCCGCTGGTGGTGGTCCACGTTAGGATATGGATCGTGGTGCCATGACCCGTGGCGCTACCATTGAGGACGACAGAGTCTACAGGCAAGGTAACGGTTTTATCAACACCTGCCGTGACGTACGGAGGTATATAGGCCGTATCGACGATGATCTGCATTGTATCTTTCCCCGTGCCGCCATTGTTGTCCGTGACCGTGAGCACAAACTGGTAGGTACCTGCTGTCAGGCTTTTGATCGTAGTCGTAGAGGAAGATGGGGACACAATGGTTCCGCCTGTGCCGGAAAGTTTTGTCCAGGCGTAGCTGGAGATGGTGCCATCCGCATCCGTGCCTGATCCCGTGACGACGACGCTATCGAGGGGCAAACGTATCTCCTTGTCCGGGCCTGCGTTGGCTACCGGTAGCTGGTTGGGCGGTGTGCCGGAACCGATAAGGGTTGTATCTCCCTGCCGGAGCATCCATTGAAAGACGTTGGTACCAGTGGTGGCATCGACGTAATAGTCGCCCATGACATTGGGATGGGCGTAATACGAGTAGCTGAGATGAGGGTTTGTCACCGGCGAAACACACCTCCAGTTGGTCACAGAAGGATCGTACAGGCTGTCCCAGCAGCAATGGGTGCCATTGCCATAGGACTCCAGAGAGTAGTAGGCGGAATTGGAGACGCTGTCATTCATATTATCTGTTATCTGCCACAGGTTGCGGCTGTCATTTGTTCCTTCCAGCGCAAAGAGCCGGCCTCCGTAACGTTTGGCCCAATGGCCGAAGAAGGCCGGGTATGCGTAAGGGCTGGCGCCGATATAGTCTCCCGGTCCTTCTCCCTGCAGGTCTACAAAGCTTCTGACATTGGCCATATTGTGTTCATCGCCGGCTGTCATTTCGTATGCCATGTAGTTACCGAGAACCCAGACACCCGCGCTAAGGGCCGCCATGTGCAGCGATTGCGCCCTGGGATGAAAAGTCTTGATCAGGGTATCCATCAGGGCCTGAACGAACCAGGGACGTACATACGAGCTGCTGGCAACGATCGTCACCAGGATGGGATAATGTTTGCCATTGTTGAGCTGTACGCCGCCATCCCAGCCATGCTGCAGCCAATAGTGCGGGCCATAGCGTGTCAGGAAATTGGTATCTGTCCCAAATTCACCGGCTCCCCCCATGGTGAGTAACCAGGGTCTGGAGGCCGTGTCGGCATTGCCTGCCGTAAAATAATTCCGGGGGCGGCTGATACGAAGGGTGAAGACGTTGCCGCTGCACCCGTCCATCCCCTGGTTGGGTGGAAAACAATGATAGGAGATCACCGTGTCATAGGTGATAAAGTCATGGGTTTCGGATTGGGCGGAAGAAAATTGGGAGAAGGCCAGGAGAAAGCATAGGAATAGCATGCCTTTCCCCAGAAGGGATCGTTGGATAAAGTTCCAGTTCATAATGAAAGGTTTTTTTTGGTTTGGGGTACAAGATAGTGCAACCCGTTGTCGAAAACAGAATGAACTGGTCGGCGCGAAAAATCACCAATAAGTGTGCAGGAATTGCCAATAAGTGTGCGAAATTGAGGTTATGGTGACTGAAGGCCAGCCGGGGTTATACCTATATATACATTAAGAACAAAGCCCCGATATTATCATCCAAGAACATCAAGGAATATGAGGCTTTGCTGCCGGAAGACAAGTTCTACCGGGTGCATAACTCTCATTTAGTGAATATTGCCTGCATCAGCGGGTACCATCGTGGGCGCGGCGGCTACCTGGAGATGGAAGACGGCACCCTGATCGAGGTGGCTGTCCGTCGGAAAGGAGAGCTTTTGTTATGGCTAGGGCTCTCAAATAATGACTGACCTTACCAGATACTGACCCTAAGGCTGTCCGGACGATACATCTTATCTCCCGCCCGGATGCCGAATGCTTCATAAAATTCGGGGATATTGACTACGGGGCCATTGACCCTCTCTTTAGAGGGGGCATGTACATCCGTCAGCAATTGTGTAACGAGCACTTCTTTTCTCTCCTGGTTCATCCATGCATAGGCATAGCCTAGAAAATAACGCTGGATGGGGGTGAGGCCGCCGACGGTCCCGCCCTTTTTATACGTATCGGTGAGCTTGAAGGCATCCAGTCCCAGGAGCAGGCCGCCGAGGTCGGCGATGTTCTCACCCTGCGTGGCATCGCCATTGACATGAAGCGTATCTACGGGGCTGAATTCGGAGAACTGTTTTATGATCAGCGCGGCGCGTTGCTTGAACTGCTGTTCATCGGCGGGCTGCCACCAGTTATTGAGATTGCCTTTCTCATCGTACTGCCGTCCCTGGTCGTCGAAGCCATGCGTGATCTCGTGCCCGATGGTGGAAGCAGCGGCATAGCCATATACAAAGGCATCGTCCAGCTCTTCATCTCTTTTGCCGGGAACAGCAAATATGCCGGCGGGCAGCACGATCTCGTTGTTGTTGGGATTGTAATACGCGTTGTAGGTCTGTGGCGACATATCCCATTCCGTCCTGTCGACGGGTTTGTTCAATTTGGTGAACAGGTAATTGTTCCACCATTCCGCAGCCCTTTGCATATTGAGAACATAAGGTCCTCTGTCTATTTTCAGGCTGCTGAAATCCTTCCATTTATCTGGATAGCCTACTTTTTTGGTGATATGGGCCAGCTTGTCCAGGGCCTTTTGTTTGGTGCTGTCGCTCATCCAGGTGAGGTTTTCGATCCTTACCTTGTAAGCGCTGCGGATGGCTTCCACCATATCGCTGTAGCGCTGTTTGGCCTTTTCGGGAAAATATTCCTTTACAAACAGCTGACCGAGGGCTTCGCCCATGGCGCCTTCTTCGGCATCCAAAACCCTTTTCCAGCGGGGTCTTGGCATCGCGGCGCCTGTAAGCGTTCTGCGATACTGGAAATATTCGGCATAGGACCGCGCGTCGAGGTAGGGTGCGGCGGCTAACATTACATGCGCCTGGAGATAGCTTTTCCAGTCGGCGAGGGGCGCGCCTGTCAGCTCAGCATTCAATGCCGTATAGAACTCGGGTTGACGTACGATACACGAATCGAGCCCGTCGATACCCATATCCTTTAGCCAGTCATTCCAGCTGATGGCGGGGGATAGCTGTGAGAGCGCACCGATGGTGAGCTTGTTATAATTCTTTATCGGGTCGCGAAGATCTTCCAGCTTGCGGGAAGCTTTGGCAAGCCGTGTCTCCAACTGGAAGACGGCTTCCGCTCTTGTCTGCGCGGCGATGCTGTCCTTTCCCAGGCGGCGGAAGAAAAGAAAGAGGTAGCGTCTGTATGCTTTGCGTACTTGTGCCGGCTTTTTGGCTGTATTGAAATAATAGTCGCGATTGGGCATTCCCAGTCCACCCTGGGCCAGCTGATAGGTCATCTTTTCGCTGTTCATATCATCTTGTCCTACATTGTCGGCGAAGAGGACGTCCACCCCTTTTTTGTGAAGGGCGGCTGAGACCTGTAGCAGGTCTCCTGTGGTATGTATATTTTCTATGCGGTCAAAGCTTTCTTTCAAAGGCGTAAGCCCCTGTTTGTTGATGGCTGCCGAGTCCATGCCGCTGTACCATAGGTCGCCTATCTGTTGTGCGACGCTGCCGGCGGGAGCTTTTGCGGCGGAGGCATCTTCCGAGATCTTACGCAGACGCCGGTAGATATCTTCTTGTACCAGCTGACCGATGCCCCAGGCGCTCTCTTCGGGAGGGATGGGTGTTCTTTTGATCCATCCACCATTGGCATAGGTGAAGAAGTCCGTGACCGGGCTTGTCGTATGATCCAGGTTCCGCGCGAGAAAGTCGGGAGGTGCGGCGGATGTGCCTGGCTTCACAGCTCGTGGAGCAGACATGCCCTGGGCAGACGATGGTGAATAAGACAGGAGGAGTAGAAGGGTGGTGAGCAAGCAAATAGTTCTCATGATGATAGAATATGGTTCGTAGATTGTATGACACACAAAGATTATATGTATAAGGGAACAGAGGAGCTTAATCTTGATCAGCGGAATATAAACACCATAGATGGAAGGTGGTACTACGGGTGGGTGGGTAAAAACTGATGATTGCGGCAAATGGTCACTTGCAACAATCCTTTTTACGGATGAAGATTGCCTTCAGCACTTTGAATAAAAAGTTCTTTACGGTGGCCATTGTGCAAAGTTAGCACTAATTCTTTTGGGCAACGATATAATCGATGACGGAGCCCACGGTGGTCAGTTTTTCCGCCGTCTCGTCGGGGATGTTGATGCTGAATTCTTTTTCCAGGACCGTGAAGGTTTCGATCACGTCCAATGAATCCACGCCCAGGTGATCATGGAAAGTAGCGTTCCTGTCCAGGACATGTTCTTCCACACCGAGCTTTTCCACCATAATGGCTTTCACCCTTGTTTCAATATAGGATATATTTACAATAGTACCCATGCGATCAGGTTTTCCGGAGCTATAACTCCATTTATACTAAAATTATTGCAAGGCGAAACTGGGTTCCGCCGGGGGAGCCCAATAGACCATTGCAAAAGACAGGCCCTGGCAAGCGCGGGACTGCAAAGGTACGGTGGGTATGGGGAGAAAATTGCGGTCTATAGCCAAGAATTAACACTAATTTTACGCCCTTTTCAATGTAAAGAAACTCATTGCTGGTTTTTCATTATGACAAATATTCCTAAGAAAACAATTATTGTCAGTACGAGCGCGGCAACTGCGGGAACTGCGGGGAAAAGCAATTTCTCAACGGGTGTATTGCTGAATTTTTCCAATATGAAAAAGGGAGGACTGGCCATAGAGCTTTTGATGATCATGGAAAAGAAAGAAGGCAGGACCTTTCAGCGTATCACTTTGTCAGGGACCAATTACCTGGCTTATCTGAACGGCCTGCCCCCGGCAGTTGCCGCTGTACTTAAGCGGCTCAGGGATGATGCCCTCATTGATCATCTTGTCCGCAGCGGGTTTGCCTGGTTGAAAGACGCGGACAAACCTTTTGAGCACGTGGATGAGCGGCATTTGCCTTTACTGACCGACTATGTGGGAGGGATCCTGCAGGAATTAAAACCACTGGCGCCGGCTATCGAGCGGCTGTATTATCTACCGGAAGGAGCAGCCTTTGCCAATCATAGTGTTCGGCCTGCCGCCATCAGCTCTTTTACGCCCGCCCTGCAATTCAAGGTGGAAAAAGACAATGGCCGCCTGGGGATGCGCTGCTCTGTCGCGATCAATAACAACACCTTCCCCCTGGAAGATTTTTCGCAGCATTCCTTTTTTCTAAAAAGCGGGAATGAGTTCTTCCTGTTGAAGAAGGAAGATGTGGAGGTGTTAAGGTCCTTCCGGTCGGATTGGCAGATGGTGCCTGAGCTTGGGCTGCCACGCTATATGGAGACGGTGGTAAAGCCGCTGGCGGAAAAATATTCAGTGGATATGGATTCGGTGATACGCACGGAGAGGGTGGATATCGCGCCGCAGGGAAGGGTATATGTCAGCGAGCTCAATGAAAATTTTCTTTTACTGAAGCCAAAGTGGCTTTACTCGAACATAGAGGTAGATGGCGAATATGAGGAGCAGACGAGGATAGAACAAGAGGAGAGTGTCTTTGTCGTGACCCGCCGGCGGGAAGAGGAAGATGTGCTCACCGAAGCCATACGTGGACTGCATCCAAAATTTTCCGGGCAGAGCAATGGTTATTTCTATCTGAACTTTAAGGAAGCGTTGGAAAAAAGCTGGTTCCTGCAATTCTATCAAAAAATGCTGCAGCTGGACATCCCTGTCCTGGGGATGAACAAGCTTCGAAAATTCAAATACAATACGAACGTACCCAAGCTGGAGCTGATAGCGGGTAAGGGCATCGACTGGTTCGACCTGACAATAAGGGTCAGCTATGGGGACCAGGTGGTGCCGCTGCATGAACTGAGAAAAGCTATACTTGGCCGCCAAGACTTTATCTTGCTCGCAGACGGCAGTCTGGGGATGCTGCCGAAGGAATGGATACAGCAGTATGGCCTGTTGATGAAGATGGGACAAATGAAGGATGGGCTGCTGAAGCTGCCAAAGGTCCATTGGGGATTGCTGGAGGAGCGGCTGTCGGGGGCTGGCGGTCTGGGGTCGGCCGAAGATGTGTTGCGGGCGGAGCTGGAGGTGAAAAAACAGCGATTGCTGGGCATCGGAGAAGCAAAAGAGCGCACGATACCGGCGGGTATACAGGCCCGTCTCCGGGATTATCAGCAGGCGGGGTTCCAATGGATGTGCCTGCTGGATGAAATGGGGTGGGGCGGCTGTCTGGCGGATGATATGGGGTTGGGGAAGACCTTGCAGACCATCACTTTCCTGCAATACCTCGTGGATCACTATCCGGATGAGACGCATCTGGTGATCTGTCCCACCTCGCTGATCTACAATTGGGAGGCGGAGCTGAAAAAATTTGCGCCGGGACTGGACTGGCATATCCATTATGGGGCCGACAGGGTATTGGATGATGAGACCTTTACAAAGGCGCATGTGATCATCACCAGTTTTGGGATGGTGCGCAATGACATACAGCATTTTGCTTCCAGGACCTTTGGGTATATCATACTGGATGAGAGCCAGGCCATCAAGAACCCCGCCTCGCAGGTACGCAGGGCGGTGCAGCAGCTGTCTTCGCGCAATCGGCTGGCATTGAGCGGAACGCCTGTACAGAATAATACCTTCGACCTATATGCGCAGATGGATTTTTTAAATCCGGGCATGCTGGGCAGTCAGGATTTTTTCCGTATGGAGTTTGCTACGCCTATCGATAAGAATGGGGATAAGGAGGCGGCTGCGCGGCTCCGTAAGCTGGTATATCCATTTATACTTCGACGAACCAAGGAACAGGTGGCGGGTGATCTTCCTGACAAGACGGAGATGATCTTATGGTGTGAGATGGGGACTGAGCAGCGAAAGATCTATGACAGCTATAAAGATCATTATAGGGAGAGTATACTGGAGCATATTGCGGAAGATGGGGTGGGGCGGAGCAGCATTTATATCCTGGAGGGGCTTACGAAGCTTCGGCAGATATGCGACAGTCCGGCATTGTTAAAAGAGTTGGCTGCGGGTGGAACTGGTCTGGGTGGTGCGACTGGCGGCGGTGTGGGAAAGACCATTGCCGATCCAGATAGTGCTGTTGGCCCGGAGTCAGTTGCTGACGGGGCGGAGACCGTTACTGGCGGAGCGTTGCCCAGCGCCAAGCTGGATGAGCTGATACGGGAGATAGAGGAGAACACCGGTCACCACAAAGCGTTAGTCTTTTCACAATTTACCTCCATGCTCGAGCTGATACGCGGAGCATTGTCGGAGCGGGGTATCCCTTATTTGTACCTGGATGGTAGTGTGAGCGCGGAGGAGCGGACACGATCGGTACAGCAATTCCAGGAAGAGGAGGATACGAGGGTATTTTTGATCAGTCTGAAAGCGGGGGGAGTGGGATTGACGTTGACGGCAGCGGATTATGTATACCTGGTGGATCCCTGGTGGAATCCTGCTGCCGAGCAGCAGGCTATTGACCGGAGCCATCGTATCGGGCAGGTGAAGAAGGTGTTTGCCTATCGGATGATATGTAAGGATACGGTGGAGGAGAAGATACTACAGCTGCAGGAGAAGAAACGGCAGCTGACGGCGGACCTCGTAGGGGATGAGAGCGGGTTCGTAAAGAAGCTGACCCAGGAAGATGTGGCGTATTTGTTTAGTTAGATAGAAGGACACCCTGTCGAGGTATCCTTCCTTGCTCACAATTGAATGGTCGTTACTGCTTCTTCAAAAATCCATACAAACCATGCTCCTCTGCACCGGGCCCCGCGGTAAATAATAATTTAGCCGGATCTCCATGAGGATCTTCATTGATAGGAAAATCCAGCGCCCAAAGCCCGTTGATCGCAATAGGATTGCCATTGCTTTGCATCGGTCCCAGATAAACGCCTGTCGAGTCATACACGTTTATCCAGCCGTCGCCAAAGTTGCCCACGACGATGGAATGGAAAGGCAATCCAAAACCATTCGGCACTTGGGCAATACCCCATGGAGAGTTCAACGCTCCTTTCGAAACAAAGTTTTTGACCAGTTTGCCATCAGGACTATAGATATCTATGTAGCCATTACCCGCGCCTGCCTGATCGTCTTGATTATCGGGTCCTTTCAATTTGGCATACGTGACATATAGCAGCCCGTTGATATTGACGATATTAAATGGCCCGAAACCTGTGGGAACAGCCGGGTCTGTAAAATTTCTTCCGGTGGCGGGTGTGAATCCCCTGTCGAAAACGTCGATCTTTCCACCTTTGAAGTTAGCCGCATACAGGAAATTATTACCGCCATCATTGGCAATAGCGCAGCCCTTGTATACCGCGCCGGCACTGGACTGATCGGCTACTTTTACAGCGGCGCCGGCGGATGGGCCGGGCGCCCAGGCAGAAATGGTCCCATCCTCACTGACAAAGATAAATTTGGCTGCAGTCTGCGTCAACGGGATAATAAAGTCCGCCGTTCCACTGAACACTACTCCGGTGGGAGATCCGCCATTCGGCATGCCGCCTGACGGGATGGGGATAGGCTGTAATACCGTGTTGCCATTGTAGTCATAAACATTGGTGGTTCCGTTGTGATTTGTGCCAAGCCAGACAATACCTGCAGAAGGATTGATTGCCAGGCCCCATGGGTTTAGCAAGGTCGAGTCGATCTTTGCCGCCATATTTCCGTTGATGTCGGAAACGAGATTCGTCTGCTGGAAATTTGCCTGCGGAGGCTGAGTGGGGTTGCCGCCATACCCATTGTTATTATTTTTGTTACAGGCCGCCGCTGCTCCGAGCGTAAGCAGGATAAACAAAGTTCTTCTTTTCATACGTGTGACAATTAAAATGTGATGAGAAGAAGAAACGCGGCACTCATCACGCGAGTTGCCATGTCGGCTTTTGTCACAGCGGGCTTTTACATGATCCAGCCGTTTATTTTACATGTACGCCTTTGATCAGTTGACGAAACATTTGTTTTTTTACTCCGTCCTTAAATTATCAACAGGATTTGCGGCGGCGGCTTTAACAGTTCGCAACAATAAGATGACAATAGCGATCCCTGCCATCCGCAACCCGCCGGCTATAAAGATCCACCAGCTGAAGCCTGTCCGGTAGGCAAAATTCTCTAGCCATGCATGTCCACCCCACCAGGCCAGCGGCGCTGCGATCAAAAAACCCCAGCAAACCAGCTTTAAGAAGTCAGTCGACAGGAGTACGACGAGCTGCGAAACGGTAGCCCCAAGGATTTTCCGGATGCCTATCTCTTTGGTACGTTGATTTGTCACGTGTATTACCAGACCCAGCAGGCCAAGACAGCTGATAAAGATCATGAGACCGGTGGCCCAGTTCAGCAATTTTGCGGTATCCTGTTCACCCTGGTAAAATTCGACAAGCGTCTCGTCCTGAAAACGGTAATCGAAGTTGTCCTCCGGATAGACTTCCGTCCAGGCTTTTTTCATCCGGGCGATAATGGTTTTTAGGGATTCGCCGGTGCTCCCGGGCGCTAATGCTACGCTGATCGTGTATTCATTGCTTAGCTGGCTGCAGATGGCCAGCGGGCTTATCGGCTTATTCAGCGACTCTTGATAAAAATCTGCCACAACGCCCACCACCGGAGCGATTTGCTCGTTATTCCACTTGATGGTCTTACCAATAGCCTCTTGTGGAAATTTAAACCCAAGTGTATGCAGGTATGTTTCATTAATGATGAGCGCATTGACTGTATCGCTGGCAGGTAATTCCCTTCCGGCCAGCAGTTTCATTTGGTACAGCCGCATATAGTTTGTGTCGGCGCCTTTGAGCTGTACAACGCCTTTATACTCTTTTTTGCCATCACTATATTTCATGTCGCTGGACCAGACCCCGTTCGAAGAAGGTATGTCGCTGGACAGGCTTACCATAGCTATGCCCGGTATCGCCCTTAGCTTTTGCATCAGCATAGATCGGTGGTTACGAACCGTGTCCTGTCTATTGGTTTCAAAGTATACGATGGCATCCTTACGGAATCCCAGGTCCTTATTGAGAACATAGTTGATCTGCTTGCCCACCAGTAGCGCCCCTATGATGAATACCTGTGCGATGACGAACTGGCCTAAGGTCAGCGTTTTTCGTAACCATTGGCGGCGGTCTGCGCCGCTGTCGGATGGCAAGTGACTCTTTAATACCATTATCGGCCGGTAGGACGAGAGGATCAACGCCGGATAGAACCCGGATAAAAGGCTAACGCCTATCAGCAATATGAATGCGAAGATAAGAATGTGGGGTTGCATGAGATGATCGACCTGCAGGCCTTTCGGAATGAAGTCGGCAAACACCTTGAACAGCAGTGGGGCAAAAAGTATGGAAAGAATGACTGCCGCCAGCGTTAACAAAAAAGTCTCGCCAAAGAATTGTAACACCAGCTGCCCGCGGGAGCCGCCGATGGTTTTCCGGATACCTATCTCCTTTGCGCGGCGTACCGACTGCGCGGTGGTGAGATTGATAAAATTGATACAGGCCAGCAGCAACAGCAGGACGGCTACGATAAGCAGGCCCCGGATCGTAGATTTGGATACGGATGGATCTCCGTCAAAGAAATTTCGATAGGTCGTACTAAAATGCAGATCGCTTAAGGGTTGAAGAAGGTATGAGGTCTTATTGGTGCTCTTCGGATCATAGCCCGCGTATTTACGATAGAGGGCGTTAATATTGGCTTCCGTTTGCGCGACACTGTGTCCCGGCGACAACTTTACAAATAATTGAGAATTGGATGTAGTGCCGCCCCAATTATCCAATTGAGGTTGTTTTAAGCTCGTGCTTGTAAAAGTTGTCCAGGAAAAGAACACCTTACCGCTGAACGCTGTGTGATAAGGCAGGTCTTTAACGATGCCTGTCACCGTAGTGCCGACAGAGTCATCGAAATAAAGTTTCCGGCCAATGATGGCATCCTGGCTAAGTCCTGGGAAGTACAGGCGGGCGCGAGACTCGGTCAGTACTACCTGGAAGGGTTGAGATAGGGCGGCGGCCGGAGAACCTGCCAGCCAATCATAGGCAATCAGCTGAAAATAGTTCGCGCCGGCGTACATCATATGGTCCTGGGCTTTGAATACGCCAGCTCCTGATCTGCCCGCAGTATCTACGCTAATCTTTCCGTTATTTATTATAAAAAATGGAACGACGGCGTCAAACCCGGTGAGGTCTTTTTGTATAGCTCCTCCCATGGGAAATGTCACCCCTTTGTTATGCATGGCTGTTCCCGAAAAATCGTAATCGGTGACTACCCGGTAGATGCGGTCTCCGTCGCGGTGCCCGCGGTCGAAACTCATGTGATAGGACACGATCAGGTAGATGACCAGCGATGCGCTGATCCCAATGGAAAGACCAATGATGTTGATGCCGGAGAAGACCTTGTTATGTTGGAGATTTCTCCAGGCTGCCCGGAAGTAGTTTTTCAGCATTTTGCGGGATTTGCTCTCAGGGATGTGACAGAAAAGATGCCATATTTCAAGGTATTGAGAATGTATGGTTTATGAAAACTGCTCTTGTAGGACTGTTCATATATGATACAGTTGCTGTTTTGATACCGCTACACGAGCTCTATCCCTTCCTCCGTAATCTTTATTTTTCTCTCTTTGTAAAGTTTTCCGGTTGTCATCTTGAACGTCTTCTTACTCATCCCAAAGAAGGAATAGATATCCTCCGGATTGGACTTGTCATGATAAGGCAGCCGGCCCTTGTGTTCTTTTAGCAGCCGGAGGATCTTTTCGGCGGCATCCTCTGTCCTTTCATAGCCGGGCTTGCCGGCCACCACATCGATCTGTGTTTCGCCGGAGGGGGAGTTTTCGGCGGGGACGATGTTCTTTATAAATCCCTTGAACTTATCACCGACGCGGATGTCCTGGAACACTTCATTAAAATGAAGGACGCCTGTGTGCTGGTTGTTGATGATAACCGTATAGCCGATGTCGGTGCGGCGCAGGACGGTGAGGTCGACCAGGTCCTTCTCTTTGACGGTGAGCTGCTCATTGCTGAGATAGGAGTCTATTTTCTCCGAGGCGGCCAGCCGGCCTGTCTGTTCGTCTAAATATATTTTTACCAGGTAGTCGCCGCCTTTGCGCATACCGGTGAGCTGGCGGGATTTTGGCACAAAGAGGTCTTTCATCAATCCCCAGTCGAGAAAGGCGCCCAGGGGAGTAACGCTGACGACGCGCAGCAGGACGATGTCTCCCAGGATACCTTTTGGCTCCTGTGTGGTAGCGATCAGTCTGTCTTCGCCATCATGGTATAGAAATACTTTTAGCTTGTCTCCCGGCCTGGCGCCTTTAGGGACGAATCTTTTGGGGAGTAATATGCCTTCCCTGCCGTCCTCCAGGATGAGGCCGAATGCGAGCTCCTTTTTTACTGTCAGCGTGTTGTATTCTCCAACATGGATCATGGCACAAATCTACGATAATTCGTAGCTTCACGCCTGCTATGATCAATTTATCTATCTCCCGACTGACTTGTATCGTATGCGCCACCCTGCTGACAGGGGGCGTAATATCCTGTAAGGGACCCGGACCCAAGACTGCTGACGCCGACACCGGGGCGCACCGCGGGATCAAGATAGATACGGTGAATTTAACCGAAATTGATTCGACCCATGATATAGAGGTCTTCCCTTCGTCGGATGGGTCGAAGATCATTCATACGGTGAATACGAAGCTACACGCCGTAAAGGGCGATCATCCCGGCGACAGGGCATATGACCTGGACGGAGAAGCCTGGTTTACTGTACGGAATGCCGATAAAAAACCCGTTGTCATCCATACCCGTCAGCTGATCATCACCATACAGTCTCCATTCGCTCGTCTTCATATCGATGCATTTGCCTCGAGCCCCGGCGAACAGGCAGACCTGCTGGAGGGACAGCTAAAGGTGACCAAATCCTATCATTCTTCCACAGACAATGAGCCCGAGACGCTGCATTCGGGAGATATGGTGATGATCAATCGGGATATCGACCTTATGGAAAAAGAGACGCTTGACTCGGCAGAGCGCAAGGCCGTGGAAAAGAAATTCCCGAAGCTGACGGATCCAACTCCTCGTAACTGATTATCGATATTCTTTCTTCCATTTTTAGCATAAAGGTTTGGACGGGTTGACCATGTTTTGCTGCGAGCACATCGTCTGAAGATTGGTCTTTACCGGTGCGGACGTCCCCCCATGCCAGCAGCAGCTTGTCTCCAAAGCTCCCAAAATAGGTCAGGGTATCCGTGAGATAAATAATGCTGACCTTATGGGCCGACGAGTTCCTGATATCGGACTCCTGCAGCTGAAAATAATGATTGACGAATGGGATAGGCTTGATGTTCAGCGTATCCGTCAATCCAGGTATCTTTTTGTCGAGGGATTGCATCAGGCCGGCAATGGCAAAGCTTACTTTAAAGGGTAAGGTTGGATTGGATTTTGGGAATTTTTCCCTGATGGCGGACCAGGTAAAAAGGTCCAGACCTTTGGAAAAGGATTGCTGCTGTATACGGAACTCCTGATAAGTGGCGTGGAACACCTGCTGTTCGAATGGCGCTGAAGAGGAGGCATCTATGAACTGCTGACAGGCTAGCTTTATGAGGGCTGTAGGCATGGAGTGAGATTTAGGTTAACAATAGACTTTCGGGCCGGAGCCGGGAGTAATCAGGCCCGGAGGCTGGCTCCGGGCGTCCCCCCTATACGGCTACACCCACTTTGAAAGTAGCGGCATACCCATTGGTGGTATCCCCCGTGATCGTGAGCAGCTCGCTGCTATAGCTGTCGGAAAACACCTGATCGGAAGAATTGACGATGGAATTCTGTCCGTGGGCCGAATACAGAGATGTATTGTACACCGTTGTACTCAGACTGTCGGGGAAGGCCAGCTGTGTGGTACATTTTAATACGGAGTTGATAAATACTTCCACATGGATATGGGTGACCCTGCCTGTATACCAGCCGGGATAGATGGTGGTGAATTTTACCTGTCCATTGGCGTCGCTGAGCTGAATGCCTCTGAGGAAGGTCTTACCTGTATTGTCCTGTGTACCCAGATAGCCTGGTTCGCTGTATTCGGAGTAATATCCGTCCTTGTCGCAATGCCAGATGTCCACGCGCGCCCCTTCGATGACCGAGCAGCTGTTGTTGCTGTTGACGATGGTGAGGGTCAGCGTGAGGGGAATACCCGTCTTGCCTTCTGTAATATCTGTCCGGAAGATGGCGGAGTTCGAGCTGAGATCATAAGGATAGGGACCGGCTGTCTCCTGTGGCGCCGCCGAACAGCTGGAGGAGGTGGTACCACCCGAACCCGTGCTGGTGCTATCACTGGTGCTGCTGCTGCCACTGCCTGTGCCGTTGCTTTTTGAACATGCATCGATGATGACCGGTGCTATCGCGGTGAGGCCAAGAACTTTTGCAGTGTTTTTCAAAAAATCTTTTCTTTCCATAACTGAGATGTTAGGTGGTGAGCAAATAGGTCGTCTATTTGTCTATTTAAACAAGGATACGTCATGAGCAGGAAAAAAGTTGTGTGTAAAAGGCTGAAGACCTTTATTTAACGGCAGTTTTGAGGTGAAAAGGATGAATTCAGCGGTGAATGGGAAATCTGGAAAAGAACTCCTTTTCGTAGCTGATGCCAATGGGAATTTCTTTTCCTTCGAGGTAGATGGTCTTGTTACGAATGTTGACGATGCTGGCAAGATTGACGATATAGGACCGGTGTACGCGGATAAAGCGTGCAGGCGGCAGCTGGGAGAGGATCGCCTTCATCGTCATTCTTACCAATAAGGGAGCCTTGTCCTGTAAGTTGATACGGAGATAATCGTCCATGCCTTCGATATATAGCACATCGGCTATGGCGATCTTTACCAGGCTATAGTCTATGCGAAGGAAGAGGAATTCTTCTTCCGGTGCGGGCTGCCGGCGGGAGATGATCTCTTTTGCCTTGGTGACGGCCTGTTGGAAACGGGCCTCTGTAAAAGGCTTTAGCAGATAGTCTACGGCGCTGAGGTTGAAGCCTTCGACGGCGTATTCGCTGTGCGCGGTGGTGAAGATGACAAGGAGGTCGGACCCGGCCGAAAGAACCGGTGGTTCTTTTTCCGGAGGACAGACATTAGATCTTTCCGGCGGACGGGTTACATTTTGAGGCGGACCCGTTTGCCGGACATTATTGTAAAAATCGATCCCGGAGAGAGAAGGCATATTGATGTCAAGGAATAACAGATCGACAGGATGGGTCTTGAGATATTTCATCGCCTCGCCTGTCTTTACAAAAATTTTTTCCAGCTGGAGGAAGTCCAGCCGGCCGGCGAAAGCCTCAATCACCTTCAGCGCAGGTAGTTCATCGTCTATCGCAATTGCTTTTATCATGCCAGTTTCAAAGTTACAAAAACCCGGAAATCGCCCTTGTTATCTTCAATCTGTAAGGTATGCTCGTGTGGATAAAGCAGGGAGAGACGCTGCCTGGTATTGGTGATGCCGAGACCGCTGTGCTCTTCCGGCGTGTGGCGGACAGCGACCTTTTTGTTGAATACTTCCAGACGGAGGTCGGTGCTAACAATGGTGAGGCGGATATTTATTTCGGAGTCTTCTTCCGGATTGACGCCATGTTTGAAAGCATTTTCAATAAAAGGAATGAGGATGAGAGGGGCTATCTTTAGCTGGGCGGAAGAGACATCGATGTGATAGCTCAGGCGGATGGTGGCGCCAAATCTGAATTCCTGCAAGGTAATATAGTTGCGGATATAGTCGAGCTCCTGCTGGAGGGAGACCATTTCCTTACCCGACTCCCCCAGAATATAACGCATCATACCCGACAGCCTGGTCACGGCATCAGGGGCTTTGTCGGAGCGTTCGATGGTCAGCGCGTAAATGCCATTGAGTATATTGAAAAGGAAATGGGGATTGATCTGGGCCTTCAGATAGGACAGCTCTGCCTGGAGCTTATCTTTTTCCGCCTGCTTGAGCCGCTCGCGTATCTTTAGCAGTAACGCCAGGAACAGGACGAACAAAAAGATGAAGAGATGCTGGCTGATGTCCATAAAAAAAGAGTGACGGGACCCGGGACGGTAATGATGAGAGAGATCGGGAGCGTTCCCAGGAGGAGGTCCCGGGGGGGCATTGTGAGAGAAGCTGGGAGGAGGACCCGGAGGTGAATGAGGATAAGACACCATAAAATTAATGGCAACAAATCCGGCAATATTGATCAACAAAAAAAACAGGTACCGACTCGTGAAATAGAATTTCGGGATGAGCCCATAGTAATTGATATAAAATACCGCTATGACCAGGGCGTTGAAAAGGATCTCCCGCTGAGTAGGCGGATTGGTCAGGTAGGCCCCCAGGGTCAGATCCTCGGGCGAGAAAAGAAGGGGCAGCGCCAACACCAGCATGCATCCGGCCACATGTAACAATATCTGTTGGGTTCGCGCATTCATATCTAAAAACATTGTTGCCCGGCTAATGTCGGGTATAATGGTTTAAAAATATGCATTTTGGGGGGAATGGCCTACCTTACAGGCATGCTTCCAGTCGTATCATACCAGATAGCTGACAGTATAGACGTCAAATCCTTTAAAACCACATTCAGCGAGGGGATCCACCATTACGATGCGGATGAGCTGTTCTACAAAATGGGACCGGAATCCTATGTATATGTATTCAAATATGGAGTGGTCTGTTTTTTAAACGCGGATGAGCGTACCTGTAAGCTCTTTCTCGAAAAGATCGCACCCTACTGTAAAAACCCATTTGAACAGCACCTGAGCGAAGAGTTCCAGATCGAGACGGGCGCCAAAGAAAATAAGCTTGGATATAATAAGATAGAGATCGTCAGCGCAGACACGGATACACTGCGCCTGATCATGCTGAATGTCAGCCAGTCGGTGGCGCTAGATTACTACTCTGAACAGACGAACCGGCTGCTGGAGGAGACATACTCACACACACAAAGCCTGGAAAAGAGGGGCCGCCTTGCCATATCAGGCATGAACCTGAAGAAGTATATTGGAAAGACCCTTAACCTGAAGAATCGCATTTCTGAGAACCTCTATATATTCGACTCGCCCCCCGAAACATGGGAGGACGAAAATCTCAACAAGATCGACCTCGGACTTAAGCGGACGTTTGACCTGCAGGAACGTTTCAGGGATATCAGGGAAGGATTGGAGATCATTAAAGAAAATCTGGAACTGTTCAAAGACCTCCTGCAATACCGGAACAGCACGGTGCTGGAATGGATCATTATTATCCTTGTTTCGGCGGAAGTCATCAACATTGTCCTCGAAAAGCTATTTAAATTCTAAGCCCCGAGGTATAACTAAATATTTAGTTATATATTTACAGAATGAAAAAGGGTCTGCTTATCATTCTGTGCGTTATCACGATCTATTCAGCGTTTGCGCAGCCTGGTCATGAAACCATACCTGCATCCGCCCTGCCGGAACAGACGTGGTGGAACCTATTGCATTATACCATTGATATCCGGCCTGATTTTGAGAGCAAGTCTCTCACCGGCATCAACTATATTGAATTTCGTGCAATAAGACCTGGAAAGGTATTGCAGCTCGACCTGATGCAGCCCCTGTCTATCCGATGGATGACCTGGAACGGGAGTCCGTTGTCTTTTGAAAGGAAGGACGACGTATGTCTTGTAAGGTTCCCAAAAGAAATAAAGGCGAATGAGGTAATAACGGTGGCCGTTGCATTTGAAGGAAAGCCAAAAGAGGCGGTGCACCCGCCGTGGGATGGGGGATGGATCTGGGCAAAGGACAAGCTGGGGCGGCCATGGATGAGCCTTGCCTGCGAGAGCCCGGGCGCCATGATCTGGATGCCCTGTAAGAATGTGTCATACGACGAGCCGGACAGCGGTATAAACCTAAACATCACGGTGCCGGATACCTTAGTGGGAGTTGGTAACGGCAGGCTGGTTAAGAAAAGCAGGCATAAGGATGGAACGATGACCTATGAATGGCGGGTCAGGAACCCGATCAATGATTATGATATATGTGCTTACATCGGAGAGTACGTGACCTGGCATCACGAATACCCGGGTCTGAAAGGAACCCTGGATTGCGACTACTGGGTACTGGATTACAACCGGGCGAAGGCGGGCAGCCATTTAAAGGAAGTAGATACGATGCTCCATTGTTTTGAGGAATGGATGGGCCCATACCCTTTTTACCAGGATAGCTATAAAGTGGTGGAGGCGCCGATGGCGGGTATGGAGCATCAGAGCGCCATTGCCTATGGCAATGGGTTTGAGGATGGCTATCTCGGTAAAAACCTGTCGGGTACGTCCTGGGGGCTGAAATGGGACTTTATTCTCGTTCATGAGAGCGGGCATGAATGGTTTGGTAACAGCATTACTGCCAATAGCTATGTGGACGGCTGGATACATGAAGGATTTACAAAATACCTTGAAACTATTTATACTGGCTGGTTATTTGGAGTAGAGGCTGGGAATGAATATATGCTCGGTATATGGAAAAGAATAAAAAACGATCAGCCCATCCTTGGCAGCGGGTCGTCGGATGAATATAACAAGGGGGCTGCGCTGTTGCACATGATCCGGCAGATAGTGGGCGATACTTTATTTAAAAAAATACTGCACGACCTCAATAAGACTTTTTATCATCAGACGGTGAATACAGATCAAATACTGTATTGTATGAATCGGACGGCTGGAAAAGATTTTTCGTCGTTGTTCACCCAATACCTTACCACCACCCAGGTACCTATACTGGAGTACCGGTTTGAAAGGGACAGTCTGCTGTACCGCTGGATAAATTGTGTGCCCGGATTTAACATGCCGGTGAAGGTGGCGGTAGGCTCGGACAGCGATACGCTCATTACCCCCCTAACCCATTGGCAGCAACTTCCCCTATCTGATACATCTCCAAAAACACTGCGGGTAAACAGCAATTTCTATGTTACTGTAAAGGAAGGACAGCCCGGGTGACCTGATAAACGGAGATTTTCCGTTAAGGCTAGTTATATATTGAAAACAATAATCTGTTTATATTTGATTGATTTTAACATTATTATGAGCACCCTGGTTTTTTCAAAAGCCAATATTTCTTATACTATCCGAATATAAATTGCATTTGCCCGTCTCACAGCCCATCTTTAGCAGAACATCCGGAAAAATATTTTTATCCGGCTATGTACTATAAAAAGGTAGTTCCTGGTTCAAATTGTACATCATTCTTTATGACGCAGCCCTCCAATGCGTCCGACCTGGGCGAAAGCTCTGACCATTCAAAACTGGCGGCCGCGCAGGCCGGGCCCAACAAAAGTGACGGGGGAGACCCCGTCACTTTTTGAGTATCGAATTTTGACTTTTGCTTATGATATCCAGAGTATTAGCTGTAACACTCTTTGTGTTGTTCTTACAAGAGATCCGTGCCCAACCACAGCGAGGACCGAACCGGAGCGGGTCCGACGAAAGCCCACAGACAGTAGTCATGAACAAGGTAAAGCTGTCCTTTATGCTGGACCATGATGGCTCGCCAATGTATGAAGTATCCTTCTCAGGCAGGCCCGTCATCAAGCCCTCGCATATGGGGTTCAGGCTCGACAAGGACAGCCTTTTTTTCAGACATTTTCAATTGCTGGGTGTGGAGAGAAGTTCGGCGGATGAGAGCTGGCAGCCGGTGTGGGGTGAGGTCGGCCGTATACGGGACCATCATGAACAGATGATCGTCCATTTGCAGAAGCAGGGCGCCGTCGCGGTCAGCCGGCTGGATATTATTTTCCGTGTATTTGAGGATGGGGTAGGTTTTCGGTATGTATTTCCCGGCGCGTCGGGGCTTGGCTATTTTGTCGTGACGGATGAGATGACGCAGTTTGCTTTGGCGGGGGATCACAAGACCTTCTGGATCCCGGGTGACTATGACACCAATGAATATCCGTATACTACCTCCCGGATCAGCGAGATAGACAATAAAGAGCTCGTGGAGAAGTCCGCCGATATTGCGGTGCGGGTGGCTCCTGACAGATACGCCGTGCAGACGCCGCTGATGATGAAGAGCGAGGATGGACTTTATATCAATATTCACGAGGCCGGATTGATCAATTATCCCGCGATGCAGCTGCATGTGGATAGAAACACCCGTGTGCTGACAGCTGCGCTGGTGCCTGATGCGGTGGGAAATTTGGCGTACCTGCATGCGCCCTTTGCCACGCCCTGGCGGACGGTGATCGTCAGCGACCGGGCGGCGGATATACTTTCCAGCAAGCTCATATTGAATCTGAACGAACCTTCGAAGGTGGCCGACCCCAGCTGGATACATCCTATGAAGTTTGTGGGTGTGTGGTGGGAAATGCAGACAGGCAAGGCCACCTGGAGCTATTCGGATCATGCGGACAGTCTGAATGCACAGGGGCAGCTGATCCCGAACGGCAGGCATGGAGCGAGTACGGTCAATGTAAAAAAGTATATCGACTTCGCGGCGAAGAATAATATACAGGGCGTGTTGGTCGAGGGCTGGAATATAGGATGGGAAGATTGGTTTGGCAACTGGAAGGAAGATGTATTCGACTTCGTCACGCCGTATCCGGAAGTTAACGTCGCGGAGCTGATGTCGTATGCGGCTTCCAAAGGGGTGAAGATCATCATGCACAATGAGACGTCTGGCTCGGCCACCAACTATGAGCGGCGTATGGATACGGCCTTTCGGTTTATGAATAAGTACGGATATACTTCCGTAAAGACCGGCTATGTAGGCAGGATCATACCGAGGGGGGAGCATCACGACGGTCAGTGGATGGTGAATCACTACAACCGTGTGGCCGAGAAAGCGGCCTCCTATCATGTAATGGTAGATGCGCATGAGCCAGAGCGTCCCACCGGACTACAGCGTACCTGGCCCAACTGGCTGGCCTGTGAGGCGGGCAGGGGTAATGAATACAATGCATTCAGCATCGGGAATAATCCCGAGCATGAGACGATACTTCCCTTTACGCGGCTGATAGGCGGACCGATGGATTATACGCCGGGGATCTTCCGGATCAAGGGATATTCAACCGTTGCCGGCAGACAGGTGCATACGACCCTGGCCAAGCAGCTGGCGTTGTATGTGACGTTGTACAGCCCGCTGCAGATGGCGGCTGATCTGCCCGAGAATTATGAGGCGCATATGGATGCATTCCAGTTCATACGAGACGTGCCGGTGGATTGGGATGATACGAAAGTGCTCGAGGCTGAGCCGGGGGATTATGTCACCATCGCCCGTAAGGAGAAGGGACGTCCTAACTGGTACATCGGAGCTATAACGGATGAGAACAGTCGTACGGCAACCCTTTCGCTGGACTTCCTGGAGCCGGGTAAGAAATACCAGGCCATTATCTATAAGGATGGGGTGGATGCGGATTGGAACACCAGGCCCGAGTCGTACACCATCGAGAAGGTGACGGTGACAAGCAAGACGCGGCTGGCTGTGAAGCTGGCGGCCGGCGGGGGTGCGGCGGTAAGTATTACTCCACTCGCAGGCTCCTGACCGGATTGGCCCGCGCAGTCCTATTCTGTCCGCAGTGTCTCCGCGGGGTTGATCAATGCCGTTCGTATCGTCTGCCAGCTGATGGTAAGCAGCGATATCGTCAATGCGGAAAGACCTGCTATTACAAATATCCATGGGTTGATGTGGGCGCGATAGGCGAAATCCCGCAGCCATATTTGTGTGACATACCAGGCTATTGGTGAGGCGATGATCGCCGCCAGCATTACGAGCGTCATAACATTCCTGCTCAACAGCAGGCCGATGCTGGCTGCACTGGCGCCCAGCACTTTCCGGATGCCCACCTCTTTGGTCCGTTGCCGGGCGGTGAACATGGACAGGCCGAATAGCCCCATACAGGAGATAAAGATGGTGATGATCATGGCGGAGCTCAGCAAAAAGGCTGTTTCCTTTTCTTTCTCGTACATGCGTTGGATGGCATCATCCAGGAAACTGTATGAAAAGGGGAGTTCGGGATAGATGGATTTCCATTCCTTCTCTATACGGGCGATGGTTTTCTGAAACTGATCTATGCTCTTTCCGCCGGTGGCCAATTTTATGGCGATGCTGGGCTCAGCGAGAGGAAGGTCAGCCATGGACACCGGCAGGATGTCGTAGTGATAGGAATATTCGTGGTAGTCGGCTACGACACCTATGATGGGCAGCTGTCTATCACCCAGGGACAGGAACTGCCCCACGGCTTCATGCGGACTGGTAAGCCCCATGGCCCTGACCATGGCTTCATTGATCACAAGATCTCTCAGCGTGTCGGAGGGTCGTAAGTTCTCACCTGCCAATATTTTTATTTTATATAAGGGGATAAAATTTTTGTCGGCTATCTGCAGGGCGGAAGAGATGTTTACGACCTGTCGGCCTTTGTATTGTATGGGCAGCATAGTGTGAAAATCCGTAATGGGAGAGAATGACTGACGGGCAATCATGCGTACCCCTGGCACCTGCACCAGCTTTTCGGCCAGCACTTTGACACGTCTGGTGGTATCGTCCCTCTTTGTGTCGAGGGTGATGATAGCATCGGTGGAAAATCCCAGGCCTTCGCTGCGCATGTAATTGATCTGGCGGCTGATGATCATCGTACTGATGATGAAGATGAGAGAGATGGTGAACTGGAAGACGATCAGGCCCTTGCGTAACCACCATTTTTCGCTGCCTGTCGGGGCTCCATTGCTTTTAAGACATAATACGGGCAGCCAGGAGGCCAGGACTCTTGCGGGATAGAGACCGGACAGTAAAGTGGTTGTCACGGCGATGACCATGAGGAAGAGCAGCATGCCGGGACTAAAGACCTGGATGTGCAGGCGGGCGGGGATCATCGTATGGAAGAGATGGATGACTGGGCTTACCAGCAGAACAGCCAGCAGGAGGGAGAACAGCGTGAGAATACCTGTCTCGGTAAGGAACTGGATGGTCAGGGCCTTACGGCTGCTGCCCAACACTTTTCGGATACCGACCTCTTTGGCGCGCCGGATGGACAGGGCGGTGGAAAGGTTGATAAAATTGATCACACCTAACAACAGGATGAATACGGCAATACCGGCCAGGATATATTGTGTCTCTATATGTCCCTTGGGGAAGCCGTCCCATACTTTCTGGTTGAGATGCACATCGGACAAGGGCTGCAGGCCGAACGATACTTTCTGGTCAGGCAGAAAATGTACATGCTGTATGAAGAAGGTGGTCAGCCGTGCTGCGATGGAGGCTGGCGCGGCATCTTTTTTCAGCTTGATAAATGCTCCGGACGTATAGGGCATGTCGCCCTGGCTCCATTTGTCGAGTACAATTCCTTCTTTCAGGAAACTGACGGGCACGGTGCTGAGCGAGATAAAACCGTTGTATGGGAAGTCGGTATTGCCTTCCCAGTCTTTAACGATGCCTGTGACGGTGACTCTCAGCGAATCGCGGAATATGAGCTCTTTTCCCATGACCCTGGCGGGGATGGCGCTGCCAAAGTGCATACGGGCGCTGGCTTCAGAAAGCACTACGCTAAAAGGGCGGCTGAGGGATGTCGAGGGATCACCTGCCACCCAATCGTATTTAAAAATGTTGAAATAGGCTGGTTCGGTGATAATAGTGGAGTCGGTGAAAAAATGATAAGCAGCCATGGTCTCGCAACCCGGCACCTCCTTGCGGGCAGCGAGAGGAAGGATTGGAGGGACTGAGGCCTGGGTGTTCTTTTCGTTGCCTTGTTGTATGTGGGCTATGACCCGGTAGATGTATTTTCCGTCGGGATGAAAATTGTCAAAGCCAAGCTCGTAATGAATGATAGGGAAAATGACCAGGCAGGCGCATATGCCGAGCGTAAGACCGAGAACGTTGATGAGGCTGAATATCTTATTCCTGGTGATATTGCGCCAGGCGATGAGGAAGTAGCTTTTCAGCATAGGCGATGAGTTGGAGCCATAAGATAAAACTATTCCATCAGCGAGACCCGTTAAAGGAATGCTAAAGTCGGGACGGCCTGGCAGTGGCTGCAAGTTTTTGCGGGTGAGCTACAACGTCTTTATCTCCATGATACGTTGTTCGAACTCTTCATTGGGAACGATGGATTTGTTCTTGATCTTTGTCTTGTAGGTATTGATGGTATTGACGGAGTATTCGAGAATGCGCGCGATCTTTTCATTCTCATGGATGCCCATTCTTATCAAGGCGAATATGCGGAGGTCGGTGTTGAGGAATTCATGATCTTTTAGCTGGACCCTGTCCTCTTCTTTGAACAAAGCGTTGAAGCCTTGTATAAAATCAGGGAAGAGCTTTAGGAAGATCTTATCGAAATTTTGCAGGAGCTCTTCTTTTTCTTTTTTCAGGTTGGTGTTATTCACCAGGGTGATCAGGTCCTCCCATTTGCGGTAGGCGATCTTCTGTTCCAGGGATTTTTTAAACTTTTCGATCTTGGCAAAAAATTCAGAGTCGGCGTTGAAGAAGTAGCCGATATATTCTTCCTTGATCTTATTGGCCTCGGACAGCTTGTTGTTGGTATCTACCAGCCGTTGATTTGCGGCCTGTAATTTCTCGTGGGCTTCGGTGATCTTGCGCTGAGCGATCTTCAATTTATTCACCTGACGGAATATGACGATGGCCAGCACGATGACGATGAGCAGCAGGAGGGTCGTAATGACCGAGTAGGCGATGAGGGTTTTTTTTTGCGCCTCCACGCGGCTGATCTTCTCCCCTTCGATGAGGGGGAGGATGGCGCTGACCTGTACCTTTCTTTGGCGGGCTCCATAAAAGCTGGCGTCGCGGATGGCGGCTTCGATGTAGGAAGATGCATTCTTTACATCTCCCGATTTATAAAGGAGCTGGGCAAGGTTGAAAATGGCGGTTGTCTCTTTGGTAGAGGAGCGGATATCTGCGATGGCGGATCTGATGAGCAGCTGCATGGCCGTGTCAAGCTGACCGTTATAGATATAGATATTGCTTAGGGTGGAGGCGGTGACTGCCAGCTCATGGTCGGAGAGGTTGGGACGGGAGAGCAGTTCCCAGAGGTGGGCCATAGCTGCCTGCCTGTTATTGGATTTTGATTCCTTCAGTCCTGCATAATAGACAGCGGAAAATGAGCCGGTGGTATAGAGCCGCAAGGCCGAGTCGATGTATTTACTGCCGAGGGTATTATATGCGGGGGTGTTGTAAGCGTCGTTGTCATAGTCTCCCAGATCATAATAGTAGCGACCCATAATGGCATAATATTCTGCCTTCAGGCTGTCGGGAGCGCCTGTGATATTGATCTCTTTCAGCGAGTCCAGGGTTTCCTTGAACATACCGGAGGAGAGAAGACAGAAACCTGTTTTCAGACGGGCGTATACGATGAGAGAGGGGTTGTTCAGGCGAACGGCTGTCCTTAATAATTCCCGGGCATAGTGGAAGGCGGAATCATAATTAAAGACTTTATATTGTTCGTAGAGAGGCTGGCAGCGGTGAAAGAGTAATTCCAGGTCGCCGGGATTGGATGCTAAGAGATCTGATTTTAGCAAAGCTATGGTCCTTTCTTTTTCGGCGTCGTATTGTGCGGATCGTTCGATGGCCTGGTTGAGGTCGGCCAGCGTAAGGGAGGGCGATGTATTTTTTTGACAGCGGACTGCCAGGGACAAGGTCAGCAACAGTCCGAGGAGCAGCTTGGATTTGAGCATGCTACAAATGTAGCGACTGGCGCGTCTACAGCAAATAGGCGGGCAGGGACGTGCTGAAAATAAAAATCGACCACGGGTCGATTGCCCGAAGGGCCATCATTAGCCATTTTCGGCCTGGAGGTACTTTTCCGGGGGGACCGGAAGGCTGAAAATAAAAATCGACCACAGGTCGATTGCCCGAAGGGCCATCATTAGCCATTTTCGGCCTGGAGGTACTTTTCCGGGGGGACCGGAAGGCCGAAAATAAAAAAAGCCCAGATAGATATCCAGGCCGTTGCTAAAATCCAATATCCTATTAAAAGCCAGAATAGTATACGCAAAAGATGGTCCAGAAGATTTCTCCCGCTTTGAAATTCTTTTTCCACAAAAAAACCGTGTGGAAAGGGGAAAAAAATGGGGAAGATTTTCCTCAGAAGTGGATGAATTTCTTCAATTTATAACATTTAGGTATATTATGCCATAATCGCTTATTCATGGAGGATAAAATAGTCCGGCACATCGGCGACAGGCTGGGCATACCCCGCCTCGTGGAGCTGTTGGCCGAGGGGCTCACCGGATCGGAATTGAATTCCCTGCTGCTGGCGGTATATGAAAAAAAAGTTGAAGGCGTTCGCCCTACCTTACTGTTACAACAGTACAGGGCCAATCGATTTGTACACCCCTCGGACCTGGACATGATCGAAATGCAAGAGTGGGGGCTCCGGGCTTTGCGTCATTTGAAAGGCTGTAATTTCCAACCCCTGGAGCTATCGCCTGTGGCTCAGTGGGGGAGCTGTTCGGTGGTAGGAACGACGAGCCAGAAGAAAGTCATTTCGGCTGTTCGCAGTACGGAGGTAATGGCGGATGCCACCAATGCCATGGCCTTATATATTGCCGACATGCGGAAGAAGGGGGCATTCCCCGGCCAGGAGATGACCCGGCTGTGTACGGTGCACCGGCATGTGCGGGCGCAGGAGATAAAGGGGAAGGGTTTTTCCCCTCATTTTAAGATAGGGTGCATGGTCAGTGCGGGGCGTGACCAGGGGGCTCATCTCTGGGAATGCCGGGCTTTGAAGGAGCAGCTATTGGCTTTGTCGTCCCTGTTCAGGGAGGTATTTGGGGTGGAGCAGGTGCGGTTCAAACTGTTGAAGCGGGGGGAGGGAAGACCTTCGGATAAGGAGCCGGCGGCCCGTGCTGAAAAGGGAAGCTTGCTGATAGATCGGCTCGTAGAATATCTTGGAAAGGAGGGATTGGAGGTTGGAAGGGACGATGCGCCGCCGCCCAATGCGTATTATAAAGGGATCCAATTCAAGATGATCATCGAGGGGGCCGGGCGGGAGTGGGAGATCGCGGATGGTGGTTTTGTCGACTGGACGCAGCAGCTGCTGGAGGATAAAAAGGAGCGGTTGCTGATAGCCGGATTTGGGTTGGATATGCTGTACCGGATACAGAACGGTATGGTGTGATAAGGGAAGGTATTTTCGAGACGAGACAGGAGGGGTATGTTTGGTGAGGGGAGGGAGAGGAAATCCCTGATTTTTTTTGTAAATTGTATATATGACCTCTTTCAAGGATAAGGAATTCTTACAACAGGCGATAGAGCTGGCAAAACAGGGTATAGAGAAGGGCGTAGGCGGACCCTTTGGGTGTATTATAGTCAGGGACGGTGAGGTGGTGGGGAAGGGTTCCAACCAGGTGACGTCCACGAATGATCCTACTGCACATGCGGAAGTAGTAGCTATACGGGATGCATGCCGGCATCTGGGAAATTATCAGCTGACGGATTGTGATGTTTATACTTCCTGTGAGCCCTGCCCGATGTGTTTAGGGGCGCTGTATTGGGCCAGGCCGCGGCGGGTGATATATGCCAGCACACGGGATGAGGCTGCCGAGGCAGGGTTTGACGACGCCTTTATTTACCTGGAGATCAATGTTGCTGCAGGCGAGAGGAAAATCCCTTTTGACCATCAGTCCCTCGAGGAGGCGGCTGCCTTATTCGGGCTATGGAAGGAGAAGGGGAATAAGAAGCTGTACTAATCCACTCATATATATTGATACGATTTATCCTCAATAACAAGCTCATTCAGACAGATGATCCACCGGGCATGCTGCTGTTGGACCTGGTGCGTTACAAGGAGCATCTGACGGGCACCAAGATCGGCTGCCGGGAAGGGGATTGCGGCGCCTGCACGGTATTGATCGGGGAACTGCGGGGAGGGGAAGTGGCTTATCAGCAGGCGACCTCCTGTCTGACGGCGCTGGGGAATGTGCACGGGATGCATGTGGTCACGATAGAGGGGGTGAACCTGGAGGAGCTGAACTTTATACAGCAGGCTATATGCGAGGAAGGAGGAACACAGTGCGGCTTTTGTACGCCGGGGTTTATCGTGTCGATGACGGGCTATTGTCTAAGCAATGGGACACCGGGTGCGACGGGTGCGGTGGCGGCCGTGGATGGGAATATTTGCCGGTGTACGGGCTATAAATCGATAGAGCGGGCATTGGGGAGAGTGACGGCCTTGCTGGGGGCGGCGGATATGAGCGAGGGCCTGACAGAGGATGCTGCCGGGGACGAAATGACGAGGGATGCTGCCAGGGCCAAAATGACAGGGGACAGGATAAAATTTCTGATAGAGCGCAATGTGCTGCCCGCCTATTTTAATGAGATCCCGCGGCGGCTGGCTGCGCTGGCATTGGAGCCCAACGGAGTGTTGCGGAGGGGCGGGGAGAACGGGAAGCCGCGAGATGGAGGGGACGGGAGACTACGAGGTGAGAACGGAGAACCACAAGGCGGGGATGAGCCCGCGCAAAGATTTTTAGGAGGCGGGACCGACCTGTATGTGCAGCAGCACGAAGCCATGGTGGAGGCGGATATCGACTTTTTATCTGTCCGGAAGAGTCTAAAAGGCATCGCGGAAGAGGAGGGACGGTGTATCATCGGGGGTGCGGCCACGGTGACGGACCTGTTGGGATCTCCTGTCATACGCAAGGCTTTTCCCCGATTTGACGAATATGCCCGGCTGATATCTTCTACGCCCATACGGAACATTGCTACCGTGGCGGGTAATTTTGTAAATGCGTCTCCCATCGGGGACCTTACTATTTTTTTTCTGGCGCTGGATGCCCGGCTGTTATTGAGCGACGGGGCGTTGGTACGGGAGCTGCCATTGCGCAAATTTTTCAACGGGTATAAGCAATTGAATAAGGCTCCCCACGAATTCATCTGGAAAATCATTTTCGATACACCGGGTCCTGACGAACTGTTTCATTTTGAGAAGGTCAGCAAGCGCACCTGTCTGGACATTGCCAGTGTAAATTCCGCAATGCATGTGCGTATCAAGGGCGGGCAGATCGTGGAAGGAAGCATTTCGGCGGGCGGGGTTGGGCCTGTGCCGGCCTGGCTGGAAGGGGCTTCGGGGGTAATGAACGGCCGCCGGGTAGATGAAGCGCTGGTACAGGAAGTGGTTGAGACTGCACAAAATGAAATTTCCCCTATCAGCGATGCGAGGGGGGCGGCTGTATACAAGCGACTGCTGCTGGGGCAGCTGATCAAAGCTCATTTTCTGACGTTGTTCCCGAACCTATCGGTGACGCGGATTCTCGAACTATAAACGGAGCATATGAAGAATATCGATTCCACGGGGCATACGAGGGGCGAGTCCATTTACCTGGACGATATCCCGCTCGTTCAGGGAACCCTTTTTGGGGCTGTGTTCGGGTCGCCGGTGGCGCATGGTATCGTCCGGCGGTTGCAGGTCACCGAGGCGGCGTCGTATCCGGGTGTCGTTCGGGTATTTACCTTCCGCGATATAAAGGGGGACAACCAGATAGGAGGCATTGTGCCGGATGAGCCATTGTTTGCAGAGGAGCATGTTCATTTCTGCGGTATGCCCCTGGCGCTGGTAGTAGCTGTTTCGGAGAAGGCGGCAAGGGCGGCCGTGCAAAAGATACGGGCGGATATCGAGCCATTGTCCGTGATCGTCGATGCCCGGGTGGCGCAGGCAAAGGGAGAGCTGATCGTTCCACCAAGGACATTCCGACTTGGAGATATCGATGGGGCATGGGCGTTATGCGACCATATTGTCGAAGGACGTGCAGATACCAACGGCCAAGAGCATTTGTATATAGAGACGCAGGGAGCGTATGCCGTCCCGATGGAGAACGGCAATATCCGGGTATATTCTTCCACGCAGGCGCCCACAGCGGTACAGCGGGCGGTGTCCAAGGTGACGGGACTTCCGATGCATGCGCTGGACATAGAGGTCACACGGCTGGGCGGCGGGTTTGGCGGCAAGGAGGATCAGGCGAATGTATGGGCGGCCCTATGCGCGCTGGCCTGTCTTCATCTTAAAAAGCCTGTAAAATACGCCTTGCCCCGCACGGATGATATGGTGATGACGGGGAAGCGGCATCCTTATTCTTCGGATTTCAGGATCGGCCTGGATAAGGACCTGAAGATACTGGCATATGAAGTGACCTTTTATCAAAATGCAGGTGCGGCGGCTGACCTGTCGCCGGCGGTGCTGGAGAGGACTCTTTTTCACTGCACTAATTCTTACTTTATCCCTAATGTGCGGGCTACTGCTTACAGCTGCCGGACGCATTTACCTCCCAATACCGCGTTCAGGGGTTTTGGCGGTCCCCAGGGAATGTTTGTCATCGAAGCCGCCATCGTAAAGGCTGCGGAGAAGCTGGGGGTGGATGCCGCAATCATCCAAAAAAGGAATTTGCTGCACACCGGTGATGCGTTCCCATATGGGCAGCTGGCGGTGAGTGAAACGCATGCGTGCTGGGAGAAGTCGGAGGAGCTGTATGATATTGCGGCTATGCGGGAAGAAGTGGCGGCGTTCAACAGGAGCCAGCAGCTGTTCAAAAAAGGTATTGCCTTTATGCCCGTCTGTTTCGGCATTTCTTTTACCAAGACGTTGATGAACCAGGCCAGGGCGCTGGTACATGTATATACCGACGGGAGCGTTTCCGTGACTACAGGGGCAGTGGAGATGGGGCAAGGAGTAAGTACAAAGATGATGCAGGTGGCGTCGACGGTATTTTCCATCGATGATTCATTGGTACGGATACAGAGCACCAGCACGATGAAGATCGCCAATACTTCTCCTTCCGCTGCCAGCGCGACGGCAGATCTTAATGGTAAGGCCGTGTTGATGGCCTGTACGGAGATCTTGCGCAGGCTGAAGGATGTGGCTGCGCTTGAATTGAATACGACAGCGGAGTCCGTCGAGGTGAAGGCGGGTATGGTGTGGGTGGGTGGACAGGCTACGGGCATGACCTGGAAGCAGCTGGTGATGGCGGCTTTTGTACGTCGTGTGAGCTTGTCGGAGCATGCGCATTATGCGACTCCTGATATTCATTTTGATCCGGCGAAGGAAAAAGGGCATCCTTTCGCCTACCATGTATATGGCACGGCCATCGTAGTGGCGACACTGGATTGTCTGCGTGGCAGGTATACGGTGGATGCGGTGAAAGTAGTGCATGATTTTGGCGTGAGCATGAATCCACTGATCGACCGGGGGCAGATAGAGGGCGGCATTGTACAGGGCATGGGTTGGATGACGATGGAAGAAGTGGTGTATGACGACACCGGCCGGCTGCGCAGCAATACACTGTCTACCTATAAAGTACCCGATATCTATTCCGTCCCTCGTGACATCAGTATCGAGCCTCTTCACACACAACAGGACAACCTGGCGATATTTCGCAGCAAGGCGGTAGGCGAGCCGCCGCTGATGTATGGTATTGGCGTTTATTTCGCGTTGCGCAGCGCGATACGCGCTTTCAATCCTTCCGCGGAGCTGTCCTTCTCGGCTCCCATGACCCCTGAAAAAGCGCTGATGGGGCTATACGAAAAGCAATTGGAACATGTTCCCGGATAAGAAGATCCTACCATGGCAGTTGGCTGTTTCCAGCATCGAACGTGGCCTGCCGGCCATGTTGCTGTATGTATTGGAAAGCAAGGGCAGCAGTCCGGGAAGACAGGGTTTCTTTATGGTTGTAAATCAGGCGGGGGAGATGGAGGGTTCTATCGGCGGGGGGATCATGGAGCACAAGTTCACGGAGATGGCCAGAGATCGTCTGAAGGAAGGGGAAGTCCTGCGACAGTTGCGAAGACAGGTACACGACAAGGAGGCGGCGCGGGATCAGAGTGGGATGATCTGTTCAGGAGAGCAGACTATTTTTCTGTATGCCTTATCGATGACGGACCTGGATACGATGAGGGCCCTGGTGGCATCGCTGGAGCAGCACAGAAATGGGGAGCTGAGACTGTCGCCGGAGGGACTGAGATTTGCGGCCGCAGGCCCGACGGGGTTAAGACCTATAATACCTGAGGGGCTGACGCCCGCACCTGTAGTACCGGAGGAGGATTACTACTTTGACAGGCGGTCGGAAGAAGACTGGGAGTATGTGGAGAAAACAGGCTATAAGGACAGGCTGTATATTGTCGGCGCGGGGCACTGCGGGCTGGCTTTTTCCCGCCTGATGCAGACGATGGATTTTTATATCACCGTCTTTGATCATCGTCCGGACCTGGAGACATTGCTCAGGAACGAACATGTGCATGAGAAGGTCGTAGTAGGCGACTATGATGAGCTGGGTTGGAGGATCGCCGGCGGCGGTAAGCATCATTATGTGGTAGTCATGACGCAGGGATATAGGACGGATGACCGTGCGATGCGGGCGTTGCTATCAAAGGAGTTCCGGTATTTCGGACTTCTGGGCAGCAAGGCAAAGATCGGGAGGATGATGACGGATTATAGAGCGGAAGGTATAAATGAGGATTGGCTGCGCAGGGTGCATGCGCCGGCGGGGCTTCCCATTCATAGCCAGACGCCTGAGGAGATAGCCGTCAGTATTGCGGCAGAGATCATTGGGGTAAAACAGGGGGGCGCCGTGTGACAGTCCCCGTTATATATCCATAGGGCTCGTCTGTGGCAATAAAGATCTCATTGTTGTTGTCCATGCCGAACTGCTGGAGATTGAACAGGATATGATGTTTGTTGGGCATTTTGAGCGTGATCTCCTTTACTCCGGGGAAGGCTTTCAGCACTTCTTCGCCCATGGCATACAGGGTGTGCTGTACCGAGAGGCTTTTGTGCGTAGCGAATGTATGGAGGAGATTGTCCCGGATGGCCTGGTAGAGCTGCCCGGAGTCGGATGGCGGCATTTCATATTCCCAATTGATATCGCATTGGGTGGAGAAGATCCGATCGCTCGTCTCTTTTAAAGTAGTGTACCTGTCCCTGATATAATGTTCAAATCCCGAGTCGGTGGTTTTCAGCAGCAAAAGGTCTTTTATGCCGGAGGAGAGGATAGTGGCTTGCCTGTTCTTTATGATATGGCATTCGTGCTTTTCGGAACCGCCGTTGATAAAGGCGTGTGGATGCTCTGCACCCTGGAAAACCATTCTTTTCCAGCAATATTCCACCAGGGTGATGCCTACCTCCGAGACCTGGGGGTTATTGTCAAGGAAATGGCCGGCCAGGACGAGTCCGAATGATTCGATGGAGCCGATGAGCTGATCTTTCGCCAGCGCATACACCGTATTTTTCATGGTGTCGGTTGGCAGGACTTTTGTATTGTCGCCGGCGGTGTGTACCGTCTCGAAATCGCCTGTCAGGGATATGTCTACGGAAATATGCCTGATCTCATGCCTGTCCGGGTGACGAATGATCTTCGACAGGTGGATGGCATTCTTTCCGTAGGCATTTTTATCTAGCCGGATAGTCATACTCCAATATAACTAAATTCTTCTTAACTTCCTTGTATGCCGTCAGGTGTTATGGCCATACATAGTAAACGCGTGCTTTTACCCGGAGGGGTGGAGGAGGCTACCGTTTTTGTGGAGGAGGGGAGGATCAAGGGGGTGGTCCGGGGGCTGGCCGTGTCGGAAGGTATTCAGCTGGTGGATGCCGGTGAAAAAATAGTCATGCCGGGTGTGATCGATCCCCATGTGCATATCAACGAGCCGGGCAGGACGGACTGGGAGGGATTTGAGACCGCCACGTGTGCGGCAGCGGCCGGCGGCATTACTTTGCTGGTGGATATGCCTTTGAACTCGTCCCCCGTGACTACTTCGGTGGCGGCGCTGCATCGGAAGCGGGAGGCTGCGGAAGGCAAATTATATTGTGATTGCGGATACTGGGGAGGGGTGGTGCCCGGGAATGAAAAAGATATTGAACCCTTGATAGCTGGGGGTGTATTGGGTTTCAAGGCCTTTCTTACGCATTCGGGTATCGATGAGTTCCCCAATGTTACGGAGGCCGACCTGCGAAAGGTGATGCCCAAAATCGCCTATTATGGTCTGCCGTTATTGGTGCATTGTGAGCTGGAGGGAACTGCTGGGGGCGCGGGGGAACTGTCATCATCAGCCGGTGACCCTCAGTCATACAGGAATTATCTTTTGTCGCGGCCGGCCCGGTGGGAGGATGATGCTATTGCTCTGATGATAAGATTATGCGAGGAGTATAGATGCCGGACGCATATCGTTCATTTATCATCCGCCAGCGCTCTTGCGGCTATCCGGCGGGCAAAGGAGAAGGGCCTGCCGTTGACGGTGGAGACTGCCCAGCATTACCTGTATTTTGCAGCGGAGGATATCGAAGACGGGGATACTTATTTCAAGTGCGCTCCTCCTATCCGGGAAAAGGAAAATAACGATAAATTGTGGGAGGCATTACGGGATGGGCTGATCGACTTTGTGGCTACGGATCATTCGCCTGCGCCGCCCACAATGAAGGAGCAGGAAGGCGGCGATCTGATGAAGGCATGGGGTGGTATTTCTTCCCTGCAATTGGCGCTGCCAGTCCTTTGGACAGCGGCGGAGGAAAGGGGATTTGGTGTGGAGAGCCTGGTGAAATGGCTGTGCACATCGCCGGCCCTGCTGACGGGACAGTCGATGACGCGTGGAAGGATCGCAGCTGGATATTGCGCTGATCTTGTCGTCTGGGACGCGGGACGATATTTCGAGGTAGAAGGAAGCGATCTTTATCACCGGCATAAGAACACCCCTTATATGGGAGAAGAGCTGTATGGCGTTGTAGAGCAGACATGGCTCAGGGGGGAGAAAATTTTTGATAAGCAGGAAGCGCTGATGCTTCAGCGTGGGAAAATAATACTATGAGCAGGGACCTTCGGGCGAGAAATATTGTATCGCGGATACGCGAGCTGGCGTCCATCAGCGAGGAGGAGGGATGTATCACGCGCCGTTATGGTACTGCCGCCGCTGTGAGGGCGGGAGAAAAAGTATTGGAATGGATGCAGGGGGCCGGATTGCAGACGAGGGTCGACGCCATTGGGAATATCAGGGGTGTATGGCCATCCGGACAGGAGGGCGTCAGAACGCTGGTGATCGCTTCGCATATCGACACCGTAGTGAATGCCGGCAGCTGGGACGGTCCATTGGGAGTATTGATGGGGTTGGACCTGTTGGAGCATATTATCCGGCAAGGCAGGCGGCTGCCTTTTCACATCGAGCTGATCGCCTTTTGTGATGAGGAGGGGGTGCGGTTTCATACTACATACCTTGGCAGTAAGGTGGTGGCGGGCTGTTTTGATGCGGCAACGCTGGATAAAAGGGATGAGGCAGGCTTGAGCCTGCGGGAAGCGATTGACAGGGCGGGCGGAGATGCAGGCAGTCTGGCGAAAGAGGCTATCCGGCCGGATGATTGGCTGGGGTATTTTGAGATACATATCGAGCAGGGGCCGGTTCTGTATGAAAAAAAGATACCCGTGGCGCCCGTGAAAGCCATTGCGGGTCAGGTGAGGGTGGAAATCCTTTTTAAAGGGATGGCGGGGCATGCGGGAACAGTGCCGATGGACATGCGTCGGGATGCATTGTGCGGGGCCGCCGAATTTGTCCTGGCGGCGGAGAAGCTGGCCGGGACTGCGGACAGCGGGCTGCTGGCTACGGTGGGGAAGCTGCAGATCACTCATGCCGCCAGCAATGTTATCCCGGGAGAGGTCATCTGCAGCGTAGACATCCGGAGTGCGGACATGCGTATATTGGCCGATGGTCATGAGCGGCTGAAGGCCTTGTGTCAGGCCATTGCGGACCAGCGGGGATTGGAGATGCAATGGAAGGTGGTGCAGCAGTCGCCTGCCGTCATTTGTGATGCGGGAATGACGGCTTCACTTAGCCGCTCTATCGAAAAGTCCGGCTATGAGGTGGTGGAGCTGGTGAGCGGGGCGGGACATGATGCCGTGGCTGTTTCTGTTGTGTCGCCCGTATGTATGTTGTTTGTGCGTTGCTATAAAGGTATCAGTCATCATCCGGACGAGGATGTAGAGACAGAGGACCTGGCCGCCGCGCTGGTGGTAGCAGATGAATTTATACATCAATTGTCTGAAATATGGAAATATCCGCATTAACGAGATCGGTTGTTCGGCGTAGTCATGCCCTGATCAGCCCGGATGGATACATCAACAGTGTTGTTCCGGGATGGACGAAGTGCACGGTAAATGTGATCATCAACGAACAGATGGGGGCGCGTTTTTGCCAGACGATGATCACCCAGCAGCAGGGGGGGGTATTGGATGGCGTTACGGGGAAGTCACAAATCTTCTTTTATGTGGTGAAGGGGAAAGGGAGGGTACTGGTCGGGCAGGAACAGCGTCATCTTCATGCGGGGCATTTTGTTTATATTCCCATTGGAAAGAAATATCATTTTCTAAGCGAGGAGGATGACACTCAACTGGTGAGCTTTCACAAGGAATACGAGCTATTGGATGGGAAGGACATTCCTTCGCCCGTATTTGGCGATGCGGGGAAGATACCCGGAAATGAATACCTGGGGGACCCGGCGCTGCGGCTGCAGGTGTTATTGCCGGATGAACTGGCCTTTGACATGGCCGTGAACATATTTACCTATGACCCGGGCGGGCATTTGCCGATGGTGGAGACGCATATTATGGAACATGGGCTGTTGTACCTGCAGGGACAGGGTGTTTACCGGCTGGACCAGGAATGGTACCCGGTGAAGAAGGGAGATTGTATTTGGATGGCGCCTTATTGCCAGCAATGGTTTACCGCGATGGGGAAGGAGCCGGCAGTGTATATCTATTACAAGAATGTAAATAGACACCCTACCACCCTTTGACAGGATATGACATTAGATGCTTTAAATAAATTGGACAGGGAGCGGCTATGGCAGGCATTGCAGAACTGCTGTGGCAGCACCGTATGGGTAGAGAGAATGGTGGCCCTTTTTCCCTTGGAAAGTGTGGCAGATTTGTTGCATGCGGCGGATAAAGTATGGCATGCATGCGGAAAGGAGGATTGGTTGGAAGCGTTCAGGCATCATCCCCGTATCGGCGATCTCGAGGCGTTGAAGAAGAAATATGCCGGCACCGGTGCGGCGTCCGAACAGTCGGGCGCTTTGGATGCATCCTTGGTGGTATTGGAAGCGCTGGCAGAGGGGAATAAGCTATACGAAGCGAAGTTTGGGTATATTTTTATCGTATGTGCAACGGGCCGATCCGCCGAAGAAATGCTGGGGTTGTTGAGAGCGCGGTTGGGGAACGACC
>Ga0105237_10000678_pt1 | contig 47128 bp, 46 predicted proteins | sample KBSC24metaG_FD_81520 | JGI IMG/M metagenome (GOLD analysis project Ga0105237, IMG submission 81520) | Corn rhizosphere microbial communities from Kellogg Biological Station, Michigan, USA - KBS C2-4 metaG | ecosystem: Host-associated > Plants > Roots > Rhizosphere > Soil | place: Michigan, USA...
ACAGGACAGTGAAACGCCTCTGCGCCGATGATAGTGCGGGTTCCCGTGTGAAAGTAGGACATCGTCAGGCTTCTATCCCAGCTCCAACCCCGACCTCCCATGGTCGGGGTTTTTGCTTTGGGGGTGCCGACTTGCAGCCCACTCTCCCTTTCTCGGCTGCGCACGGATTACGGCAATTGCTTCGATAACGGCAAGGCATCAGCTAGATTTGATTCGTCAAATAGCGCGGTGACCAATTCTTGCTCCCGTTCGGCAATCGTTGACAAGAAAACCGATGCGCCTCGCATTGCGCGGAAGGTGTCGAATCCCTTCTCCAGAAAATCTTGCAGGCTGGACAGCCCGGCCGCCCGGGCCGGCCCTCGCATCAGACGCAAACTGGAGCGGAGCAAGGGATTGTGCGTGTATCGGTCCAGCGCCGTACCGACCTTCAACATCAGCTGGATCTGCGACGCACGGTCAGCCCGCCGTCCGGCCGCTCGCCATGCGGCGACATAGCCGGTCGCGCTCAGCGGTAACGACATGATGTGCCCCGCCATCGCGGCGTCCAAGGATTCCGAAAGTGCATGCAACTCCGCCAGCAGGCTGACGGTATGCACCATTTCTTTCGGGAATAGGCGCGCCAGCGCCGGCACGACGCGTTCGAACTGCGCATCACGCTCGCGGTAATCCGTCGGGCCGTAAAGTTCGTCCAAAAAAAACCGGGCTGCGGGCCCATAACGGCTGTCATTCAACAATTCAGCGTAGGTCAATCGGAAGCGGCGTTGCTGATAGGCCTTGACCGCGGCGACATGGGCCTCTTGTCGCGGGTCGCCGTGATTGGCAGCGCGCTGTACGCTGACCTGCTGCAAGCTGGCGAGGATGCGGTGAGCGTCAGGCGTCATCGTGCTCGATAGGCCGTGGTTGACCCTAGTCGATACCCCTAGCGGGGCCCCGCCGAATGATGCAACACTGCGCGCCGATGCGACGGCGAACATTTTTCGGATTCGGACTCGGAATAGGCGGTGCCATTCTCCTTGGCCTGGGCGGCGTCAGCATCGCAACATGGCGACCCGGCGTCGTTGGCGGGCGCCTGAGCCCATCCGGGCGATCCGTCTTCGAGTCCGTCGGCCGTGCGGTGCTGGATGGCAGCCTGCCTGCAGAGAGCTCGAGCCGCGATGCGGCTGTCCGGGCGCTCTTGACGCGGCTGGACGTCACCATCAGCGCCTTTCCATGGCCGGTCCAGGAAGAGATCTCGCAACTGCTGGCCCTTCTCTCCACTACAGCGGGCCGCCTCGGGCTTGCCCGTCTGCGTCATGACTGGCCCGAAGCCAAGATCGGCGAGGTGCAAGCGGCACTCCAGGATATGCGCACGTCGGCGCTCAGCCTGCGTCAGCAGGCCTATCACGCGCTTCGAGATTTGACCAACGCGGCGTTCTACGCCGATCCGACGACCTGGGCGCAGATCGGATATCCGGGCCCGAATCCGATCTGAAGCCCGCCGTCGATGAGCGAACTGCCTGATCCGATCCGCAGCGGGCTGGCCCGCGGGTGGCGCGTCCATGGTGGCCCGCATGCGGCTTTGCCGCAGCAGGTCAGCTGCGACGTCGTTGTTGTCGGCAGCGGCGCGGGCGCGGGCATCACCGCAGAGCTGTTGACCCAGGCCGGACTCGATGTCGTGATGATCGAAGAAGGCCCGCTGAAATCGAGCAGCGATTTCCGCCAGCGCGAGAGCGACGCCTACCCCGCGCTGTACCAGGAGAGCGCCGCGCGCAAGACGGCGGACAAGGCAATCACGATCCTGCAAGGGCGATGTGTCGGTGGCTCGACGACAGTCAACTGGACCAGTTCCTTCCGCACGCCACCGCCCACCTTGGCCTACTGGCAGCAGCACTTCGCGCTGAAGGACTACGACGCGGACGCCCTGGCCCCGTGGTTCTTGCAGGCGGAGCGGCGACTCCACATCAGCGATTGGCTGGCGGCGCCGAACGAGAACAATGAACTGCTGCGCCGCGGAGCCGCGCGGCTCGGCATCGCCGCCGCGGCGATCAAGCGCAATGTCAAGAGCTGCTGGAATCTCGGCTCCTGCGGAATGGGCTGTCCGACGAACGCCAAACAATCGATGCTGGTGACCACCATCCCGGCCGCGCTCGATGCCGGTGCCCGCCTGCTCGTGCAGACACGAGCGCAGCGTTTCGAACTCCTGAATGGCAAGGTGACCGGCTTGCTGTGCCATCCGGTGCGGCAGGATGGCCGCCCCGAAGCCGCCGTGCCAACGCGCATCGTTGCCAAACACTACGTGGTTTCCGGCGGGGCGATCAATTCACCGGCCTTGCTGATGCGCTCCGAGCTGCCGGACCCGTACGCAAGGCTCGGCTCGAGGACGTTCCTGCATCCGGTGGTCATCTCTGCGGCCTTGTTCGACCAGAGAGTCGAGGCCTGGGCGGGTGCTCCGCAGACGCTCTACTCCGATCATTTCCTGGGCGTCACCGCGATCGACGGACCGATCGGCTACAAGCTGGAAGCGCCGCCGCTGCACCCCGTCATCGTCGCCTCGACCCTGGCGGGCTTCGGGCCAACGCAGGCCGCGCAACTGCGCGAGTTCCCGCACATGCACGGGCTGCTGGCGTTGATGCGCGACGGCTTCCACGCGCTGTCGCCTGGCGGCAATGTGCGGCTGCGCGCCGACGGCTCGCCGCAACTCGACTATCCGCTGAACGAATTCGTCATGGACGGCGCCCGGCGTGCATTCGCCAGCATGGCGGAGATCCAGTTCTCGGCCGGCGCCCGCCGCGTGCAGCCGGTGCACGAGATGGCGCCGATGACCAGCTCCTGGGCCGAGGCGCGCCGGGTCATCGCCGGCCTGGATGTACGGCCCCATCTGACGCGCGTGGTCAGCGCGCACGTGATGGGCGGCTGCGGGATGGCCGGCAGCGAATCACTGGGCGTTGTGCGGCCGGACGGCGTGCACTGGCAGGTCGAGAACCTGTCGGTGCACGACGGCTCGCTCTTTCCCACCAGCATCGGCGCCAACCCGCAGCTTTCCGTCTACGGCGTGACCAACAAGCTGGCGACGGGGCTGGCCAAACGCCTGACCGGCCGAGACGTGCGGCTAGCATGAGTGCGTGAGCGCGCGATGCTGGCCCATCTCCAGCAGGCGACGACGCTCGGCCTGCTGTTGCTGGCAGCTGGCTGGGCGAGCTGGTGGATACACGCCGGCAAGCCTGTCTGGGCCGGGATCGGCACGATGGTCATCGTGTTCGGTTATGCCCTTGTGCTGGCGCTCGAATTCCTCGTCCTGCGGCGGATCCAGCGCGACGACCCCGCGCCACCTGCCACCGCTTTGCAACTCGCACGCGCCTGGTGGCACGAGGTGCTGACGGCGCCACAGGTATTCTGCTGGCGACAGCCCTTCCGGTCGCGGGCGGTACCGGATTGGCTGCCGGCCCGGGAGTCAACGGGTCGTCGCGGCGTGCTGCTGGTGCATGGTTTCGTCTGCAACCGCGGCCTGTGGAACCCCTGGATGCGCCGGCTGCGCGAGCACGGAACGCCGTATCTTGCGATCAATCTCGAACCGGTCTTCGGCTCGATCGACCGCTATGCCGAGACCATCGAAGCCGCGGTGCAACGCCTCGCAGCGGCGACCGGACGGCCGCCGCTCATCGTGGCGCACAGCATGGGCGGCCTGGCGGTGCGCACGTGGCTGGTGCGATACGCGGCGGATGGCCGGATCGATCGGATCATCACGGTCGCGACGCCGCATGCGGGAACCTGGCTGGCGCGCTTTTCCTTCAGCCTCAACGGCAGCGAGATGCGCCGCGACGGGCGCTGGCTGAACGTGTTGCGGCGCCAGGAAAGCCCGCGGCGCTACGCCCGCTTCACCTGCTTTTACAGCCACTGCGACAACATCGTCTTCCCGGCATCGACGGCGACCTTGCCGGGCGCCGACAACCGCCATGTGCCCGGCAGCGCGCACGTGGACTTGCTGTTTCAGCCGGAGGTGTTCAGCGAAGTGCTGCGTGTCTTGGAAGCCGAGCCGGCGTCATCGATGGCCTGAGGCACGGACGGGGCCCGTGAAGACAAGCGCTGTGCGAACCAGACGCCAGAGCCTGCGATGGCGAACAAGGCCACGCCCTGGCTGACGGCCAGGCCGAGGTCCGGCAACAAGCTGCCGTCCGCCAGCGACAGCAGGCGCGCGATGCCATAGGCGGCCGCGAGGATCGAGATGTCGGCGCCGCCGTGAGCGCTGCAGGTGGGCAGGCCGGCCACGCCGGCGGCGAGTGCCAATAGCGGCAGGGTATCGATGAACAACAGGCCCCGCATGTCGCCCGAGCCCTGAAGTTCGAGGCTGCACAGCCACCACGCGGCCGCCAAGGCCGACAGTGCCAGGACGCCAACTCGCGCCGGCGGGCTGGCCCAGCGCGCATGCACACGATCGGCCATCAGGCCGACGAAAAGAAAGCCGCCGCCGACGGCGCAGCAGAATTCGAACAGCAGGCGGGTGTTCAGCGCGCCCAGCGCGTGGTGCAGGCCACAGGCCAGCCCCTGGAGGGCGACGACGGCGAAGAACCAGCGCCAGGTTCGTGCCGGCGACGGGCCGGTTCCGGCGGCCATGCCCAACGCCCGCCAGCCGCTTACACCGGCCAGCACCAGCGCCACGCTCGCGAGCAGGACGAGTGCGTCCTGCCATCCGGCGATGGCCGGCGTGTGCGGCGCATCAGGTCGAGGCACGCTCCACAGCAGGGGTCCCCAGGCCAGAAGGCCCACCGCGAGCGCCACCGCCAACGCGGAGAACAACGCCAGAGCGCCCCGGCGATGCAAGCTGTCGGGCGTGGGGTGATCGAGGAGAAGGGGCGAGTTCATGCCCGAAAGTCTGGTCGGCCGCCAGCGCTTTCGCCACCGCTCCGAGGGGTGAGCCCTCTTGAGAGGGAAGGGTTCGCCCGTGCGCTGGGTGGCTGTTCCGCGTGGGACGGTCAGCCGTCCAGTTCGTGCAGCAGCTCCAGGGTCGACGGCGGCGCGAGATTCAGCAGCTCGCCGATCTCGCGAACGTCGTCCGGGATGGCAGGGTCGCTCCAGCCATGCTGAGTGTGGCGCGCCAGACGGATGCCCAGCAGCACCGTCTTCACTTGCGCGTGATCCTGCTTTCGGTCGTTGGTGATCTGCACCAGCAGCTCGGGCAGGCGCCAGGCCAGCATCAGCGCGTGCTGCAGATCGCCGAGTTCGACATGCAGCACCTCGCGCTGCACCGCGCAGGAACGCAGGCCCGGTTCGGCCCGCTGGCGCTCGCGCATGCGCAAGGCCAAGCTCGGCGCGTGGCACCACATCAGCATTTCGGCGAAATCATGCAGCAGCGCTGCCTCGTGGATCACCGCCGCGTCGTGATCCTGCCGGTGCACCGCGAAGCCGAGCGCGAACTGCGCGGCCCGGTGGGCGCGGCGCAGCACCGCTTGCAATCCGGCCAGCGCAGCGGGTTCGTGCTGGAACCAGTCCTCGACCGAGCGGTTGATGCTGAAGGCGCGGAAGAATGGCGCCATGCCCATCATCACCAGCGCTTCGGTGACGGTCTCGGCATCGGCATTCGCCCGTGGCGCGCGGTTCAGGCCGGAGTGCGCCATCAGCTTCAAGGTCATCAGCGGATCGACGGCGATCACTTCGGTCAGCGTTCGCGCATCCATCGCGTCCTCGTTCGCGGCAAACGCAGCGAGGGTGTCGGCGGTGTCCGGCAGCACCGGAATCTCCGCGTTGCGGAAGTAGGCCACCCATGCCGCCAGGTCGGGCAGCGGAGCTGTCAACGGGTGCGAAGACATCGGCTCGGACATGCGAAAGATGATGCCCTGTTTGTCGGCAGAAGCACGCCGCGGCTTGAGCCGGCCGGCCCGCGCGGGCCCTGTGCCATCATCCTCGGCCATCGCTTCTCAGTCCCGACTCCCATGAAAACCACCGTCACGCTCGGCACCCCGCTCTCGCCCGGCGCCACCAGGGTCATGCTGCTCGGCAGCGGCGAACTCGGCAAGGAAGTGCTGATCGCGCTGCAGCGCCTGGGCGTGGAAACCATCGCCGTCGATCGCTACGACAACGCCCCGGGCCAGCAGGTGGCGCATCACGCGCGCACGATCACGATGAGCGACGCGGAACAGCTGCGCGCACTGATCCTCGCCGAGCGGCCGCAGCTCGTCGTACCCGAGATCGAAGCCATCGCGACGCCGGTGCTGGAGGCGCTCGAAGCCGAAGGCGTGGTCACGGTGATCCCGACCGCCCGCGCCGCCCGGCTGACGATGGACCGCGAGGGCATCCGCCGTCTCGCGGCGGAAACCCTGGGCCTCGCCACCAGCCCGTACCGATTCTGCGATTCGCTCGAGGAACTGCAGCAGGCCATCGACGGCGGCATCGGCTATCCGTGTGTCGTCAAACCGGTGATGAGCAGCTCGGGCAAGGGGCAGAGCAAGATCGACGGGCCGGCCGGCGTCGCCCCGGCCTGGGCCGCGGCGATGGCTGGCGGCCGCGTCAGCCATGGCCGGGTGATCGTCGAAGGCTTCATCGATTTCGACTACGAGATCACCTTGCTGACGGTGCGCGCGCGCGGCGCCGCCGGCCAGGTGCAGACGCAGTTCTGCGAGCCGATCGGCCACGTTCAGGTCAGCGGCGACTATGTCGAGAGCTGGCAGCCGCAGCCGATGCCGCCGGCGGCGCGCGATGCGGCGCGCCGCATCGCGCTGGCCGTCACCGACAACCTCGGCGGTCTCGGGCTCTTCGGCGTCGAACTCTTCGTCAAGGGCGATCAGGTGTGGTTCAGCGAGGTCAGCCCGCGCCCGCACGACACCGGCATGGTGACGCTGATCACGCAGTGGCAGAACGAGTTCGAGCTGCATGCGCGGGCGATCCTCGGCCTGCCGGTGAACACCGCGCTGAAGAGCCCCGGTGCGAGCGCGGTGATCTATGGCGGCGCCGATGCGGCCGGGCTGCTCTTCGACGGCGTCGACGAAGCGCTGCGCGTGCCGCAGACCGACCTGCGCCTCTTCGGCAAGCCGGAAGGCTTCGTCAAGCGCCGCATGGGCGTCGCGCTGGCATACGACCATGACGTGCAGACCGCTCGCGCTCGCGCGAAAGAAGCCGCGGCCAAGGTGCGGCCGCGTGCGCCGGCGCAGGGCTGAAGCCTTGCGCGCGGGCCGCGCGCTGACCCACCCTGTTGCGGCAAGGGCTCGCCACCCCGCTCCGGCAGGCAGAGGCAGCGCTTCGTATGCTGCAAGCCCGAGCTGTTGACAATCGACAGGAGCGCAGCATGCCCACACGCCAGGCCGCCAAGTCCACGCCACCGTCCGCCACGAAAAAGAAGCGCGGAACGAACACCAGCATCGCGCAGGAGCCGGCGCCGCGGCTGCCGCACGAGCACGACGAATCGTCCGACCAGCAAGGCGGCCCGCTCGATGCGAACGTCGTGCAGGCGGCCAAGGATGTGAAGCGCGGCCTGGTCGATACCGATCGCGGCGCGGTGATGCACGAGACCTACAAGAAGCAGAAGACCTGAGGCCGCTGAGGCGCTCGCCGCGCCGGGCGGGCCCGCGCACAATCGCGCCACCGCGCATCTCTGCGCGGGGAGGAGATGCGATGAGACCACCCGCCTGGCTGCTGGCCGCGATGACTGCGCTGTGGCTCGTCGTCGCGCCTGTTGCGGCGGCTGAACGCAGCCTGGACAAGCAGGTCGAGCTGCCCGCGACACTCGATCAAGTCTGGGATGCCTGGACCACGCGCGACGGCATCACCAGCTTCTTCGCGCCGGATGCGCAGATCGAGCCGACGGTCGGCGGCGCCTTCCACATCTACATCGATCCGCTCGCCGCGTCCGGCAGCAAGGGCGCCGACGAAATGCGCTACATGGCGCTGCAGCCGAAGAAGATGCTCTCCTTCGACTGGAACGCACCCCCCAGCCTGCCGGAAGCCCGCGCCCAGCGCACCTTCGTGATCCTGCGTTTCGAGCCCACGGCCCAGCAGCGCACCCGGCTCAGCCTGCACCACGTCGGCTGGGGCGACGGGGGCGAATGGGACAAGGCCTACGCCTACTTCGACAAGGCCTGGGACCACGTGCTCGGCAACTTGCAGACCCGCTTCGAAACCGGCCGCCCGCAGGACTGGACCGCCTGGCTCGAACAGCTGCGCAAATGGCACGATCAGCCGCCACCCGCCAAGCCCTGAGTCCCTCCCGATGCCCCAGATGAGCGCCTTCACCCGACTGGCCGAAGACTTCACCGCGCACTGGCTGAACACCGCCTCGGTGGCGGTGGCGCTCGTGGTCTTCACCTTCGTGCTGCACTGGCTGGGCGTGCGCCTGATCGCGCGGCTGGTGCGCGGCCATGCTGTGGCCCACGGCATCGCGATCGCGGTGCGCCGGCCCACGCTGTTCGTGCTGCCGCTGGTGCTGCTGCAGCTTTTCTGGCAGCTGGCGGACGACGACCTGCGCGGCATCGACGGCGTGCGCCACGTCAACGGCCTGCTGCTGATCGCCAGCACCAGCTGGCTCGCACTGCGGCTGGTGCGCGGCATCGCGCAAGGCCTGGTCGAGATGAACCCGGCGAACGTCGACGACGACTTCCGCGCCCGCCGCATCAACACCCAGACGCGCGTGCTGGCGCGTTCGATGAACACCGTGATCGTGATCGTCGGCATCGCGCTGATGATCATGACCTTCCCCGGCGCCAGCCGCATCGGCGCGAGCCTGCTCGCCTCGGCGGGGGTCGCCGGCCTGATCGCCGGCCTGGCCGCGCGCCCGGCCATCAGCAACATGATCGCCGGCCTGCAGATCGCGATCGCGCAGCCGATCCGGCTCGACGACGTGCTGATCATCCAGGGCGAATGGGGCCGGGTCGAGGAGATCACCGGCACCTACGTCGTGCTGCGCATCTGGGACGAACGCCGGCTCGTGATTCCGCTGACCTGGTTCATCGAGAACCCGTTCCAGAACTGGACGCGCCAGAGCGCGCGCCTCACCGGCACGGTATTCATCTGGGTCGATTACGCGATGCCGCTGGAGCCCTTGCGCGAGGAGGCGCTGCGCATCTGCGAGGGCGCCTCGGAATGGGATGGGCGGCAATGCCTGCTGCAGGTCTTCGAGGCCGGCGAGCGCGCGATGCAGCTGCGCCTGCTGGTCAGCGCGCCGAATGCCGACCGCACCTGGGATCTGCGCTGCAAGGTGCGCGAAGGGTTGATCGCCTTCATGCAGCGCGAATATCCGCAGCACCTGCCGCGCGGGCGCGCCGAGATGGTGAGCACCCCGTCCGGCGCGGGCTCGGGGGCGGCGGCCGAGAGCCTTTTCGGCTGACAAAGCCGGGCCGACGAGGGGCGACATAATCGATCCGCTCCATCGATTGACCCTCCCTCGTTCCCTCTCGCAGCCACGCGGAGCCCCTGCCATGCTCACGGCCCCCGAAGCGCCCGATGCGCGCCTCGCCACGAAAACACCCACCGCGCTGAGCCTGGGTCTGCGCAGCTGCGGCGCCTGCCGCGCGGTCTATCGCGCGCCGCCCGGTGACACGCCGCTGGCGTGCCCGCGCTGCGGCGCCGCCGTCAGGCCGCGCAAGCCGGACAGCGTGCAGCGCAGCTGGGCCTATCTGCTCGCCGCCACCGCCTTGTACGTGCCGGCCAACCTGCTGCCGGTGATGGAGACACGCTCGCTGCTCGGCGTGCAGAGCGACACCATCTTCAGCGGCATCGTCTACCTCTGGCTCGACGGTTCGTGGCCGCTCGCGCTGCTGGTCTTCGTCGCGAGCATCGTCGTGCCCTTGTCCAAGCTCGTGATCCTGTCGTACCTGCTGATCTCGGTGCAGCGCCAGTCGCGCTGGAACCCGAAACGGCGCACCGCCCTCTATCACGCGCTCGAGATCGTCGGCCGCTGGTCGATGCTCGACATCTTCGTCGTCACCTTGCTCGCTGCGCTGGTGCACATTCGCGGCCTGGCCAGCATCGAGCCCGGCCCCGGCGCGGCGGCCTTCGGCGCGGTCGTGGCGCTGACGATGATGGCGACGCACAGCTTCGATCCGCGGCTGATCTGGGACCCGGTCAGCGCCGAAGAGGCCCGCGCTTGAGCGCCGGCGACGAGAGCGGCGCTTCCTCCGGAGCGCCCGGCCTGCCGGCGCCGCGGGTGAAGCAGCGCGCCCATTTTTCGCTCTGGGTGGTCTGGCTGGTGCCGGTGATCGCGGTCGTGATCGGGCTCTGGCTCGGCGTCAAGTCGGTGCTGGCGCATGGCCCGACCGTGGTGATCCACTTCCGCAATGCCGAGGGCCTGGAAGCCGGCAAGACCAAGATCCGCTACAAGGCGGTGGACATCGGCGTAGTCAAGACGATCGCGCTGACGCCGGACCGCAAGTCCGTCGCCGTCACCGCCGAGCTGAACAACCAGCCGGGTGCGCGCGAAATGCTGGTCAGCGACACCAAGTTCTGGGTGGTCCGCCCACAGGTCACCGCCGGCGGGATCTCCGGTCTTGGCACCTTGCTGTCGGGCGCCTACATCGGCGTCGACATTGGCCGCTCGACCGAGCTGCAGGACAGCTTCGACGGCCTCGAAGTGCCGCCGGTCGTCACCGGCGACCTGCCGGGCCGCAGCTTCAAGCTGCGCAGCCCCAACCTCGGTTCGCTCGATGTCGGCTCGCCGATCTACTACCGGCGCGTGCCGGTCGGCCAGGTGATCTCCTATGACCTCGCGCCGAACGGCAAGCAGGTGGTCTTCGGCATCTTCATCAACGCGCCGTACGACCGCTTCGTCACCGCGCGCAGCCGCTTCTGGCAAGCCAGCGGCATCGACATCGCGGTCAACGCCGATGGCGTGCGCGTGACGACCGAATCGCTCGCCAGCCTGGTGACCGGCGGCATCGCCTTCGAGGAACTGCCGGGCGGCGATGACGCGCCCTTGCCCGAGATGCCGGCGAATGCGGAGTTCATGCTCGGCGGCGACCGCGCGCTGGCGATGAAGCAGCCGGATCGTTTCAGCTTCGACTACACGCTGCTGTTCTCGAGCTCGGTGCGCGGGCTGAGCATCGGCGCCCCGGTCGACTTCCGCGGCCTGTCGATCGGCGAAGTGACCGACATCCAGCTCGCCTCGCAGGCGAGCCCCGACAACCCGGTGCCGCAGATCGCGGTGACGATGCGCGTTTATCCGCGGCGCCTGCCGACGCTCGGCGCCCGCCCGGGTGCGGCCAACGAGGCGCCGCCCGACCAAGTCGCCACCTTGAACCCGATGGTGCAACGCGGCTTTCGGGCGCAGCTGCGCAACGGCAACCTGCTGACGGGCCAGCTCTACGTCGCGCTCGACTTCTTCCCGCGCGCCCCGGAGGCGCGCATCGATTGGGCCAAGTCGCCGGCGGTGTTTCCGACGCTGCCGGGCAGCCTCGAAGGCCTGCAGGACACCTTGACCAGCATCGCCGACAAGCTCGACCGCCTGCCGCTCGAAGATCTCGCGAAGGATCTGCGCCAGACCCTGGCGAGCGTGAACCAGCTGGTGCGCCGTGCCGATGGCCTGGTGCAGCAGGTCGGCACCGACGTCACGCCGCAAGCCGTGAGCGTGCTGGCGCAGGCACGCAAGACGCTCGATGCCTTGAACAGCAGCTTGCAGAACCTGGACCAGAACCTCGACGCCAAAGGCCCGCTGCAAAGCCAGGCCCTGAAGACCATGACCGACCTTTCGACTGCGGCACGCTCGCTGCGGGTGCTCGCCGATACGCTGGAACAGCACCCCGAATCGCTGCTGCGCGGCAAGCCGGGGGATAAAAAATGAGTTCGCGCTGGAGCGCATCGGTACTGGTTTCGGCGCTGTGGCTGGGCGCCTGCGCCGGCGTGCCGCAGCAGTACTACTACACGCTGCGCAGCGATGCCGCTGCGGCGCCGAAGCCGGCGGATGGCAAGAGCGCCGGCGTCATCGTTGGGCCGGTGACGATCCCCGATCTGCTCGATCGGCCGCAGTGGGTGGTGCGCGACGGTCCGAACCAGCTGCGCGTGCTGGAGCAGCAGCTCTGGGCCCAGCCGCTGCAGGCCGACGTGGCGCAAGCGGTCGCGGCGGCGCTGAACCGCCAGCTGGGTGACGTCGTCGCCCATGCCGACGTCAGCGGCCTGCCCTCCCTCTGGCCGGTCGCGCCGCGCCTACGCGTGCAGATCGACGTGCTGCGCTTCGAGTCCCGCGTGGCGCCTGCCGTCGCGATCAGCGACGAGTACCGCTGGGCGGTCAGCTGTTTTGCCGGTAAGCCGGCCTCAGCGTCACGCACCGGCATCGCGACGATCGAAGCGCCGGTGCCGCTCGAAGACCCGAAGACCGCTCCGTATCCCGCCCTGGCCGGGGCCCATGCCCGCGGCTTGCAGCAGGCCGGCCAGGACATCGGCGCGGCGCTGACTGCCATTGCCGCCAGCTGCCCGTCGTCGTGAACCGCCGCACCGCCACCGCCGATGCCACCGGCCTGGTACGCCTGCCGGGCGTGATCGCCTGCGAGCAGTGCGACCTGCTGTACCGCCCGACGGCGCTGACCAGCGGGCAGGATGCGCGCTGCCGGCGCTGCGATGCGCTGCTCGCCAGCGGCCGACCGCACCGCCATGATCTCTGCCTGGCACTGACCCTGGCGGGCCTGGTCACCTTCGTCATCGCGCAGCTGAATCCGATCGTCGGGCTGGAAGTGCAGGATCAGGTCCAGAGCGCAACCTTGTGGGAGGCGGTGAGCCGGCTGTACAGCGACGGCGCCTGGGTGATGAGCGCGCTGGTGCTGCTGACGACGATGATCTGCCCGGCGGTCGAGCTCGGCGCCATCTGCTACTTGCTGCTGGCGTTGCGCGACGGTGACGTGACCCCCGGTTTCGCCACGGTGCTGCGCATCACGCAGGCGGTGCGACCCTGGGTGATGGTCGAAGTGTTCATGCTCGGCGTGCTGGTCGCCGTGGTCAAGCTGTCGGCGATGGCCGAGATCGTGACGGGCGTCGGCGTATGGTCCTTCGCCGCGCTGATGCTGTTGCTGACGCTCGCCTCAGCGACGCTGGAGGACGAGCCGCTGTGGGCCGCGCTGGAAGCGAGCGACCCCCAGTCCTAGTCTCAGGCGGTCACTCCTCGTCCTTCACCCGGTACTGCGACACCAGCTGCGTCTGCACCGACGGCGGCACCGCTTCGTAGTGGCTCATCGCCAGGGTGTAGCTGCCTTGTCCGCCGGTCATCGCATTGAGCCGCGACTGGTAGGCCGAGAGCTCGGCCAGCGGCGCCATCCCGAGCACCGTCAGGCTGCCGGCCGCCGCGGTCTGCGTGCCGCTGACCTGCCCGCGTCGTGATGACAGATCGCCGGTGACGTCGCCGATCGCTGACTCCGGCGCGGTGATCTCGACGTTGACGATCGGCTCCAGCACGATCGGCCGCGCCTGCTTGACCGCGTCGATCACCGCCTTGCGGCCGGCGGTGATGAAGGCGATTTCCTTGCTGTCGACGCTGTGGTGCTTGCCGTCGTAGACGGTGACGCGGATGTCCATCACCGCATGTCCGGCGATCACGCCGGCATCGAGCGCCTGGCGCACGCCCTTCTCGACCGCGGGGATGAAGGTGCCGGGGATCGTGCCGCCTTTCACCTGGTCGACGAACTCGAAGCCGGCGCCGCGCTCCAGCGGCTCGACGCGCAGGTAGACCTCGCCGAACTGGCCGGCGCCGCCGGTCTGCTTCTTGTGGCGATGGTGGCCTTCGGCGGGCGCTGTGATCGTCTCGCGGTAGGCGATGCGCGGCGGGCGTGTCGCGACCTCGCAGCGGTGCACTTCGGTGAGGCGTTCGAGCAGAGTGCGCAGATGCAATTCGCCGAGGCCGTAGACCACGGTCTCGTTGGTCGCGGCGGCATGCTCGACCTTCAGGCAGGGGTCTTCGTCGACCAGCTTCTGCAGGATGTCCCACAGCCGCTGCTCGTCGCCGCGGCGCTTCGGCTCGATCGCGACGCCGTGCACCGGCACCGGGAACTCCAGCGGCTTCAGGTGGATGTGATCATCTTCCGCGGCGTCGTGCAGCACTGCGTCGAAATGCATTTCGTCGATCTTCGCGACTGCGCAGATGTCGCCGGGCACGCCGCGCGAGACCTCGACGTGTTCCTTGCCCTGCAGCATGAACAAGTGGCCGACCTTGAACGGCTTGCGGCCATCGCCGATGTAGAGCTGGCTGTCGCGCGTGACCGTGCCCTGGTGGATGCGGAAGATGCCCATCTTGCCGACGTACGGGTCCTGCGTGATCTTGAAGACGTGGGCCAGCACGTGTTTGTTCGCATCCGGCTCGGCGGTCAGCGGCTTGGCCTCTTCGCCCTCGCCTTTCAGGAAAGAGGGCGGATTGCCTTCGGCCGGGTTCGGCAGCAGCTTGTCGATCACGTCGAGCAGCTCGGCGACGCCGGCGCCGTTGCGCGCGCTGACGAAGCAGATCGGGATCAGATGGCCTTCGCGCAGCGCCTGCTCCAGCGGCGCATGCAGCTCCGCCGGATCGACGTCGCCCTCGTTCAGATAGCGCTCGACCACCTCCGGGTCGACCTCCACCACCTGCTCGACCAGCGCCCGGTGCGCCACGTCGACCGACGAAAAATCCGGCTCGTGGCCTTGCGGCGCGGCCGGGTTGAAGAAGCAGTCGACGACCTCGGTGCCGCCGCGCGCCGGCAGGTTCAGCGGCAGGCATTCGCGGCCGAAGGCGGCCTGGATCTCGCCGACCAGGCCTTGCAGGTCCACGCCCTGCGCGTCGATCTTGTTGACGATCACGAGGCGGCACAGGCCGCGCCGCGCCGCCCACTCCATCATCCGCCTGCTCATCATTTCGATGCCGGTGACCGCGTTGATCACCACCGCCGCGGTGTCTGCCGCCTCCAGCGCGGTCATCGACTGGCCGAGGAAATCCGGGTAACCGGGGGTATCGATCAGGTGGATGCGCGTTTCGCCGTGTTGCAGGTTCATCACCGCCGAATTCAGCGAATGCTGGGCGCGCCGCTCCATCGGATCGAAGTCGCTGACGGTGGTGCCGCGTTCGAGCGAGCCGGCGGCGCCGATCGTGCCGGCCTTGCACAACAGCGCCTCGGCCAGGCTGGTCTTGCCGGAGGTCGCCTGGCCGACGAGAGCGAGGCTGCGGATCGCCGCCGTCGCGGGATGGAGGGTCACGGGCATGCTGAGGTCTCCTGATCTTGGGGGATCCGGCCACCCTGTGACGCTCCGCAGGCTGGCGCTGTCCTGACGTTTTTGCGAGGGTACGGGAAGGGGCGGGCAGGCACAAGCGCGAAAACAACCCCGGCCGTGCATCCGGTTTTGGCTGCGCGGAAGCGAGTACCGCTCAGCGAGAGCGGCCGATGCTCTCGAGCACGAAGTAGCTGACGATCGCGAAGGCCATCGGCACCAGGTAGTAGATCGCCCGGTAGGCCAGCACCGCGCCGAGGATCGTGGCCTGCGGCACGTCCCCGCCGCCCAGCAGCGCGAGGAAGATCGCCTCCAGCACGCCGAGGTTGGCCGGCACGTGCGTCGCGACGCCGGCGATCGCCCCGGCCAGCAGCACCGCGAGCACGGTCGGGTACGGCACGGCGTGGCCCAGCAGGGTGTAGACGATCAAGCCCATCACCGCCCAGTTGCTCATCGACAGCGCCAGTTGCAGCGCAGCCGCGCGGCCGGAAGGCAGGCGCCAGCGGTGCCCGCGCAGCGTGCCTTCGCGCCGCCGCGAAAAGGCGCAGGCCCACAGATAGGCCGCGGCGATGAGCAGCACGAGCACGCCGATCACCCGCAGTGCATCGTTGCCGAGCGCGAAGCTCTGCGGCAGATCGAGCAGGCCGCCGGCGAACAGCACGCCGGCCAGCGCTCCATAACCCAGCCAGTTGGTGGTCAACGCCAGCGCGATGATCTGCGCGATCGTGATGCCGTCAAGACCGGCCCGTGAGTACAGGCGCAGGCGCAGGCCGAGCGCGCCGACCCAGGAGCCGAGGTTCAGGTTGAAGGCATAGCTGGTGAACGCCGTGACCCAGGTGCGCGCCGCGGAGAGGCGATGCCCGGTGTAGCTGCGCCCGATCAGGTCGAAACAGCCGTAGAGGCCGAAGCTCAGCGCCGCGAGGCCGGTGGCCGTCCACAGCGTCGGCGCGCGGTAGGCCAGCAGGGCTTTCCATGCGCCGGCCCAGTCGACGTCACGCAAATGCGAAGCCAGCATCGCCACCACCAGCAGCATCAGCGCAGGCAAGCCCCAGCGCTTGCCGAGCTGCCAGCCGGCGTGCCTTGGCGGAGCTGGCGCGGCCTCGGCGCGCGTCATCCGTGCCTTTCCTGGGCCACATGCGGGCCGTCGATCGCCACCGGCGCGGCATGCACCTCGCCGCGATGATCGAACGAGTGGATGCTCGGCTGCCCGCGCGGCAGCCAGCTCAGCCACGACGGGAAATGGCGCGCGGTGTGATAGGCGATCGCATGCACCAGGTAGCGCCACATCGTGCGCTGCGGCAGGTGCTCGGGCTGGATCGCGCGGCAGTGATGCGCCACCAGATCGAGCAGGCGGGCGCGCAAGGCCAACGCGAAATCGCGGTCGTGGATCAGCACGTTGGCCTCCAGGTTCAGTGACAGGCTCAGCGGATCGAGATTGCTCGATCCGACGGTCGACCAGGCGCCGTCCACCACCGCGACCTTGCCGTGCAGCGGACGCCGCGTGTATTCATGGATCGCCACGCCGTCCTTCAGCAGCGAGCCGTAGAGCAGGCGCGCCACGGTGCGCACGTAGCCCATGTCGGGTTCGCCCTGCAGGATCAGCTGCACCTTCACGCCGCGGCGCGCCGCGCGTCGCATCTCGCGCAGCAGGCGAAAGCCGGGGAAAAAATAGGCGTTGGCGATCAGCACCTCCTCGCGTGCGGTGCGGATCGCAGTGCGGTAGCAGCGTTCGATATCGTCCCGATGGCGATGGTTGTCGCGTGTCACGAAAGCGGCTCGCGCGCCGTGGCCTTGGCCCGCCGCGGCGGGCGCACCGCGCCTCCAGCGGCGCCAGGCGAGTCCGCCGCGGGTTGGCGCCAGCGCCTCGCGGACATAACGCTGGATGTCCTGCGCCAGCGGGCCGATGATGCGCACCGCGTAGTCCTGCTTCGCGTACGGGCTGGATTCGGCGAGCTGGTCCACGGCGTAGTTGATGCCCCCGATGAACGCGCATTCGCCATCGATCGCGATGATCTTGCGGTGCAGACGGTGCAGCAGCCCGGTGCGAAGTCCGAAGATCCGCGGCCGCGGATCGAAGATGTGAAAGCGCACGCCGGCCTGCGTCATTGCGCCGATGAATGCGGGCGACAGGTCGGGCGAGCCATAGCCGTCGACGGTGAGATCGACCTGGACGCCGCGGCGCGCGGCGGCGATCACCGCGGCCTGCAGCTGGCGGCCGACCTCGTCGTCGAACAGGATGAAGGTCTCGATCAGCAGCTCCGAGCGAGCGGCCGCCATCGCTTCGAATGCCGCGGGGAAGAACGATTCGCCGTTCTCCAGCAGCAGCAGCTGGTTGCCGTCGCGCCAGTCGAGCTTCACAGCACGACCTCCGCGGCCAGCGGCGTGTGATCGGACAGATGCGACCAGGGCCGCCGCGGCAAGGCGATCGGCCGATGCTGGCGCGTGCCGCGCACATAGATCCTGTCCAGGCGCAGCACCGGGTGGCGCGCCGGGAAGGTGCGCGCCGGGTTGCCGCGGGCGCCGCTGGCATGGGTGTCCGCCCACGTTGTTTCGGTAGCGCGCAGTGCGTGATGCACACGCAGCCGCCAGTCGTTGAAGTCGCCGGCGATCAACAACGGCGCGTCGGGCGGCACATGCTCTTCGACGCGTCGGCGCAGTTGCGCGATCTGATCGCTGCGATGCTGCTCGCGCAGGCCCAGGTGAACGCAGACCGCATGCAGCGGCCGAACGGCGCCGGGCACGTCGATCACGCAATGCAGCAGGCCGCGTGCTTCGTGACCGGTGTGTGAAACGTCGATGTTCAGGAAGCTCATGATCGGATGTTTCGACAGCACCGCGTTGCCGTGGTGGCCGCTCGGCGAGACCGCGTTGCGCCCGTAGGCGTGCTGGGGCCACAGGCTGTCCGCGAGGAATTCGTATTGGGGCAGGCCGACCACCGCAGGGTCACGGGAATGCGACGATGCGCCCAGCACCTCCTGCAGGAACACCAGGTCGGCGCCGACGGCGCGCACCGCCTCGCGAATCTCGTGCAGCACGAAGCGACGATTCAGCGCACTGAACCCCTTGTGCAGATTCAAGGTCAGCACGCGCAGGCGGGCCGGTTCGCTCACCGGGCTGCCGAGGCCGGGCAGCGAGCGCTCGGGAGCGAGCGCTTCGGCCGCCCGCGAGGTCAAGCGTGGTGACCGTACCGCGCCCCCTCGGGGTCGGACGGCCAGCTCGCTGTATCCTGCGACTTCGTCACGTCGACCTCGGCGCAGGCCGCCGTCTCGTCATCCGGCCCCGGCGTGCCGCCGAAGTACCAGCGCCTCACGCCTTCGAGCCAATCATCGCGGTCGTCACGTTCGCACATGCTTTTGCTCCGGCCACCCATGCCATCGGGCAGCGATGGCTGATGATGGCGAAGCGTCCGGGCCGCCACAGGCAGCGGGAGCCGCGCCGCGCTGTAGGCAACGGACTACGCATCAGGGAAAGCACTTGTCGGGCAAGCGCCGACCCCATTTCCCTCGAATGACTGACAGACATTGTTGGCGCCTTGCAGCAAACTTTGCTCAGTTCCCGTCACGACCAGGAGAGGATCATGGACCGCGCAGTCCCGTCCGCCGTTCTCCACACCCGCAGCCGCCACGCGGGAACGCTTTCTTTGCTGCTGCTGGCCTGGCTCGCCGCGCTGCCGGCTTACGCCGATGATGACGAAGCGAAGGCCGATACCTCGGGCAAGACACTCGGCGAACGCGCGCTGACGACGCTCTGGGGCAATGCAAACCACCCGGCTGCCTTGCACGCCGCGCTGACGGTCGACGTATCGCCTGTCGCCGTGCCCCCGTCCACCCGCCTGACGAACGCCCCGGCCAATGCCACGAGCGCGAGCGTCGTCGACTACCGCGCCTGGGTCGGCACGGGGCGCGCCAGCCTCGGCATCGGCGTGACCGCGGCGGCTTACCGCGAAGTGCAGCCTGGCCTCAACGGCAGCGCAACTTCCGGCCCCCTGCTGGGCGCATCGAGTGCGCCGATGCTGGGCCTGGGGCTGCGCTACCAGATGTCGCGCAATTCGCAACTGACCTTCGACTCCCTGGCCTCCGGGCGCGGCGACGATATCTCGCCGCAAATGCGTGTCGGCATGGAGTTCAGGTCGGCGCCGAGCCAGGTGCTCGGCATCGCCCGCGGCACGTTTTTGCGGGCTCAGCTCAGCAGCTCGTCGCAGGTCTCGCTGAACTGGCGCGGCGGCAAGGTCGCGCTGCTGCTGCGCTCTCAGTTCTAGGCTACTGGAACGCCACCTCGGCGAAGCTGCGCAGCTTGCGGCTGTGCAGCTGATCGAGCCGTTGCTGGCGCAGGATCTCGACCGCGCGGATACCGATGCGCAAATGCTGGTCGACCCGCTCCCGATAGAAGTGATTCGCCATGCCCGGCAGCTTGATCTCGCCGTGCAGCGGCTTGTCGCTGACGCACAGCAGGGTGCCGTAGGGCACGCGGAAGCGGAAGCCGTTGGCGGCGATGGTCGCGCTTTCCATGTCGAGCGCGACCGCCCGGCTCTGGCTGAAGCGGCGCTCGGCCTTGCGGTCGGGCATCAGCTCCCAGTTGCGGTTGTCGGTCGACGCGACCGTGCCGGTGCGCATGATGTGCTTCAGCTCGTAGCCCTTGAGCTGCGTCACTTCGGCGACGGCTGATTCGAGCGCCACCTGCACCTCGGCCAGCGGCGGGATCGGCACCCACAGCGGCAGGTCTTCGTCGAGCACGTGCTCCTCGCGCACGTAGCCGTGGGCCAGCACGTAGTCGCCGAGCGCCTGCGTGTTGCGCAGCCCGGCGCAGTGGCCGAGCATCAGCCAGGCATGCGGGCGCAGCACCGCGATGTGGTCGGTGATGGTCTTCGCGTTCGACGGGCCGACGCCGATGTTGACCATCGTGATGCCGGCGCCGTCGGCGCGCACCAGGTGGTAGGCCGGCATCTGCGGCAGGCGCGGCGGCGCGGCGCCGAGTTCGTCGCCGATCTGCTTGGCCTCGCCGACCCGGCGCCTGATCACGTTGCCCGGCTCGACGAAGGCGATGTAGCCGTCTTCGCTGATCTCTTTGACTTCGCCTTCGGCGCGCGGCGGGCGGTCCATCAGCGCGTGGCCGAGCTTGACGAATTCGTCGATGTAGAACTGATAGTTGGTGAAGAGCACGAAGTTCTGGAAGTGCTCCGGCGCGGTGCCGGTGTAGTGGCGCAGCCGGTGCAGCGAATAGTCCATGCGCGGCGCGGTGAAGAGCGCCAGCGGATAGGGCTCGCCGCGCGCCGGCTCGTAGGTGCCGTTGGCGATGCCGTCGTCCATCACACCGAGGTCGGGCAGGTCGAACACATCGCGCATCAGCTGGCGGCGTTCGGTGTTCATCGAGCCTTCGAGGTGATCGTTCTCGGCGATCGAGAAATGCACCGGGATCGGCTGCGTGCTGGTGCCGATCTCCAGGCCGACGTTGTGGTTCTCCAGCAGCAGCTTGAACTGCTCCTGGTAGTAGTTCGCGAACAGATCGGGGCGCGTCAAGGTCGTCTCGAACGTGCCCGGCCCGGCAACGAAGCCGTAGCTCAGGCGCGAATCGGCGCGCGCAACGGTGTTGGTGTGGATGCGCACGAAGGGATAGCAGGCGCGCACATGCTGCGGGAAATCCTCGCCCGCGACGAAGCGCTGCAGCGCATCGCGCAGGTGGCGGATGCTGTTGTCGTAGATGGCCTGCACCTGGGCCAGCGCGGCGGCCGGATCGTCGTAGCGTGCGGGGGCGATGAACGGAAGGCTGGACATGAGCGGGCGGCCCCGAGGCGATGGTGGTCTCGATTGTGCATAAGCCGTGCCGCCACTCGTGTGACGCAGATTCGTACACTGGCGCCGGTCCGTCAGGAGGGGCCGCATCGATGAAGGTAACGGTCTTGGGTGGAGGAGTGATCGGCGTGACGTCGGCTTACCAGCTGGCTTTGTCGGGCCATCAGGTGACGGTTGTCGAGCGCCAGCCGGGCCCGGCGCTCGAGACCAGCTTCGGCAATGCCGGCGAGGTGTCGCCGGGTTACTCCGCGCCCTGGGCCGGACCAGGCGTGCCGATGAAGGCGATCAAGTGGCTGATGATGCATCACCGGCCGCTGGTGATCCGGCCGAAGTTCGATACGCACCTGATCGGCTGGGCGCTCGCGATGCTGCGCAACTGCACCGCCGCGCGCTACGAGCTGAACAAGAGCCGCATGGTGCGGCTGGCCGAATACAGCCGCGACTGCCTGAGCGAGCTGCGCGAGCAGACCGGCATCCGCTACGACCAGCGCATGCAGGGCACCCTGCAGCTGTTCCGAACGCAAGCGCAGCTCGACGGCACCGCGGCCGACATCGCGATCCTCGAACGCTACGGCGTCAAGTTCGAGCTGCTCGACATGGATGGCTGCATCCGCCACGAACCGGCGTTGCAGCGCACGCGCGAGAAGTTCGTCGGCGGCCTGCTGCTGCCGGGCGACGAAACCGGCGACTGCTTCAAGTTCACCAACGAACTCGCGGCGATGGCGCAGGCCAAGGGCGTGATGTTTCGCTACGGCACGACGATCAGGAAGCTGAAGCTGGACGGCCGCCGCATCGGCAGCGTCGAGACCGACGCCGGGCCGGTCGCCGGCGACGCGGTGCTGCTCGCCCTCGGCAGCCATTCGCCGAAGCTGCTGAGGCCGGTCGGCATCCGCATCCCGGTGTATCCGGTGAAGGGTTACTCGATCACGGTGCCGATCACCGATGCCAGCGGTGCGCCCGAATCGACGGTGATGGACGAGACGCACAAGGTCGCGGTGACACGCCTGGGCGATCGCATCCGCGTCGGCGGCACGGCCGAGCTGGCGGGCTACGACCTGCGCCTGCACGAGGCCAGGCGGCGCACTCTGGAACACGTCGTCACCGATCTCTTCCCCGGCGGCGGGGACGTGGCGCGCGCCAGCTTCTGGTGCGGGCTGCGACCGATGACGCCCGACGGCACGCCGGTGGTCGGCCCGACGAAGATCGAGAACCTTTACCTCGCCACCGGCCACGGCACGCTCGGCTGGACGATGGCGGCAGGTACCGGCCGCGTGATGGCCGATTTGATCTCGAAGCGCAAGCCCGAGGTCGACCTCGACGGTCTGACCATCGCGCGTTACGCCAAATGACCCAGGGAGCGACCAGATGAAACAGGTGCAACTCGGCGACTACCGCGCTGTGCCGGCGATCGGCCTGGGCACCTGGCGCATGGGCGAATCCCGCGGGCGGCACGCGGCCGAAGTGGCTGCGATCCGCGAGGCGATCCAGATCGGCTACCGGCTCTTCGATACCGCCGAGATGTACGGCGAGGGCGGCGCCGAAAGCGTGCTGGGCGAAGCGCTGCGTGGCGCGATCGTGGCCGGCGAGGTCCGGCGCGAACAGCTTTTTGTCGTCAGCAAGGTCTACCCGCACAACGCCTCGCGCAAGGGCGCCGTGGCCGCGTGCGAGCGCAGCCTGAAGCGCCTCGGCCTGGACGCCGTCGATCTCTATCTGCTGCATTGGCGCGGGCCGCATGCGCTGGCCGAGACCGTCTCCGCCTTCGAGCAGTTGCAGCAGGCCGGCCGCATCGGCCGTTGGGGCGTCAGCAATTTCGATGTCGATGACATGGAGGAGCTGTGGGCGATCGACGGCGGCGAGCGTTGCGTCGCGAACCAGGTCTGGTACTCGGCGAGCCAGCGCGGCGTGGAATTCGATCTGCTGCCGTGCCTGCAGCAGCGCCGGCTCGCGATGATGGCCTACAGCCCGATCGACCAGTCGGCGCTGGCCGGCGATGGCTCGCTCGCCGCGATCGGCGAACGCCTGCAGGCGAGCGCGGCCCAGGTGGCGCTCGCCTGGGCGCTGCGCGAGCGCGGCGTGATCGCGATCCCGAAGGCCGTGAATGCGGCGCATCTGCGCGAGAACCTGGCCGCCGGCGTGCTCGAGCTGGATGAGGCGGCGCTGCAGGCGGTGGACGCGGCCTTCCCGCCGCCGCGTCGCAAACGAGGCTTGGCGATCAACTGAGTGGAGGGGTACCGCGCCGGCGCGGCTGGGCCAGGCTCATGCAGCCGACGCCGACCTTGCCTACACTCTCGACATGCTGCGCAGCGTTGATCCGGCGAGCCCCGCCGCACTCGAATCCTCGGCCGACACCGCCATGCTGGTGCGCGAGTTTCGCGAGATCCTGTTGTGGCCGCTGCGCCTGATGCATGTGCACAGCGCAACAGGCATGAACCAGCGTCCGTGGGAACTGCTCGACGCGATGGGCGACGACTCCCCGTGGCGCGAGGAGGTCGACGAATACACCGGCGACAGCGCACGCTTCCACGAGCGCCACTACAACGAGTTCGTCTCCTTCCTGCCGTACGTGCAGCGCTTCCTTTACGGCGAAGGGCGCAAGCACCGCGGTGCGGTCGGAGATGCGGCGCGGGGTACCGAATCGCCGATGCGCGTCTATCGCCGTCACGACATCGCGCAGATCCGCGCCGTCACGCGTGCCGGCGAGCCGGCGATCGTGCTCGACATCGTGCATGTCGACCTGTACTTCTTCTTCGATGTCGACGTGATGCTGCTGAACCTCGAGGTCGCCGGCAACAACCTGCCGCTGACCCAGGTGCAGGAGCTGCTCTATCGCTTCGGCCGGGCGTTCCCGGCCGGCTGGGATACGAACGGCCAGGCCTCGCACTGCCTCGCCAGTGTCGAATGGCTGGGTAGGAACGGCGAGGTGCTGGCCAGCTCCGATGCGCAGCAGCGCGATCTCTTTCTCGCCCATGTCGGCGAGCATCGCTCCCCGCGCATCGCCGCCCATTGGGACTTCATGCTGCGCCCGCTGGTGAGCGACCACAGCGGCGAAGCCGGCCCGCTGCGCTACCGCCAGATCGAGTATTACCGGATGCCGCTGATGGCCTTCCTGTCGCTCGACGATCCGCGCCTGCTGAGCCGCGGCGACTTCATTCGCCTTGGCCTCGTCACCGGGGCCGGCTACGACACCAGCGATGCGACGCTGCCTTATGGCGAGCAGCACCTCTCCGACTTCGAACAGCGCTATTGCTACGATCGTTTCTGGGCCGACGGCGGCGCCGCGCCGAACACCCGCTACCTCTGCAGCGGCCAGGCGCTGGTGGTGGTCGGCGATGCACGCGCCGAGTTCTACGGCTGCCGCGACCGCGGCGTGCTGGCGCAGTTCCGCCATCAGCATTTCCTGCTGTTCCTGATCGCGCATTTCCAGAAGGCCGCCTTGCTGATGTTCTCGGACCGGCTGGTCGAAGCGCTGAGGTCGCTCGACGTGACGAATCCGAACAGCGTCAAGCGTTTCAAGCGCGCGATCCGCGGCAGCTTCGAAGGCTTTCTGCGCTTCACGCACCGCTACTGGTTCCACGAGATCTCGGAGCAGGCGCAGACGCGTGCGCTCTCGCATCTCTGCGGCCAGCATCTCGGTCTCGATCCGCTCTACGCCGAGGTCAAGGAGCGCATCGCCGACATGAACACCTACCTCGACGCCGACAGCCTGCGCCGCCAGGCCAACACCGTCGTGCGGCTGACGGTGGTGACCCTGTTCGGCCTGATCGGCACCATCACCACCGGCTTCCTCGGCATGAACCTGCTGGCCGAGGCCGACGCGCCGATGTGGCGCAAGCTTGCCTGGTTCGGCGTGACTTTTGCGTTCACCACCTGGCTCACGGTCTACACGATGGTGAAGTCCAAGCGGTTGTCGGATTTCATCGATGCCTTGTCCGACGAGCGCTATACGTTCCGCACGAAGATGAGGGTGCTGGCCAAGGTCTGGCGACCGGGATCGGATTGATTTGATGTCGCGCTCTGAAGGGCCCCAATCGCTATGCTGCGCTGATTCGCAGAACTGAGGAGACCACGCATGGCGCAGCGCATCCGTGTCGGCATCGGCGGCTGGACTTACGAGCCCTGGCGCAAGAACTTCTACCCCGACGGTCTCGCGCAGACCAAGGAGCTGGAGTACGCGAGCCGCCAGCTCACCGCGATCGAGGTCAACGGTACCTACTACAGCACGATGAAGCCGGCGAGCTTCGCCAAGTGGCGCGACGAGACGCCCGACGGCTTCGTCTTCTCGCTGAAGGCCACGCGCTATGCGACCAATCGCAAGCTGCTGGCCGAAGGCGGCGATTCGGTCGAACGCTTCATCGGCAGCGGTCTGGCCGAACTGGGGCCGAAGCTCGGTCCCGTCGTCTGGCAGTTCATGCCGACCAAGCGCTTCGAGCCGGAGGACTTCGCGGGCTTTCTCGCGCTGCTGCCGGATAAGCTCGAAGGCCTGCCGTTGCGCCACGTGCTCGACGTGCGCCACGAAAGCTTCCTCTGCGCCGAGTTCCTCACGCTGGCGCGCAAGCACAAGGTCGCCACGGTGTTCACCGATTCGGCCGACTACCCATCGTTTGCCGACCTGACCGCGGACTTCGCCTATGCCCGGCTGATGAAGTCCGAGGCCGAGCTGAAGACGGGCTATGCGCCGAAGGCGCTGGACGAATGGGCCGGGCGGGCGCAGGCCTGGGCCGAGGGCGGCGAGCCACAGGATCTGCCGCGCGTCGCGCCGCCGCTCGCCAAGGGCAAGCCGCGCGATGTCTTTGTCTACTTCATCAATGGCGCGAAGGAGCGCGCCCCGGCGGCCGCGATGGCGCTGATCAAACGGCTCGCCTGACGCCCGGAAGCAGGGTCCTGACAGCGTCGTCGTCGATCTCCCACAGCCGGTCAAGCGCGGTCCCGACAGCGCGGCCTGGGACCGGCGCCTAAGGTATCTCCATCGGCATCACTGCTGATCCCCCAACCGTTTCAAGGAGATCCGACATGGCCTACATCGACCCGAACGGCAGCACGCTCGACCCGACCTTGACCGACCAGTCCCCCCGCCCGTACACCAGCATCGACGACGACAACAGCGGCCCCGGCCCGCAGCTGATGACCGCGGCGACGCTGACCGGCAATACCGTCTACAACCGCGAGGGCGACGATCTGGGCAAGATCGACGAGATCATGCTCGACGTTGAAGGCGGCCGTATCGCCTATGCGGTGATGAAGAGCGGCGGCTTCCTCGGCATGGGCGGCAAGCTGTTCGCCATTCCGTGGACGGCGCTGGAACTCGACACCGTCCGCCACGCCTTCGTGATGGACGCGCCGAAGGAGCGCTTCGACGATGCGCCGGGCTTCGACAAGGACAACTGGCCGAGCGAGGCCGACGTGCAGTGGCACCGCGACATTCATGCCCACTATCGCGCCCCGGGCTTCTGGGAATAAGCGCTGATTCCCCGCTGACCCCAAGGGCCGCCGACGCTGCAGAGCGTCGGCGGCCCTTTGTCATGACTCGGCGGCCTGCGCCTGCGCCAACTCCGCATCCTTCGCGCGCACCCGCTGCACCACCGGCCGCTCGGCAAACCGATCGATGTAGGCCTTGATCACCGGCAGCTCGGGCACGAGCTTGAACATCGTCGTCCAGGTCAGCGCCGAACCCCACAGCACGTCGGCCGCCGTGAAGCGATCGCCGAGCAGGTAGGGCCCTTTTTCGAGCTGGTCGGTCAAGGTCTTCAGCATCGTGTCGTAGGTGCCGTAGGGCGATGTCGAGGGCGGCGCGGGCTCGCGCTTCATGGCCTTGTCGATCAGGGCCGGCTCGAACGAGGAGCCGTAGAACACCAGCCAGCGCAGATACGGCCCGCGCAAGGGATCGCCGATCGCGGGCGTCAGGCCGGCCTCGGGATACAGGTCGGCGAGGTAGATGAAGACGGCGCCTTGCTCGGTGACGAGCGCGCCGTCATGCACGATCGCCGGCACCTTGCCCATCGGATTCACCGCCAGATAAGCCGCCTCGCGCTGCTCGCCGGTCTTGATGTTCAGCAGCTGCAGGTCGTAGTCGGCGCCCAGCTCTTCGAGCAGGATGTGCGTGCCGCGGGAGCGGCTGTTGGGCGAATGGAAGAAGGTGACGCGGGGTTTTGGCATGCTCATTCGGAGCGCACTGCCATCGTCTGGATGATGGTTTCGAGCTGCGGGCTCATCGGCAGGTCCAGGCTGGTGCCCGAAGGCAGCTTGCGCAGGAACCAGCGCTTGTACTGGCGCTCGATCTCGCCGTCTTCGGCCAGCTCGTGGAAGCTGTCGTTGACCACGCGCGCCAGTTGGGCGTCGCCCTTGCGATACATCACGCCGTACGGGTCGTACGAGAGGAAGTCGCCGATCACCTGGTACTCGTTGTCGCCCTTGGCCTTGTTCTCGGCGATCAGGCCGTAGAGCAGCACGTCGTCGGTGGCGAAGGCGTCGGCCTTGTCGGCAACGACCAGCCCGAACGAATCGGCATGATCCTTCGAGACGATGATGTTCATGCCGAGCTTGAACTTCTCCGACAGCTCGCGAATCGTCTTCTCGTTGGTCGTGCCCGCGGTGACGGCCACCCGCTTGCCCGCCAGGTCGCGGAACGACTTGACCGGCGAGCCCTTCTTCACCAGCAGCTTGGTGCCGGAGACGAACATCGTCGGCGAGAAGCTGACCCGCTGCTGGCGCTCCAGGTTGCTCGTCGTCGAACCGCACTCCAGGTCGACCTGGCCGTTCACCACCGCGTCGATGCGCGATGCCGAGGTGACCATCGCGTACTTGATGGTCAGGGTCTTGTTGACCGCGTCGCTGATCGAGCTGACCAGCGCCTTGCACAGCTCGATCGAATAGCCGATCGGTTCACCGCGGGGCGAGATGTAGGAAAACGGGATCGACGATTCGCGGTAGCCGATCGTGATCGTGCCCGAGTCGCGCACCTTCGCCAGCGTGCCGGTCAGCGCGGCCGGCGCGTCGGGCACCGGCTGCGCCATCGCCAGGCCGGCGCCGAGCGCCAGCAGGCAGCCGGCGGCGAAGGCTTGCAATTGCCTGAGCCTCATCATCACCGGCCTCAGGCGTGGGCCGGCTGTGCGCCGGCCGCTTCCGCCGTGTCGAGCGTCTTCGCGTTGGCTTCGGCGTCCTTCTCGCTGAGCAACTCGCCTTCCCACTTGCCGACCACCGCCGTGGCGATCGAGTTGCCGACCGCATTCGTCGCCGAGCGGCCCATGTCGAGGAAGGTGTCGACGCCGAGGATCAGCAGCAGGCCGGCTTCCGGGATGTTGAACTGGTTCAAGGTCGCGGCGATCACCACCAGCGAGGCGCGCGGCACGCCGGCCATGCCCTTGGAGGTCAGCATCAGGATCAGCAGCATCGTGATCTGCGTACCCAGCGGCAGCTGGATGTTGTAGGCCTGCGCGATGAAGAGCGTCGCGAAGGTGCAGTACATCATCGAGCCGTCGAGGTTGAACGAATAGCCCATCGGCATCACGAAGCTCGAGATCTTGCGCTTGACGCCGAAGCGGTCGAGCGCGTCGAGGATCTTCGGATACGCGGCTTCGGAGCTGGCGGTCGCGAAGGAGAGCAGGAAGGCTTCCTTGATCAGCACCAGCAGCTTGAACACGCGCGGGCCCAGCACGAGGAAGCCGGCCAGGATCAGCAGGCCCCACAGCAGGAACAGGCCGATGTAGAAGTCGCCCATGAAGACAGCGAACTTCAGCAGGATCTCGAGGCCGTTGACCGCCACCGTGGCGGCCATCGCGGCGAGCACCGCGAGCGGCGCCAGCTTCATCACGTAGCCGGTGATCTTCAGCATCACGTGCGAGAGCTCGTCGATCGACTTGACGAGGGTCTTGCCCTTTTCGCCGAGGGCGGCCAGCGCGACGCCGAAGAACATCGAGAACACGACGATCTGCAGGATTTCGTTGTTCGCCATGGCCTCGGCGAAGGATTTCGGCACCAGGTGGCTGACGAAGTCCTTCAAGGTGAACTTCGAGGTTGCCAGGTTGGCGGAGGCGCCGATGTCCGGCAGCGGCAGGCCGATGTTGTGGCCCGGCTGCAGCAGGTTGGCGAGAATCAGGCCCAGCACCAGCGAGACCAGCGAGGCGGTGATGAACCAGCCCAGCGCCTTCGCGAAGACCCGGCCGACGGAGGCCGCGTCGCCCATGTGCGCGATGCCGACGACGAGGGTCGAGAACACCAGCGGTGCGATCAGCATCTTGATCAGCCGCAGGAACACGTCCGACATGATCGAGATGTAGCCGGCGATCTGCGCGGCGACCTTCTTGTCCGGAAACTCGACGAAGATCATGTAGCCGATGATGATGCCCAGCACCATCGCGATCAGAATACTGGCCGCCGGCGGCAGTTTTTTCTTCATTCCCTGAAACCCTCTTGAGTGATGACCGAAGCGCCCAGGCCCCGTTGACCTGGCACGCGGCGCAGGGTATCGGAAATCCAATTTGGTGCAATCGGTATTCTCGACAGGGCAGCTAAGCACTTCCCCGACAGCCGGAGGACCCAAAAAGCAAGAGCCGGGCCGCCGCCTGGCCCGTCTCAGGCGCGCGGTTCGATCTTGCGCACCTGGACGATCGCGCTCATGCCGAGATAGGCCTCGGCATCGCCGTACCAGCTGCCGGCGATCGGCGCGGCCTGTTTCGGATCGCGCGCCACGCCGACCCGGATCAGCTGGTTGCCGCCCAGCAGGTTGTTCGTCGGATCGAACGGCACCCAGCCGGCGCCGGGCAGGTAGGCCTGCAGCCAGGCATGCGTGCTGCCGGCGCCGACGGTAGCCGAGGCCGGGTCCGTGTCTTTGCCGCCGGCGGTCGCGGCGTCGAGCGCCGGGTCGTACAGGTAGCCCGAGACGAAGCGCGTTGCAATGCCCAGGCGGCGGCAGGCTTCCATCATCAACAGCGCGAAGTCGCGGCAGCTGCCGCCGGCCTGGGTCAGCGTTTCGGTGGGGGCCTGGGTGCCTTCTTCCTCGCGCGCGACATAGGTGAAGTGCTCGCGGATGTGCTGATTCATTTGCACCAGCATTTCGCGCGTGCCGGTCGGCCCGTCGGTGCGCAGGAACTGGCGCGCCCAGTAGGTGAGCCGGCCGTCCGGGTCGTCGTAGTGCGGGCGCAGGTACTGCTCGAGGTCGAATCGCTCCTCGACGCTGTAGGCGAAGGGGAAGATCACCGCGGTCGGCGAGAGCGGCAATTCGAGGTTGTTCGATTGCGCATGTTCGATGCTGAAGGTGCAGACAATCTTCAGCTCGGTCGCCGGGCCGAGCGGCTGCACCAGCGCGACCGAGTTGGAATGCGGGTCCTGGATCAGGCGGATCATCGCCTCCGGGCTGACTTTCAGGTCCGTCGCCAGCACGCGCAGATCGTGGCTGTCCCGCGGGCGGAACATCACGCGGTGCTCGCCGAAAGTCACCGGGGACTTGTAGCGGTAGATCGTGGTGTGGGTGATGTCGTAGCGGACGGTCATGGGCAGCCAGTGGAGCAGGTTCGGGGCATTGGACGCCCAAGCGCGCCGCCGCGTACAGGCCGGGGCTTTCCTCGCGCCGGGATTCAGGCGGCGACGGCTTCGTCGATGCTTTCGAGATCGGCCAGATCGCGCGGCCGGCGCGAGGCGCGTTTGTTGATGCGCAAGTCTTCGAGTTCGATGATCGGCAGGCTCACGCCGCTCATCACCATCACGGCCCGGCGCGGGTAGCAGTCGGCAAAGTGCACGCCGTCGAGCGCGGTCAGCAGATCGATGCGCACCGGCGGCTGGCCGAGCTCGTCGAGCCGGCTGTACGTCTCGGCGGACGAAAGATGCGACTCGGTCAGGTCCAGGCTGCCGAAGCCGAAGGTGCTCAGGGCCTGCAGCAGAAAATAGACGTTGCCGCGCGAGGATTCGATCCAGATGTCGAGCTCCGCGGTGATCCGCGGCAGGCCGTGTGCCGCCAGCGCATAGCCGCCGATGACCATGTATTCGATGTCGGTGGAGTTGAGCAGGCTGGCGACGCTGATCAGGCCGCTGCGGTCGCGCTGAGCTCGCGGGCGGCCTCTGCGAGGGAGCTCTTGAACCGCAGCGAACCGCTCCTCGATCGGGCGCGACAACCAATAGGCGCGATCCAGCAGAGGTCTCTTCTTGGAAGTGCGATTGGCGGACTTTTCCATGACGTGACGATCTTACCGACGCGACCGTCGATCTGTCGCGCCGGTGAGGATTCTCCAACGCTCGATACTGCCGCAACTCGAGCCATCGGTGATGAGTCGATCATCGGCGCAACGGCGGCCGGCTTGAGCCCGAAACAGCGATCGGCGGGAGTCGGCACAATCGCGATCTCCGTAGTCAGCAAGAGCCCGCGCCATGTTCCTCGCCATCGACATCGGCAACACCCGGCTGAAGTGGGCCTTGTATGCCAAGCCGCAGCCCGGCGCAGCGCTGAAGGCGCACGGCGCGGTGTTCCTCGAGACCATCGACCACCTGGCCGACAAGGAGTGGAAGCGCCTGCCCGCGCCGTCGAGCATGCTCGGCTGCGTGGTCGCCGGCGAGGCGGTGAAACGCCGCGTCGAGGAGCAGCTCGAGCTGTGGGATATCGAACCGCGCTGGGCGGTGTCGTCGGAGCATGACGGCGGCGTCACCAACGGTTATGACCATCCCAGCCGGCTCGGCGCCGATCGCTGGGTGGCGCTGATCGGTGCGCGCCAGCGCGTGCTGGCCGCCGGAGCGGCGCGGCCGGCGCTGGTGGTGATGGTCGGCACCGCGGTGACGGTCGATGCGCTCGATGCCGAGGGGCATTTCCTCGGCGGCCTGATCCTGCCCGGCTTCGGCCTGATGCTGCGTGCGCTGGAGATGGGCACGGCCGGCCTCAAGGTGCCGACCGGCGAGGTGGTCGACTTCCCGACCAACACCAGCGATGCGCTGATGAGCGGCGGCGCGCACGCGCTGGCGGGTGCGATCGAGCGCATGCAACGGCAGCTGGTGCGGCGCACTGGCCGCGCGCCGATGCTGGTGATGACGGGCGGCGCGGCGGTCAAGCTCGCGCCGATCGTCGACCTGCCGTTCGAAACCGTCGATACGCTGATTTTCGACGGGCTGCTGCAGATCCAGTCGCACCGCCTGGCGCTCTGAAGCGCCCGGCGTCCTCGTTCAGAGGATGTAGCGCGACAGGTCCTCGTCCTTCACCAGGTCGCCGAGCCGCTCGTCGACCGTCTTGGCGTCGATCGTCACCGTCGAGCCGGAGCGGTTCGGCGCATCGAAGCTGACTTCGTCGAGCAGCCGCTCCATCACCGTCGACAGGCGCCGCGCGCCGATGTTCTCGGTGCGCTCGTTGACGTCGAAGGCCATCTGCGCGAGACGCCGGATGCCGTCCGGCGTGATCTCGAGCGTGACGCCTTCGGTCGCGAGCAAGGCCTGGTATTGCGTGACCAGGCTGGCCTGCGTCTGCGTCAGGATGGCTTCGAAATCCTCGACCGACAGCGAGCCGAGCTCGACGCGGATCGGGAAACGCCCCTGCAGCTCCGGGATCAGGTCGCTCGGCTTGCTCAGGTGAAAAGCGCCCGACGCGATGAAGAGGATGTGATCCGTCTTCACCATGCCGTGTTTGGTGTTCACCGTGGTGCCTTCGACCAGGGGCAGCAGGTCGCGCTGCACGCCCTGGCGCGAGACCTCGGCGCTGCCGCTGTCGGAGCGCGAGGTGACCTTGTCGATCTCGTCGATGAAGACGATGCCGTTCTGTTCGGCGTTGTGCAGCGCGGTGCTGCGCAGCTCTTCCTCGTTGACCAGCTTGGCCGCCTCTTCGTCGGCGAGCAGCTTCAGCGCTTCGCCGATCTTGACCTTGCGCACCCGCTTCTTGCTCTGCCCCATGTTGGCGAACAGGCCCTTCAGCTGCTCGGTCATCTCTTCCATGCCGGGCGGACTCATGATCTCGAGCGAGGCCTTCGGTTCGATCAGGTCGATCTCGATCTCCCGATCGTCCATCGTGCCCTCGCGCAGGCGTTTGCGCATCACTTGCCGGGCGGTATTGTCCGGGCTTGCTCCGCCGCTCGGGATCAGGCCGAATTCGCTGCCGGAATTGCGCGGCGGCGGCACCAGGATGTCGAGCACGCGCTCTTCCGCGGCATCTTCGGCGCGGGTGCGCTGGCGGCGCATCTGCGTTTCGCGTTCCTGCTTGACGGCCATGTCGACCAGGTCGCGGACGATCGAATCGACGTCCTTGCCGACGTAGCCGACCTCGGTGAACTTGGTCGCCTCGACCTTGATGAACGGCGCATCGGCGAGCCGCGCCAGCCGGCGCGCGATCTCGGTCTTGCCGACCCCGGTCGGGCCGATCATCAGGATGTTCTTCGGCGTGATCTCGCTGCGCAGCTTCTCGTCGACCTGCTGGCGCCGCCAGCGGTTGCGCATCGCGATCGCGACCGCGCGCTTGGCCTTGCCCTGGCCGACGATGTGGCGATCGAGCTCGGAGACGATTTCCTGGGGAGTCATTGACATGGTCAGCCGCCGAGCGTCTCGATCGTGTGGTTCTGGTTGGTGTAGATGCACAAGTCGCCGGCGATCTCGAGCGAGCGCTTGACGATCTCGGCCGGCGCCATCTGCGTGTGCTCCAGCAAGGCGCGCGCCGAGGCCTGCGCATAGGCGCCGCCCGAGCCGATCGCGACGATGCCTTGCTCCGGTTCGAGCACGTCGCCGTTGCCGGTGATGATCAGCGAGGCGTCCTTGTCGGCCACCGCGAGCATCGCTTCGAGGCGGCGCAGCACGCGATCGGTGCGCCAGTCCTTGGTCAGCTCGATGGCCGCGCGCACCAGGTTGCCCTGGTGTTTTTCGAGCTTGGCCTCGAAACGTTCGAAGAGCGTGAAAGCGTCTGCTGTGGCGCCAGCGAAGCCCGCCAGCACTTGCTCACGATACAGCTTACGCACTTTGCGGGCCGAAGCCTTGACGACGATGTTGCCGAGCGTGACTTGCCCGTCGCCGCCGAGGGCGACGAGCGGACCGCGCCGCACGCTGAGGATGGTGGTGCCGTGCCAGGTGTCCATAGGCTTTCGAGGTGGGGAAGGGGCCGGGGCTTTCAAGCCCGACGGCGGTCGCGAAGTCTGCGGGAGCCGATCCTCAGACCGTGCTCACCTTGACCTTGGCGTGTTCGTTGATGCCCATCGCGCCGAAGAACAGCGCGACGAGGCGGTGCGCTTCCGAGAAGCCCACGGTGCGGTTCTCGGCGCGGCGTTGCAGCACCCAGTTCAGCAGGTCGCCGGCGGCGATGAAGTCGACGCGGATCAACCGGTTGCAGCTGACGTTGACGACCGCCGAGGTGCCGAGCTGCGAGTCGAGCTTGCGCAGGATCTCGCTGATGTCGCCGACCAGCTGGCCGGAGAGCTCGACGCTCGAGAGCTGCACCGTGCCGGATTCGTCCAGCATGCCCGATTCGAGGAAGCTGGTCGCCACGTCGCTGACCACCGACAAGGGCGGCGAGGTCGTGGTGTGCGCCGAACCGCCGACGCTGACTTCGCACAGCGCGCGCTCCCATGAAGGCGGCGAGACCTCGTAGGTGACGCAGTAGTCGATCGCGGCTTCGTCGAACGGATCGGGGCGATTCAGCAGGCGCAGGGTGTCGAGCCGCGCCAGCCAGAAGGCGGGATCGACGTCGCGCACGCCGGTGGGGGTCGCATCGGCGAGCACCGAGACGAGTTTTTCGCCGTTGATCCAGCGCATGTCGAAGCGCTCGCTGCCCCAGGAGCGGAACAGCTCGCTCAGGCGGGCGCAGGCCTCGGCGTCGATCGATTGCAGCGCGCTCCAGTCCAGCACCCACGGGAAGGGCATCTGCAACATCTGCGAGCGCAGCTTGGCGACGGCCTCGGCGTCGATCAGGTCGGGGCTGATCCAGCCCACGTGGCCGGCAACATGCGATGGCCGGGCGGGTTTTTCCTCGCGTGCGGCCTCGGCCACCAGCTTGGGCATCGAGAACCATTGTGGTGCCGACCAGCCGAATTGCTGGGCGTACTCGATCGCCAGGCTTTCGAACTTCTGCTGCTCGCCGATCGCACGATAGAGGTCGAACAGCACCAGCCAGGTCTCGGCATGCTCGGCGCGCGCGCCGCCGGGGCCGGTGAGGCCGGCGATCGATTGCTCGCAGACCTCGAAATCGGCATTCGCGAAGGCGATCACCGCCTCGTCGAGGTCCGGGTCGTGTGCCACCTCGCTGACTTCGATCGCGAACGGGCTGCCAAAGTCGGCGCCGCCGTTCAACTTGAGCGCGGAAAGGTTCAGCACGCTGTCGGGCGCTAGAGCCGGCGCGGGGCGGGCCGGCGCGACGGGCGGTGCCACCGGCGCGGCTGCCTGAACGGGCGCCGGTGCAGGGGCCGGGGCGCGCACCGGCGCGGGTGGCGGCGGCGGACTCATCGTCGGCATGCGCGCGGCCGCGGGCGGCATGGCAGCCGGAGAGGGGGTGGGTGTCGATATCAGCGGCGCCGGCGCGGTCGCGGCTTCGTAGAAGCGGGGCGGGCGGCGCGACGAGTTGGCGAAGTTGTCGCCCACCATCTGCTGCTCGATCTCGTTGATCTTCGCCTTGACGTCGCTGTCCGCCTTGGCGCCGCTCTCCTGCATGCGGCCGCCTTCGGAATCGTCGAGGCGCGAGGAACCGCCGAGCGCCGCCAGCTGTTCGCTGGAGAGGCCTTCCCGCCGCACCTTGCGCAGCATGTCGAACTCGCGCTTGCGGACAAAATCGTTGCGCCGCTTGCGCTCGATCATCGCCTTCAGTTCGGACTTGGCGTACTCGGTCTCGCGCACCTCGTTCGTGCGCGTGGCCAGCTCCGACCAGTCCGTCGTCGGGTTGGCGACGAAGCGGACCACTTTGCGCAGAAAGCTTTCGTTGTCTTTCGCGTCGGACATGGCAACGGTTTACGCGTCAGGAACGGGGTCAGTCCCCGAACATTTTTTGTTTCATTTCCCGCCGCTGCTGCGCTTCGAGGGACAGCGTCGCGGTGGGGCGCGCGATCAGGCGGCCGAGTCCGATCGGCTCGCCAGTCTCGTCGCAGAAGCCGTAGTCACCCGAATCGAGGCGCGCCAGCGACTGCGAAATCTTCTTCAGCAGTTTGCGTTCCCGGTCGCGGGTGCGCAACTCCAGTGCGTGCTCTTCCTCGATCGTCGCGCGGTCCGCCGGATCGGGCACGATCGATGTGTCTTCGCGCAGGTGCTCGGTGGTTTCACCGGCGTTCGAGAGCAGATCGTCCTTCAGCGCCTGCAGGCGGGCGCGGAAGAAATCCAGCTGCTTCTCGTTCATGTACTCGCTGTCGGGCATCGACAGCAGTTCCGGCTCGGTCAGGTCGCGACCGGCCTTGGTCTTCCAGGCATTGGCGAGTTTTGGGTCCACTTTCTGGGGCGTCTTGACGACGTCGTCGATCAGGTTGTTCATTTGTCGGGTCGGCGGCTTCGGCGGCGCGAAGCGGTCGGCGAAACGGCTCGACGTGAGCGGGGACGGCGGGGATTGCGGCATCACCGGAGGGGTCTTGGAGGCTTTGGGCGCCGGCGCGCGGGCAGGCGCCTTGGCGGCGGCCGTCGCGGATGCGTCGGCCTGCGGGGCGGGAGCGGGGCTGGGAGCTTTCACGGAGACCTTGGTGGATGGCGGCTTGTCCGCGTGTGCGGCCGCCGTGGCTGCGGGGTGGGTGGGGTGCTTCGCCGCGTGGGGGTGGGGCTTGTCGTGCGGGTCGGCGGGCTCGGTCGCCGGGTGTGCGGCGGCTTTGGCTGGCTTTCCGCTGAGCGGCGGCTCGTGAGCCCCCGCCTCGGCAGGGGCATCGATCTTGGCCGTGGTCTTGCTCACTGGAGTCTCCTCGCAACGGCTATCGTCCCGCTATCACGGTCGCTGCTTTTTCACTCGAAGCCTGCTCTATCGGCCCCCTGTGCCTGCCAAAGCGCCGCGCATTGTAGCCACGTTGACCGGCACCAAACAGGGGCCTTTCGTCATGCCAGGCAGCCTTCCAGCCCCTGCATGAACACATCCTTCGGGAGGTCGATCCCGATGAACACCATCTTGCTCGTCTTGGCCTCGCCCGGCGCCCATTTCGGCCCCAGGTCGCTGCCCATCAGCTGGTGCACGCCCTGGAAAATCACTTTGCGGTCGGTGCCCTTCATATTCAGTACCCCTTTGTAGCGCAGCATCTTCGGCCCGTACACCTGCACGATCGCGCCGAGGAAGTCTTCCAGCTTGGCTGGGCTGAAGGGCTTATCGGCACGAAAGACAAAAGACTTCACATCGTCGTCGTGATGATGGTGGTGCGGGTGGTCGCAATGCTCGCCGTGCTCGTGGTCGTGGTGATCATGGTCGTGGTGGTCGTGCGCGTCGGCGTTCAGGAACTCCGGGTCGATTTCGAGCTTGCTGTTCAGGTTGAAGCCCTTCAGGTCGAACACCTGGGAAATCGGCACCTCGCCAAAATGAACCTGGCGCTGCGGGGCGCGCGGGTTCATGTGTTTCAACCTGTGAGTCAGCGCATCGACCGTGCCGGCGTCGACCAGGTCCGCCTTGCTGATGAAGATCTGGTCGGCGAACCCGACTTGCAGGCGCGCCTCCTGGCGCTCGTCGAGTTGTGTATCAGCATGTTTCGCGTCGACCAAGGTCAGGATCGAATCAAGCAGGTAGCTCTCGGCGATCTCGTCGTCCATGAAGAAGGTCTGCGCGACCGGGCCCGGGTCGGCGAGGCCGGTGGTCTCGATCACGACTCTCTCGAAATCCAGCTCGCCGGAGCGCTTCTTCGCGGCCAGGTCGGAAAGCGTGGTGCGCAGGTCTTCGCGGATCGTGCAGCAGACGCAGCCGTTGTTCAGCTGGATGATCTGCTCCTTCGCGTCCTGCACCAGGATCTCGTTGTCGATGTTTTCTTCGCCGAACTCGTTCTCGATCACGGCGATCTTCTGGCCATGGGTTTCGGTCAGCACGCGCTTGAGCAAGGTGGTCTTGCCCGAGCCGAGAAAGCCCGTGAGGATGGTGGCGGGGATGAGGCTCATGGTGGGTCGTCCGTCTCGGTGAAGCCAGGGCAGATGAGGCCGCGCGCGACGCTTTTCAACCGCGGGCCGGCCTGCCGAAGGGCGCCGAGTATGCGCCTCGCCGCGCGAAACCGCATGGCGGCCGGGGCTTCGGGTATTCTTGAGCGCTATTTACTTTCGCGCCAGCGCGATGCCTGACCCTTTACCCAGTCGCCCGCAGCGGTTCTCCGATAAACCGATGCACCACGGGGCTGCCGAACGGCCCGGCGACAAGCGCACGTTGTTCGAACGTGTCGTGCAGTTCCTGTCCCCAGGCCTGGATTCGAAGGACGAGCTCTTCGCCACGCTGGCCGACGCCGAGAACCGGGAAGTGATCCCGCCCGAGTCGCGCATGATGCTCGAAGGCGTGATCCGCATGGCCGACATGACGGCCGGCGACGTGATGGTCGCCGCCCCGCGCATGGACCTGCTGGACATCGAGGCGCCCTACGACGAGCTGCTCGGCCTGGTCATCGATACCGGCCACTCGCGTTTCCCGGTCTACGAAGGGGCGCGCGAAAACGTCATCGGCATCCTGATGGCGAAGGACCTGCTGAAGCTGCAGCGCGCGCCGGAGCTGAATCTGCGCACCCTGCTGCGGCCGGCGGTGTTCGTGCCCGAGTCGAAGGGCCTGAACGAGCTGCTGCGCGACTTTCGCTCCAACCGCAACCACCTCGCGATCGTCATCGACGAGTTCGGCAACATCGCCGGGCTGATCACGATCGAGGACGTGCTGGAGGAGATCGTCGGCGAGATCGAGGACGAGTTCGACGACAAGGACGGCGAGAGCAGCATCTACACCCTGGCCGACGGCAGCCAGCGCGTCGCCGGCGATACCGAGATCGAGACGGTCAACGAGGCCTTCTCGGTCGACCTGCCGAGCGACGTGTTCGACACCATCGGCGGCCTGGTCGCGCAGGAGATGGGCCGCGTGCCGCGCCGTGGCGAGGTCGTCACCCTCGGCGGCCTGGAGTTCGACGTGATGCTGACACGCGGCGGCGCCGTGCGCTGGTTCCGGGTGCGGCGCGCGCCGACTGAAACCGATACCTCGACGGACGCCTGATGCCGCCCTCCGCGGGGCGGGCGCGTTTGCACTGGCTCGTCGACGCGGTGCTGGCCGCGGTGGGCGGCGCGCTCTTCAGCCTGCCGTTCATTCACACCACGCAGTGGCCGGCGCAGATCGCGCTGATGGTTCTGCTCGCCTGGCGCTGCGGTGCGGCCGGGCCCGGCCGGGCGGCACTGCTCGGCGAGTGTTTCGGAACCGCGTGGCTCTGCGCCGGCACCTGGTGGCTCTATATCAGCATGCATCGCTACGGCGGGCTGCCGGCGGTGCTCGCCGGGCTGGCGGTGCTGGGACTGTCTGCCTTCCTCTCGCTCTACCTGGCCGCGGCGATGGCGGCGGCGGCGCGCTGGCGCAGCGGCCGGGCGCTGCCGGATGCGGCGCTGTTCGCGGCGTGCTGGCTGCTCGCCGAGCTGGCGCGGGCGCTGCTCTTCACCGGATTTCCGTGGGTCGCCAGCGGCTATGCGCAGGTGGATTCGCCGCTGGCGATGCTCGCGCCCTGGGTCGGCGTCTACGGTATCGGTTGCGTGACGGCTTTCATCGCCGCGTTGCTGGTGCCGCGCGGGCGGCGCGATTGGCGGCGCTTCTTGCCGGCCGCGGCCGGCCTGGCGCTGCTGGTGGCGATCGCGCTCGCCGGGCGCAGCGAGTTCAGCCGGCCGACACGCCAGCTCACGGTCAGCCTGCTGCAGACCAACGTCGCGCAGGACGAGAAGTTCTCCGTCGAGCGCATGCCGCAGGCGCTCACCTGGCTGCAGCAGCAATTGCTCGCGGCGCCGGGCCAGCTGGTGGTCGCGCCCGAGACGGCGATCCCGCTGCTGCCCGATCAGCTGGCGCCGGATTACTGGGAGCCGCTGAAGCAGCGCTTCCAGCGCAACGGCACGACCCACGTCGCGCTGATCGGCCTGCCGCTCGGCAGCTTCGAACTCGGCTATACCAATTCGGTCGCCGGGCTGTCGCCCGCGACGCTGCGCGCGCCGGATGGTTTCTACCGCTACGACAAACATCACCTGGTGCCGTTCGGCGAATTCATTCCCACCGGCTTCCACTGGTTCACCGAAATGATGAACATCCCGCTCGGCGACTTCAACCGCGGGCCGGTGGTCGCGCCGTCGTTCGAGGTCTTCGGCGAAAGAGTCGCGCCGAACATCTGCTACGAAGACCTGTTCGGCGAAGAGCTCGCCGCACGTTTTCGCGATCCGTCCGCCGCGCCGACGATCTTTGCCAACCTGAGCAACATCGGCTGGTTCGGCGACAGCATCGCGATCCCGCAGCATTTGCAGATCTCCCGCATGCGCTCGCTCGAGTTCCAGCGGCCGATGCTGCGCGCGACGAACACTGGCCCGACGGTGGTCATCGACCATCTCGGGCAGGTGACAAAGGCGCTCACGCCGTTCACGCTCGGCCGGCTCGACGGCGCGGTGCAAGGGCGTGACGGCCTGACCCCGTTCGCACGCTGGGCCTCGGTCGCCGGGCTCTGGCCGCTGGTGCTGGCAGCCTTGCTCGTCGTGCTGGCGGCAGCGCTGGCGCGGCGCCGCAGTCAGCGCTGACTGGCTGGGCCGGCCCGTAGAATCGTCGTCCCTGAATCGACGGCCTCGCCCGGCGCGGCGCGGCCTCACCAGCCCCGACATGCTCAGCTTCCAGCAAATCATCCTGCGCCTGCAGAACTATTGGGCCGAACAAGGCTGTGCCCTGCTGCAGCCCTACGACATGGAAGTCGGCGCCGGCACCAGCCACACCGCGACCTTTCTGCGCGCGCTCGGCCCCGAGCCCTGGAAGGCCGCCTACGTGCAGCCCAGCCGCCGCCCGAAGGATGGCCGCTACGGCGAGAACCCGAACCGCCTGCAGCACTACTACCAGTATCAAGTGGTGCTGAAGCCCGCGCCGAGCAACATCCTCGAGCTCTACCTCGGCTCGCTCGAAGCGCTGGGGTTCGATCTGAAGAGCAACGACGTGCGCTTCGTCGAAGACGATTGGGAGAACCCGACGCTCGGCTGCTGGGGCCTGGGCTGGGAGGTCTGGCTGAACGGCATGGAGGTGACCCAGTTCACCTATTTCCAGCAGGTCGGCGGCATCGAATGCAAGCCTGCCACCGGTGAGATCACCTATGGCCTGGAGCGGCTGGCGATGTACCTGCAAGGTGTCGACAACGTCTACAACCTCGAGTGGACCCAGGGCCTGTCATACGGCGACGTCTACAAGCAGAACGAGGTCGAGCAGAGCACCTACAACTTCGAGCACAGTGACGTCGAGTTCCTGCTGCTTGCTTTCGGTGCGCACGAGAAGCAGGCCCAGTACCTGATCGAGCAGCAGCTCGCGCTGCCAGCCTACGAGCAGACCTTGAAGGCCGGCCACATGTTCAACCTGCTCGATGCGCGCGGCGCGATCAGCGTGACCGAGCGTGCGGCCTACATCGGCCGCATCCGCAACCTGGCGCGCGGCGTGGCCCAGTCCTATCTCGACAGCCGCGCGCGGCTCGGTTTCCCGATGGCGCCTGCGGCCTGGCGCGACGACGTGCTGGCGCAGATCGCGCTGAAGAAGGCGGCCTGATGAGTAGCGAGAACAAGAACCTGCTGGTCGAACTCTTCGTCGAGGAGCTGCCGCCGAAGGCCTTGAAGAAGCTCGGTGCGGCCTTCAGCGAAACCATGCTGGCCGCGCTGCAGCGCCTGGGCCTCGCCTCCGCAGCCGCCGAAGCCGTCGGTTTCGCATCCCCGCGCCGGCTCGCTGTGCACATCGCCGGCGTGGCCGCGAAGGCGCCTGATCGCGCGGTCTCGCAGAAGCTGATGCCGGTGAGTGTCGGCCTCGGCGCCGACGGGCAGGCCACGCCCGCGCTGCTGAAGCGGCTGGCCGCGCTCGGCGCCGGCCCCGAGGTCGTGGCCAGCCTGACGCGCCGCATGGACGGCAAGGCCGAGGCGCTGTTCTTCGACAGCACCGTGGCCGGCGCCGGCCTGCAGGACGGCCTGCAGCAAGCCTTCGACGAAACCATCGCGAAGCTGCCGATCGACAAGGTGATGAGCTACCAGCTCGAAGACGGCTGGACCAGCGTGAACTTCGTGCGGCCGGTGCATGGCCTGGTCGCGCTGCACGGCCCCACGGTCGTGCCGATCCAAGGCTTCGGCCTGGCCGCGGGCCGGGAGACGCACGGCCACCGCTTCGAGGCCGCGTGCGATCCGATCGTGTTGCAGGATGCCGATCGCTATGCCCGCCAGCTCCGCGACGAGGGCGCGGTGATCGCGAGCTATGCCGAGCGCCACGACGAGATCGCGCGGCAGCTGCAATCGGCGGCGCGCGAGGCCGGGGCGACGCCGACCGACGATGCGGCGCTGCTCGACGAAGTCACCGCGCTGGTCGAACGCCCGAACGTGCTCGTCGGCCAGTTCGACAGCGAGTTCCTGCAGGTGCCGCAGGAATGCCTGATCCTGACGATGAAGGCCAACCAGAAGTACTTCCCGCTGCTCGACGCGGCGGGCAAGCTGACGAACCGCTTCCTGATCGTCAGCAACATCCGCCCGGCTGACGCCAGCGCGGTGATCCAGGGCAACGAACGGGTCGTGCGCCCGCGCCTGGCGGATGCGAAGTTCTTCTTCGATCAGGACCGCAAGAAGACGCTCGCATCGCGCGTGCCCGGCCTGGCCAAGGTGGTCTATCACGGCAAGCTCGGCACGCAAGGCGCCCGCGCCGAGCGGGTGCGGACGATCGCGAAAGCGATCGGCGAGCGCCTCGGCGGCGCCGCGCTCGCCGGGCAGGCCGATCGCGCCGCGCTGCTCGCCAAGGCTGACCTGTTGACCGACATGGTCGGCGAGTTCCCCGAACTGCAGGGCATCATGGGCGGCTACTACGCGCGCCACGACGGTGAATCCGAGGCGGTCGCCGAAGCGATCGAGGACCACTACAAGCCGCGCTTCGCCGGCGACGGCCTGCCGCGCAATCCGGTCGGCGTGGCGGCCGCGCTGGCCGACAAGCTGGAGACCCTGATCGGCCTGTTCGGCATCGGCCAGGTGCCGAGCGGCGACCGCGATCCGTTCGCGCTGCGCCGCCACGCCCTCGGCGTGATCCGCATGCTGATCGAAGGCCAGCTGCCGTTGCGGCTGGACGAATTGCTGCAGGCCGGCGACGCCGCCTTCGCCGCGACGCCCGAGCGCGTGCCGGTGATCGAGCCGATCACTGCCTTCCTGCACGACCGCCTCGCGGTCATGCTGCGCGAGCAGGGCTACAGCAGCCAGCAGGTCGACGCGGTGCTGAGCCTGCATCCGGCCGTGCTCGCCGACGTGCCGAAGCGCCTCGCGGCGGTGCGCGCCTTCGAGGCCCTGCCTGCGGCGCAGGCGCTGGCAGCGGCGAACAAACGGGTCGCCAACATCCTGAAGAAGGCCGACGGGGCGGTCAGTGCGAACGTCGATGCGGCGCTGCTGGCGGAGCCGGCCGAACAGGCATTGAACGAGGCGTTGGGCCGGGTCAGGCCGCTTGCGGACGCAGCCTTCGAAGCGGGCGACTATGCCGGCTCGCTGCAATCGCTGGCCGCGCTGAAGCCGCCGGTGGATGCCTTCTTCGACAGCGTGATGGTGAATGCCGAAGACCCGAAGCTGCGCGCCAACCGGCTCGGCTTGCTGGCGACCTTGCACGCGGCGATGAACCGGGTGGCGGACTTGTCGAAGCTGGCCTCGTAGTCCGCCGCGACCGATAATCTTTCCATGAATCGCCAGCATCAGATCAACGCCTTCACGCTTGCAGCTCATCGAATGCTGATCGCTCGGCTGCGCGAGCAACCTGTCCTGGCCGAGGAAGCGTGGGATGTCTTGAATCGCTGGCGCAGACAAGCCGGTGCTGGCCAGCACGTGGAGCCTTACTGGAACGAATGGGAGCGCTTGTTGCGAGCCGGCGTCTCCGAGCTCGAGCGCGCAGTGTGCGTGGATACGGATGACGCGGCGACCCTGCGCAGCGTCTCGCCGCTGGGCCGATTCATGTCTGCGGCCGAGCGCCGGGGACTGCTGCGGCAGACGCGCGGAGCCGCATGAACCGCGAGGCGCTCGAACACGTGCTCCGCGCTTCTGCGGCAATCGCCCAGGAGAAATCGTTCGTGGTGGTCGGAAGCCAGGCGGTGCTGCTCCCTTTTCCAGACGCTCCAGCCACCGTGGTGTCGCCGGACCTCCACGACATCGCCGTGTCGAAGTGCGTTGCGGGACGTGACAAGGATGCTCAGTGGGTCACGGCCATGTTGCGACATGGCCTGATAGAACGCCCTCGACTGATCGAACGCTTGCGCCAGCTTGATCCTCAGAAGCACGCACCCGACCGCCTCGAAGCCTGGGCCCGCCGCCGCGCCACCGAAGCCACCGCCTCATGAAACTCGTCATCCTCGACCGCGACGGCACCATCAATGAAGACCGCGACGACTACGTCAAGTCGGCCGACGAATGGGTACCGATCGCCGGATCGCTGGAAGCGATCGCGCGCCTCAACCATGCCGGCTGGCATGTCGTGATCGCGACCAACCAGGCCGGCATCGGCCGCGGCCTGTTCGACATGGCCGCGTTGAACGACATGCATCTGAAGATGAATTCGATGCTGGCGCGTGTCGGCGGCCGCGTCGATGCGGTCTTCTTCTGCCCGCACGCACCGGAAGACGGCTGCGATTGCCGCAAGCCCTTGCCGGGCCTCTTCCTGCAGATCGCCCAGCGCTACGGCATGAAGCTCGACGAGGTGCCGGTCGTCGGTGATTCGCTGCGCGACCTGCAGGCCGGCGTCGCGGCGGGGTGCCAGCCGCACTTCGTGCGCACCGGCAAGGGCGCGCTGCTCGACGAGGCCGCGCTGAATGCGCTGCAGCAGCAAGTGCCGGGCACGCAGGTGCATGCCAATCTGGTCGCCTTCGTCGAGCACTTCGCGCACCGCGGCGTGCATGGCGCCAGGGACGGCAAGGATTCCGGCTTCGGCCGGTTCGACGAATGAGCACGCGAGGCAGGTGAACAGAGCATGAGCCGCTTATTGAACAGCATTCGCTCGGCGATGTTCGTGCTGTGGCTCGCGATCACCGTCGTGCCGTTCGCACTGGCGGCGATGGCGGTCTCGATCTTCGTGCGCGGCAACCCGGTGTACTGGGTCTGCATCAGCTGGCTGCGGCTGTCGATCTGGGGCGCACGCGTGATCTGCGGCGTCAAGTACCGGGTGCAGGGGCTGGAGCATCTGCCGACCGCGAGCGACGAGAAGGCCGCGGTGATCCTTTGCCCGAAGCACCAGAGCACGTGGGAGACCTTCGCCTTCCCGACGATCATGCCGCACCCCTTGAGCTACGTGTTCAAGCGCGAGCTGCTCTACATCCCGTTCTTCGGCTGGGCGATCGGCCGCCTCGACATGGTCCACATCGACCGCAGCAAGCACAGCCAGGCCTGGAGCCGCGTTGCCGAGCAGGGGCGCCGCTTCATGGACAAAGGCAACTGGGTGATCATGTTCCCGGAAGGCACGCGCACGCCGCGCGGCGGCCAGGGCCAGTACAAGACCGGCGCCTCGCGCCTCGCGATCCAGACCGGCGTGCCGGTGGTGCCGATCGCGGTCAGCTCGGCCAAGTGCTGGCCGCGCAAGAGTTTCGTGCTGCGGCCGGGCACGATCGACGTCGCGATCGGCAAGCCGATCCCGTCGACCGGCCGCGAACCCGACGAACTGATGCGCGAAGTCGAGACCTGGATCGAAGCCCAGATGCGGCGCATCGATCCGGAAGCCTATGCGCCGGGCGCCGCCGCCGCCCAGCCTGCCCACGGCACGTAAACTCGCGCGCATGAAGCGCCTCGATCGCCCCGCCGACGTCTCGCAGCTTGCGCTGTTCGACGAATCGCAGGGCCGTGAACCCGAAGTCTTCCGTCACCCGCGGGCCGCGCGCGAGCTGCGTCTGGGCGAACACCTCGTGGCCTACGAGCTGCGCCGTGCGCGGCGCCGCAGCATCGGCTTCATCGTCGGTGTCGAAGGCCTGAGCGTCGCCGCGCCGCGCTGGGTCGGGCAGGGCGATATCGACACCGCGCTGCGCGAGAAGAGCGCCTGGATCCTGCGCAAGCTGGCCGAACAGCAGGAGCGCGCACAGCGGCTGCAGGCAGCGCGTGTCGAGTGGCGCGACGGCACCAGCATCCCCTTCCTCGGCGAGCCGGTCGTGGTGCGGCTCGATGCGCAGGCGACCGGTGCGGTGCTGCACACCGGTACGCCGGGCGCCGCGCCGCTCAGCCTGCACATCGGCCTGCCGGCGGATGCGAGTGCCGCTCAGATCCGCGACGCGGTGCAGAGCTGGCTGCAGCGGCAGGCGCGGCGCGTCTTCGAGGAGCGCTGCGCCATCTATGCGCAGCGCATCGGCGTGCAGATGAAGCGCCTCGGCCTGAGCAGCGCGCAGACACGCTGGGGCAGCGCCAGCGTCGACGGTTCGGTGCGCCTGAACTGGCGGCTGATCCACTTCGGCCTGCCGACGATCGACTACGTGGTCGCGCACGAACTCGCACACCTGCGCCACATGGATCACAGCCCGCGCTTCTGGGACGTGGTCGGCTCGGTGATCCCCGACTACAAACGCGCACGCGGCCGCCTGAAGGAAGGCGTGCTGCCGGTCTTCGAGTAGCCGGCCAGCGCGTACTCCGGCGCCGGGTGCGCTATTTCTTCAAGCGTGTGCCGGGCTGAAGCGGATCACGCCGCGCGCATCGACCTGCCGCAGCAGTTCGCCGCTGAACCACAGCGCATGCAGATGGGCGATCGCTTCGCCGATCGCGAAGGTCGTCTGATGCAGGTCGAGCGGGCGCTTGAACAGCACCGGCAGCAGATCGGCCGCGCTCTGCGGCGCCTCGGCGCAGGCCGCCATCACCTCGGCATAACGTTCGCCGTGATGTTCGATCAGCTGATCGATGCGCTGGTGCAGCCCGACGAAGGGCTTGCCGTGCGAGGGCAGCACCAAGGTCTCGGCCGGCAGCGCGAGCAGCTTGCCGATCGAATCGAGATAGAGCTGCAGCGAGTTCGCTTCCGGCTCGATGTCATGCACGCTGACGTTGGTGCTGATGCGCGGCAGCACCATGTCGCCGGCGATCAGCACATCCCGGCTCGGCGCATGCAGCGCGATGTGCTCCGGCGCATGGCCGTAGCCGACGATGCAGCGCCACGGATGGCCGCCGATCTCGACCTCCATGCCGTCGAACAGCCGGTGATAGGCCGC
>Ga0105237_10000681_pt1 | contig 47030 bp, 42 predicted proteins | sample KBSC24metaG_FD_81520 | JGI IMG/M metagenome (GOLD analysis project Ga0105237, IMG submission 81520) | Corn rhizosphere microbial communities from Kellogg Biological Station, Michigan, USA - KBS C2-4 metaG | ecosystem: Host-associated > Plants > Roots > Rhizosphere > Soil | place: Michigan, USA...
ATCGTCCCGGTCGACGACATGTCGGCGATCGGCGTCGACGCACCGGCACCGCACGACCCGACGGAAGCCTGGGACGCCGACGCGTTCCGCGCGCGCCTCGCTGGGCCGCACTTCGACCCCGCCATCGTCGGCGCCGTGCTGCACGGCACCGCGGACGTCGTCAGCAGCGCACCCGAACTCGCCCGCCTGACACTGAACATCGCTGCAACGCATCATGATTCCCGCGTCGGTGGCCGGCGTCTGGTGTACGGCGGACACACCATCGGGCTGGCGTTGGCCCAGGTCACGCGGGCGCTGCCGAACCTCGTCACCGTTCTCGGCTGGACGTCCTGCGACCACACCGGACCGGTGCACGAAGGTGACACCCTCTACAGCGAGATTCACGTGGAGGACGCGGCGGTCCTGCCCGGTGGCCGCGGCGCCGTCTTGTCGCCGCGGTCACTGGTGTACGCGGTCGACGAGACCGACCGGCAGGTGCTGGACTGGAGATTCACCGCCCTGATGTTCTAGAGACCCGATTCGCCGTCGCCGCCGGGGCCGATCCGGCCACAATGGTGCGGTGGACGACGTCGCGCGGGACTGGGGTGCCAGCGGGCTGGCGTACCTGACCGGCCTGCCCGATGGCGCCTGCGACTTCTCCCGCGCCGCGGTGCTCGCCAAGGCCCGCGAGGTGGCCGGCGACCTCGGCCACCGAATCGGGATCGAGTTGGACGCCGCCGCACTGCTGACCGGACGGGCCGCACAGCTCGGTTTGTCCCGCTGCGGCCGAGTCTCCGCAGGTGGGGCCACCCGACTGCTACGGACCCGCGACGGGTGGGCCGCCATCACGCTCGCGCGGCCCGGTGACGTCGACGACGTGGCGGCCATGCTGGAACACGAGATCGCCCCCGACGACACCTGGCCGGCGGTCGAACGCTGGGCGGCAGCCCGAACCGCCTACGAGGTCGCCTGCCGTGCCCGCCTGCTGGACTTGCCCGCGGCGGAACTGGGCGAGGCATCCGTCGGACCGCCCGTCGTGCGGCGCACGGGCGCGATGACGTCGCCCCGCCCGTTTGCGGACGTATTGGTTGCCGACATGACGTCGATGTGGGCGGGCCCGTTGTGCGCGCAGATCCTGGCCTGGGCGGGCGCGACGGTGGTGAAGGTCGAGAGCAAGGCCCGGCCCGACGGCACCCGGCTCGGCCCAAAGCCGTTCTTCGACTGGATGAACGGCGGAAAGCTCTCGTACGCGGCAGATTTCGATGAGCAGTCAGGTCTGCGCGCACTGCTCGCCGCAGCCGACGTGATCATCACGTCGTCACGCCCGGCAGCACTGGCCCGGCGGGGCCTCGGACCCGGCGACGTACCCGCCCGCGACGGCAGGGTGTGGCTGCGGATCACCGGCCACGGCGCCGACGGAGCCCTCGGGAACCGGGTGGCCTTTGGCGACGACGCCGCGGTGGCAGGCGGGCTGGTCGGCCGCAGCTCCGAAGGTCCGGTGTTCTGTGCCGACGCCGTCGCCGATCCTCTGACGGGTTTGCATGCGGCGCACGCCGTAGCCGAGAGCCTGGCTCGCGGTGGAGGCGTGCTCGTCGACGTCGCCATGACCGCCGTCGCCGCGAACTATGCCGCCCTGCCTGAACTCCCGAGTGAAAGCGACTGTGCCGCAATGCCACCAACAGCACCGACCGGAGCATCAGCTGCTGCCGAACTCGGTTCGGACAACGCCCGGGTGCACGGCCTGATCAGCGAAAGGAGCTTCGCCGCATGCTGATTCAGCGCGCACGACTGCTCGACGGCACCGTCGTCGACATCCGGGCCGAACAGTCCATCGTCGACGTCGCCGAGCAGCTCACCCCGTCGGCAGGCGAGTCGGTGTTCGACGCCGCTCGCCGCACCGTCATCCCCGGCCTGCACGATCACCACGTCCATCTGCATTCCGCCGCCGCGGCGTTGTCATCGGTCACGGTCGGGCCGCGAGAGGTGCACGGTCGAGACGACCTCGCTCGCGTGCTGGCAGGGGCCGTGGTCGGCGAGGACGGCTGGATCAGGGCGGTGGGGTATCACGAAGCCGTCGCCGGGCCGTTGGACCGCGCCACGCTGGACGAGGTCGCTCCTGCCGTTCCCGTTCGCGTGCAACATCGCAGCGGCGTGCTGTGGACGCTGAACTCGGCAGGGCTGGCCTGCGTCGGACTGCCGGAGCATCCGGACGGCCGGTTGCGCAGCACCGATCAGAACTGGTCGAACTCCTTGCAGCGCCGCGAAAGTGGGCTGGCCGAGGTCAGTCGACGGCTGGCGTCCTACGGCGTCGCCGGCGTCACCGACGCCACCCCCGGCCTCGGCATCTCCGACCTGATGAAGTTCGCCGAGGCCCAACGCCACGGTGAACTGGTCCAAGGCGTGACGGGCCTGGCGCCCGGCAAGCGCATCCTGCACGACGACGGCCTCGATCTCGACGAGCTGACCCGTTGGATCGGTGCCCGACACGCCGCGGGCGGCTCCGTCGCGCTGCACTGCGTGACCGCCGCCCAGCTCGTCGTCACCATCGCCGCGCTCGACGCGGCGGGTGTCCGGCCGGGCGACCGCGTCGAGCACGCCGCCGTCGTCCCCGACGACTGCCTGGCCGAGCTGGCCCGGCTCGGCGTGACCGTCGTAACCCAACCGAACTTCGTCGCCGAACGCGGAGACCAGTACCTCGCCGACGTCGCCGCCGACGAGCACCATCAGCTGTGGCGCGTTGCGTCCTTGTTGGCCGCGGGCGTCAAGGTCGCGATGTCCACCGACATGCCGTTCGGTGACGCGGACCCGTGGGCGGCGATGCGGGCCGCCGTGCACCGCACCACCGCATCGGGCGCGGTCCTCGGACCGGCCGAACGCATCGACGCCCATACCGCGCTGGAGATGTTCCTCGGCGACCCCGGCCAACCGAGCAGACCACGGACCGTCGCACCAGGCCAACCGGCGAACCTGTGCGTGCTCGCCGCGTCGCCGGAGGAGGTCCTTCGCGAATTGGACGCCGACCTGGTCGCCGCCACGATCATCGAGGGAAGCGTGGTGTTCGAGCGGTCGTGACGTGTCACGAGAATATCTGGATACTGTGAAACCGACTCAGCATCGAGGGACTCGCCCATCGTCATGGACCACTTCACCTTCGGGCACAACACCAGCTTGCGCTCGTCGAGTCAAAACGAGGTGCCTACGTGGACGAGGGCGGGACGTGTGGTTTCGCGGCGACCATGAGCACGTCGAGAGTACGCGGACCGTGTACACCCTCCACCCGGCTGAGCTCGATATCGCTCGTCGCGCTTGGACCGGAGATGAACGTCAACGGTCTGGTCGGATCTAGCGTCGCGAATGCCTGCGGCACCGTGTCGACCACCTGGGTGGCGAAGACGACGCAAATGTGATGATCAGGCACCAAAGTCATCACACGCCGACCCTGCATGACCCCCGCATCGAGGACTATTGTTCCGGTGGCGGCGACGGCGAGCGCGCACCCTGTCAAGACGGCGTCACAGCGATCCAATTGTTCGACGGTCAGGGGCTTCTCGGGCCGATCGACAACAGTGGTGATCTCGTGCGTCCACTCCGTCGGAACGTCGTAGGGCACCGCGACCCGTCCGTCCGACGAAACCAATGAGGCAATCGCGGTTGCGATACCTGCTGGGTCAGTACTCAGTATCCGAGCGTGGTACTCGGTGAGCGCCTCGATGAAGCGGTCCGTATTGCCGATACCGCAAAACGGTGTGTGGTCATAATTTCGGGGCACGTCGACGGGCGCGGGGGTCGCGAATGCCAATGCTGCGCGGATACGGCCCAATACGACCGCCCGCGAGTCCTGCGCACTCATGCCTGTATCGCCGATTGCGTCCGCTTCCACCACTGGCGAAAGCTCTCTCGGGGTGGGGCGGGCATGTCGCGGCTGGCGGTCCATCGCGACAGCGGAAACGGCAGCGCAGTGATTCGCTGATCGGTGCCTGCGACGAATCGCGCCGCCGTCAAAGCCTTCTCGGCCACGGCGAAGCTTCGAGGCGAACTCATCACCCATGCTGCGGCCTTCATCGCCATATCCTGTCCACTGGGCAAGCCGTGGCGCTCAGCGTCGACTTGTGCGGCGCGTAGATGAATCAAGATGTTGGGAATGTCGATCTTGACAGGGCATGCGTCGAAGCAGGCCCCGCATAGCGATGAGGCATATGGGAGAGACGCGTTTGGATCATCGTGGGTGCGTGTACCGGTCAGTTGCGGGCTCAGAATCGCGCCGATGGGGCCGGGATAGACCGACCCGTACGCATGCCCGCCTGTGCGCTCATACACCGGGCACACGTTCAGACAGGCGCTACACCTGATGCAGTGCAACGCCGCGCGGCCCACCTCGTCGGTCATCACTGCCGTTCTACCGTTGTCCAACATGACCAGATGGAAATTCTCGGGCCCGTCCCCGGGATGTACACCGGTCCACATCGAGGTGTAGGGGTTCATCCGTTCCGCCGTTGACGAACGGGGCAGCAGCTGCATGAACACCTCGAGATCGGTGAATCGCGGCACTACCTTCTCGATGCCCATCAACGTGATAAGCGTTTTGGGCAGGGTCAGACACATCCGGCCGTTGCCCTCGGATTCGACCACCGCCAACGTGCCAGTGTCGGCGACACCGAAATTGGCGCCGCTCACTGCGACTTCGGCTGACAAGAACTTCCGCCGCAAATGCTCGCGTGCCGCCATCGCCAGCACGCGCGGATCGTCGGTCAGATCGTCGGCGTCGGGCATTTCTCGCAGAAAGATTTCGCGAATCTCAGACCGATTGCGGTGGATCGCGGGGACCAGGATGTGGCTGGGTTTGTCGTGCGCGAGTTGGATGATCAGTTCGGCGAGGTCGGTTTCGATCGCGGCGATGCCATGGACCGCTAGGTGTTCATTGAGCCCGATCTCCTGGGTCGCCATGGATTTTACTTTGACCACTTCGTCGGTTCGGCAGGCGCGGACGATACCGGTGATGATTTGATTGGCCTCAGTGGCGTCGCGCGCCCAGTGCACGACGCCACCGCGGGCGACGACATTGTGTTCCAGTTCTGTGAGCAGCTCCGGTAATCGCGCCAGGACGTCACGCTTGAGTGCACTACCGGCTTCGCGGAGCTGCTCCCAGTCCGGGCATTCACCCACTGCGGCAAGGCGTTTACTTCGAATCGTTCGGGTAGCATGGCCAACGTTACGGCGCATCTGAGTGTTGGCCAGTTCACGGCGGGCCGCGGTGGGAAATGAAGAATCGCCGCGCAGGTTACCAATGCCGGGCGTACCGAGGAATGTGCTCACTGGGAGCGCACCATGCGCGGATGGGCCGGTTCGGTGGAAGCCAGTATTTCGGCGAGGTGGACGGTGCCCACTGCAGATCGCAGACGGCTCAGCCCGCCACCTATGTGCATCAGACATGACGAGTCGCCGGCTGTGCACAGCTCCGCGCCGGATTCGATGATGCATGCCATCTTGTCGGCGAGCATCGCCGTCGACGTGTCGGCATTCTTGATTGCGAAGGTGCCGCCGAAGCCGCAACAGGTTTCGGCATCTACCAGCTCTAGCAGGGTCAGGCCGCCGACGTTGCGTAGCAGTTCGAGCGGTTTGTCGCCCACGCGCAGCATTCGCAGGGAATGACAGGTCGGGTGGTAGACGACTCGGTGGGGATAGTAGGCGCCCACGTCACGAACCTTTAGGACGTCGACCAACAGCTCTGACAACTCGTATGTGCGCGCGGCGAGCGTTTCGGCGCGACGGGCAAGCAGGGCGTCACCGGCGCGGCGCGCCACCCAGGCGTGCTGATGGCGCACCGATCCGACACATGAACCTGACGGTGCGACGACCGCCTCGCAACCCGCACGCTCAAACACCTCCACATGGCGGCGCACGATCGCCGTTGCCTCCGTGAGATATCCGGTGTTGATGTGCATCTGACCGCAACAAGTCTGGTCGTTGGGAAAGACGACTTCGTGGCCGAGCCGCTCGAGCAGTTGCACGGTCGCGATCGCCGCCCTGGGGAATATCGCATCCGCCAGACAGGTCGCCAACAGCGCGATACGCAATTGGGCTCCAAACATGTTGACGGGGTTCACTATTCCGGCCAGTTACCGGCATTCAGGCCAGTCTTCGGCTTTAGGGCCCCGAAACAGCCTTTCGACCGCCGTCGGCTGCATGGCGTCTGGAGCCAAGCCGACTCCTGAGCACGTCAGCCTAGCAATGACTCAGCAGGCGGCAATCCGTAACTTTACGCAGTCGCTTGTGAACCGTTTGCCTTGGAGGCGAGCCGACGTTCTCGGACATCCGTAACCGTACGGATGTCGGTGCGCGCATTTCCTGAAATCCTGTATCCGCAATCGCTGACATGGCGAAGCACTACCTACCGAATCTGAAATCTGCTGTACAACTTAAGGATCGCGATAAGTGGTGACCGTTTCACAGGACAGTCGCGATCTGGCCAATACCTCGGCCGACGACTTGCGGGTACGGATCCGAGCCTGGTTGAACCGCGAGCTTCCCCTTGATCGCCGGACGTGCCTAGGCATGGCCGGGGGTCACGATGCCTACTTTTCACGGCAACTCGGCGAGGCCGGATGGCTTGGCATCTCCGTCCCACCGAAGTACGGCGGCCATGGCGGCACCGCAGTTCAGCGCTTCATCGTCACGGAAGAGCTACTGGCCGCGCAGGCGCCCGTGGGCGCACATTGGTTGGCTGATCGTCAAGTTGCGCCATCGATACTTGCCGTCGGCACCGAGGAACAGCGCCGCGCATTCCTGCCGCACATCGTGCGCGGCGAGTGTTACTTCTCGATTGGGTTGAGCGAACCCGACGCCGGCAGTGATCTGTCCGCAGTGCGGACGAAAGCACGACGTACCGACGGCGGATGGCGCGTTTCGGGCACGAAGATCTGGACCACTTTCGCACAGCACAACCACCATCTGCTCACGTTGTGTCGTACGTCGCCGCGCGGCGACAACCGACACGATGGTCTGTCGCAGTTCATCATCGATCTGCGGTCTGAGGGTGTACATGTTCGCCCGATCCGCACTATGGATGGCGCGGAAGAATTCTGCGAAGTCATCCTCGATGAAGTGTTCGTTCCGGAGAACCGGTTGCTGGGCCGGGAAGGAGACGGCTGGCGGCAGGCGGGTGCCGAGCTAGCACTCGAACGCTACGGACCCGAGCGGTGGCTTTCCGTATGGGCGTGCCTCACCGGCTTTCTATCGCACACGGCTGACGACAAGTCAGGACCTCATCCATCAGCGATCGCAGAACTCGGACGCCTTGCGGCCAAGTACCGCGTCGTCCGGCACATCTCGTTGAACGTAGCGCGGAGCATCGATCGCGGACACACTCCCACCGTCGAGAGTGCGATCGCCAAAGACCTGGCCACGGCTCTCGAGCAGGAAACTGTGGAAGTAGTACGGCGTCTGTGCGGCAGCGAGCTCGGGTTCCCCGCCGCCAATGCTTTCGAGTCGGTTCTCGCCCGGGCCGTACTCACCTCCCCGACATTCACCATCCGCGGCGGGACGACCGAGGTCTTGCGCGGCCTCGTGGCACGAGGCGACGGTGGCGTGGCGGCATCCGCCGGAAAGTCGACAGGATGAAGACCCGATGACACCGCTACGAAGCGCGACGGCTCTGGCCGTGGCCGAAGTGCTTACCCGCTCTGCGGATTCGACGCTGCATGACCAAGGTGCCATATCGCGCCAGTGGCGGTCGTTCGTCGGGGCAGGCTGGCCGTGGGCGGCAGTGTCCGAGATGCGTGGCGGTGGCGGCGGGAGTGTGGACGACGCCGCAGACATCTTGCGTGAGGTCGGTCGGGCGGGCGCTGCCGTCCCGGCGGGAGAAACGGATCTATTGGGGGAATGGCTGCTTCGTCAAGCCGACCTGCCATCGCCGGCCGAACTGCTCGCAGTCGCTCCGGGCACTTCGCTGGATGATCTTCGAATTCAAGGGCACGGAGACGCCGCGATACTGACCGGTACAGCTCATCGGGTTCCGTGGGCATCGGCGAGCGAGCGGTTTGTCGCACTGGTGACCGACGGAACGATCAATCATGTTGTCTCCGTTGCGCTGGGCCGGCTGACGATCGTCGCACAAAAGTCTCTAGCGGGCGAAGCGCGAGATTCCGTCACCGCGACCGGGATTCGGCTTGCCCACGACGAGGTACGTGCAGTACCAAGCATGGAGGCTCTCGACTTCCGTGCCCGCGGCGCGGCCAGCCGCGTCCTACTGATCCAAGGCGCCGTTGACGCGATAGTCGACCTCGTCGACTCATACTGCACTACGCGAACTCAATTCGGTCGACGCCTGCGTGATTTCCAAGTCGTCGTTCATCAACTCGCCTTACTGCGCGAGCACAGGGCGATGGTCGGCGCAGCCGCGGGCCTTGCGGTCGATGTACTGAATGACATCGGCTCGTGGGAGGAGGCTGCGGCCGCGAAAATCGCCGCCGGCGAGATTGCCACATATGTTGCGAAGACTGCCCACCAACTGCACGGCGCGATCGGCGTATCCGAGGAATACGCGCTGCACCGTCTCACACAACGCTTGTGGGCGTGGCGCGATGAATACGGTGGCGAACACGAGTGGGGCACTCGTCTCGGCACCGTGCTCGTCGCTCGCGGCGCGGAAGCATTGTGGCCGTGGATGACCCGCTCTCCGATGGACGAGCTATGAGGCATGACACAACATTCGGCGGCCGCCGGTGAATCCAGTCGATGCCGCAGATCTGGGTTTGTTGATCTTGCGTTGCGCAATCGGGATCGTGTTCGTCGCGCACGGGTACAACCACATCTTCGGCGGTGGCATGATCGCTGGAACTGCGCGATGGTTCGAAAGCCTAGGCATGCGACCAGCAATCGTGCACGCATGGTTGGCCAGCCTGACCGAGATTGGCGCCGGGGCGCTGCTCATCGTCGGGTTCATGACCCCGGTTGCATGCGCTGGTGTGGTCGCTGTCATGGTGGTGGCCTGGATCACGAACCATCGCACCAACGGGTTCTTCATCTTCCGGCCCGGCGAGGGCTACGAATACGTCATGACGCTGACGCTTAGCGGCATCGCGCTCGGCGCCGTCGGCCCCGGACGATGGTCGCTGGACTACGTGGCACACGTCTTTGCCCCGCCCGGTTGGCTCGGTGTCGTGATCACCGCCCTGGGTCTGCTGGCCAGCGCCGTCCTACTTCTCGCCTGCTGGCGGCCAACGGGCGGCGACGACCCGAGCGCGACGGTATCGAAAGGCTGACTGCCGTGACGAAGCCATTATCCGTTGAGCGGCTGGAGTCCGACGTAGTCGTGCTCACGCTTGATCTGCACGAGCGCCGGAACGCGATGACTGCCGAGCTCACTGAAGCGTGGGCGTCAGCCATCGGTGCGATTCGCGGTGACCCCTCAGTCCGAACAGTGGTCGTCACCGGGGCCGGATCGACCTTCTGCGCCGGTGGAGACTTGGGTTGGATCGACTCGACGGTGCAGTCGAGCGAGTCGTTAGGTGCGTTGAGGTCGAGGATGAGCGCGTTCTACCAAACTTGGTTGGCCATCCGGAGTCTGGCGATTCCGTCGATAGCCGCTGTCAACGGACCGGCGATCGGCGCAGGTCTTTGCTTGGCACTGGCATGCGACCTGCGGTTCGCATCTCCAAATGCGACGTTCTCCGCACCGTTTGCCTCTCTCGGGGTGCATCCGGGTATGGCGGCGACCTGGCTGCTTCCTGAAGCCATCGGCATGCCGCGGGCCCGAGAGATGTTCTTGACCGGTCGCGCGGTGTCCGCCGTCGAAGCGATGCAATGGGGATTGGTGTCGGCTGTGCACGACGATGTGGTCGGGCACGCTGTCGAGGTCGCCGACACAATAGTGGCGGCCGACGCGATGTCGGTCGAACTGACCAAAGCCGCACTTGCTCACCCGCACAGGTCCTTCACCGAGGGCCTGGACTGGGAAAGTTTCGCTCAGCCGGTGACCATGACCCAGCGTTCCTCCGCTGAGCCCGTGCTGCGCCGCGGCAATGAGCGTGCGCCGTAGTCAGACGGCTTGTCCGTAGCGGTACGGATTCCGTTCAGGCGTGCTCGACGCACACTGAAAGCAGACCACCGATTTGCACGGCGCGGCGGGGTCAGCGCATCGACCTGGCACGAAGAGGTGCTGGATCCTTCCGCACAGGCGCGTCGTTGACCGCAGGAGGAGGGGCACCGCAGGTGAAACATTTCGCGCACCAAGGCAGTTCGCTGCGGGCCAAGGAGGCTTGAGTGACCTCCATGACGGCACCGCTGCACCGCGCCATCCAGCGTCATCCCCAGCGCGTGCTCACGATCTTCGGTGAACGCACTCGCACCGTCAGCGAGTCCTTCGGCCGAATCGCCCGTCTTGCAGGTGCGTTGCGCTCACTGGCAGTCGATGAGGGAGCCAGTGTTGGCATACTGGCCCACAATTCGGACCGCTACCACGAATACTTGCTGGCCGTGCCCTGGGCGGGTGCAGTGATCAACCCGTGCAATATCAGGTGGAGTGCGCACGAGATCGCCTACGCTCTGCGCGAATCTGACACCCGCATCCTTTTCGTCGATGAGGGGTTCGTCCAGATGATCTCGGACTTGCGCGAACAATGGGACGAGTTGAGAACGATTATCTACTGCGGTGAAGGCACGTGCCCAGCCGACCTGCTTGACTTCGAGCAGCTCGTCGACGAGGGGGAGCCGGCAGAAGACGCGGGCAGGGGCGGCGATGATCTTTACGGCATCTTTTACACCGGCGGGACGACCGGCCATCCGAAAGGGGTCATGCTCAGCCATCGCAACATGATGGCCTCGGCTACCGGCAGCCTGGCCACGCTGGACTACGTGACGCGAAACGGTCGGGTATTACATGCGGCGCCAATGTTTCACTTGGGGGGTTTGTCCGCCTGGACTGCCGGGTTGCTCAGCTATTGCACGCACAGTATCGTTCCCCAGTTCACGCCGGAGGGCGTGCTCGACGCCATCGAGGCTCACCGCGTGACCGACTTACGTCTCGTCCCGACGATGATGCGTATGCTGCTTGACAATCCCGCCGCGGCCACCGCAGATGTCTCCTGCGTGGAACAGATTTCATATGGTGCGTCACCAATCTCGCAAGATCTTCTAGATCGAGTCCGAAAAGCGTTTCCTGCGGCGCGGTTCGTTCAGGCCTACGGGATGACCGAGCTGTCGCCGGTCGCATGCATGCTGTCACCGGAGGACCATGAAGTTGCTTCACGACGCATGTCGTGTGGCCGTGCGGCCGTCCATGTTGAGGTCCGTGTCGTCGACCGTGACGACGTAGAGGTACCGCGAGGCGTCGTTGGCGAGATCGTCGCCCGCGGGGACAACGTCATGCTGGGCTATTTGAAGCGACCTGCCGAGACCGAAGCTGCATTGCGCGGGGGCTGGATGCATACCGGTGACGCGGGATACATGGACGAGCACGGCTATGTCTTCATCGTGGACCGGATAAAGGACATGATCATCACCGGCGGGGAGAACGTGTACTCGGCGGAAGTGGAAGCCGTACTCGCCCAGCAGGAGTCGGTGGCACACTGTGCTGTGATCGGCCTTCCCGATGAAACATGGGGTGAGCGTGTGCACGCCGTAGTCGTGACCCGTGCGGGTGCGAATGTTGCCGCCGAGGAGCTACAGAAATTCTGCCGAGACCGGATCGCGGGCTACAAGGTTCCGCGCAGCATTGCCTTCGTGCACGACTTACCAATGTCGGCAGCCGGAAAAATTATGAAAAGAGTTCTGCGCGAGGAGTATTCACGCGCAACGTGACGGAGACTCGTGTCGTCGGCGGCGGAAAATATATACGACCTTCCCGTCCAAGGCTCCCAGGAGTCGTGTTCGGAGAACGATCTATGTAGAGGTGGAGTTGTCATTGGTTGAGATCCGGGTAGGCGATCACGTGGTCCTGAGAACCTGGGCCACCAGCGTCGAGCAGATCGCCACACTGCACATCGCGGCCATCCGCCGGTTCCGGCAGGGAGGAGGCTTTCCCGCCACATTCGTGGGTTACGACGATGACGTCAACAGAGATCCGGCGGGACATCGGACGGTGTGGTTCCATCCGTCAATGCCAGTGGTCTTCGATTACGGAACCGACTACGAGCCGGTAGAAATCGACGAAGCCCGCGTCGCGCGTGCCCTTGAGCAGATGGATTCCACCGAGCTGGGGGTGATAGTCGCGAACGCGTCCGTTCCGACCGCTTTCGGTTAGCTACCGTTGATGGGCGCGCGGGCCTGCTGCAACCAAAACGTGCCCGCCTGTGCCTCGACTACACCGATACCATCGACCTCGATCTGTGCCGAGCCCGTCGTCAGGTAGCCGCACTGGACGCCCTCGTCGTGGAGATGCCATGGGCAGCCTGCCCATCCGGTCGGCGGATGGTCGTGCAGATTCAGTGACAAACCGGTTCCGGCGTCGGGTCGGTCAAGTTGGTCATGGCAGGCCGCTGCGGATCCTCCGAGGACGGGAACCGAGCGGTAGCTGTACGTGCCGTAGAGCATGAGCATCTCCGCCGGTACCGCCGGGGTCGTCGCGGGATCACCCGCCATTGCGCGAAACTCGATCTCCAGCAGCTCGAAATCGCTGGAGGCTTCCAGCAGTACATGATCGACGCATTCTGGGACACACCAGGAATCGTTCGCACTGAACGACTCTTCACCGGCACCGTCGATATCAAACCAGGCCGTGCCGCACACCAACAGGCTGATACGCGTACCCTCGGTGCGCCGCCGCCAGGGGGGCTGCGGCCACGACAGCGCTGGATTGGCTTTCAGCACCTGTGCGCTCACCCGGCCGGCTGTGTGTTTCTCGACCGCACCGATGTCACGGAGAAGCACTGCAGCGCACTCGGGGTGGACCGCGAAGCTGTTCGTCTGCAGGTGGTCGAACACGGCCGTGTCGAGATCGTTTCCGTCCCGGCCAAGCTCGAATTTCGGAAGTCGTGCTATCCAGACCTCAAGGTCGGAGTTCATGCTGTCCTGTCATGATCGGTGGGACTCCACGTCGGAGTTCGATCCACGCTAATCGGGCTTTCGGCTGTGCGCCTCGGTACATATACGGGTGCTGCGTGGTCACCCGGCAATCGGTAGATGTACGGATTCAGGACCCACGCGACGACGTCATGCTGCTTCCAATGGTGTTAGCTACGACGAGCTTCGGTTCAGTCCGCGGAGTCACGCACGACGGGATAGCGACCTTTCGTGGCATACCTTATGCCGCGCCGCCAGTGACGGACCTGCGCTTCCGGCCCCCCCAGGCCGTCGAACCCTGGGCAGGAGTGCGGGACGCCACCCAACAGGCAGCGGCCTGCCCGCAGCCAGGACTTCCGCGATTATTCGACAAGTTGGATCACTCCAACACCAAGTTCGTTGAGCGTTACGACGAGGACTGCCTGACCATCAACGTATGGACCCCGGGTCTCGACTCACGCTCGAGGCCGGTTCTCGTGTGGTTGCACGGAGGATGGTTCTCCGTCGGCTCCGGCAACGAACCCGCTTACGACGGCGCACATCTGTGCCACATCGGCGACGTCGTCGTGGTCACGGTCAACCACCGATTGGGCGCGCTCGGCTTCTTATCCCTCATGGGCCGCGCTGACCCGGACTTCGAAAGCTCAGGCAATAACGGCATTCTGGATATCGTTGCGGCACTGGAGTGGGTACGCGACAACATATCGGCATTCGGAGGAGACCCGAACCGAGTTACCTTGTTCGGCGAGTCCGGCGGAGCGTCGAAGGTCAGCATGCTGCTGGGCGTCCGCCGTGCCCGCGGCCTCTTCCACCGCGCCATCCTCCAGAGCGGCCCAATGTTGCGTGCGGTATCGGCCGAGCGTGCGGCCGCGACAACGAAAACCTTCCTCGCCGAACTCGGCGTGGATTCGATACCCGAACTGCAGGCGGCGCCAGTCTCAGCGCTGCTGGCTGTTCAGTCCACTGTGCTCGGGGGCCCGCTCGGCGGGGCATATGGCGATGGCCCGCGTATGGCTCCGACGATCGACGGCGAGGTTCTACACGACCACCCGTTCGATCCGGTGGCGTCGGATGCCGCGCGCGGTGTTCCGTTGCTCATCGGGACCTGTCGCGATGAAGCGACGATGCTGGTTGCCGTCATACCGGGAATAGACGACTTGGCACCCGAGCAGCAGGTCCAATTGTTGTCGGACAACGTCTTCGGCCACGCGCTCGATGACCTATGGCCGAAGTACGGGCGTACCCGACCGGGGGCGACGGCCACGGAGTGTTTCCTGGCGGCTGCGTCCGATCAGCTACGCATCGGCGGCATCATGGTGGCAGAACGTGCGATTGCCGCTGGCGCACCCGCATACATGTACCGGCTTGACCATGTGCCCTCGGTATACGGAGGCAAGCTCGGAGCCGTGCACACCGTCGATGTGGGTTTCGTCTTCGCCAACACCGATGCGGCGGCGGGTGTCACCTCGCCCAACCGCGGCCTCTACCGCGACCCTGATGTACCCCGGCTGGCCAACGAGATGAGTCAGGCATGGATTGCGTTCGCCCGCTCCGGCGATCCGTCTCACCCGGCGCTACCCCAATGGCCCCGCTACGATCTGGAGCGGCGAGCCACAATGATCTTCGGACCGAGCACCGGTGTGGCCGACGATCCCGACGCGGCCGAACGCACATTGTGGCAGGGTCACGATGCCGGAATGTAGCTGATGCCGAGGCTTTGCGTACCGGTACGGATTCTCTGCTCGCGCAACCTCAATAGCCTGCTGAGCGTGTGGATCAGCGGAACGGCGCGCAGGTGACGGCCAACATCGTCGTAGACCGCTCCGACGGGATCGTGCGGGTCACCCTGAATCGCCCGCAGCGTCGTAACGCGATATTGCCCGAGATGTGGGCCGAGCTGACGGCAATCTTCGAGGAGATCGAACAGCGCTCCACCGACCGGGTCGCCGTCCTTTCCGGCGCAGATGGATCCTTCTGCAGCGGAGCCGATGTCGGTGCGCGTTGGGCGGCAAACAGCGATCCGGCCGCAGTGATGAGCCCCGGCGAGATATTGGCCGCGGTCAAAAGGTGCACACTGGCTCTCACCGGTATGTCCAAACCCACCGTGGCCGCGGTCGACGGCATCGCCGCCGGCGGTGGATGTAACCTCGCGCTGGCGTGTGATCTGGTCGTGGCCAGCGACCGTGCCCGATTCAGCGAGATCTTCGTGCGCCGCGGTTTGACCGTCGACACTGGCGGTTCATGGATTCTGCCCCGTCTCGTCGGTTCGGCGCGGGCTCGAAGGCTCGTCCTTCTCGGCGAAATCATCGAGGCACGAACGGCATTCGATCTCGGCCTGATAACGCATCTCTTCGCTGTGGACGAGTTCGACCGTGAGCTCACGGCCATCGCCCGTCAGCTCGCCGACGCGCCGGGGGTCGTCCTCGCCGCAGACAAGAAGCTGCTCGCGGGCTCCGCGTCGCTGACTCTCCAGGAAGCACTCGACCGCGAGACGCAAGCCCAGCTCGACATGATGTCCAGACCCCATGTCGCCGAAGCGATGCGTGAATTCCTCGCATCGCAAGCCCCCGCGGCGACGGCTCCGCCAGTCGCGAACAACTCCTAGAAAGGCTTGTCACACTAATGAGTCTGCTTCAAGGGCGCACTGCGATCGTCACCGGCGGCGGCCGCGGTGTAGGTAGGGAACATGCGCTGTTGCTCGCGCAATTGGGTGCCAGCGTCGTCGTCAACGATCTCGGTGGCGGTCCGGCCGGCGGTGGCGAAGATCGCTCAGCCGCACAACGAGTCGCCGACGAGATCAGCGCCTTCGGTGGTAACGCAGTGGCCAACACCGATTCGGTGTCGGACTGGGACGGCGCTCAGCGGCTGGTCGCGCAGGCCGTCGACACCTACGGTGATCTGCACATCCTGGTGAACAACGCCGGGATCTTGCGCGATCAGATGCTGGTCAACATGACTGAAGACGACTGGGATTCGGTCGTCGATGTTCACCTCAAGGGTCACTTCTGCGTCACCCGGCACGCTGCGGCGCACTGGCGCGCCCAGTCCAAGGCGGGCGCGACGGTGAATGCGTCGATCGTCCACACGTCGTCGACGTCCGGCGTGTTTCCGCAAGCCGGGCAGGCCAACTATTCGGCCGTCAAAGCCGGCATCGCCGCGTTCTCTGGGGTGTGCGCACGGGAACTGGACCGTTATGGGGTGCGGTCCAACACGATCGCGCCTGCGGCGCGGACCCGCTTGACCGTGGAGGCACCGGGTGTCGGTGACATCGTCAAGGCGCCCGAAGACGGCGGCTTCGACTGGTACGGCGCCGCCAACGTCTCGCCGATGGTCGCTTATCTGGCCAGTGCCGAATGTCCGTTCAATGGCGAGGTCTTCTTCGTCGGCGGCGACAATGTTTCTCGCTTCCTTCCGTACTCGGTGGCTGACACCGTGCTGACCAACGGGCGGCGCTGGTCGGTAGAGGATCTGATTGCCCGCTCCGCCGAATTGGTGGCGACACCGGTGCCGGACGAGAAGGCCCAGCGTGCCCGGCTGCGGCCCACCCCGGCCCCGGCGCCCGAGGGGGCCCGCTCGTGAGCGCGCTCATCGGTTACGGCACCTACGTTCCGTACTGGCGCCTGAGCGGAAAGGGCATTCGCGAGGTCCTCGGTACCGGCGGGGGAAAGGCCACCCGCGCGGTGGCGGCCTACGACGAGGATTCCACCACGATGGGCGTCGAGGCGGCACGCGACGCATTGGCCACCGCCCCCCCGGGCTTCGTCCCCGAAGCGGTCTATTTCGTCACGACCTCGCCGGCCTATCTAGACAAGACCAACGCGACTGCCATCCATGCTGCACTGGCACTGCCCCAGCACGTCGCCGCCTACGATTTCGGTGGCGCAGCACGCTCGGTTGCTGGTGTGCTGGAGTTGGTTCGGGCCAGCGGGGCACTCGCTCTGGTCGTCACCTCCGATCTGCGTACCGGCCTGCCAGGAAGCGCCGACGAGGCGAGCGGCGGGGACGCCGCAGCCGCTCTGGTGTTCGGTGCCGGTGATGACGCCATCGCCGACGTGCTCGCGACCGCCTCTCTCACCGACGAATTCCTCGATCGGTGGCGGGTTCCGGGTGAAGATGCGTCTCACGTGTGGGAGGACCGGTTCGGAGATTCGGCCTACCAGCCGCTGGCCCGCGCGGCGTTCACCGATGCGCTCAAAGAGGCTGGGGTCACCGCAAGCGAGATCGACCACCTCGTCGTCAGCGGGTTGCACGCCCGTGCAGTGAAGAGCTTCGTGAAATGGAGTGGGGTGCCCGCCGGCGCCGTCACCGATCTTGAGTCGCGAATCGGAACGAGTGGAGCCGCGCAACTAGGCATCGGTCTCAGCGACGCATTGGACCGCGCCCAGCCCGGCGCGCTGATCGTGACCGTCGCACTGGCCGACGGCGCCGACGTGACCGTGTTGCGGGCCACCGACGGGGTCCGGAACGCGCACGGCCGACGGATTCGTTCGGTGACCGATCAGATCGACGGCGCGCACCGCGAGGTCAGCTACGGTGATTTCCTCACTTGGCGTGGCCGTTTGGATCGTGAACCACCGCGCCGGCCCAATCCGGCGGCGCCGGCGGCCGGTCCGGCGCTACGTCATAAAGACTGGAAGTTTGCGTTGACCGCCAGCCGGTGCGACAGCTGCGGAACGCGCCACCTGCCTGCCGTCCGGGTCTGCGTGAAATGCCACGCAGTCGACCGTATGGTCGCCGAGCGCGTCGCCGACGAGAAGGCCGCGGTCGCCACCTACACCGTGGACCGCCTTGCCTTTTCGCCCGCACCGCCGTTGATCGCGGCAATGGTCGACTACGCCGGGGGCGGGCGCGCTGGCGTCGAGATCACCGAAGCGCAGCCGGATGAGATCACGATCGGCACCAAGGTCGAGATGACGTTCCGGCGGCTCTACACCGCCGACAACGGCGTGCACAACTATTTCTGGAAAGCGCGCCCCGTTCGAGAGGATGACTGACAGTGGCTTCAACCGGAATTCGCGATCGTGTGGCAATCGTCGGGATGGGCTGCACACCTTTCGGTGAACACTGGAACAAGGGTGCCGATGATCTGCTGATCGATGCGGTCGGTGAGGCCTCGACTTCCAGCGGTATCGAGCTCGCCCATATCGACGCCTACTGGGTGGGCACCATGCTGTCCGGCACGGGCGGCACCACGCTGTCGCTGCCGCTGAAGCTCGACTACAAGCCGGTGACCCGGGTTGAGAACTTCTGCGCCACCGGATCCGAATCGTTCCGAAACGCCTGTTATGCAGTCGCCTCGGGTGCCTATGACCTGGTGATGGCCACCGGTGTGGAGAAGCTCAAGGACTCCGGGTTCTCCGGGCTGGCCTACGCCGGACCCCCTGACGACGGCACCGAGGATCCCACCTCGGCCCCCGCGGTGTTCTCGTTCCTGGAGCCGGCATACGCCGAAAAGTACTCGGTACCGCGCGATGTCATGAAAGAGGTGATGACGCACATCGCGTGGAAGAACCATCAGAACGGGGCGCGGAATCCGCGTGCACAGTTCCAGTCGGAAGTAAGCAAGGAGACCATCGCGTCGGCGCCGTTGGTGGCCGGATCGCTGGGTATCTTCGATTGCTCCGGGGTTTCCGACGGCGCAGCGGCAGCCATTCTGTGCCGTGCCGAAGACGCCCATAAGTACACGGATCGCCCGCTGTATGTGAAGGGTTTGGCGCTCGCTGCAGGCTCTGGTGCCGGTGTCCTCTCGCCGGAGTACGACTACACCACCTTCGACGAAGTGACCCGCGCGGCGGCGGACGCGTACCGGCAGGCTGGAATCAGCGACCCCCGCAACCAGCTCGCAATGGCCGAGGTGCATGACTGCTTCACACCCACCGAGTTGGTGTTGATGGAGGACCTCGGCTTCGCGCCGCGGGGGTCGGCGTGGAAAGCGGTGCTGGACGGCACCTTCGATCTCAGTGGCGACTTGCCGGTCAACCCGGACGGCGGCCTGAAATCCTTCGGGCATCCGATCGGCGCATCCGGCCTGCGGATGCTCTTCGAATGCTGGCTGCAATTGCGGGGCGAGGCGGGCGCACGGCAGATCGACACGGGCAAGACGCGCGCACTGACCCACAACCTCGGCGGACGCCCGGGTCGCTGTGTGAGTTTCGTCAGCGTCGTCGGAAGTGACAAGGACGAATGAAGGCAGCCTTCTTCGCCGAGGCGGGTGGGCCGGTACTCGTTGAGGACGTGATCGCTCGCCCGCCGGGTCCGCGTGATCTCGTGGTGAGACTGCACGCTGCGGGCATCTGCCACACCGACGTCTTGGTCGCCTCGGGGGCTCTGCCGTGCCCGCCGGCGATCATCGGGCACGAAGGCGCTGGCATGGTCGATTTCGTCGGCGCCGAGGTGGATGGGTTCCGAGTCGGTGACCGTGTCGTCGGGCTGACCATCGCGCGCTGCGGACGGTGCGAAAACTGTCTGCGCGGCAGGCCGTATCTGTGTGAGACTGCGGGCTTGTACGGTCCCGAACGCGCGGATCGCAGCGACGGTACTGCTCTGGTCGCCACCAATGGGCTGGGAACGTTCGCCGAGGCGATGACAGTGGGCGCGGAAAACGTCATCAAGGTCACCAGCGACCTCCCCGACGAGCAACTGGCGCTAATCGGTTGCGCCGTCACCACCGGCTATGGCGCGGTCTTCAATACGGCCGCGGTTGAGCCGGGTTGTGATGTCTTGGTCGTCGGGTGCGGAGGGGTCGGACAGGCCATCATCCAGGCCTGTCGTGTCGCCGAGGCAGCGCGCATCGTCGCAGTCGATCCGATCGCCGGCAAGCGAGACCTAGCCGTCAAATCGGGCGCGACCGAAACGTATGACTCCTCGGGCACGGCGCTGCGCGACATCGTGGACACGATCGGGTTGGTCGGGGTGGACTACGTTTTCGACACTGTCGGACGGCCGGAATCCATCCAGGAGTCCTACGCCGCCCTGCGCCGGGGCGGAACCGTGGTCGCCATCGGTGTCGGGGATCTTCGCACTGAGATCCGCATCCCAGGCACATTGGTGGTCGACGCCAAGAGCGTCGTCGGATGCGTATTCGGAAGCGCCAAAATCGATTACGACGTCCGGCGGGTCCTCGCTCTGGTAGAGCAGGGTCGCCTGGATATCGACTCGCTGGTCACCGACAGGGTTCCCCTCGGTGACGCCGCGTCAGCGATGCACGCGCTGGAAGCCGGCCACGGCTTACGCACAGTCCTCACGATGGGGTGAGCTACCGGGCGCTATAAGCCGAACTCTGCCGCACGCCTCACGAGCTCGATGCGAGAGTGAATCCCGAGCTTGCGGTAGCCGTTGCTGACGTGCGACTCCACGGTGCGTTCGCTGATGAACAGGCGCTCGCCGATGGTGCGGGCGGACGCTCCTTCAGAGGCCATCGACAGCACCTGGCGTTCCCGAAGGGTGAGCGGCTCCATGTAGACGAGAAGATCCGAGGTCACCGGCGGCTTCGTGGGATCGGCGTGTCTGCGAATGACCAGGGTCTTCGTGGACCGCATCAGTAGCTCGCTGATCTGGCGCCACAGTTCCGCGTCGTAGGGTTCCGCGCCGGTTCCCGACGAACCGGATGTCGGCCTCGTGGGGAAATCGGCGATGACGATGGTTTGGACGTCGGGATTCCGTACGTGCGCGGCGATGGCGTCGAGCGCTTGACGCTGGACGACGCCTAAGTCCACCCGCTCCGAGCCGTACGGTGTCACCCAGCCGACACCGCCGTCCACCCGGGACCTGATTGCCGGTCGTTCAAGTGTGGTCATCGGCTGCCACTCCTTACACAAATCGGGCTGACTGTGTAACGACTCGCACAGTACACGAATCTGTGAGAATGTGTAAGAACTTTGGCAATAGGCTGCGATCTGCAGAAGGGTTAGGCATATGGTCGGCGCCGAGGCCGAGATTGACGACCGCGAATCACGGGTCCGGCGCCACATCGTGACCGTCGCCGCAGCGACATTCGAACGGCTCGGATTGCGACGAGCCACCATGGACGAAATCGCGGAGGCGGCCGGGGTCGCGCGCAAGACGCTCTACAACTACTTCGAGAACAAGCCCAAACTCGTCGGAGAGGTGATCGAGCACGAGAGCGCGCGCGTGGCTGCGGCAGCCCACGAAGCGCTCGACTTCTCGGCAAAACCCGAGGATCTCATCGTCGACGCTGCAATGGTTCAGCTGCAGCTGGCGCGGGACAGCCGACACGTCGAGATGTTGCTGCGCAGCGACGCCCTAGTGATCACGGCGCGGGTCATCGAACAATCCGAACGAATTGCGCGCGTGCAGCATCGATTCTGGGCACCGATCCTCGAGCCGCTGCGGAACGCGGGCCGGCTACGAGTCAACGACCTCGCTGAAGTCGTCGAATGGCTCACCTTCAACCACCTCGTCCTGCTGACCCGGCCGGCGACATTCGGCGGTGACCCCGAGGCAACTCGCCACATGCTGCGGACCTACCTCGTCCCAGCGTTGATCAAACCTGTGCTGGATATCTAGCTTGTATCGAATTCCACAGCGCTGATTGCTATTCCGCTGATCTCACGTAACCGTCAGAACATCACGCGTTGCAGCTGGATCACCGGGAACTTCCGTACTGGTACTGACGCCGCATACGCGGTGCGTCCGTAACGTCTGCACAGTCACAGCGTTCTGTCGTCGGTGAGATGACGGGCCCGCCGCCGCCGACGACGCTGGCATAGCTGACAGAACGGGAGACCGCAATCCATGACGGCCGCAGATGTAAAAGAAGACTTGATTGTTCAGGCCGGACGCTACCTCGCCGATCCAGACTTTCGTCGGTCTCCCGAGCAGTTCTACGCTCAGCTGCTGGACGGCAATCAAGTGCTGGCTCTCCCCGGCGGGGTGTGGCTGATGGCCGGACACTCCGAGGTACGGGCCGTGCTTCGCGACGCTCGCTTTAGCCGCCAGGCGCGCGCTGACCGTGAATGCGACTTCCTCGACTCTGATGAACGCCCAGCGGTCCAGCACATGGGGCAATGTCAGCGCGCGATGATGCTGGCACTCGACCCTCCCCAACACACCCGAGTCCGCAAGTTCCACCGGCCGCCGTTCATGCCCCGCGGGGCCGGCCGCTGGACGGACTACCTCGACAGCGTGGCTGACGAGCTGGCTCGAGACCTGCCCCGCGACACCGTCTTCGACTTGAAGCGATTGTTTTCTCTACCCATCCCCGAGCGGGCGATCTGCCGGATCTTGGGTGTACCCGAAGAAGATCACCGGCTATGGGAAGGATGGGGCGACCAGATCGTCAACATGGATCGTACCGGCCAAGCTGGAGATGCCGGTGCCGCTCCTGGGCGCGATGCGATGGTGGCGTTCGGCCAGTACTTCACCGACCTCATCGCGCAGCGTCGGGCGAGCCCTGGCAACGATCTCATCAGCGAGCTTGCCAACGCTGATGACGACGGCGACCGCCTCACCGACGCTGAGCTCGTGGGCAATTTGATCTTGCTGATCATCGCCGGCCATGAGACCACGGCGAACACGATCGCGAGCGCGGTCGTCTTGTTGATGCGCGACCGAGACCAGTGGGAAAGCCTCATCGCGGACCAATCGCTCATCGGGACTGCGGTCGAGGAAGTGCTCAGACTTGAAGGAGCGCAACGCTTCATGGTTCCTCGGGTGGCCGTTGAGGACGTGCAGCTGGGCGAACACCTGATTGCCGCGGGTGACGAGGTGATCTGCGTGGTGCACGCAGCAAACCGTGACCCTAGTGTCTTCGCCGATCCGTTGCGCTTCGACATCACGCGCGACTCGAGTGCGCATCTCGCATTCGGAAACGGCGCCCATCTGTGCCTGGGTATCCATCTGGCCCGACTGGAGATGGTGGCAGCAATCAGAGCGCTCGTCCGGCATCACCCGTCTCTCCAATTAGCGGTAGACGAGGCATCACTGGAGCCGGCGCCGTCATCGACAGTCCGCGGCTGGACCGCGCTCCCGTGTTTGTCCCCGACAATCTAGCTTCAACGAAACGGAGTGTTACACATGGCTATTGACCTTGGGGCCCGCCTTGATGAGCAGCGCGCCAGCGGGGCGTTGGTGCGCCGACAGCGGAAGCTGCTTCCCGACCCTGAACCGAGAGAACTGTATCTACCGCTGGTTTCAGCCGATGACCACCTGATGGAACCTCGGGATACCTTTCATGGTCGGCTTCCCAAGAAGTTCGAGGAGCAGACTCCGCGCATCGTCGAGGACTCTGACGGCATGGAGTGGTGGCAGTTCGAAGATGAGCTCGTGATGAACTCCGGTGCCAACGCAATGTCCAGCTGGCCGGCGGAAGAGCGCACCGGCGGCCCGGTGCGTTTCGATGAAGTGCGTCCGGGGATGTATGACGTGCACGCCCGCGTCAAGGACATGGACGTCAACGGCGTCGCGGCATCGTTGTGTTTCCCGTCGATGGTGTTCGGGTTCTGCGGCCAACGATTCACGAAGTTCTCCGATCCCGAGCTCGGTTTGGCGGCGATGCGTGCCTATAACGATTGGATCGCCGAGGAATGGGTCGGCGCATACCCCGATCGGTTCATCGCGCAACAGGTGACCTGGCTGCCGGATCCCGAGATCGCCGCCGAGGAGATCAGGCAAAACGCCGAACGCGGCTTCACGGCCGTAAGTTTCAGTGAGAACCCCGAAGCTCTAGGCTTCGACTCGCTGTACTCCGGCAACTGGGATCCGTTCTTTGCAGCCTGTGCGGAGACTGACACCGTGATCAACCTTCACGTCGGTTCGTCGTCGCAGACCATGGTGCCGTCGAAGGACTCGCCGCCCCAGGTCATTGCGGCTCTCTTCGAGATCAACGCCTTCGCCGCAGCGACCGATTGGCTATTCGCTCAAATCCCCTCCCGCTTCCCGAACCTCAAGATCGTGATGTCGGAAAGCGGTATCGCTTGGGTGCCGATGCTGGTGGACAGATTGACGTTCTTGGAGAGCAGATTCAACAAGGACAACGACGGCGGCATGAACTCGACGTGGGCGGACTCGCTGACGCCGAATGAAGTGCTGGCGCGCAACTTCTGGTTCACGAGTTTCTTCGACCCAACGGCTTACCGTCTGCTCGACGTCATCGGTGAGGACCGGGTGATGATGGAAGTCGACTACCCGCATTCGGACTCGACCTGGCCCGATACCCAAGAAGTGATCAAATACCAGATAGGCCAACTCGATCCGCAAGTCCAGCGGCGCCTGACCTCAGGCAACGCGTCGGACCTGTATCGCCAAGAGCTGGTCGCATTGCCGTCGCAGCCGCGCTGAAATCGGCAATACCGGATACACCCCAATATCTTTCGATTGGCAGAAGGGAAGCTGTGACACTACTTGACGGGCGGATCGCGATCATCACGGGCGCAGGACGCGGACTCGGGCGTACGCACGCATTGCTGTTGTCGGCGCTGGGAGCGCGTGTAGTCGTCAATGACACCGGCGCCGCGCTCAACGGTCAGGAAGGCGATCCCGACGCGGCTCATGCTGTCGTCGACGAGATTCGGGCAGCAGGGGGCGTGGCGGTCGCCCACCTCGGAAGCGTGTCGGACTGGAACGCCGCAGGCGAGCTCGTGGAGCTGGCAGTCAACACCTTCGGCGGCCTGGACATCTTGGTCAACAACGCAGGCATCCTTCGGGATCGGATGCTAGCAAATATGTCAGAAGCCGAGTGGGACTCGGTCATCGAGGTTCACTTGAAGGGTCATTTCTGCCCACTTCGCCACGCCGCCGAATATTGGAGGTCCGAGGCCAAGGCGGGCCAACCGCGCAGCGGGTCAGTGATCAACACGTCCTCGGGATCCGGACTGCGGGGTAATCCGGGTCAAATCAACTACGCTTCAGCGAAATCGGGGATCGCGATGATGACGCTGGTCGCAGCGCGGGAGTTGGCGCGCTACGGAGTCCGGGTCAACGCGATCGCTCCCGTCGCCCGCACCAGGCTGACTGAGAACGCACCCGGACTGGGCGACCGCATCGATACGAACGGTGGTTTCGATAAGTGGGCGCCCGAGAACATTTCGCCGCTGGTGGCGTGGCTGTCGTCCGAAGAGTGCCAACTATCCGGAGAAGTGTTCAGTGTCGTGGGCGGACGCATCGGCCGACAACAGGTGTGGGCCGAGCAGGAAGCTTACGAGATCGACCATAGGTGGACCGTGGAAGAACTGCGCACCGCGCTTGAACATTTGCCGCACGGCCCAAGTGAATTCGTGCCGAGCGCATGACCGCGAATTCAGTAACCCGCGGCCGCGACATCGTCGGTCTGGAGTTGCCTTCTTTTACTGCGGTGGCCGAACGCGGCCAGTTGAGGTTCTTCGCCAAAGCAATCGGACAGGACAACCCCATCTACTGGGATCTGGATTCAGCACTTGCGGCGGGGTACACCGATCTGCCTGTTCCGCCGACCTTCCTGTTCAGCTTGGAACTCGGTCGGCCTGATCCGTACCGTGTCCTGCGCGAGCTCGACATCGACATGCGCCAAGTACTGCATGGCGAACAGGGCTTCACCTATGACCGCACTGCAGTCGCCGGCGAAGAGTTGCTGTTTTGTCCCCGGATGACTGACTACTACGAGAAGCGCGATGGAGCATTGCGATTCTTGATCCGAGAAACCGAAGTCACCTCGGATGGAGCACCGATTGCCCGGTTGCGCAACGTGATTGTTGTTCGCGAGCTGGAGTTGGCATGAGCACGATGCCTGCCGTTGGCGAGTCCCTGCCACCATTGTCGCTCCCACCGATCAGCCGGACTACTCTCGCGCTGTTCGCCGGCGCCTCAGGTGATCACAATCCGATCCATATCGACCTCGACGTCGCGCGCTCCGCCGGTCTAGACGATGTGTTCTGCCACGGGATGCTGTCGATGGCCTACCTCGGCCGCCTGCTGACGAACTGGCTACCGCAGTCCCACCTGCGGTCCTGGAGTGTCCGCTTCGTCTCGATCACGCCGATCCACGGCGAACCGACGTGTACCGGACGTGTGACCGCGATCGAGGACCTCGAAGGCCTCCCGGTCGCATCGGTGGAGCTGGAAGTGGTGCTCGCCGACGGCACGCGCACGCTGGCCGGCGTCGCGACGGTTTCGCTCGGGGAACTGCAGTGAGGCCTGCCCGGCCGTCTTGGGCAACCGATGAGCTGGCCGATCTTCACGACATGGCTTGGGATTTCTTATCGGTCGAGGTGGCGGCGCATTCTGAGGAATGGGCGCGTAATCAGTGCGTTGACCGCAGCTTCTGGCGTCGAGCGGGCGAGCTCGGACTTGTGTGTGCCTCGATACCGGAGAAGTACGGTGGCGGTGGAGGGAACTTCCTGCACTACGCAGCCATCAGTTCGGCGTACGCACGTACCGGTGACCGATCGTGGGGTAACGCGGTGCACAGCGGCGTCGTCGCCCATTACCTGCTCAGCTACGGGACCGACGAACAGAAGGAGCGATGGCTGCCGCCGATGGCGACAGGTGAAGTCATCGCAGCGATCGCGTTGACCGAGCCTTCGGCAGGGTCTGATCTCAAGGAGCTGCGCACAACGGCCATCCGTGACGGTGACCATTACATCGTTAACGGTTCGAAGACCTTTATCACCAACGGTTCGTCGGCCGACCTCGTCGTCGTGGCCGCCAAGACCGATCCAGCGGCGAGTGCACGCGGGGTGTCACTACTGCTCGTCGACGCTACATCGCCCGGCTTCACCCGTGGACGTGTGTTAGACAAGATCGGCCAGCACGGAGCCGATACGTCCGAGCTGTATTTCGAAAACCTACGCGTCCCGGCGCGCAATCTGTTGGGTACGGAAGGCCGCGGATTCCACCAGATCATGGCGCAGCTCCCGCAAGAGCGGTTGATCATCGGCATCACCGCCGTCGGCGCCATCGAGATGGCCCTCGAGGCCACCGTCCGGCATACCAAGGAACGTAAGGTTTTCGGCGCGGCGCTGTTGAACCTGCAGAACACGCGTTTTCAACTTGCCGAGTGCGCGACTGATGCGCGCATCGCGCGGGTATTCCTTGACGACTGCATCGTCCGGCACGTCAGGGAGGGCCTGGACGACGCGACGGCAGCGATGTGCAAGTGGTGGTTGACCCAATTGCAGTGTGATGTGATCGACCGCTGTCTGCAACTGTTCGGCGGATACGGCTATATGCGGGAGTATCCGATTGCTCGCCTGTATGCCGATGCGCGTGCACAGCGAATCTACGGCGGCGCCAACGAGATACAGAAGGAGCTCATCGCACGGTCACTTTGACCACCCGAGGGCTACGTCGGAGAGGATTCTCATGCACGACTACAGCCGGTTGGCACCCTATATCCTGGTCCAGGAGCGTGGTGCAGTTCGCGTGCTGACCCTGAATGCGCCGGAGCGGCACAACGCGGTGGACGACGCGTTGCACCACGCCCTGCTTGATGCATGGCTGTTGCTGGGAAGCGATAACGATGTCGGTGCTGCAGTGCTCACCGGAGCGGGATCGTCGTTCAGTGCCGGTGGCGACATGGACCACATCCGCAATCTGCACGATGATCCGGTGCTTCGCCGACGCACAGTCCGAACTGCAGAACAGCTTATTCGCGCTGCGGTTTCATGCGAAGTACCCGTTATCGCGGCAGTCAATGGGCCCGCCGTCGGGCTGGGCGCGACGCTGGCTCTGTTGTGCGACCTGGTGGTAATTTCCGACACCGCCTACGTGGCTGATCCCCATGTGAGCATCGGGGTGGTCGCGGGCGACGGTGGCGCCGCGGTGTGGCCTTCATACATGAGTATGCTGCAGGCAAAAGAGCACCTGCTGCTCGGCAGTTCCGTTTCCGCGCAGGAGTGTCTGCGACTCGGGATTGCCAATCGCGTCGCGCCGGTCGACGAAGTCCTCACCGTTGCGCTCGAACTGGGAACCCGGCTGAGCAAGCAGCCCCGACAGGCGCTACGAGATACGAAACGAGCACTGAATCTCCACCTGCGTCAAGCAGTTGATCGCACATTGGATTTCGCGTTGGCGGCCGAGAGCGAATCACTGGCCGGCGACGAGGTCTTGGCGGTCGTCAACCGCTTCGCGGAACGTTCACACTAACGATTAGCTTGCCGCGCCCCACAACTCGAAGAGGTACCGGCCATCGGCTCCAAGCAGTGGTGCACCGCCAACGTCGGAGCCCGGGCGCCATTCATCGTCGGCGAAACGCACCGGATCGGCAATGCATGGCAATCCCGTGTCTGGTGATGTACCGACCAACCCGCGCGCAGCCATATGAGGATGGTCGAGCATCTGCTGTTCGGTCAGCAACGCGCAGCCGGCGACTCCCCAATCCGCGAAACGGCGAGTCCACTCCTCACCCGGTGCGCTGGCGATGATTTGCGCGATCTGCGCGCGCAGCTCGGCGTCGCCCGGCTGCTCATCATCTTCGATGAAGTCGCGGTGCGTCCACTGATCGGCGATGTCGCTGCGGCCCACCCCATTCCAGAAGTTGCGCCACAGCCGCTGCTCGGTCGCCATGATCTGGACGAAAGCGCCGTCTTTAGCGCGGTAGATACTTTGCATCGGTGAATGCCGGCCTGTCATCGCCCGGATCGGCTGATCGACGAGTGCCGCGCACAGGTTCAACCGGTGAGCCTCGGCGCTGGCATCCCAGCACGACACATCAAGCCAGGCGCCCTGACCGGATGAACGGCTCCGAAACAGTGCCGCAATCACAGCGACCGCACCGTTCATCGCGCCGAGTTCAACCCCGTACGAGACGTCCGTGGTCAGCCGGTAGTCACCCTCATGACCCGTGACGGCCAAACTCGCTGTCAAGAAGTCGACGTTGATACCGTGGGCCGGGAGCTGCGCTAGGGGTCCGTACTGACCGAATCCCGATACCGACGCCACGATCAAGTCGGGTCGGCGAGCTTGTACGGCCTTCAGGTCGACACCCAAAGTCTCAAGTGCGCCAACGCGATAACCTTCGACAACGATATCGGCGACCTCAAAGAGCGCGTCGAGCCGTCGACGGTCGGCTGATTCGCGCAAATCGAGCACCACGCTGCGTTTGCCCCTGTTGACCGCCTCGAACATCACCGAGCGGTCGTTCACCACAGGAGGAAAGAACCGCATCGGATCACCGGAGGGCGGTTCGACTTTGACGACGTCTGCCCCGAGATCGGAGAGCTTTCTCGTCAACAGCGGCCCAGGCAGTAGTTGAGCGAGCTCCACTACCTTGACGCCCTTGAGTGGATAGTTGACGGAGCCACTGCTCATGTGGGCGTGCCAGTGACTCGCGCGGCGGCCCCGAGGCCGAGCACCCGATCGGCGTTGCGCCAGAGCACCGCGGATTTCTCGTACGCTGTCAGCGGGGAGGCGAGGAGGTCGGCGAGAATATCTGTCAGCGCCGGCACTCCGCTCGACGTTGAATACAGGTCACTGCCATAGAGCACACGGTCTGCGCCGCAGCGTGAGATGGCGCTGAGCACAAAGCCGACACCGTGGGCCAGCGCAGTATCGAAAACCAGATTGGGCCGCCGGTCGGCAACATGGGGGAGAAACAGCGACTGCTCGAATGTCGAGAATGCGTCCAGCACCACCATCTGAAGATCTGGAAAGTCGCCGGCGAGCACGTCGATCTTCCACAATGCCTCAGCCGAGGACTCACCTATCGAGTGCAAAAACGGCACCAGCCCGACTTCGCCCATCCGCTGCAAATATCGCCGGACCCACGCGCTATCGAGGGAGACCCCCTGCAGCCTGGTGTGGAAGCTGACACCCACTAGGCCAAGCTCGTCCTTGCACCGATCCAGTTCGGCGATCCCACGCTCGCCGTTGAGCGGCTCGACGATCCCGACGGCGGCGGGAAACAACCCGGGCTTTTGCGCGCGCCAAGCCGAGATCTGATCATTGACTTTGCGGTTGTCGGCGATGCCGTCTGGCCGCAGATAGTCGTGGCTGGCGATGACAACCGCCTGCGCGACTCCACGCTTCTCGAGCGCCGTCGCGCGCACAACCAATTGAGCATCGAGGTCCTCATCCGCTTGAATCCCGGTGCTGGCCATCACACCGACGTGGTTGTGGACATCGATGACATGAAAGTCATCCATGCGGCCGTACTGTGCCAGAAGTCGGGTGTGAGTCACTCCGTACAGATTCGGATGGCACCGCGATACGGGCGTGGTAGCTGTACATCGTTGGCTCTATAACTCACACGGAAACGAGGTCAGAAATGGCGACCTTCCCACTCGGCGTCACCTACGAGATCGACCCGCTGCCCCTGGTGGCCGAAGACACCACGTTTTTCCCAGCCGGCGCCGTCACGATTGGCGTTGAATTCCGCAGCGTCGACGAGGAAGTACTCAAGGCAGGATTCGGTGAGGATCTTGTCGCCGAACAGGACGCGACAATCGACACCAGTGGCGTTTCTTTGCACGTGCTGGGCACCGATGACGGCAACGAGTATCTGCGTTTCGACTGCTTCGACGAGGATCCGCACTACCACTACATCCTGTGGGGGACGAAACAGACCATCGTGCCGTTCGACCTGGTCGCCAGCGGTGACATGTTGACGTGGGCTCTGTGCGCCATCGGCGAGCGCGTCGATGCGATGCTGTCGTTCGCCGGGGCGCCCGACCTCGCGGGCCGCGTCGACAAGGAGGTCATCCGCGCCGCACTCAAAGAAGTTGCGCCAGTGGCAATCGAGGCTCAGCGGGCACTGCGCAACGCCGACGCATAACGCCGGGGTCTCTTTCCGTACGGGTACGGAGGCCCTGCGCGCTTAGCCGATCTACGTTGGGTCCACAGAGGGCAATCAGCGAGGAAGGTGTGCGTCGCGTGAACACAGATTGGCTCATTTCGGTTGATGACCACATCGTCGAGGGACCAGATGTCTGGACTCGACGGTTGCCGGCGAAGTTTCACGACGTGTGCCCTCGGGTGACCCGTCTGCCCGACGGGCAGGACGTGTGGTCCTACGAAGACGTGCGATGGGGTGTCGCGGGGGTATCCGCAGTCATCGGTCGCGACAAGGACGACTGGAGCCTGGCGCCGGTCAACTACGACTCCGTTCACCCATCGTGCTACGACCCGACGGCGCGCATCGAAACCATGAACATCGCAGGCATCTTGGCGCAGACCAACTTTCCGACCTTCCCACGGTTCTGCGGCCAGGTGTTCATGGAGGCCAAGGACAAGGAACTTGCCCTGCTGTGCGTCCAGGCCTGGAACGATCACATTCTCGAAGACTGGTGCGGACAGTACCCCGGCCGATTCCTGCCGCTGGCCATGATCCCGATGTGGGATGCCGAGCTAGCCGCCAAGGAAGGACGGCGCGCGATCGAAAAGGGCGCGCGCGGAATCATGTTCTCCGAGAACGCCGCTTCGTTGGGCCTGCCGTCGATCCACAATCACGACGGGTACTGGGAGCCACTGTTCGAACTCGCAAACGAGACCGGCTTGCCGCTGTGCATGCACATCGGATCGTCGTCCAAGATTCCAACCACGGCTCCGGACGCCCCCTCGATCATCCAGGTCGGCGGCGGCCCGGTGATCAATGCGATTCAGACGCTGTGGGATTGGTTGTTCAGCGGGCTCTTCTTCGAATACTCCAACCTGAAGGTCGTGCTGTCAGAGGGCCAGATCGGTTGGATGCCATACATGCTCGAGTGGATGGACCACACTCTCGATCGGCAACGGTGGGCACGCGAAGGGGATTTCAACGCCGACTACAGCGCCGGGCAGTACACCAGCCGCGCGCGCACGCGCAAGATCGTCGACCCCGACATCACCCCGTCGATGCTCTTCCGCGATCATGTGTTCGGTTGCATCATGGACGACCCGGTGGGCATCGCCAACATCGAACGCATCGGAATCGACAACGTGATGTTCGAGACCGACTTTCCGCATTCCGATGGCTCATGGCCGGACTGTCTCACGCTCGCACACCAGCAACTCGCGCCGCTTGGCGAAGAAGGAATGTACAAGGTGATGGTGGGCAACGCGTCACGGGTATTCCAGTTCACGCCCGCAGAGCCCCCGAAAATTCCGGCCTCCGTCTGACTGGGACACCGTGAAAGACCACAACACCGGCCGGCCACTCGACGGCTTCACCGTCGTCGATCTCTCAAGCGGCATCGCAGGGGGCTACTGCACGAAGCTCCTGGTCGACGCCGGCGCCGAGGTCATCAAACTAGAAGATCCCGCCGGTGATCCCTTAAGGCGCTGGTCGGCATCCGGCGCAACGATTGCAGACGACACCGACGCGGCATTGTTTCAGTACCTGACGGCGTCCAAACGCAGCGTCGTCCTCGACCCCGGTGATGCCAGCGACGTCCAGCGGGCCACCGACATCGTCTGCCACGCCGATGCTGTCGTATGGTCGCCGGGATCGCGACTCGCCGAACACCCCGATCTCGCACCCGCACTGCTGCACTCAAAAGTCGCGAACCTCATCGTCACCGCCATCACGCCCTTCGGGCTGGACGGACCCTGGGCGGACCACCCCGCATCGGACCTCACCCTGCAGGCATGGTCAGGCGGTATCTGGGCGCGCGGCTTTCCGCACCGGGCGCCGGTGTATGTCGGCGGACGACAGGACCAGTGGGCGGCAGGCATCGCCGCCGGCGTCGCCACACTCGTCGCAAGGATGACCCAAATCCGCACGGGCCAGGGTCAACTCGTCGACGTCTCCATTCTGGAAGCGCTGTGTCAGTGGTTGTTCGGGTATTCACCGATGACCAGTTTCGATCTCGCCGGTGAACCAGTGAAGACCGTTCGGTCGGTTCACGTTCCCGGCGTCGAGGAGACCTCGGACGGCTACGTCGGGTTGATGGTGGGCACGGGCCAGCAATGGCTCGACTTCTGTGCGATGGTCGAGCACCCCGAATGGGCCGAAGACCCAACGCTTTTGAAGGTGACCACGCGCTCGGACAACGGATCGTCGATCTCTCCGCTCATCAAGGACTGGACGACGGCGCGCACCACCGAGGAGGTGCGCGAGGTTGCGAGCGCATTCCTGATTCCGAACTCGCCGGTGGGCAACGGCGAAACCATCCCCGGTTTCGACCACTTCGTAGCCCGCCGATCCTTCGTCGACAATCCCGGCGGATTCCTGCAGCCGGGATTGCCGTACACGCTTCACGGTGTGCCGATGCGACCCTTCGGTGCATCACCGGCACTCGGGCAGCACAACTCCGAAGTCCGACCGCGCGAACGGGGACGCCATAACGGAGACCAACAGGGCGGACCCGAGACGTTACCGCTGGCCGGTCTTCGAGTGCTCGATCTCACGTCGCTGTTCGCCGGTCCGTTCTTCACTCGGCTGCTGGCGATGTTCGGCGCCGAGGTCATTCATCTCGAGTCGGTCGGCCGGCCCGACCTGTATCGCATGTACTCGACGCGCCAGGTGGGCAGTGACAACCAGTGGCACGAGTGGGTGCCGAACTTCGCCGGCATGAATACCAACAAGCTGGGCTTGACATTGGATCTACGCGCCGAGCGTGGACGCGAATTATTTCTTGATCTGGTCGAGACCTGCGACGTCGTGGTCGAGAATTTCAGCGCTCGCGTGATGGACAACTTGAACCTCGGTTTCGAGCAGCTACGCAGCCGCCGCCCCGATCTCGTCATGGTCCGGATGCCCGGATTCGGACTCGACGGGCCGTGGCGTGACGTTCCCGCGTTCGCACCCATCATCGAGGATGCCTCCGGAATCTCCTGGCTGACAGGCTATTCCGACGAGAAGCCGCAGGAGGCTCAATCGGTGGGTGACCCGAACGCCGCGCTGCATGCGCTGGCGGGAACGATGCTGGCGCTTATCAGGCGCCATCGCACCGGCGAGGGCACTCTAGTGGAGGCCCCGATGATCGGCGCAGCTCTCAACATCGCCGCCGAACAGGTCATCGAGCACAGCGCGTACGGGCGCACGCTGATGCGCGACGGAAACCGTGGCACCACAGCGGTACCCCAAGGGCTCTATCTCAGTTGTGATCTCGACGAATTCGGCAATCGCGACTGCTGGGTAGCGATCGCGGTGGAGACCGACGACCAATGGCAAGCACTTCGCAAGATCGTGCCGGCGGTCGATGCGACAGCGGCGCTCGACGATGTGGACGCACGCCGTGCGATGCACGACCCTATCGACTCGGCCCTGTCGCAATGGTGCGCGACGCGTAGCGCCGACGAGATAGTCGGCGAGTTGTGGCCGGCAGGTGTGCCCGTCGGGCGAGTCATCGCCCCACATCATCAGGGCGAATTGCCCCAGCTTAAGGCGCGAGAGTTCTTCGAAGTTGTAGACCATCCGGTCCTCGGCGCCGGGCGCTATGACACATTCGCAGCCAGATTTTCTGCGAGCCCACATAAGCGCAATCGTGCCCCGGCGCCCACCTTGGGACAGCACAACGAGAGCCTGCTCGGTGCGCTCGGATGTAGCCGTGCGGAGCTGGCTGAGCTGGAGGCCCAAGGCGTTATCGGAACGAGCCCTCGAATGGGAACGGCCTAGTAGTTAATAGTGGTAACTAGAAGTGGAAAGGCCCAATAGTCAGGCGATTACGGCGCGAGCGCGCCTGCAGCGATCGCGGCGTGCACCAGCGCGGCGTCGGCCTGCCATTGGATGAGCGGCTCCGTTCCGCGGCGAACAGTCGGTGGCGGTGGGGACGGAGTTTTCGCCGGCGTGCGTGAGAACCGGGGCGCGGGCGCGGGCTGCGGGTACCCGTCGACCTCGACAAACGTCGAGCGATCAGCGTTGTGCGGGTGATGCGGCGCTTCGCGCATCGTCAACACCGGAGCCACACACGTTTCGGTGCCGTCAAGCAGAGCCGACCACTCGTCGCGGGTTCGCCTACGAAATGCGTCGGCCATCTTCGCTCTCGTTGCCGCCCACGTGGCGCGATTGTTCTGCTGGGCAGCGTCCACATCGATTTCGAGGCGAGAAACCAACTCGGCATAGAACTTTGGCTCTACCGCACCGACAGCAAGGTATCGCCCGTCAGCTGTTTCATAAGTGTCATAAAACGGTGCCCCGCCGTCAAGCAGATTGACGCCACGCTCGTCGCACCAGTCGCCCCGCTCAAGCCAGCCGTGAAGGAATGTCGACAACAGGGCCGCGCCATCAACCATCGCGGCGTCGATGACTTGACCTTGGCCCGAACGATCGCGCTCGAACAGCGCGCATGCGACTCCGAACGCGAGCAACATCCCGCCGCCGCCAAAGTCCCCAAGAAGATTAGCTGGCGGTCTGGGACGCGAACCGGGCTGGCCCAAGCCGTGCAGGACCCCTGCCAAGGCAATGTAATTGATATCGTGTCCGGGCGCGTGCGCGAGTTCACCGCTTTGCCCCCAGCCTGTCATACGGCCGTACACCAGACGTGGATTGCGGTTAAGGCACACCTCTGGGCCCAACCCCAGACGCTCCATCACCCCGGGTCGGAACCCTTCCAGAAGCACGTCTGTGCGGCCGATCAGGTCGAGGACCAGGGCGATCCCCGTAGGTTTTTTGAGGTCGACCGCGATCGCACGGCGACCCCTGTGGCACACATCGCGGCCGCGTTCGGCAGTGCCGGGCCCGGTTCCCTCGGGACTGGGTTGAGCGCGGTCTACCCGCAGTACATCTGCCCCGAGGTCGCCGAGCATCATCGCGGCGAACGCCCCCGGGGCCACGCACGAGATATCCAGAACCCGCAGCCCCGATAGAGGACCGGGGCGCGAGCTCGCCACAAGATCATCAGCCATTGGCGAGATCGTTCAACCGCTGCCGCAATTCGCGGCGGAGCAGCTTTCCGGTGTCGTTGTACGGCAGCGAATCGACGAAGTGCACATCGGACGGCGCGCGGGATGAACGTAACTGACTCGTCACGCATGCGCGCACGTCATCGGCGGTCAACACTGGATCACGCGAGACGACGAAGGCAACTACCTTGTCACCCCATTCCACATCGGGAGCACCGATGACCGCGGCGTCGGCGATGGCGTCGTGAGCGAGTAGCACGTCCTCGATCTCCCCCGGTGAGAGGTTCTCGCCACCGCGCACAATCACGTCGTCGAGTCGTCCTTCGAGGAACAGATATCCGTCGGAGTCCAAAAAGCCGCCGTCCTTGGTCGCGAACCAGCCCGATTCCGACGATGTCGCGTCGGCACCTGCATACTCGCCGGCGACCTGTGCGCCCCGAACCCAAACCTCGCCGCTGACCCCCGCCTGCACCGGCCGTCCCTCGGCATCCCTGATCGCCACCTCGATCCCGTCGATTGGCCGCCCTACCGAGCCAATGCGGCGACGTATCGCTGGGTCGTCGCTGGCGAACGCGGCACGGTGGTCGTCGGGCCCGAGCAGACAAATTGACGAGCTGGTCTCGGTAAGGCCGTAGGCATTAACGAACGACACATCGGGAAGGAGGCTCATCGCCTGTTGGATCACCGGCAGCGGCATGCGGCCACCCCCGTAGGACACGTGGCGCAGACTGGGCAGACGCACGCCGTCGCGATCGAGCAGTTCCACAATCCGAGTGAGCATCGTCGGTACGACCATGGCGTGGGTGATCTGCTCGGAAAGGACCGTGGCGATCCAGTTCTCCGCGCTGAAGCTGGCCAACTGCACGACCCGCCGCCCGGCGTAGACGGCTGACAGGACCGATGCGACGCCGGCGACGTGGTAGGGCGGCACACTTACCAGCGCCGCCTCGTCGTCGTCGGCGCTGCCGAACTCCACGGTACCCAGCACATAAGACACCAGATTGCGGTGTCGCAGCACGGCAGCCTTCGGCTTTCCCGTCGTTCCGCTAGTGAAGATCAGAACGGCCACCTCATCTGGATCGGCCATCTCAGGAACTGGCTTGTCGTCCGTGGACGGCAACGTCAACAGTTCGCGCGAGGCGATCACCGGCCCGCAGCCCGAAAAGCGGTAGGGAAGCTGGAGCGAACCGGTCAGGGCTCGCGTTGCCCCGCTGCCAGCCCGATCTGCTGCTACCAGGGCCGCATGTCCAAGCCTGTCCAAAAGCGCGGTGATGGCGTCGGGTGCCAAGCGGTAGCTGATCGGCACGTAGGGCACGCCGGCCATCGCCGCGCCGAATAGGGCGACTGGTACGGCGGGGTTGTTCTCGTCGATCAAGGCGACGTGCTCCACCGATGACAACCCGAAAACGCCTGCCGCGCTTCGGGATAGCGCCATGAGTTGGTTGAACGAGAGACCTGTGTCACGGGACCCGTAGGCGATGCGGTCACCCATGGCCTCGGCGCTCATCTCGAGCAGCGTTGCAATGTTCACGGCCTGATCAATCCGACGGCGGCAATGGCTTGGCGCTCTGTTCGACAAGTGGTATCTCGTCGAAGGACAGCGAACCACCGCCGGTCTTGGTGCACAGCACCTCGAGGCCCGCGTCATTGCAGACGTAGCGCTTGCCGATCAACGTGCCGTTGCGCGCGTCGTCGGCCAGCGCGACGCCTGTGGGAACGGCCTCGTTCGGCGCGAGCATGCGCACGCCGCCGCAACGTATTTCACCGTCCCGGGTGGGCGGCCTCACCACGATGATGCCGGTCTCACAGACGGCACTGACTAGGCGTGTACCGGGCCTGAGGTCCACCTGATATCCACTCCTTCTACGTTTTCATGCGTCGCGGACAAACCGTTCTGCGTATCGCGCGAAGTCCCCGGGGCCATCGCGGGCTGCAAGAGAGTGTGCGTTGCAGTCGCCAACGCGAAATCCGTATCGGTACGGAAGACGCCGTCACGAGGTCGTCCTAGCGTCGCAACCATGATCCGCCGCACCGTGTTCGATGAGTCGCACGAGGCGTTTCGAAAGCTTGCACGCGGTTTCGCTGAACGTGAACTCGTGCCGCACTTCGAGCGCTGGGAGGAAGACGGCATCGTCGATCGGTCGCTCTACGAGAAGGCCGGCGAAATCGGCCTACTGGGCGTCGCCGCGCCCGTGGAGTACGGGGGTGGCGGGGAGCCCGACTTTCGATACAGCGCTGTGCGCATCGAGGAGTTCGCCCGCGCCGGCGTCTTGACACCCGGTCTTGGCATCGGCATGCAGGCCGATCTGGCCATGCCGTACTTCTTGAAGTTCACCAATAGCGAGCAGAAGCAGCGATGGCTGCCGGGGCTGTGCAGTGGCAAACTCGTGTCCGCGTTGGCCATGACGGAACCCAACACGGGTTCGGATCTGGCGGCGATTTCCACCCGCGCCGTGCGCGACGGGGATCATTACCTGCTCAACGGGGCCAAGGTCTTCATCTCCAACGGGATCATGGCCGATGTCGTGATCGTCGTGTGCAGGACGGGGGAGGGTGGCAGCGGCGGCCTGAGCCTCATCGGTGTCGAACGTGACACCCCCGGTTTCGAACGCGGCCGCAATCTGAAGAAGATCGGGTTGCACTCCCAGGACACCGCAGAGCTGTTCTTCAACGACGCCCGCGTACCCGCTGCGAACTTGATCGGCGAAGAAAATCACGGGTTCCGTTATCTGATGGACGGTTTGGCCCAGGAACGACTGCAGATCTCGCTGGGCGCAGTGGCTCAATCGGAGGTTGCCTTCGATGAGACGCTCGCCTACACCAAACAACGGCATGCGTTCGGACAGCCGATTGCAAGCTTTCAGAACAGTCGTTTTCTGCTTGCGTCGCTGCGCACCGAGATCGATATCGCGCGCGTCTTCGTCGACCGACAGCTCGCCGCGCACGTTGCCGGAGAGCTGTCCGGCGAGGATGCGGCGGCCGGGAAGTGGTGGACAACCGAACTGAACTTCAAGGTGATCGACTCATGCCTACAGCTTCACGGCGGGTGGGGATATATGGAGGAGTACCCGATCGCGCGGCACTGGCGCGACTCCCGGATCATCCGAATCTCCGGTGGCACGAACGAGATCATGAAAGAGATCATCGGCCGACGCGTGCTGGGAGTATGAGGATGACTGTCAGTGACCCGGCAACGACGCGCTCAGCAGCGGTTGGCACGCCCACGCGCATCCAATTCGGATTGCAGATGGTGGTGGGCACCCGTCACTACGCCGATGTCGCCGTCCTCGCGGAGGAGGCCGGCTTCACCAGCCTGCACGTACCAGATCACATGGTGTATCCCGACCGCGTGCCGCCCACGTATCCGTATTCCGATGACGGCGTTTTACGTCTGGGTGGTGTTGAGTTGCTCACCGCCGATCTAGCTTGCTATGACCCATTCGTCCAACTCGGGTTTCTGGCCAGCTGCACACGGTCCGTCCAACTGGTGACCGGCGTCTGCATTGCCCCCCTCTACCACCCGATCGCATTGGCTCGATCTCTGGCGACGGTAGATCGGATGTCAGGTGGACGCGTCGTCCTCGCCCTCGGCGTCGGCTGGCTAGCCGAAGAATTCGCCGCTATCGGTTCGACATTCACCGACCGCGGTCGCCGGACAGACAGCATCATCGAGATCCTTCACCGCCTGTGGACTGACGATGTCATCGACTACGAAGATCCGTGGTACCGGTTTGGTCCTATCAGGTTCAATCCCAAGCCCCTGGGCCGCAAAACGATTCCCATCCATGTCGGGGGATCCTCGGGCGCAGCGCTTCGGCGGGCCGGACGCCTTGGCGACGGATGGATCGAGATCGGCTCGCGCAGCCTCGAAGACTTCCAAGCAAAGCTCGCAGTGGTCAACGGGGCGCGTGTCAATGCGGGTCGGGCCGAGTTGCCCTTCGACATCACGACTACCGCAGTGCCATTCTCCTCCGTCGACGACTACCGCCGTGCCGCCGACCTTGGCGTATCACGCGTCGTCGTCGTACCGGCGCTCGGCAATGACCGGCCTCGGGATCCGGCGGCGTTCAAGGACTGGGCGCAGCGCTTTCACGACGACGTGATTGTCAAGGTGTGACATGGTGACCGAAATCGACGCGAGCACACTGGATTCCCCGGAATTCGGCTGGATGCACGAGGGCGCAGCGCCGGTGGCTGACGAGGGCCACTTGGTTTCTGGCATGCAGATCGCCAGAATCCTGCACGACTCGGCAACCGATCTCGTCGCAGAGTTGTTCGGCATCAGAAGTCCTCGACAGTTCGCATCCCTTGCCGTTCGGCCCGTCCTGCGCGCGGTCGGTGCGACCTTCGAGCGTCCCGTCTTCCCTGAAACACCGGTGTTCACGGGCGCGACGCTGGGCAGGCTGTCCGCGCGGTCGTTCGTCCTGATCACTGGTATCTGGTCGGCCGCCGATCGCCGGCTATGTGCCCACGGCACAGCTTCATTCGTGGTCATCGATGTGGCGTCGCAGAAGCCGGTGGCGGTGCCCGATGCCGTCGTGCAGTCGCTGCGACGGCTGCGGCCCGACCTGTCGGCAACCGCCTCCCGAAGCTCAATTACCTGACAGTCCATCGCCAAGACGGATCGGGTCTACCACCCCACAGAGAGGAAATGTCACATGCCGTCACCGCTCATTTTCGACGTCGACAACCACGTGACCGAAACGCCGGACATCTGGACACAGCGGATGTCGCCCAAATGGGGAGATCTGGTGCCTCATGTGGAGACTGCCGACGGCGGCGAGTATTGGTTCATCGGCAACAAGAAGATGGGAGCGGTGACCGCGTCGAGCTTCATGCGCGTCGATCCCGACACCGGCGAACGTATCCGCCAGCCACCCAGCGGCGGATTCTTCTCGGCCGGCGGTTATGGCGATCTGCATCCGTCGTCCTTCGAGCCGCACGCCCGCCTTGAGGTGTTGGACCAACTCGGCGTTCAAGCGGCGGTCTTCTACCCAAATCTCAATCTCGTCGTGAACGATCTCCACGAACAGGTTGATGATCCGCAGTACAAGCTCGAGATCATCCAGGCCTACAACGACTGGCTAGTCGAGTGGACCTCCCCCGACCCCGAACGCCTCATTCCGGTGGCGTTGGTGGCTTACTTCGACGCCGGCGCCGCAGCCGAGGAAATCCATCGTTGCAAGGAATTGGGGCATCGCGGTCTTGTTATGACGGGCATGCCACAGCTGCACGGCAAGCCGCCGCTGTCGGATCCCTATTGGGCTCCTTTGTGGGCGGCAGCGGAGAAGACGTCGATGTCGATCGGCTTTCACGTCGGTGCCAACGAGGGGATCATGGAGAAGTACGTCAACGCCGATCGGCTGGCGGCGGAGGGGGCCCGCCGCATGGGCGCGCGCACGGTCACCGAGGCATTTCTCGACAACGCCAGCACGATGAACGACCTGCTGTTGTCCGGCGTCCTGCCGAAGTACCCCGGACTGAAGTTCGTCATGGTGGAGACGGGGTTGGGTTGGGTCAACTTCTGCCTGGAATCCGCCGACTACCATTTTGAGAGATACGGCGTGGGACATGACTCCCCGGAGTTCACCGAACCACCGAGCTACTACTTCAAGCGCCAGGTCTACACGACGTACTGGTTCGAGAAGATGTACCCCTTCCACATCGACACCGTGGGCGCGGAAAACATCATGTTCGAGACCGACTACCCGCACTCCACCTCGCTGGATCCCGCCGATGTGCAGTGGGCGTTGAGCGAAGGCATGGCCGGCATCTCCGAGGACGACAAGCACAAGATTTTGTGGGCGAACGCGGCAGAACTGTATGGCGTCCGAACTCCCAGCCTCGCGGGCTGAATCGTGTTCGCACCGTTGAAAGGGCTGCGAGTTCTCGACCTGTCGACCGGACTGGCAGGGCCGCGCGCATCGGGGGTGTTCTGTGACTACGGCGCCGATGTCATATGGGTAGAACCGCCCGGTGGTGCTCCCCGGCGTGACGAACTAGCCGTGGAATACGCGGTTTTCAACCGAGGTAAGCGCAGCGTCGAACTCGACGTGCACAAACAGACCGCAGATCTCGATCGCCTGCTGGCGCAAACCGACGTGCTGATCGAGACGTGGTCTCCCGGTGGTGCTGCCGCCGTCGATCTGGATTACGAATCCGTGCACGCCCGATATCCGTCGATTGTGCACTGCTCGATCACCGGATTCGGCTCCGACGGCCCCTATCGCGATGTCAAACCCCGTGAATCGCTTGTGCATGCCTTGATCGGGACGATGGGTGAACAAGTCGGCCATCGCGACGGCCCCATCTACGAGGGCCTGCCGTTTGCCTCAATTGGCGCGGGTTACCTTGGCGCACTGGGAACTCTCGCCGCCCTGCTCGCACGGGCTCGCGACGGTCTCGGTCGCCATGTCGAAACCTCGCTTTACGACGGGGCGCTTGTCTACCTCGCGATGATGTGGGGCGACACCGACACCGGGAAGCAAAACACAAGCCACACAGAGGATTCCTTCATGCCCGCGGGAAGCGGGCGACTGATCACAGGCAGCTTCCGCTGTGCCGACGACGAGTACATCGGGGTGCACACGGGTGCTGTTGGCGCGTTCGGCCGCCTGATGAAGTTGCTCGGGCTCGATGATCGGATCCCGTCTGACCCAGCCGGACTCGACATGGGTATCCCGCTCACGAGCGACGAGCAGTCCATACTGCATGGCAGCATCCACGACATCTTCGCCAGCAAGCCGCGTTCAGAGTGGGTGCAGGCAATGGTGGAGGCAGACGTGTGCGGGATGCCCGCACTTCGTCCGACCGAGGTGTTCGACGAGCCCCAGACCCGGCACAACGGCATGGTAGTCACTGTCGACGATCCGCGGTTCGGCCCGATCGAGCAGGTGGCGCCGCCGGTGCGCTTCGCCGGTGAGCGAGACGTACGAAGCACACCGGCGCCGCAGATCGGTCAACACACCGCCGAGGTCCTCGCGCAATCGCTCGAAGCACGCGCAGAGCGCCCGTGGCTCGGTTCGGGACTGCCTGACGACCGACCTCCGCTCGACGGCGTGAAGGTCGCCGATCTCGGGGCGATGTATGCCGGGCCCTGCGCATCGCGTCACCTGGCTGATCTCGGCGCCGACGTGATCAAGGTAGAGCCGGTCTTCGGCGACGGTATGCGCGGCCTGCCCTCAATTTTCCGCAACTGCCAGGCCGGCAAGCGGTCGCTGGCAATCGACCTCAAAGACCCAGACGTTGCCGAAGAACGGGACCGCTTGATGGCGTGGGCCGACATCGTGCACCACAACATGCGTCCTGGGGCGGCCGAGCGAATGGGCGTGGGGCACAACCAAGTTCGTGCCTTCAACGCAAATGTCATCTACGGATTCGCCCCAGGCTGGGGATCCGATGGCCCCTATGCACGACGTCAAAGCTTCGAGCCGATGCTCTCGGGGTATGTAGGCGCTGAGTTCGAGGTCGCCGGGCAGTTCAACGGTCCGATCTATCCGCTGGGTAACGGAGATCCCGGTAATGGCTTGATCGGCGCCATCGCGATGCTGATGTCATTGCTGTACCGCCAACGCACCGGCAGCGGGCTGTATTTCGAGAACCCACAACTGAACGCCACCATGACGCATATGTCCCACGTCGTCCGTACGGCCGACGGAACGACGCTGGGCGCAGGCAAACTGGACCCGCTGCAGTACGGCATTAGCGCATTGGACCGTCTCTACGAAACAGCCGACGGCTGGCTTTGCATCTCGGTCGAAACCGACGATGAGATCCACGCGCTGCGGTCAGTCACCCAATGTGGACTGCTCGCCGAGTGCACATCCGCACAAGCGCTGCAAGACAACGACTACGCGCTGGGCATGGAGCTGGCCACGATCTTCGCCAGCCGGGACACATCGTCGTGGAGCAAGCTACTCGACGCGGCAGGGGTGCCTGCGGCCATTCCTAAACCGTTCAACAACCGAGCGTTCATGCGTGATCCCGAAAACGTGCGGACTCGCCGCGTCGCCGTCATTGCTCATCCTGACGAGGGCTACATCAGGGAACCAGACCAGTACCTGCGTATCTCCGATTGCGCGATACCCCCGCATCGGCTCGCCCCGCGATTAGGACAGCACTCCGTGCCGATACTGCGGTGGTTGGGCATGACCGCGCAATCCATCGAACGGCTGCAAGAACGCCGTTGCGTCCGGATCGATGCCGCAGCCGAAAAGGAGGCCACAGTATGACCATTCGGGCCTCCACACCATGGAAGATGTACATCGGCGGTGTATGGACATCTGCATCGCAGGGGCGCACCTATTACACCATCAACCCCGCAACCGAGGAGCCGCTGGGTCCGGCTCCGCACGCCAGTATCAGCGACGTGCACGAGGCAATTGCGGCGGCGCGGTCGGCATTCGATGACGGACCGTGGCCGCATCTGAGCCTTGGCGAGCGCTACCGAATCATGCATCAGATCGCCAGCTTGTTGGAACAGCACGCCGCGGCACTGTCCGAGGTCGTCGTACAAGAAACCGGGGCGACCGCATTCTTGGCCAGCCAGGCGGGGCCCATCGACATCATGCGAGAAGCGGCCGATCTCGTACTCTCACAACCGTTTGCAGAATCGTGTCAGCCTGTCGAGTTCGGTGGCCGCCTGCTCCAGACACAGGTATTACGCCAGCCGGTGGGCGTATGCGGGCTCCTCCCGACATGGAACGCGCCGATCATGATCGCGATCCGCAAGATCGCGCCGGCGCTCGCCGCCGGGTGCACCATGGTCGTGAAGGCGCCTCCACAAACCCCCCTGTCGTTGTTAAAGCTCGCGGAGATCATCGCAGAATCAGATCTGCCGCCGGGCGTATTCAACGTCGTCACCGGCGACGGTGTCGAGGTGGCAGAAGAGCTCGTTGCACATCCGGCTGTCGATCTGATCAGCTTCACCGGCGGACTTGCCACCGGTAAGACCATTCAGGCCAACGCCGCCGAGACGGTCAAACGCGTCGTACTCGAACTGGGCGGAAAATCGGCCAACATCATCCTCGACGATGTGGACCTCGACATCGCTGCCCCGATCGCCGCCTTGGGGGCGTGCTTCGGCGCCGGCCAGACCTGCTCGATGCTGTCCCGGGTGCTCGTACCAGAAGCAATGGCAGCAGAACTCGTCGAACGAATGGTCGCCATCGTGTCCTCGCAGCAGGTGGGCGATCCGCTCGACCCGAATACGGTGATCGGTCCGCTGATCCGAGAAGAACGCCGTGCTGCCGTCGAAAGATACGTGGACAGCGGCCTTACCGAAGGTGCAAAACTCGTCGCAGGAGGACGTCGGCCACCGCATCTTCCGCGCGGATTCTTTTACGAGCCAACCATTTTCGCCGACGTTCGCAACGATATGACCATCGCGCAGGAGGAGATCTTCGGCCCCGTGCTGGCGGTGATCCCGTACGAGTCGCGAGACGAGGCGGTCCGCATCGCCAACGAGAGCATCTATGGGTTGCAGGCCAACATCATGTGCCGCAGTACCAAAGACGGGCTAGACCTGGTTCGCCGCATTCGGTCCGGAGCAGTCGGTATCAACGGGGCGATGGACGGTATCCACGCACCGCGAGGCGGCTTCAAGCAGAGTGGAATAGGTCGGGAGATCGGGAAGTGGGCGCTCGATGACTATCTCGAATATCAGGCGGTGACATACCCGCTTTAGCCGTAACTCCTCCTCACTCTCAGGAGGTGCGCGCGTAGCGCCCGGGTTCGCCGATGCGACTACCCGCGGTGCAACTTCGGCACCGTTGCGGCTCGACCCCGGGCGGTCGCACGGTGACTGTTCACGCCAGTGCCCTGCAGGCCAAGGCGTCGCCCCATCAGGGGCACCTTCGATTAACTGGCACTTCCATGGCAAATACTTGAACCAAGCGTTGCTGATGACGCAGTTACGTACTGGTACGGAGGTTTGTGATCGCGGTCACGCATACCCTCCTGCTGTGACTGTGTCCCCGACCACGCCCCGATCGTGCCGCAGCGGTGGGTCGCGTAGAGGTTCAGAGCTTTTTCGCTGGGGTCCGTCCGCGGGGGCGGCAGCACCTAGTTGTCTGGGGGTGTCGGTTGGCCATTCGCGTTCATGACGATGGCGTTCGGCAAGCCTTGACCCCTGCCTTGGTCACGGCAGGTCGGACGGCGCAGCGAGTTGGCACGATTCCGGCGCGTGCGGTAGGCACCGCCGGGCGTGGCATACGTCTGGCCATCGACGTGCTGCGCTACGCGGTCACCGACACCCTGACCCTGCGACTGCCAGTGGGCGAACTCCTGTGGCAAGCATGGGTACTGCTGAAAGTCACGGCAATACCCGCACTTCTAATGGCCATCCCGTTCGGCGCGATGGTCACTGTCGTGACATCGGGGTTGGTCGCTCAAGTGGGCGCCACCGCACTGCTGGGTGCGGCCAGCGGGGTGGGTGTCGTTCGGCAGGGCGCGCCCATCACTGCAGGGTTCTTGATGGGCGGCGCGGCGGCCTCGGCCATCGCCTCCGACTTCGGCGCGCGTGCAATACGGGAGGAACTCGACGCATTGCGTGTACTCGGCGTCGATCCAGTCCGCCGACTGGTCGTGCCGCGCTTCCTGGCACTGATATTGATAGCTCCGATTTTGTGCATGGTGATTATCGCGGCGGGCACGGCGGCCGCGTTCATTCTCTCTATAGCGGTCAACGACGTGGCCCCTGGAAGTTTCTGGATGTCGTTCGGAACATTCGCAAAAATGACCGACGTTTGGTTTGCGATAGCGAAGTGTGTCGTGTTTGCCGCAATCGTTGCCATAGTCTCGTCGCTGCGAGGAATGGAGGCGAAGGGCGGCCCCCGCGGCGTCGCAGATGGTGTCAATGCGGCGGTAGTCGTCAATGTTGTGTGCATCGTGTTCGCGAACCTTGCGATCACACAGATCCAGACGATGTTCTTTCCGTTGGCGATCGCATGATGGCACCCTCTGCGCTTCTGCACACTCGACTGGCATCGATGCGAGCAATCCGCGCGCCCCTGCGTGAAGCCGGGCGTTGGGTGTTGTTCATCGGCCAGACGTTCTGGTATCTACCGTTGACAGTGCTTCGATACCGTCGGGAAACACTGCGGGCGACGATCGATCTTGCCTGGGGCCGAGGCTCGCTCATCGTGGACGGCGGCACCATAACCGTCCTAGTGATCATCGGCATGGCGGTCGGCGGTTCGGCAGCCATCGAGGCGCTCGCGGTCTTGAACATCATCGGCTTCGGGGGACTCTCGGGGCTGATCGGTGGGGTGGCCGCTGTGCGCGTGGTCGGGCCGCTGGTGGCCGGTATCGCGTTCACCGCGCAGGCGGGAACCAGAATGACCGCCGAAATCGGTGCCATGCGC
>Ga0105237_10000682_pt1 | contig 47010 bp, 40 predicted proteins | sample KBSC24metaG_FD_81520 | JGI IMG/M metagenome (GOLD analysis project Ga0105237, IMG submission 81520) | Corn rhizosphere microbial communities from Kellogg Biological Station, Michigan, USA - KBS C2-4 metaG | ecosystem: Host-associated > Plants > Roots > Rhizosphere > Soil | place: Michigan, USA...
CACCCCGTCGGTCCACGCACCGATGAGGTCCTGACCGCACTGGCATGCCCCCGCACGGCCTCCGGCGTCGCCGCCTGGCGGGCGGCCGTCAACCAGGGCAACGACTTCCGGCACGACAGTGGCGGCGATGAAGAAACAATGAACAGCCCCGAACGGAGCCAGCATGTCGAATCTCGCGGACAATCTCGTCGACTCGGCGCGGCGCAATCCATGCGGTATCGCAGTGATCACCGACCAGGCCGCGATGACCTATGCACAGATGGATACCGCCGCGGCACGGATGGCGACACTGTTGCATCGCAACGGGATCCGACGCGCAGACCGGGTGGGGATCATGCTGCCCAACATCGCCGCGACGCCGATCGCCTACTACGCCATCTGGCGGCTGGGCGCCGTCGCGGTGCCCATGAATCCTCTGTTGCAAGCCGGGGAGGTGACGTTCCAGCTCTCCAACACCGGCGCCCGAGCCCTCATCGGCTGCGTCGAATTCACCGCGGCAGCGTCCTCGGCGGCCGAGCGGACCGGTGCGGTGCTGTGGTTGATCGACGACGCCACACTGCCGGAGCTGATTGCGGAGATGCCGCCGTTCGGTGACCCCGCCGCATGCCGCCCAGAGGACACCGCGGTCGTGCTGCACACCTCCGGCACCACGGGTACTCCCAAGGGTGCCGAACTCACTCACGGGAGCCTAGGGAGCAACCAACGCGTCATTCTCAACAGCCTGATTCGACTCACCGATCGCGATGTGGTCTTGGCAGGTCTTCCGCTGTTCCACGTGTTCGGCATGACCTGCGCGATGAACACCGCGATCGCCGCGGGCGCTGCCTTGTCGCTGCTGTCGCGGTTCGATCCGATGACGGCGATGGAGCGCATCGCCCGTGATCGCGTCACGGTCTTCGAGGGTGTGCCCACGATGTACTCCGCGCTGCTCAGCGTCGCAGAACGGTTCCCGTCGCATGCGACGGCGACCCTGCGGACATGCGTGTCCGGGGGCGCCGCACTGCCGGTGCAACTGCTGCACGATTTCGAGTCCACCTTCGGGTCCATCGTCCTCGAGGGATACGGGCTCTCCGAAACCTCCCCGGTCGCCACGTTCAACCATCCCGATGCAGAACGTCGCCCCGGTTCCATCGGCACCCCGATCGACGGTGTGCAGCTGCGCCTCGTCGACTCCGACGGCCACGAGGCAGCACCCGGCATGCCCGGGGAGATACAGATCAAGGGACCCAACGTCATGAAGGGCTACTGGAACCTCCCCGAGGCGACCGCGGAATGCCTTCAGCAGGGCTGGTTCTCCACCGGCGACATCGCCATCGTCGACCCCGACGGCTACTACTTCATCGTCGACCGCAAGAAGGACCTGATCATCCGTGGCGGCTACAACGTGTATCCCCGCGAGATCGAGGAGGCATTGCACGAACATCCCGGCGTGGCCCAGGTCGCAGTCATCGGCATCGCTCACGAGACGCTCGGCGAGGAAGTCGGCGCGGCCGTCGTCTTGAAGGCCGGAGCCACACCCAGTGTCGAGGAGCTTCGCCAGTTCTCGAAGGAAAGGGTCGCCGCATACAAGTACCCGCGCCACATTTGGTTCGTCGATGCCCTTCCGACCGGGCCGACCGGCAAGGTGTTGCGTCGTGATGTCGAACCACCAGTGGCCGTGGACTAGACCATGCCGGTGCGAACCGGCAGACGCGGAGGCGCGTATGGCGCCCACGACCTGGCGCCTGACCAACCGGGCAGCTCGCTCGCCGTCCTGCCCGGCAGTTGGTGGAGCGCACGTGCACGCAATCACCACAGTGTCCAGTACAGTGTACGTATGTATTGTTTCGCGTTGCGTCCCCCGACCGTCACGCAAGGTCGTCCGTGAGGGCGCGTTTCACCGTCGACGAGATCGCCGCGGCGGGGCTGAGGATCGTCGACACCGACGGGTTGAGTGCGCTGAGCATGCGGTCGCTGGCACAGGCTCTCGGCACAGGTGCGATGACCGCATACAACTACGTCTCGGACAAGGAAGGCTTGGAAGAGCTAGTCGTCGCTGCTGTCTTCGCTGAGATGCGACTGCCCGCTCCTACCGAAGACTGGGTCCACGACGCACACGCGGTCGCATCCGAGATGTGGCGTTGCATGCGTGCGCATCCTGCAGCAGTCCCGCTAGTGCTCACCCGTCGGACTGTGTCTCCCACTGGTTTCGCAGCCGCTGAGGCGCTCATCGCCGCATTGGAAAGAGGCTCCCTACCTCCGGGGGACCTAGTGGCTGCATTCCATGCCGTGCTTGGCTTCGTCGTCGGTGCCGGCCAATCCGAGCTAGCGGGGCAGTTCACCCGCGCGCGGGATTCGGCTGAGGCTGCCTCGCACATCGGATTGGTTGCCGGCGAGAGATATCCGCGCATCGAAGCGCTGTCGAAGGTCGCCATGCGCATCCCGGTGGAAAAGGACTTCGACCGCGGTCTGCGCATGCTGCTGGACGGTGTCGCAGGGCGTACCGCACAACCTCGCCGGTCGCGAACGAAAGCGTTGCAGAACGCTTCGACGCCCAAGCCGACGAACCGCGCCACCGAACGGGCTGGCAAGTGAGCGACGATCCGCCGAGCCCTGCGCGCGCCAAACGGGCCCGGCGCAGTCCGACGAGTCGCGCGCTGGTCATATCGGTGAAGGTGGCCGCAGCCGTGCTGGTCGTGACGCTCGTCGCCGCAGCCGCCCTCATCGCCGTCGTTTTCTACCAAGGCAAGCGAACCCCCACCGGCAACGCTGACTACGTCGCCCTGGGAAGTTCGTTCGGTGCCGGCCCGGGGGTCCCCGATCGCGATCCAACCAGCCCTACCCTGTGCATCCGCTCCGACGAGAACTACGCCCACCAGCTCGCGGCTCTGCGCCACCTCGATCTGACCGACGTGACGTGTTCGGGCGCAACGTCGGAGAACGTGCTCCACGGCGGCCAGTACTTTCAACCGCCTCAAATCGACGCGATCCGCGACACCACCAAGCTCATCACGATCACCGCCGGCGGCAACGACATCTTCTACCTCCCCAACCTGTTCGCCTGGTCGTGCGCGAGCGAACCAGAGAGACTGTCGTTGGCATGGCGGGCCGCAGTCTGCGACGCCAAGCCCGACGATGAAGTCAACAAAGCACTCCAGCAGGTAGGTCAAACGCTACAAGCGATAGGCGTCGAAGCGCACAAACGTGCACCCAACGCCACCGTCGTCTACGTCGACTACACCACCGTCTTACCCGAGACCGGGTACTGCCCCGACAAACTTCCCATCACGAACGCGCAGTTCGACCGTGCCCGAGCGCTCGCCCAGGCGCTCGTTGCCAAGACCGCAGACGCCGCGCGGGCGACCAATTCCCTACTCGTCTCAGCAGCTGACCTGACCCGCGGCCACGACGTCTGCTCAGCCGACCCGTGGGTCTATGGATACACCTTCTCCGAAAGCCCCGCCAACTACGGACCGATGGCTTACCACCCAAAGAAGCGCGCCATGACCACAATTGCCCAAGCCATCAACGCGGCCATCACCCAGCGCTAGCCCGCATGTCGCCAGGCCTCCTTGGCGAACCGCCATCACGGCAATGTCATTGAATCAAATAGGTACGCTGCGCCAGATGTCGAGCAACGCAGTGAGCAGCCGGGCCCGTGCGTCGGCGAACACGTCGTTCGGGACGGCAAGGGCCGAGCAGTTCGTCGCGCAGGTCGTCGCTGAGAGCCTGAGGCATGCGTACAGCCTGCCTGGGTGGCAGCGGCTCGTGGTCAGATCGAGGCGATGAACTCCGAGGTGTAGAACTCGGCAGGGGTCTGAGAGTTGGGCGCGGGACGTTGCACGATCACCCAGGCGCCCGTTGCGCCCGACTCGATGGGGCCCTGCAGCGTCGTGCTTCCCGCGCCGCCCGCGTCGGTCTGCACACTGCCGGTGACGACGCCGGGAGCCCCCGGCGCGCAGCCGATGGACGCCCGCGGCGTCTGGATGATCCGGACGTCGTAGCGGGTGTCGGGTTCCGCGGTCGCCAGGTCGACCGTGGCGACGACGTTCGGGCCCGACGTGCTCAGGTGCGCGATTGCTCGGGTGTAGCCGTGCGCGCTCACCCACTTCTCCAGGGTGAAGTCGCATGCGCGGAACTTCCCGCTCAGTGGCATCACGGCGGTGGCTCCTGGCGTCGCGGAGGCGATCGCGGGGCTGAAGGCCACCGCACCCGCGGCTGCGGCCACCAATGCCGCTTGCGTCAATTTGCTCACTAGCTCAGCTTCCTTGATTTTCCCTGCGTCGTGTCGCATATGTATCTGTGGTCACAGCCAGCGCCAGGGTGTATCCCAGGTCACAGCGGTGGATGTTCTTGACCTGAACGGCCATTGAGGTCGCACCATGGACCGATGACGACGACCGCCTCGGAACTGGATCTGGCTGGATACCTCGACCGCGTCGGGTACGGCGGATCGACGGATCCGACGCTCGAGACGCTGCAGGGTCTGGTGGCCGCACACAACCGGTCGATCCCGTTCGAGAGCCTCGACCCGCTCACCGGGGTGCCGGTCGCCGACCTCGGGCCTGCCGCGCTGACCGACAAGCTGGTGCACCGCCGTCGCGGTGGCTACTGCTATGAGCACAACGGCCTGATGGGTTACGTGTTGGAGGAATTGGGTTACGGAATCGAGCGTTTCGCCGGCCGCGTGGTGTGGATGAGGGAGCCCGATGCGCCGCTGCCCGCGATGACGCACACCGTGCTGTCGGTGACGGTGCCCGGCGTGGACGGCCGGTATCTGGTCGACGTCGGGTTCGGCGGGCAGACGCTGACGTCGCCGATACGTCTGGAGGCCGGCGTCGTCCAGGCGACGCGCCACGAGCCGTACCGGCTGGTCGCGACGGGTGACGAGCTGACGCTGCAGGCCCAGGTTCGCGACGAGTGGCAGGCGCTCTACCGGTTCGCCACGCGGCCGCAGCCGCGAATCGACCTCGAGGTCGGGAGTTGGTACGTCTCAACGCATCCCGACTCCTATTTCGTCACCGGGCTGACGGTGGCGCTGGTGACTGACGACGAACGCCGCAACCTGCGCGGTAGGAACCTGGCGATCCACCGGGACGGCGGGACCGAGAAGATCCGGTTCGACACCGCCGCGCAGGTGCTCGACGCCCTGACCGAGCGGTTCGGCATCGATCTCGACGACCTCGGTGATCGCTCCGACGTCGAGGCCCGCGTCGGCGCCGTGCTCGATACCTAGGGCCCGATCTTGTAGTGGCTCGTAATCGCAATGCGGTTGAACGCGTTCATCGTGATGGCGATCCACTTCAGTGTGGCAGCCTGTTGCGTCGTCAGCGCGGGGCTGTCTTCGGCAGCCAACCCGGAGATGTGCGTGATCTTCTCGGCGATCTCGAGGGCCGCCATTTCGGCATCGGTGAAGTATGCGGTTTCCCGCCACGCGGACAGCACGGCGATGCGGTCGGTGCTCTCGCCCTTGTGCAGCGCGTCGCGAACGTGCAGCCGCAAGCAGAAGGCGCAACCGTTGAGCTGGGATACCCGGATGCGGACCAGCTCGACGGTCAACGGTTCGATCCCGGCTTCGGCGGCTGCCCTGTCGCACTGTTCGCTGAGGGTCAGCATGCTCTGATACGCGTCGGGTATGGCAGTGCTCAAGTCCGTGCTCATGTTTCGTTCTCCGTTCGGCGGGTTGCGTCGATGGATGTGACGACGCAGACGGGCCAGATGTGACTGAGCGTGAGCCGTGTCACAACCGCCATCGGGATGTCACGTCCCCGACGGCTACGGCGTCAAAGGGGCATGAACACTTCAATTCACCGCGCGCTGCTTGGTTTCCTGGCTCTCACCGGGGTCGGTGTCGGCGTGTGGGCGTACGCCGCACCGCGCAACTGGTATGACACCTTTCCCGGTATGGGACTGAGCTGGCTTCCTCAACTCGGCCCGTACAACGAGCACTTCGTCAAGGACGTCGGCGCGATGTTCCTCGGGCTGGCGCTTCTGAGCGTGCTGGCGATGATCCACGTCGCCAACACCACGCTCGTCAAGGTCACCGCGGGCACCTGGACGTTGTTCAACCTGCTGCACTTCGTCTACCACATGCAGATGCTGGGCATGTACTCCCCAAGAGACCAGGTGCTGAATGCCATTGTGCTGTCGGCGATTCTGCTGGCGAGCGCAGCGCTATTCATCCCGGCTCGACAACCCGCAAAGCTCACCCAATCCGCGTAATCACCCAGCTCCTGACCTACGTACCGACCACCAGGTCCCACGGATCCTCGCCCGAGAGGGCCATCCGGCCAAGCCTTCTCGCGTGGTGGCTCGTCGTGCCGTAGTCGTCGGCCCAGCTCCTGGCCCGCATGGTCGCCAGCCACAGGGGATGCTCGATGGTGGTCCCGATGGCGCCGTGCAACTGGTGGGCGATGGTGGTGACCGGGCCGACGGAGCGGCCCACCGCTACCTTCGCCGCCGTCACGGCGTAGTCGGCGCGGCGGCTGTCGAACCCGAAGTCGGATGCCGCGGCTGTCGCCAAAGCCGTTGCTGCCCTGGATCGTTCGATCTCACCGAGCATCCCCGCCAACGCGTGCTGGACAGCCTGGAACTTGTTCAGCGGGCGGCCGAACTGTTGCCGATCGCCGATGTGCTTCGCCGTCAGGTCGGCGGCGGCGGAGAACGCGCCGAGGATCTGCACGCACCGCGCCCAGGCGCCGCGGCGCAGGAGTTCGTCGCCGACCGCACTCGACAGCCGGACGGTATCGGCCACCGGCACGTCGAAGGCGACCGCCCCGCGCGGCTCGCCTGCCAAGGTGTACGAATCGGCGATCTCGGCGCCGTCGAGGACCGCGACGAAGGTGGCGCCGTCGCCGCGCACCGCCAACAACAGCGGGCCGGATCGGGGCCACGGCACGCCGGTGGCGGTGCCCGCGAACCTGTCGTCGACGGCCCGCGCGTCGGCGATCGCGACGGACAGCGGCCCGGCATCGGGCACCTCGAGGCCTGCTTGAGCCGCCAACCATGCTGCCAGCAGGTCGGTTTCGGCGACCGGCACTGCCGCCGCCCAGCGTGCCAGCCCTTCGAGCACCACCGCCGATTCCTGAAGGCTCGCATCCTGGGCGCTGGTCAGCCGGGTCAGCCCGGTCTCCTCGAGCGTGCTCCACAGGTCGGCGTCGAACTGATCGGGAAGGCCGCGCTGGCCCAGCTTGGCGTCGAAGGCACGCCTGCCGACGTCGTCGACCAGTTGGCTGAGCTCGTCACCGGCCGTGTTCTGCTGTTTCGCGCGGGTCTTGGCGACCACCCCGCGCAGCACCTCGTTGGTGCCGCCGCGCAGCGTGAACAGCGGCGAGTGCACCCGCGCGGTGGCCAGCATCGCGTGCAAGCGGGAGGCATCCTCGACGCCGTCGATCAGGTCGGCGGCGGCGTCGACGGACTCCTGCTCGAAGCGGGTGCCGAGGTCCTTCACCATCGCGGCGCGCGCGGCGGCGTCCTTGCCGTCGGTCAGCGCCCGTGCCACCGACACCGACATTTGGCGAAGGGAGATCATCCGGCCCATCAGGTCGCCGATCTCCGCGGCGGTCCTGTCGTCGGTGTCACCTTGCCGGGCCAGGCTGCGCATGATGTCGAAAAGCATTGTGGCGGTGGACAGTATGCGTTCCGGGCCGCTGCGCTCGAAGCCCAGCTCCGCGGTCACCTGATGCCACCCGTCCCCGACGTCACCAAGCACGTCGGCGTCGGACAGCGCGACGTCGACGAAGTGCACCTCGTTGAAGTGATGTTCGCCGTCCATCAGGATGATCGGATCGATGGTCACGCCTGCCGCGTCGAGCGGCACGATGAACTGGCTGAACCCGGCGTGTCGGTGCTCGGGATCTCTCGGGCTGGTCCTGGCCAGCACGACGGCCTGATGGGCGAGGTGCGCGCCGCTGGTCCAGACCTTGGTGCCGTTCAGCAGCCAGCCGTCGTCGGTGCGCGTGGCCTTGGTCTGCACCGCAGCGAGGTCGGATCCCGCGCCGTGCTCACTCATGCCGATCGCCGAGTACAGCCTGCCCGCCGCGATCTTCGGCAGCAGGCGGCGACGCTGCTCCTCGGTGCCGTAGGCGAGTAGTGCCGGGGCCACCTGCCGATCGGCAATCCAATGCGCGCCGACCGGGGCACCCTGTGCGAGCAGTTCCTCGGTGACGACGTAGCGGTGCAGGTAGCCGGCGCCGTCCGCGGGCGCACGGCCGCCGTACTCGGCGGGGATGGTCAGGCCGACGAACCCGGCGTCGGCGAGGCGCGCGCTGAAGTCGGTGTCCCATCGGGACAGCCAGCAGTCCACGGCGGGCTGCCAGCCGAACTGCTTGCGATCGGCGGCGAGGAAGTCCCGGATGGCCGACCGCAGCTCGGCCAGTTCGGCGTCATTGGCGCACAGTGCATCGAATTCGCTCACTGAGGTGGTGAGTGTAGTGCTCGGCCTTTTCAGCGACGAACACAGCGGTGCCGAACGCAGCAGGAAAAGTCATGTCGCTCGTCGGGGCGCGCGACGATACTCGGTGATCGTGAGCGTGCAACCGACTTCGCCTGGTCGTGATCGATTGCGTGAGTTGCTCGACGCGGTCGTCGGCGGGGAGAACACGGACGTCGCAGGGATGGCGCGGAGCAGCCACGCCTCGGAGTTCCACTTCTCCCGTGAGGTCAGTCGGCTCACCGGCGAGCCGCCCGCGGCATTGCGTCGGCGGGTGATGCTGGAGCGTGCGGCGTGGCGGCTGCAGCGTGGCGAGGGGGTCGCGGCGGTCGCCGTCGACGAGGGTTGGTCGTCGCCCGAGGTGTTCTCCCGCGCGTTCCGCAGGACGTTCGGCGTGCCGCCGTCGCAGGCCTCCGAGGTCGGGTTCCGGCTACCCGCACCCAACGGGGTGCACTTCCACCCGCCGCAGTCGCTGTGGCTGGACGCCGACTCCGATGCCAGCCAGCCCGACGTGTCGCGGTTGATGATGGCGCACGACGTCGCTGACACCGACTACCTGATCTCCTGCGGCGCGCGCCTGTCGGAAGATCAATGGGCCGAACCGATTTCGCCGGGTCAAGTGGTCCTCGAATGGGATGGCGAGGAGCCGAGCGTCGGGGCGGTGCTTGGCGCGATCGTGTGGACCAAGGAGGTGTGGCTGGCCAGCATCGAGGGCCGCGACCTCCCAACGCGGCCCGAGCTGCGGCCACCGGATGTGTTGGCCGCCGATCACGACGACGTCGCGACGCGGTGGACCGCCCTGGTCGTCGACTACGCCGACCAGGGCAGGCTCGCGGACACGGTGATCGACGCCCTGTGCGATCCGCCCGAGTCGTTTCAGCTCTACGGCATCGTCGCGCACGTCCTTACCTATTCGGCGCTGCGGCGAGGGCTTGCCCGCATCATGTTGGGCCGCCATGGAATTCATACGAAGATGGGCGACCCGCTCGACTGGATGAGAGGTAACTGAGATGGCCACCGTGTACTACACCGCATCGAGCCTGGATGGGTTCATCGTCGACGACGCCGACAGCCTGGACTGGCTGACGTCCCGAAACGTGGATGGCAACGGTGCGTTCGGCTACGAGGCTTTCGCGAAATCCGTTGGTGCCCTTGCGATGGGATCGGCCACCTACGACTGGATCGTGAAGAACCATCCCGGCGATTGGATGTACGAGCAACCGACGTGGGTGCTGACCAGCCGGCCCGAGATCATCGAGGCGGGACACCCGGTACAGACGTTCGAAGGCGACGTCGCCGAATTGCACGCCAAGCTGGTGTCGGCGGCAGCGGGCAGGGACGTCTGGGTGGTCGGCGGCGGGCACGTGGCCGCACAGTTCGTGACGGCCGGCTTGGTCGACGAGATGATCGTGAGCTACGCGCCCTGCTCATTGGGGACGGGGGCGCCGGTGCTGCCGCTTCGATCGGAGTGGCGGTTGGAAGAGACCGCGGTCAACGGCGACTTCGTGTGTGCGCGGTGGGCTGCCGCCTAGAAGTCACGCTTGGTGTTCGACGCCCGGAAGGCCATAACGGTGCACGAATTCCCGTGACTTGACCAGGAATTCGAGCTGCTGGGCGACGTCGCGCAGCGGATCGGCACTGCGGGTGGATCGACACAGCACCACTGCGCCCTCCAGGGCGGCGATGCAGGTCACCGCGAGCGACCCGGCGTCGGCCTCCTCGAAGCCGTCGGCAACGAAGGCACGGCTGAGGGCGGCGCGCCAGCGATTGAAGATCTCGCCAGCGACGAGGGTCAGCGCGGGCTCGTCGTCGGCCGAGCCGATGGCGGCGGCGACCACCGGACACCCGGCGTTGAAGTCACTGTCGGCGAGCGTGCGCTCCCAGAACTCGACGAAGTTGCGCACCAAGGGAATTCCGCCCTGGGAGCCGTCGATGGTCGCGGTGATGGCGTCGCCGGCGAACCGAAGGGCCTCGGTGAGGATCTGGTTGCGCCCCTCGGGGAAGTGGTAGTACACCGACCCGCGCGGTGCGCCGCTGCGTGTCAGCACTTCGTCGATCGTGACGCCGGCGGCGCCGCGTTCGCGCATCACCTCGGCGGCACTCAGTAGCATCCGGGCCCTGGTGGTGCCGCGCTTGTTGGTGCTCTTGGTGACGGCTGCCGGCATCAGGCGGCGGTCCGCACGTGCCGAAGATGCGCCAGGCGCGACTGCACGGTGCGTTGGGTCTGCCGGAGCTTCTTGGCGTGGTCGTGCGTTCGATAGGTGAATCTGCGACCGAGCACGTTGACCTCAACGATCCACATGGCGTGCCTCCCTGGCTATGAGTAAAAGCATAGAACCCACAACACTCGGGAGCAACGAATGTATTCCCCGTCACATCGGGCTCCGGACAATGGCCAGGTACGAGGGTTTGCGGACGTGGATGTCCGTCAGCGCTACGGATTCGGAATTATGCTCTATTGCATAATTTGGCCTACGGAGGTTCACTTCGTTCCATGACCACCATCTCCGATCCCGTCTTGGACACCGTCGCCCTCGAACGCGACGGCCATGTCCTGGTGATGAGCCTCAACCGTCCCGAGAAGCGCAACGCCTTCACCGTCGCCATGCTCGGGGACCTTTCCCGGGCGTACGCCCTGCTGGAGCGGGACGACTCGCTGCGGGCAGGCGTCCTCGTCGCCAACGGCGATCACTTCACCGCGGGCCTCGACCTGGTCGACGTCGGCCCCTCCATCGCGGGCGGCCAGGATCCGTTCCCCGCCGACGGCCGCGACCCGTGGCGCCTGGACGGTGAGTGGACCAAGCCGGTGGTGGCCGCCGTGCAGGGCCGCTGCCTCACGCTCGGCATCGAGCTGTTGCTGGCCGCCGACATCGGGATCGCCGCATCCGACGCGCGGTTCGCCCAGCTCGAGGTGCTGCGCGGCATCTACCCGTTCGGTGGCGCGACGATCCGCCTGCCCCAACGGGCCGGATGGGGCAACGCGATGCGGTGGCTGCTGACCGGCGACGAGTTCGACGCCGCGGAAGCACACAGGATCGGACTGGTGGCCGAGGTCGTCGAGGGTGCGGACACCGCGAAGACGCGTGCCCGCGAGATCGCCCACGCCATTGCCGACCGCGCGGCGCCCCTGGGCGTCCAGGCCACGCTGGCGTCTGCTCAGCTGGCGAGAACCCAGGGCGACGCGGCGGCCATCGAGCGTCTGCGGCCCGAGGTGGTCCGGCTGTTCGGCACCGCCGATGCCGCAGAAGGCGTGCAGTCGTTCGTCGAGCGCCGGGCCGCCCAGTTTCGTGGTTACTGATCGGTATGCAGAAGTAGGCTGAGGGGCGCTGTTCGATCGCGAAAGGCGCGGGCCATGGGTCACTACAAGAGCAACGTGCGTGATCTCGAGTTCAACCTCTTCGAGGTGCTCGACCTGGAAAAGGTGCTGGCGACCGGAGAATTCGGCGATCTCGACGCCGAATCCGTGCGGCAGATGCTCGACGAGGCGGCCAAGCAGGCCGAGGGCCCCGTCGCCGAGTCGTTCGCCGAGACCGACCGCCACCCGCCGACGTTCGACCCGGACGCCCACGTGGTGTCGATCCCCGAGCCGTTCAAGAAGTCGGTGCACACCTGGCACGACGGCGAATGGTTCCGCGTAGGACTCGAGGAGGAGGTCGGCGGCGTACCTGCACCGCACATGGTCGCCTGGGCGATCAACGAGTTGGTCCTCGGCGCCAACCCGGCGGTGTTCATGTATCTCGCGGGCACGGTGTTCGCGGGAATCCTGCACGGCATCGGCAACGACCAGCAGAAGCATTGGGCCACCCTCGCCATCGAGCGCAACTGGGGCGCCACCATGGTGCTCACCGAACCCGACGCCGGTTCGGACGTCGGCGCAGGCCGCACCAAGGCCGTGCAACAACCCGATGGCACCTGGCACATCGACGGCGTCAAGCGGTTCATCACCAACGGCGACACCGACGACCTCTTCGAGAACATCATGCATCTGGTGCTCGCGCGGCCCGAGGGAGCCGGACCGGGCACCAAGGGTCTCAGCCTCTTCCTGGTGCCGAAGTTCCTTCTGGATCCGGAAACCGGCGAGCCCGGCGAACGCAACGGCGCATTCGTCACCGGCCTGGAACACAAGATGGGCCTCAAGGCCTCGGCCACGTGCGAGCTCACGTTCGGCCAGCACGGCGTACCGGCCGTCGGCTACCTGGTCGGTGACAGCCACAGCGGTATCGCGCAGATGTTCAAGGTCATCGAGTACGCGCGAATGATGGTGGGCACCAAGGCTATTGCCACGCTGTCGACCGGCTACCTGAATGCCCTCGAGTACGCCAAGAGTCGCATTCAGGGTGCCGATCTCACCCAGATGACTGACAAGACCGCCCCGCGCGTGACGATCCTGCACCACCCCGACGTGCGGCGGGCGTTGATGGTGCAGAAGTCCTACGCGGAGGGACTCCGCGCGCTGTACCTGTACACCGCGGCCCACCAGGACCCCGCCACCGCGCAGTTGGTGTCGGGCGCGGATGCCGGGATGGCCGAACGCGTCAACGACTTCCTGCTGCCGATCGTGAAGGGCGTCGGTTCCGAGCGCGCCTACCAAACCCTGACCGAATCGCTGCAGACCTTCGGCGGATCGGGCTTCCTGCAGGACTATCCGATCGAGCAGTACATCCGCGACGCGAAGATCGACTCGCTCTACGAGGGCACCACCGCGATCCAGGCTCAGGACTTCTTCTTCCGCAAGATCGCGCGCGACCACGGCGGTGCACTCGGTCACGTGGCAGGCCAGATCCAAGCCTTCCTCGACGCCGAGTCCGCGCATCCCGAACTCGCCGAGAGCCGCCAGGCGCTGGCCACCGCGTTGGCCGACCTGCAGGCCATGGTGGTGACCATGACCGGCTACCTGATGGCGTCGCAGCAGAACCCGCGCGACCTGTATCGCCTTGGGCTGGAATCGGTTCCGTTCCTGCTTGCCGTCGGTGACGTGCTGATCGGCTGGCTGCTACTGCGCGGCGCCGAGGTTGCGCTGAAGGCGATCGACGCGGGCCCCTCCGACCGGGACCGCGCCTTCTACGAGGGCAAGGTCACCGCGGCGAACTTCTTCGCCAAGAACGTGCTGCCACGCCTGTCGGCCGAGCGCAAGATCGTCGAGTCGGTCGACCTGACCGCGATGGACCTACCGGAAGCGGCCTTCTAGCCGATTCGGTGTCAGAAACACGCGCCGAACCGCCCTAGGGTTGCCCCATGGGATTCGCCATCGTGGTGCTGCTGATCGGGGTTCCCCTCAATTTCCTGATGTGGTTCAAGCCCCGAGAGTTGTGGCGTGCCACGGAGAGCTGGAAGTTCCGCAATCCCGAGGCCAACGAGCCCAGCGACTTCGCCTACCGGCTCAGCGCGATCGGAACCACTGCGCTCATGGCGCTATTGGTGCTGGCGGCCTTCACGTGGCCGGATTCCGTCGACTCGGCGTCGACGACGCCTACGCGCTCGACGTACTCGTCACGCCCGTCGACGACCCTCAAGCTGCCACCGCCCACCGCCTTCATGCCTCCGCAGGTGATGACCCGCGGGTCGCTGCCCATGATCGGTTACCTCACTACTGCGCAACCCGACGGCACACTGATCGCCACGGTCTACGTTTGGGCGCCTGAGGTCGCGTCGAAGGTCCCAGCGGGAACCCCACCGGCGCCTCCGCCGTGCGAGTTGGGGCCGAACGTGCAGGGTGCGGGCACCGACCACGTCACCGTCGACGTCGACCTCATCTGGTCGCCGACGTCGACGTCGGGGGCGAGCATGAACTACGACTGCAACGCGACGCGCGGCCACCAAGTGCGGCGGTCCTACGTCATCGGGCCGGTGTCCGCGTCGGCCAAGCTGTTCACCAGCAAGCCCGAGCCTGACACGCCGCTGCCCCGCCTGGCCGAAGCGCCGGGCCCGCTTGCTGACCCGGCGCCCGGCTGACGAACTGAGGGCTAGCCGGCCTTCTCGACCGCGGCCAGTGCCGCGGCGATCGCGAAGTACTTGTTCTCGCCGAACTGGCGGACGGTCTTGATGTTGAACGCCTCTTCCAGGTGCTTGGCGTCGGCGTCGGTCACGCCGGCAAGCGCCGCGGGCGACGCGTCCAGGATCTCCTTGAGCGACTTGTCCTCGTACGCCTTGTCGAGTGCCTTGGCCAGGTCAACGGATACCGCCATGCGTAACTCCTTCGAGTGCTCCGGACAGGAGCGCTCAACCTAGTCCGCCAACCTGAAAACTAGCTGGCGACGAGATGAAGGGCGCGGGCTACGGCGTGTAGCCGAACGGCAGCAGCACGCTCTTGGACTCGGTGTACGCCTCGATGCCTTCCCACCCGTTCTCGCGGCCGATGCCGGAGTTCTTGTAGCCGCCGAACGGCGAACCGGGATCGAAGGCGTACATGTTGACCGCGTAGGTGCCCGTGCGGATCTTCTTCGCGATCTCCACGGCCTTCGGGAAGTCCTGCGTGAACACGCTGCCCGCCAGCCCGTACACCGAATCGTTGGCGATGCGGATCGCGTCATCCTCGGTGTCGAAGGGGATCACCACGAGAACCGGTCCGAAGATCTCCTCCTGGGCGATCACCATCGAGTTGTCCACGTCGGCGAAAACCGTTGGCTGAACGAACCATCCGCTGTCAAGACCCTCGGGGCGGCCGCCGCCGGTGACGATCCTGGCGCCCTCCTCGACGCCCTTCTTGATGTACCCCTCCACGCGCTCGCGCTGCTTCTCGGAGATCAGCGGGCCGATCATGGCGCCGGGGTTGTCGGGCAGGCCGATGGGCATGTTCTTGACGGCTTCACCTAGTTTCTCAACGACCTCGTCGTAGCGCGACCGCGGCGCGAGGATGCGGGTCTGGCCCACACAGGCCTGGCCGCAGTTCATCAAGCCGGAGAACACCAGCATCGGCAGCGTCGAATCGAGATCGGCGTCCTCGAGGATGATGGCCGCGGACTTGCCGCCAAGCTCCAGCGTGCACGCCTTCAGCTTCTCGGCCGCGATCTTGGCGACCTCCTTGCCGACGCCCGAGCTGCCGGTGAAGGTGAACTTGTCCAGCTCGGGGTTGGCGGTCAGCGCGCGACCGGTCTCCGCACCGCCGGGCACGATCGACAGCACGCCCTCGGGCAGCCCGGCCTCGGCGAACATCTCGGCCATGGCGAACACCGACAGCGGGGTCTCGGCGGCGGGCTTGAGCACGACCGTACAACCGGCCAGCAGCGCGGGGCCGAGCTTGTTGGCGGCCAAGAAGAACGGCACGTTCCATGCGGTGACCGCACCGACGACGCCGATCGGCTCCTTGAGCACCAGGGTCTGCCCGTAGATGCCGTCGCGGATGTCCTGCCAGGTGAACTTGTCCGCGGCACCGACGTAGAAGTTGAACGTCGACATCGCCGCGCCGTACTGCATCATGTCGACGATGGTCGGCGGCTGACCCGTCTCGGCGGCCAGCAGGAACTTCAGCTCGTCGCCGCGCTCCTCCATCAGCTTCACGGCGGCACCGAGCACGGCGGCGCGCTCCTGCGGCGACATGTGCGGCCACGGCCCCTCGTCGAAGGCCTTGCGGGCGGCGGCGCACGCGGCGTTGACGTCGGCCTCGGATGCCAGCGGCACCTTTCCGACGAGCTCTCCAGTAGCGGGCGAGTGCACTTCGATGACGTCGGACGTGGCTGGCTCGACCCACTTACCGCCGATGAACAGCTTGTCCCATTCGGTCTTGAAGGCAGTGCTCTGTGTCATGAGCGTCACATTACCCATCCAAACGCGAAACGAGAACCTGTTGCAGTTCACGCCTTCAGTGCGGTTGCAACACCAGCACCAGATTGCTCACCGCGAATTCCCGCAGCAACGGAATGCGGACCATCCACCAGGCCCATTGCGGGTGGTAGCGGGGAAATGCGGCGACCAGCGCCCCAGTACTGGCCGCCCACTCGAGGCCGTCGGCGGTTGACACCGCGAACAACGACGAGCCGTAGTCATTCTTCGGCCGGTGGCCATGTTTGCGCGCGTAGCGATCGGCTGCGCGGCGGCCGCCCAAGTAGTGCGCGAGGCCCGTCTCGTGCCCGCCGAACGGGCCAAGCCACACGGTGTACGACAACACCACCAGGCCACCGGGCTTGGTGACCCGCAGCATCTCGCGGCCCAAACGCCACGGCTGCGCGACGTGTTCGGCGACGTTCGACGACAGACAAACGTCGACGCTGTCGTCGGCGAACGGCAGTGCCGTGCCGGAGGCCCTGACGAACGTGCCCGCGCCCGGTTCGCCTGCCGGACCGGCATGCATCTCGGCCGGATCCGGTTCCACGCCCAAATACTCGTAGCCCGCATCGTCGAACGCGGTCGCGAAGTAGCCAGGACCGCCGCCCACGTCGAGCAGGGTGCGCCCGGTCGGCGCGGTGCCGTGCAACGAGGTCCACAACGACGTGACGAGTGCGACGGTGTCGTCGGCCAGTGCGCCGTAGAAGCGGGCAGGATCACTCTGTTCGAAGCGGAACTCGCCGAGTAGGCGCACCGATCGCGCCAGGGTGGCCCGGCGCGCGAACAGGTCGGTGACGGGCTTCCGACGAGCGCTTGCGCGAGGAGCATCGGGCACGGTCGAACAGTAACCAGCGGCTATCCTCGACACGATGTCCGACCGTCGTGTGCGCTCCGTGCTGCTGTTGTGCTGGCGCGACACCGGTCATCCCCAGGGCGGCGGCAGCGAGACGTATTTGCAGCGCATCGGCGCGCAGCTGGCCGCGTCGGGGGTCAGGGTGACGCTGCGGACCGCCCGCTATCCGGGCGCGGCCCGGCGCCAGGTCGTCGACGGCGTGCGGATCGATCGTGCCGGTGGGCGCTACACCGTCTACGTGTGGGCGGGTCTGGCGATGGTGCTGGCGCGTGTCGGGCTGGGCCCGCTGCGGCATGCTCGGCCCGACGTGGTGATCGACACCCAGAACGGACTGCCGTTCATGGCCCGCCTCGCCTTCGGGCGCAGGGTGACCGTGCTGGTGCACCACTGCCACCGCGAGCTGTGGCCGGTGGCCGGGTGGCTGATGAGCAAGGTGGGCTGGTTCGTCGAATCGACGGTGTCGCCGTGGCTGCACCGGCGGAACCAGTACGTCACGGTGTCCCTGCCGTCGGCGCGCGACCTAACCGACCTCGGGGTGGACGCCGACCGCGTCGCCGTCGTGCGCAACGGACTCGACGAGGCGCCCGCGGAAACGCTCGACCTGCCGAAGTCGGCGACGCCGCGGGTGGTCGTGTTGTCGCGACTGGTGCCGCACAAGCAGATCGAGGACGCGCTGGAGGCCGTCGCACGTCTCCGTCCTGACCTGCCCGATCTGCACCTCGACGTCGTCGGCGGCGGATGGTGGCAGGACCGTCTGGTCGCCCATGCCGGCCTGCTGGGCGTAACGGATGCGGTGACGTTCCACGGCCACGTCGACGAAATCACCAAACATCAACTGCTGCAACGGAGTTGGGTGCACCTGCTGCCGTCCTGCAAGGAGGGCTGGGGCCTTGCGGTGACGGAGGCCGCCCAGCACGCGGTGCCCACCATCGGCTACCGGTCCTCTGGCGGACTGACCGATTCGATCGTGGACGGTGTGACCGGCGTGCTCGTCGACGACAAGCACGAATTGGTTGCCCGTTTGGAGCAGCTGCTCGGCGACGACGTGCTGCGCGAGCAACTCGGCGTGAAGGCTCAGCTGCGCAGCGGCGAGTTCTCCTGGCGCCAAAGCGCCGACGCCATGCACGACGTGCTCGAGTCGGTGCTCGCAGGCCGGATGGTCAGCGGGATCGTCTAGCCCGGAGCGGACCCGTCACCTCGAGATTGTGGTCAGGGCTGCTGCACGCTTCGGATCACGACCCTGAACGCAATTTGAACCGTCCGGCCGCCAGCGTGCCGATCGCCCCGACGATCAACGCGGCCAACCAGATCAGGTGCGCGGAAATCAGCACGCCGCGATGTGTGGCCGCCGGATGATCGCCGCCGACCCTGTACAGCGTCAGATCGCCATCCCGGTAGGCAACCGGCAGGGCCAGCGTCGCACCGCCCGACTCGACCACCACCCATCCGACCCCGGCGTCCGCGACCTCGGCGGCGTCGGCGCCGGAGGTCAGCAGGCGCTGCACCAGCCTGGCCCGCTCGCCCTCACCGGGCACCGTCCGGCCGCCGATCAGCAGATCACCCGTGGCCAGAACGTCCGCCGACACCCAGCGCGGGAGCGGATCGAGCACCGGAGCCGTCCCAGCCCAGGCGAAGTTCCGCATGCTGTCCGGCGGCAGCACGGCCACCGGCCGGGGATCGGCATTGATCAGCGCAGCCATCGACGCCCAGCCCTGCGGATAGCGGACCGAGGCGACCTTGCCGCCCACCCCCCACGCCAGGTCCGGCAGGACCGCCAGCAGCGCCAGGCAGCACGCAATGGCGGTGGCCACCGCGGGTAGGCGATGCCGCAGCGTGACGACCGCACCGGCGCCCGCCACGGCATAGCCAGGCATCGCAAGGGCGACCCACTTCTGCGCGTCGCGCACCACCCCGAGCCCTGGCAGCGTCCGCACGGTCGACTCGACGAACGCCAGACCGGGGCCCGTCGCCATCAGGGCGGGCAGCACGACGGCGGCCGCGGCCAGCACCAGCAGCGGCACCGCACCGGGCCTGCGGACGGCGGTCGGCAGGCCGACGGCCACCACGCCGAGCAGGACCACGGTGGCCAGGACTGCGAAAAGCGTTGTCCGCGAGCCGGGTACGGCCTGACTGTTCCAGATGCCACCGAGCCCGGCCAGGCTGAACAGCGTCCCAAGACCGGGTTCCGCGCGGGCGGCGAATGCACCGACCCCCTCCGCCTGGGACGACGAGAGCGACCCGGCGACCGCCGACGCGACCAGCCACGGCAACGCCGCCAGCACCGCACTGCCAAGGCTCACCGCCGCGCACGTCACGCGCGACCGGCCCGGCCCAGGCGCCAGGCTGCACGTCACCGCGACGGCGGCGGCCAGCAGCAGCCCCGTCGGAGTCAGGCCGGCCAGCGCGGTCCAGAACAGCACCGGCCACCAGCTGCCGCCACGGCGGGTCTCGCGCAGGCGAAGGACTGCCGCCGCCACCCACGGCAGACATCCGTAGCCGACGAGCAGGCTCCAATGGCCCTGCAGCATCCGCTCGGCGACATACGGATTCCAGATGGCCAGCGTCACGGCGACGAACTGCCCAGGCAGGCCCGCATCGGGCAGCACCACCGTGGTGAGCCGGGCCGCACCCCACCCGGCCAGCCACAGCCCGACGATGAGCAGGGCCTTGACCACGATGCCGCCGTCGACGACGTGTGACGCCAGCGCGATCGCGAAGTCCTGCGGCAGCGCCCGCGGCGCGGCCTCCGACAAGCCCAGCGCGGCGTCGGACAGGTACGAACGCGGCGTCGACACCGCGTCGCGCACCAACAGGTATCCGGGCGCCAGCAGCGGTGCCGTCACCAGAAGGGACAGCGCCAGCGCGTACGCGGGCACCGCCCAACGGATGTCGGGGCGCTTGATCAGAGCTGTCGGGGTCAGACCGGTCTGTCCGGAGGCAGTTCGGACGGCCGCTGGGTGGGCAGTTTCTCGGTCTGCGCCTCGGCGGCGGGCATCGGGCCGGAGTCGTCGGCGCCGCGTCTGGAGAAGAAGCCGTGGTCGGCGCCGTCCAGCCCGGGATCGATCAGAGCCGACTCGGCGCGCAGCGTGAACGAGCCGAGCAGCACGCCACCCACCAGGAAGACCAGGCCGAGCCCGGTGAACGTGATCGGCAGGATCCGGCCCCAGAGCGCCACGGTATCGCGTTCGTCACGAGCCGCCGCGACCTGCGCCTCGACGGTCTCCTCGGTGGAAGTGACGTTGTAGTCGGCGAACGTCACCTCGGGCTTGAGTGCGTCGCGGGCGTAGTAGTGGAAGCCGTGCTCCTTGGCCTTCACGATGGTGCCCGACACCGGATCCACCCAGAACGTGCGCTGTGCGGCGTAGTAGCGCGTCATGGTGACCGGTTCGGCGGGGTCACCCGGTAGGCCCCACAGCTCGGCGCGTGCGGTGACCTGACTGTCCTCGTCGTTGTCGTACAGCGAGGCGTACTTGATCGGGTCGACGAGCTTGTTGTCGCCGTCGTAGCCCACGTTCTGGGTGAACCGGTACGTGGTCAGGCCGTTGACGTCCTCTTCACCGTCGTAGTTCGCGTCGAACGGCTTCTGCGCGATCGGGTCGAAGTACGGGTAGGTCTTCTTCTCGGTGTCGAACGGGAAGCGGTAGGACAGCCCCTCGTGCGGCAGCGCGACGTTGGTCGGCGGGTTCTGGTCCTCGATGCTGCGCGGCTTCTGCACCGCGCCGCCGGGATTTGTGTCACTCGACACAGCCATGGCCGTCTTGCGGTCCAGCGTCACAGTGTCGACCATCGCCAGCAGCAGGCCGTTGTCCTGCTGCTTGTCTGCGCGCTTGAGCGTGCTGCCGACCTGGAGCGTCACGACGTCCGCGTTCGACGGCGACTCGACGCTGATCTGCTGCTGCAGCGAGAGCGGCACGTTCTTGGTGATGACGAACTTCTCGGCCATCAGCGACGCCGGGTCGAATGCCGTGCCCGTGCCGTCGCTGACCAGCGTGGTGTCGATGTTGAGCGGGATTTTGGCGATCTTGCTCTGGGTATAGGTCGTCAGCAGAAGCGCGGCGATGAGGAGGGCGGCGCCCAATCCCATGAGCCCGCACGCTGCGATGCGCAGCGCCACAGCGCGGTTCAAACCGTGCCTCCTCGTCCTCTTGGTGACCACACGACTCGGTGTCCACATGCCGCCACCTGCCTAGACCAGGCGGTGGAGGCAACTCGAACGACCCTAACAGTCTCAGGTTGGGGCCGACGCTCACTCCGAGCGCATACGGCACACTGGGCGCGGTGGGACATCAGACCGGTTCCGGAGGGCAGGAGCGCAGCGACCTGGGAATTGAAGCCGGAGCACAGCGCGGGTTCCTCCCCGCCGTCGAGGGTATGCGCGCGTGCGCGGCCATCGGCGTCGTGATCACCCACGTCGGCTTCCAGACCGGGCACACCACCTGGGCCACGGGCCGGCTGCTCGGCCGGTTCGACCTCGCCGTTGCGGTGTTCTTCGCACTGTCCGGGTTCCTGTTGTGGCGCGGCCACGCCGCCGCCGCCCGCGGCCTGCGACATCGACCTCCGACGGGGCACTACCTACGAAGCAGGATTGTGCGCATCATGCCCGGCTACCTGGTGGCCGTCGTGGTGATCCTGTGTCTGTTGCCCGACGTCAAGGCCGATCTGGTGGTATGGCTGGCCAACCTGACGTTGACCCAGATCTACGTGCCGTTGACGTTGACCGCGGGCCTGACCCAGATGTGGAGCCTTTCGGTCGAGGTCACCTTCTATCTGGCGCTGCCATTCCTCGCGATGCTGGCCCGCAGGCTGCCGGTCCGCGCGCGCATCCCGGTCATCTTGGCGGTCGCCGCGGCCAGCTTCGGCTGGGGACTGCTCCCCATCCACACGCCGTTCGGGGTCAACCCGCTGACCTGGCCGCCCGCCTTCTTCTCCTGGTTCGCCGCGGGCATGGTGCTGGCCGAGCTGACCGTCAGCCCGGCCGGCTGGGTGCATCGGCTGGCGCGCCGCCGCATCCCGACGGCGCTGATCGTGCTGGCCGCCTATCTGGTGGCCGCGTCGCCGCTGGCAGGCCCCGAGGGGCTCATCCCCGGCAATCTCGGCCAGTTCGTGATCAAGACGGCGATGGGGTCGATCGTGGCCGCAGGCCTGCTGGCGCCGCTGGTCCTCGACCGGCCCGACACCAGCCACCGATTCCTGGCCAGCACCACCATGGTGACCCTCGGCCAGTGGTCGTACGGGCTGTTCGTCTGGCACCTTGCCGCGTTGGCCATGGTGTTCCCGATGATCGGGGCGTTCCAGTTCAACGGGCACATGCCGGTGGTGTTGGTGTTGACGGTCGTCATCGGCTTCGCGATCGCCGCGGTCAGCTACGCGCTGGTCGAGTCGCCGTGCCGGGAAGCGTTGCGGCGCTGGGAGAGACGGAACGACGTGACGCCGCTCGACAGCTCCGTCACCGACGAGCCAGAGCCCGCCATCGCGCGCTAGCCCCGCCGCGCGATGACCTCGGCGCGCACCGCCGAGCGGCGTGCCTTGCCAGCGTCGTCGCGCAGCGGCCGGTCGACGAACTCCACGGTGCGCGGCACCTTGTAGCTCGCGACCTGGCCGCCGAGGAACTCCCGGACCGCGACCTCGTCGAGATCCCCGCTCGACTGCACCAGTGCGTGTGGGACCTGGCCGAGGTCGTCGTCGGGCATGCCGACGACCAATGAGGACAACACGTCTGGGTGCGCGGCCAACGCCGCCTCGATCTCGGCGGGGTAGACGTTGCGCCCGCCGACGGTGAACATGTCGACGCGCCGGTCCGACAGGTACAGAAATCCGTCCGCGTCGAAGTAGCCGAGGTCGCCGAGCGAGTCCCAGCCGTCGCGGCTCTTGGCGTCGACGCCGACGTAGCGGTAGGTGGGCGCGCTGCCAGGTGCCGGGCGCATGTAGATCTCGCCGACCTCGCCGGGCGGGCACTCGTTGCCGTCGTCGTCGAGCACCTTCATCTCGCCTGCGACGACGACGCCCACCGACCCGGGATGGGTCAGCCACTGGTCTCCGGAGATGAACGTCAGCGCCTGAAGCTCTGTGCCGCCGTACAACTCCCAGATCGGCTCCGGGCCAAGCAGATCGATCCAGGCCTGCTTGATCGCGGGTGGGCACGGCGCGCCCAGGTGCCAGAACCGCCGGATGGACGACAGGTCGTAGGCGCTCGGATCGGCACGGTAGACGGGCAACAGCCGTTGCATCACCGTCGGCACGGTGGCGAGGAACGTCACCCGGTATTCGGTGACCAGGCGCAGGAATTCGTGCGTGTCGAACCGCGGCATGACCACCAGGTGATGTCCAAGCAGCAGGCCCGCCGTCGCGGTGGTGAAGCCGGTGTTGTGGCTCAGCGGCACGGACAGCAGGTTGACGTCGTTCTCGGCCATGCCGAGTGGGAAGCCGATCAGTGCCGGTATCCGGCTGTCCCCGCCCGCCTCGATCAGCTTGGGGCGTCCGGTGCTGCCGCCGGAGGTCATCGACTTCCACACCGGCGACACCGCCTCGGGCAGCGACGCGTCCGAAAGGTCCGGATCCGGCACGAAATCCTCTGGCACGCTTGGCGCTTCGCCACGTGGGTCGGTCCTGCCGACGATCAGGGAGCGCGGCTTGAGGTCGAGGATGCCGACGAACTCGGCGTCGGGCAGCCGGGCCGACAGCGGCTGAGGCACCGCGCCGAGCTTCCAGCACGCGATGACGGACTGGATCCATTCGATCGAGTTCGGCATCGCGATCGACACGTAGTCGCCGACCCCGACGCCCCGCTCGGCGTAAGACCGGGCCAGTCGGTTGGTCGACGCGTCCAGTTCGGCGCGGGTCAGGGTGCGGCCCTCGCACGTGACGGCCGGTGCGTCGGGCGCGGCGTGTGCGAGCGCGGAGATCTGGGTGCTGATCGGCGGCACGGGTGCAGTCATCTCAGTAGGCGCCCTGGTTGGAGAAGATCCGGCGCGGGTTGTCCACCAGCATGGTGGTGAGCTGCTCGTCGGTCACCCCGCGTTCCTTCAGCGCCGGGATCACGTCGTTGTGGATGTGCAGGTAGTGCCAGTTGGGCAGTGCGACCGGAAGCAACTCCTCCGGCACGGCGTCGAAGTAGCAGGCCGCGTCGTGGGACAACACCATCCGGTCGGCGTGCCCGCGTTCGCACATCGTCGCGACCGTCTTCACGCGCTCTTCGGTGGAGAGATACGCGTCGATGCCGAACCTGTCCATGCCGATGTACGAGCCTGCGGCGATCAGCTCCTCCAGGTAGGCGATGTCGGTGGAGTCGCCGGAGTGGCCGATGACCACTCGGGACAGGTCGACGCCCTCGTCGGCGAAGATGGCCTGCTGCTCCAGCCCGCGGCGCGACGCGGCGTGCGTGTGGGTCGAGATCGGCACCCCTGTCTGGCGGTGCGCAGCCGCGACGGCTCGCAGCACCCGCTCCACTCCCGGCGTGACACCGGGTTCGTCGGTGGCGCACTTGAGGATCGACGCCTTGATGCCGGTGTCGGCGATGCCGTGCTCGATGTCGCGGACGAACATCTCGGTCATGGTCTCCGGGCCGCCGAACGCGGTACCCGGGCCGACGAAGTGGAAGTGCATCGGCACGTCGTTGAACGTGTACAAGCCGGTGGCCACCACGATGTTCAGCTCGGTGGCCGCCGCGATCCTGGCGATGCGTGGCAGGTAGCGGCCGAGGCCGATCACGGTGAGGTCGACGATGGTGTCCACCCCGCGCGACTTCAACTCGTTGAGCCGCTCGATGGCGTCGGCCTCGCGCTTGGCGCCGTCGCCCCAACCCTCTGGGTAGTTCTCCGTGATCTCGGTGGTCATCATGAAGACGTGCTCGTGCATGAGCGTGACGCCGAGATCGGCGGTCTCGATGGCGCCGCGCGCCGTGTTCAGGAGTGGCACTCGACCGACTCTAAACACACGAGCTGAGGGACGGGTGCGAAAGGGCGGTGCTACGTGGAGTCGCGCGCAGCGTTTGTTGATGGCACCACCGACGCGGCAAGCGCACCCACGCTGACGAGTGCCAGCAACTGCACGCCCCAGGAGTGGCCGAGGTAGCCGTCGACCGAGCGCCACGGGTATCGGCTCAGCACGGCGCCCGCCAGGATCAGCCCGCCTGCCGAGGCGCCGAGCGTCACCCGGTCCGACCACGTCGCCGGCAGCCACCGACGCAGCGCGATGCAGGCGGCGACCACCACGGCTCCCGCCGGGCCCGCGGCGACGAATCCGACTGCAACGACGGCGAATCCGGCCACCAGGGTGCCTGGCTGCCAGGGTTGCGCCGGTTCGCCGGGCGCCGACTTCCTGCGCACGGGCAGCCAGGCCAGCAGGGCCAGCAACGGCAGCAGCGCCAAGCCGCCGAACAATCCGATGCGGTAGGCGGTGTTGGAGGCGAACTCCAGGACGATCGGCCCTGACGTGCCCGGCGGCACGATCCAGCCCTGCTGCCAGCCGTTCACCGTCACCGGGGTCAGGGTGGACCCGTCGGGTGCGTGCGCCTGCCATCCGGGGTTGATGCTCTCGGGCACCACCAGCACGCGCGACGTGGGAGACGACGCGACGTCGACCTCGCGGTGATCGGACGACCAGGCTCCGGTCTTGGCGGGGGTGGCGGTGGCACCGCGCACCTTGGCGGCGAGCGGGCCTGCCAACTGGACGCCGTCGACGACGAACGCCGGGCCGGGGTTGATCAGCAACTCCTGCTCGCCAGGCGGCAGGGTGATCGGTGCGGTCTGGCATGGCCGTGCGGCGATGGGTTCACCGTCGAGCAAGGCGCCGACGGTGGTGGCGACCGACGTCTGCACGAACTGGCCTGCGATGGCGATGATGGGGCCGCGTCCGCACGGCAGCGCGATGGGCCTGGCGCGGTTGCGCGTCGCGTCAGCTGTCGCGATCGGAGCCCCGTGGGAGTCGAGCGCGGTGATCTCGGCCAGGCCCGGTGGCTTGAGCTGGTCGAAACCCAGTGCGGTGCGGTCGATTGCGTCGTCCCAGTCCAGGATCGACACCTTGATGGTGTCGGTCACCTTGGGGTGCAGCGGCACCGTCTGAGCTCCGCCGTCGGGGTCGAGCCGCCGGACCTGTGGCCCGTCGCCGAGGTCGATGGCGACCATCTTCGGGTGCGCGGGCAACGGCGACGAGCTCGGTGTCAGCCGCAGCGCGGTCACCTCCGTCGGGGCGGGAAGGCGGACCAGGAGGCTGGGTGCCGTCCGGTGCTGCACCACGTTCTGCGGCGCGGTCCACGCGGTGTGGGGGTCGCCGTCGGTGGCGGCGTAGGTCGAACCTTGCACGTCGATCGGGTCGGCGTCGCCGACGGCGTACGTGGTGTCGGGCGGCCTGATCAGGTCGGCGAGGTTGGGGCCCTGCCGCGCGCGCAGCCACACCGTCGGCGCCACCTCGGTGGCCTCCGGCACGGTCAGCGTGCGGCTCAGGTTGACTGGCTCCTCGGGCGACGACGCCATCGCCGCCGCGCACAGCACGCCCGTGGGGCCGTCAGCGCAGCCGGGCCTGCCGAGCAGGTCGGATCCCAGATCCCATTGCGCGACAGCCGATCCGGGCGGTGGGCCGGGAACCATGACGGTGTGCCGCAGGCTGACGGGATGAGCGAACCCCGACGCGTCGTACTGCGTGACGGTGAAGTCGGTGATGCCGAACTGCACCCCGGGCGAGCCGTCGTTGGTGCCCACTGCGGTGAACCGGACCCACGGGGTCTCGCCGTACGGCAGGGCAGCGGTGAGCGGCTTTCCTGGTTCGTCGAATCGAATCGTGCTGGTGCCGTTGGCCGTAGCGACCTCGATGCGACGAACCTGCGCGCCGACCGCGGTGGCGCTCGGGGTGATGGTGATGGTCGCGTTGGCGATGGGATGGTCGAAGTCGACCTGCAGCCACTGCCCGACCGCGGACTGCAGGGCGCTGGACACCCAGCTGGTCGACGAATCCCCATCGATGGCCGCGGCGGCGCCGAGCGCGGTGGCGACGTTGGGCAGCGACGTCGAGTCGGCAGCCGAGCTCGACGTGGAAATCCGCCCGCCGGGCCACTTTCCGTAGACCAGATCGGCGCCGCCCGCCGGGTAGTCCATCACCCGGTTGAAGGTGTGCCTGGTATCACCTGGAGCACGGATCGCCGACGAGTGATCGTCGACGCGACCGTAGTCGGTCTCGCGCGCTAGCGGGCTGTCGGTGACGGTGACGACGGGCGACGGCAGCCCAGCGCGTTCGGCGTCGGCGGTCAGCAGCATCGGACCGAGCGGCGGTTGCCCGAGCAGACGTCTGCGCTCATCGAGTCGCAGCAGCGCTTCCGGTCCTCCGTCGACACGGGCCATCGCGTCGACGTCGGTGAGGTACGGCTGGGTGGGCACCGCATTGGGTCCGGCGTCCACCCGGTAGATCTCCACCGCCGGGTAGCGCGGCCGCAGTCCGCTGTCGCTGATGAACCCTTCCAACGTGCCAGGACCAACCGGGTCGCCGAACTGCGCCACCTTGGTAAGCCCAGGCGATCCGTCGATGGTGCGGTGCACCAGAAGCGGGCGGGCCGAACGCGATGCGTCGGGGTCGAGGTCGTTGCGCATCACGACGTACGAGATACCTTGCCGAGCAAGGGTATCGGCGAGACCAGCGGACGGGCGCCCCGCGGCGAACAGGCGCTGCACCGAGTCAAGCGCGCGGATGGTCTGCGGCGGCGTCAGCGGAATCGAATCGCGCACGCCCCACGGGCTGTCGCCGAGCACCTGCAGCGGTTCGTCGTGACTGTTGCCCCACGTCTGCGTGGCGAACGGGGCGCCGGGCACCACCAGCACCCTGCCCCGGTTCGCATTGTTTGCGTCGAGCCAGTCGGCGGTGTCATGCCAGTACTGCGGAATCGCCTTGAAAGTGCCAGGTGGGGCGAGCCTGCCCGTCCAGGCCAACGACGTGCCCGCCGCCAGCGCGACGAGCACGACGATGCCGACGGCCACCCGCTTGTCGCGCTCGGGATTCGCGAACGCGCTCACCCACTGAGGCCGCGGCACGCTGCCCGGCAGCGGGACGCGGCTGAGTAGATGGGCAAGGCCGAGCGCCAGCGGGAGCCGGATCAGCGGCTCGAGCTTGTGCACGTTGCGCACCGGCGTGCCTGCGGCGTCGAGGAACGTCTGCACCTGATGGGCGAACGGCGACCCGAGCCCGCCGGAATAGCCCACCACCAGCAGTGCGAGCCCGACCAGCAAAACGGTGATCAGCCGGCCCCGCGCAGGCATCGTCCGCAGCGCAAGGCCTGCCAGGCCGCCCGCCGCGACCAGCGTCGTCGCCAGGACGGCCACCGAACCCGTCACCAGCGACGCGCCCGCCGTCGCGTTGGGCGCGACGAACGGCGTCCAGCTGTAGGTTCCGCGCAGCACCTCGGTCAGCGACAGCCACTGCGTCGTGACGCCGGACGATTCGATGAAGTCGAGGAACGGCGGGCTGATCCGGCCGAGCAGCACCAGGGCGACCACCCACCACAGCACCGCGAGCACCGTGCAGCCCGCCCACCACGCGGTGAACCGCCACCACACCTTGTTCGGTCGGTGTGCGGCCCACCAGATCACCGCGACGAGGCACGCGGTCAACGTGGCCACGGCGTTGACCGCGCCCATCAACGCGACGGCCACCGCCGAGCGCGCGGCAAGCACCCGCACCCGCGGATCACCTCGCAGGACCAGGACCACCGGCAGCAGTACCCACGGCGCCAGCATCATCGGCAGCGTTTCCGACGAGATCGCGCCGAGCGTCGTCAGCACGCGGGGGGAGAGCACGAACGCCACTCCGGCGATCACCCGGGACGACGTGGTGCCGATGCCAAGAGCCTCGGCGACGCGCACCAGACCCCAGAACCCGGCCACGAGCAGCAGTGCCCACCACAGCCGCTGCGTCACCCAGGCGGGCAGCCCGAGCACGTCACCGGCGAGGAAGAACGCCCCGTGGGGAAAGAGGTAGCCGTAGGCCTGGTTCTGCGCCTGGCCGAACGGAAGGTCGCTGTTCCACAGGTTCGCGGCACGCGCCAGAAAGCGCAGCGGGTTGGCGGTGAGGTCGAGCTTGGTGTCGGGGGAGATCTGTCCCGGTGACTGCGCGAACGTCAGGACTAGTGCTGCGGCAGCGACCACCCACAGCCAGCGCCGCGCCAGGGGCGCGACCATGGAGCTAACCTCTGTCGCCGTACTCGACCCTGTTGAGCACCGACGAAGCGGGGTCACCGGCTTGAACCGGGGGCTTGGTGTCCTGCTGGACCATCAGCGTCAAACCGAAGACGGCGGCCGCGCCGAGCAGCAGGCCGACGACGATGCTCGCGGCGGCGGGCAGTACGAAGCGGTCCACGGGGCCAAGGTAGCACGCGTCCGCACTAGTCTCGGGTGTCATGTCCATGCCCCGCGCCTTGTGTGCGCTGATGGCCTTGCCTGGCCTGTTGATGGCGTGCTCGTCTGCCGCCCAGCCCGCTGCCACGACCCCGACGTCCAGTTCTGCCTCGTCGAACGTGCCGCTGGCCAGCCAATTGCCCGCCGCCACGTTGGGGTGCGACGTCACGACGTGGCCGGTCCGCGACAAGCTGGCCCAGCTCCTGGTCGTCGGCGTCACGGGTGCCGACGACGCCCGCGCGGTCGTCGCCAACCACCACGTCGGCGGCATCATGATCGGCAGCTGGACCGACCTGTCGATGCTGACCGACGGATCGCTGCCTGCCATCGCCAGCTCGGGTGGGCCGCTGCCGCTCGCGGTCAGCGTCGACGAGGAGGGCGGCCGGGTGTCCCGGCTGAAGACCTTGATCGGGACGCAGCCGTCGGCGCGGGTGTTGGCTGCGACACACACCCCCGACGAGGTGTACGCCATCGCGCTGGACCGCGGTCACAAGATGCGTGGCCTTGGCATCACGATCGACTTCGCGCCCGTCGCCGACGTGACCACCGAGCCCGACGACGAGGTGATCGGCGACAGGTCCTTCGGTTCCGACCCGGAGAAGGTGACGGAGTACGCAGGCGCCTACGCCCGCGGCCTTCGGGACGCCGGCATACTGCCGGTGCTCAAGCACTTCCCTGGACACGGTCACGGCTCGGGCGACTCACACACCGGCGCCGTGACGACGCCGCCGTTGGACGATCTGAAGAACGACGACCTGGTGCCGTACCGCACGCTGACCACCGCGGCGCCGGTCGCCGTCATGGTCGGGCACCTCGAGGTCCCCGGCCTGACCGGTACCGACCCGGCCAGCCTCAGCCCCGCCGCGTACCAGCTGCTGCGTTCCGGCGGCTACGGCGGACCGCCGTTCAACGGGCTGGTGTTCACCGACGACATCTCCAGCATGGCCGCGGTGAACCAGCGCTACGGCGTCTCCGAAGCGTCGCTGAAGGCGTTCCAGGCCGGTGCCGACGTCGCGCTGTGGACCACGACCGACGAGGTCCCCGCCGTGCTGGACCGCCTCGAACAGGCCGTGGCCGCAGGCGAATTGAACATGGCCGCGGTGGACGCATCCCTGCAGCGGGTCGCCGCGATCAAGGGACCGCCGCACTGCGCGGGCTGATCCTCAGCGGACCACCTTGACGAGCTCCATCGTCGGATCCGATGCGCTGATCGGATTTCCCTTGTCCCGCAACGCCGTCAGCAGGTCGATGACGTCGGTGTCGAGCCGCTCTCCGGGCATGACGAGCGGAATGCCTGGCGGGTAGGGCGTGATGGCCTCCGCGGCAACGCGTCCCGCCGCGGCCTGAAGTGACACCGCTTCGTCGGCTGCGAAGAACGCCTCCCGCGGCGTGAGGACCGTCGCCGGGCGGACGGCGAGCAGATCGCCGATCAACCCGGCCTGGGTCTCCTCGCTCTTCCGGCCGGCATGGTCCGCGACTTCTTCGAAGCCCGCGACCAACCGCTCGAAGTCGTCGTCGGTGTTGCCGATCGTACTGATGCACAACACATGTCCGGTACCGCTCAACTCCGGCTGAACACCGTGCACGCGGTTGAGGCGTTCGACGACGTCGCGGGCGTCCGCCGCCAGGCCGGAGGTTCCGACGAGCAGCTTGGTCTCGTCGAGTTGGTGCAAGCCGCTGCCCGGGCCCGCGAGATCGTCGGGCCGCAGCACCCGCAACCCGGGGATGGCGGCCAGCCGGGACGCCGCATCCCTTGCCCGCCGCAGCGCGTGGTCGAGCAGATCGTGGCCGCGCAACGTCATCTCTCGCCGGGCGAGGTCGATCGACGCCATGATCGCGAAGTGCGGGCTGGTGGTCTGGATCAGCTGCAGACCCCTGCGCACCGACGCGGGATCGAGCACCTCGGGGTCGATGTGCAGCACCGCCGCCTGACTCAGGCCAGACAGGATCTTGTGCACCGACTGCACGGTCGCTGCCGCACCGACACTCTCGCCAGGGGTCGGCAGATCGGGATGGAACGCGAAGTGCGGTGAGTGGGCGCCGTCGACCAGCAGCGTGGCATCGTGACGACGGGAAAGGTCGGCAAGCGCCGAAATGTCGCCGGTGGTGCCGTAATACGTTGGGTGCAGCACCCACAACGCCTTCGCGTCGCTGTCCAGGAATCCGCGCTCGACGACGTCGGCGTCGAGGCCGTGTGCGACGCCGAACCGATCGTCCCAGCGGGGTTCCAGCCAGACCGGTCTTGCGCCGACCTGGACCAGACCCGCCAGTACGGACTTGTGCGCGTTGCGCGCGATCAGGACGGGTTCGTCGGGGCGAAGCGCCGAGAGCGCGACGGTGATGTTGCCGCTTGTCGACCCCTGAACCAGGATGAAGCTCTGGCCGACGCCCCAGGCATCGGCGATCAGCCGCTCGGCCTCGAGGATCGGGCCCTCCGGGCAGTGCAGCGTGTCGGTGTCGGGCAGGTTGTTGAGGTCGATCGCGGCGATGTGGTCGCGAAACCACGGGTCCAGCGTCCGGCCGCCCTTGTGGCCTGGGCTGTAGAACGGGGCCTGCCCGCGCTCGACGAACTGGCGTAGCGATTCGAAAAGCGGTGCTGAGTCATGTATTTCGGAGTGCTTCACAGTGCGTACACGCGTTCGGCGTTGTGCACGGCGATCATGTCGACGATCCGGATGGCGTCCTGCACGGTGCAGTCCCCTGCGCGCACCCAGCCACCGAGCACCTGCCCCATCGCACGGCGCCACAAGACGGAACCGAGTACGTGCAGTTCGGGTGGCCCGAACGCGTCGGACGAGTACAGCTGCTTGGCGAACGGCGCCGTCTCGAGCGCCTCGGCGACCAGACCGGTCGATCGGACCCCGAGGTAGTTGACGGCAAGTCCGACGTCGAAGTTCACGTTGTCGAAGGCCTGGGCGAGGTAGCCGGCCTGCCGGTGGAACGGATAGCAATGCAGAAGCAGCACCGGTACGGGCGGCATCGTGCGCAGCAGCGGTAGCAGCAACAACGGATCGGTGCGGTGCAGGTCGAGATCGCGGTCACCGAAGCCGACGTGCACCTGGATGGGCAGTCCGTGTGCGGCGGCCTCGTGCACGGCGAACGCGATCAGCACCGGGCTGTCCAGCCGCAGCGGGTGCGCCCGGCCCGCTAGTTCGCGGGCCTCCGCGACGACGTCGGCATCGCTGGGCTGGGACCAGTCGATGTCGAATCCCGTGCGGTAGGCCGAGATCGTCTTGGTGCCAACCACATCCGGCGAGTCCACCGCCACCCGCAGGGCCGACCGGAACGCATCGGGAAAGTCGTCGGGCGTCGTGCCGTTCTCCAGCAGATCCTCGGCGAGGCGTTCGAGGCGCAGGATCTCCGACGACCTGACACCGCTGAGCTCGGTGAGCCGCTCGGGCACCGTGATGAGGTCACCCTTGAACCCGGTGTCGACGATCCAGCGCGCTACCCCCGCGGCGGGCAGCATCAGCCTGGCCAGCTCGTCGGGTCCGAGTTCGGCGCGGCGCGCCCAGTAGTCGTCCGCTGTCGCCAGCGCATCGAGCCCGAGCAGCGGCGCGCACCAGCGCCGGATGGAAAGGCCTAGCGGCGAATCGAATTGGGACATGAAGGCAGGCACCGGGTCGGTGGACCCCTCGTTGATCGATGCCTCGAAGTCGGCGCGGTCCAGGGGAGCGGTGAACACGCCGTGCACGTGGTGATCGATCAGTGCGACGCTGCGCAGATGCTCGGCCAGCCCATCGGGCACCTCGGCCTCCACCCCGCCGAACACGTCGTGCAACTCACCAACCGGCATACCGTGCGACCTCCACTTCGTCGACCATGCCCGCCGCCGCATCGGCGATGGCCTCGCCGAGGATTTCGACCGCGCGGGCCGCCTCCGTCTCGGTGAGCACCAACGGTGGCGTGATCTCCAGGACGTTGCCGCCAACGTAGTAGACGACCGCGCCCAACTCCCACGCACGGTAGACGACGTTCGCGGCGAGACGAGGATCGCGGTCTCCCGTGTCCGGGTCGACGAGTTCGAGGCCTATCGCCAGGCCGCGCCCGCGGACGTCGCCGATCCGCTCGGAGGTCAGCGCGCGAAGACCGTCGGCCAGCAGCGTCCCGACCGTCGCAGCGCGGTCGGCGAGGCCATCGCCGACGATGGTGGCCAGTACCGCGCGTCCCGCGGCCGCACACACCGGATTGCCTGCAGTGGTGAGAAGTGCTGCTGCGGGCGGGAAGTCGAGTATCTCAGCCGGTCCGACCGCCGCCGACAGCGGCAGGCCGCCGCCGAGCACCTTGCCGAACGTCACGATGTCTGGCGCGATGCCGTCGTGGTCGAAGGCGTGCAGCGTGCCCGGTCGGCCAAGCCCCATCTTGACCTCGTCGCAGATCATCGGAACAGCGTGCCTGCGGCACAGCTCGTGCAGGCTCGCGAGGAAGCCGTCGGGCGGGACGATGAGGCCGCCGTCGGACAGGATCGGTTCGACGATCAGACATGCGATCGAGTCACCTGCCAGGTGCTGCTCGGCGCGCTCGAGGCAGCCGGTCACGTCCGCGTCGATACCGTTGGGACCCGGTCGAAAGGGGTTGGGGTACGGCAGGAAAACGGCATCGGGGTCCGGTGGCGAGCCCGCGTCGACGTGCACGCCGGACACTCCCATCGCCACGCCGACACCGCCGTGGTAGCTGTGCTCGAATGCGATGATGGTGCGCCTACCGGTGGCGTGCCTGCACGCCCGAAGTGCGACGTCGTTGGCGTCGGAGCCCGCGTGCCCGAGATACACCCGCCGTTCGCCGGCGCCGGGGACCAGCGCGAGGAGGTCCTCGGCGAGGCCAACCGAATCGGGATGGACGGCGGACAGGCCGCCGGAGCCCGGCGCCGTACGCACCGCCCTGCTCACCGCCTCGACGATTGCCGGGTGGCCGTGCCCGAGACCGGACGCCGTCCACGTCGCCGACAGGTCGAGCAGCTCGCGCCCGTCGGGAGTGACCAGGGTCGAGCCGTGGCCGGAGACCACCTCCAGCGGGAAGAAGCGCAGCTTCTCGATGCCTGCGATGGCCCTGTCGTCACGCTCGTAGAGCGTGGTCACTCCGCATGCACCGGAGGGGTGTTCGCCAGCTCTGCGGCCAGTGACTCCCCAACGCGTTTCGCAATCCCAGAGGCCGCGATGGCGATCACCAACCCAACGGCGCACCAATACAATCCGAGCAGTGGGGCATCCAACCAGGTCTGCGCACCCTTGACGTTGAACCACAACACCACCGCGATCACCACGGCTCCAAGGGTCGGCAACACCAGGCCCAGAATCTTGCCCTTGCCGCCGTGCACGTCGGCAAATTTGGGAGCACCGACGAACCACACTGCCGCCACCTCGACTAGCAGATAGCAGACCATCAGGCACACCGAACCCGCCACGGCGAACAGAAAATACGTGTTGATCGCATCATTGCCGGTACCCATGTCGGGCCAGCCAAGAGCACCGCAGACGAGGACGACCACCAACGCGGCCCCGACCACCAGCCAGGTGGCGCGGCGGGGACCGCCCGTTCCGGCATGGATGTGCGCCAGCGCCTTCGGGCCGAAGCCGTCGCGCCCGAACGCGTAGAGCATCCGACCGGACGTCGCCGCGCAGGCCAGGTGGCAGCCGAACGCCGACACGATCGCGGTGAAGATGATCAGCAGGGAGAACCACTGCCCGACGTAGCTACTTCCCAAGTCCCCCAACGTGTTTCCGGAATTCTTGAAGGCGTCGAGCCCGGCCTGATCGGTGCCGAAACCGACTACCTGGGCGAACATCACGACGACGAACAGCACGCCGGTGAGGATCAATGTCCCGGCCAGCGCACGCGGGATGTTGCGGCCAGGATCGTCCGTCTCCTCGCCCATCGACGCGCACGCCTCGAAACCTGCCCAGGAGAGGAAGGCCGCGACGACGGCGCTCAGTACGGCCGAGGCAGACACGCCGTCGAACGAGAACGCGCTGAAATCGACCCCGGTCGTCGGGGCACCGCCCTTCGCGAAGATCACCACCACCAGCACGATCATGGACAGGATGCCGATGCCCTCGATGGCGAGCAGTATCTTCGCCAGCAGCCGGATGTCGCGGCCGGACAACAGGAATGAGATGACGGCGCCCACGACGACGACGATCAACCACGGCAGCTGGTATGGGTGGTCGTTGCCCGCCTGCAGCTCAGCGATGAACGCGTTGACGAACGCGGCGGTCAAGGCCAGGGTCCCGATGGCGAAACCCCAGTAGGCCCCGAGCATCGCGAAGCCGGAGAAGAATCCCGTCCTCGGTCCGATGGTCCCGCCTACCAATCCGTATGCCGAACCGGCGTGATTGAGGTGGCGGGTCAGCCGGACGAAGCTGTAGCCGACCAGGGACACCCCGACGAGGCCGATCACGAACACCAGCGGGATGGCCTTGCCGACCGTGCCGATGAGGCCCTGACCGTTCCCGGACATCGCCAGCGTCGGGCCCACCAGGGCGACGGACAACGCCAATGCCACCCAGAACGGCAAGCGGCGGTGCGGAAGTCGATCGGCGTCCTCTGATTGACCAGCCGACACGTTGGTACTCATCGATGTCTCCTTATGCTCTTGCACATTTGCTCCTCACGTCCGCGGCGGGTCAACAGCTCCACGCCAGGCGCAGCGCCCGGGTGGTCTCGGCGGGCGGCTGCCCGCCGTACGTGGTGATCTCGTACCGTCGCACCGAGACGAGCGCTTCGATGACGTCCGGCGAGAGCAGCTCGGCGGCGATCGCCGAACTCTCCATGGCGTCGATGGCGGCGGCCTGGTCGGTGGGCAGCGGTGGTGGAGTGGCGCCAGAACGCGAAGGTGCGTCGGGTACCTCGTCGGGCAGCTCGAGTTCGCGGTCGATGCCCCGAAGCGCGCTGCCGAGAAGCGCCGTCGCGGCAAGGTACGGATTGGCGCTCGGATCGATGAGCTTGAGCTCTGCGTTGGCACCGTGTGGATTTCCTGGCGTGGCCGCGATGAACCGGACTGCCGCTTCGCGGTTCTCCAGACCCCAACACGCCGCGGCACCCGCCCAGTTGCCGGGCTTGAGGCGCAGCGACGACAACACCGAACCGGCGTAGACGCCAAGCAAATCCGGCAGGGTGTCGATGATCCCGGCGATGGCGGACCCACCGGCGGGACGCATCCCGTACGGGCCGTCCCCGCCGCCGAACAGCGGGCCCTGTTCGTCGGCCAACGACAGATGAAGGTGTGCGCCGTTGCCCGCCCCTCCTTCGAACGGCACCGGCGAGAACGAGATCTGCAAACCGTGCCTTGCCGCGGCGCGCCCGATCACGATCCGCGCGCGGATCACGGCATCGGCCGTGGCCACCGGGGTGTCCGGGGCAAGCGAGATTTCGAGTTGGTCGTGGCCGTACTCGGTGTGGATCTGTTCGATCTCGAGCCCGGCGCGCTCGGCCGAAGTGGCGAGTTCGACCAGGAACGCGGAGCGTTCGAGTGACGTGCGGATGCCGTACGGCGACCACGGCGCCGTCGATGCGGGGCTGCCGTCGAGCGCGACCATCGTGCACTCGAGCTCCGCACCGAGCTTGGCGCTCAGGCCACGGTCGGCCGCGGCCCGTTCGGTCGCCGCCAGGATCGAACGCACGCACAGCGGCGCCGGCCGACCCTGCTGGTCGTCGAGATTGCCCGGCGCCCAGGCCACCCCGTCGTCGACCACGCGCACGTCGGCCGGATCGATGCGAATCCTCAGGTCACCGGCGACGCCGATGGTCGGGGTGAAGGCGATGCCGGTATCGACGCAGAACACGCTCCACGACGGTGACACGCCCATTCCCGAGCGCTGGAAGTCGCCAAGACGTCGCAGTGGCACGTACTTGGCCCTGGTGACGCCTGCCATGTCGGTCACCGAACCGGCGACGAGCTCCACCCCTTCGGCCCGTAGTTCCTCGATGCGGTCGTCGCTCGACACCGGCATCCAACCTCCTCGTCCGTGTGAGTCTTCGAGAAAGCTATGTCATGAATGTTTCAGAATCTTTAAAATACTCCGATTAGGATCGATTCATAAGATCTAGACAGGGGGAAGACTGGATGTGCCGGCTGCTGGGCGTCGTCTCCGCAACACCGATCACCGTCGCCGACGCCGTCGGCGACGCCGTCCTGAAGGACTTCGTCGCGCTGACCAAGGTGCACGGTGACGGCTGGGGCGTCGCTGCGGTCGATAAACGAGGGGGCTCTCCCCACGCCAAGGTCTCGGCGGGCAGCGCATTGGACGACCCGGTGTTCACCGCGGTCACCCACGACCAGCGGGCGGTGGCCAGCATCGTCCACCTGCGCTGGGCCACCAATGGGCTTGCGGTGCAACCGCAGAACTCACATCCCTTCGTCGCAGACGGAATGGCCATGGCGCACAACGGCTCCATCAAGCCGATGGAGCTCCTGGACGGCCTTCTCGAACCAGGGGTCGCCGCCTCGCTGCACGGCACCACCGACAGCGAGCGCTACTTCGGGCTGATCCGCCAACATCGCAGTGCCGCACCGACTCTCGCGGAGGCCGTCCGGCGGGCGGTGACGCAGCTGCGACGCATCTACCCCGACGCCAGCTTGAACGCACTCCTTCTCGGCGAGGACCAGTTGATCGTCGTCCACGCGCACGCCAAGAGTCAGCTGGTCGACGAGGACATCGAGGAGATCACTGCCGCCGAGCTGCCCGCCGAACACCTCGAGGACTACTTCGCGCTGCGGTCGGCCCGCACTGACGACGGCACCCTGATCGTCGGATCCACCGGCTTCGGCGACCTCGCGTGGGAACCGTTGCCGCCGGAGTGCGTCGTCGCCATCTCCTTGGCGGACGCGACGATGAGCGAGCACTCCCTCGGATGAATGTCCGGGGCGAGCGAAGCGACGGGATGACCAGAGAAAGCGTGGCCGCGCGCGCCAATGCGGCGCTTCCCGCCCTCAGCCGCGCGGAGCGACGGGTGGGACGGGCACTGCTCGCGGATTACCCCAGCGCCGGATTGGCAAGTGCCGCACGACTTGCCGAACGCGCCGAGGTCAGCCCGCCCACCGTGCTGAGGTTCGCGCAGTCCCTCGGCTACGACGGCTTCACCGACCTGCAGGTCGCGCTGCGTGCGGAGCTCACCGCGCAATCCAGCGGACCGATCACCCGGCTGCCGGAGGCACCTGCGGCAGGTGGGACGCTCGATCGGCTGTTGCAGCAGGCCCGCGGCCAGAACGACCGGGCCATGGAGACCCTCGCCCTACTTCCGGCTCCCGCATTGGAGGCCGCGGTGGCGCTGTTGGCGGATACCGGCAGGCCGCTGCATCTGCACGGCGGGCGGTTCTCGCACCTGCTGGCAATGCACCTGGCCGCGCATCTCGAACAGCTGCGTCCCGGGGTGCGGGTGCTCGCCGATCCCAGCGGCCGCGACCTCGGCACGATGATGGAGCTGACGCGCCGTGACGTCGTCGTGGTGTTCGACTACCACCGGTACCAACGCAGCTCGGAGGAGCTCGCCGCCAGCGTGCACCGCGTCGGTGCCACCGTCTTGCTGATCACCGACGACCTCGCCTGCCCGGTGGCGCCCGACGCTGAAGTGGTGCTCGCGGCGTCCAGCACCGTCGGCACGGTCTACCAGAGCATGGCTGCGGGTTTCCTGCTTACCGAGCTCCTGATCCCGCTGGTCATGGATGCCATTGGCGAACCTGCGCGCACGCGCATGGCGTTGTGGGAGGAGCAGCGTCGCGCCGAACTGTTGCCGTGAGCGCCCCATTGCATACCCTGATCCAATGGCCGGAGGGACGAAGCGCTTACCGCGCGCCGTGCGCGAGCAGCAGATGCTCGACGCCGCGGTGCAGATGTTCTCGATCAACGGCTATCACGAGACCTCGATGGACGCGATCGCCGCGCAGGCCGAGATCTCCAAACCGATGCTCTACCTCTATTACGGGTCGAAGGAAGAGTTGTTCGGTGCGTGCCTTGACCGCGAGCTTGGTCGCTTCGTCGAGAAGGTGCGCGCCGACATCGACTTCACGCAGAATCCAAAGACGTTGCTGCGCAACGCCGTAGTCTCGTTCCTGAGCTACATCGACGCCAACCGTGCGTCGTGGATGGTGCTCTACACCCAGGCCACCAGCTCACAGGCCTTCGCCCACACCGTGCGGGAGGGCCGTGAGCGGATCATCGACCTGGTGGGCAGGCTGCTGCTGTCTGGCACCAAGCACCCAGAACCGGACACCGACTTCGACATGATGGCCGTCGCGCTGGTGGGTGCCGGCGAGGCCGTGGCCACCCGGGTCAGCACTGGCGACGCCGACGTCAACGAGGCCGCCGAGCTGATGATCAACCTGTTCTGGCGAGGATTGAAGGGCAGGCCGTCCGATTCCGCTGGCGGGGGAGAGCACAGCGGCTCGGGGATTGATGGGGCACCCACCGATCCGGCCGCTACTGCCGCCAACTGAGCGCGCATCCGGCCACGAGCCGCAGCGTTAGAATGTTATTGACATTTCAACTACTTAACACCAGGGTGGACACGTGACGGTCGGCGTGGCGGCCTGGGGGTGTTCGCCGCGCCGACCTCCGTACTTCAGGCGGGTTCGGTAGCGCTGCGGGCGATCGGAAGAATGTAGCGACGGGCGTAGTCGGCCACCTCAGCCTTGCTCTGCAGGGCCGGTCCCGAATGTGGTGCCAGCAGCAGCGAGTGTGCGATCCGCACCATCACCTCGGCGAGAGCGACGGGGTCGGCGAGGGTGAGACCGTCGGCTTTGGCGGCGCGCCGCATGTTCTCCGCGCCGAAGGCGATCGCCATGTCGATGGACGGGCCCGCGGCGGTGGTCAAGAAGGGCAGCACCACTTCCGGTTCGGTCGCGAGTTCCCGCGCCATGAGTGGGTGGCTGCGCACGCACCACAGGATTCCGGTGAAGCCGCTGATCACCTTGTCGTCGAAGGAGTCCAGCTGCCGCGCTTCGTCATACACGTCGGCGAAGAGCCGTTTGAACTCCGTCATCACGGCGGTGAGGAGCAGCTCGTTCTTTGCTGGCCAGCGCCGGTACACCGTCATGTGCGAGACGCCCGCGTACTTGGCGACTTGCTCGACGGTCGCGCGCTTCACGCCGAAGTCGACGAGAACCCGCAGGGCCGCGTCGAGAATCGCGACTCCGGTGCGGTCGGGCTCTTGATCGTCGGCCAAGGCCGTGTTCCTTCGATGGTTAGCGTGTTACGCGGTTGCTAACAGCGAGTATGGCACGGCGCCGCGGCGATCCGACGGAGCAGATCGCCCGCATCCGGAGGAACTCTTGCACAGGCAGGTTGCCGGTAGCGTTGTTATGCTGTTAGCGGTAACTTAACATGTGCACGTTCCGAGGTCGGGGAGGGCCGAATGCAAGCACGGTTGACGGGCGGGCTCGCGTGAAGACTCTGATCCGCGATCGCTTCGCGATCGCCGTCGTGGCAGGCCTCATTGCCTTCGTTGGAGTGGTCGCCTTCTACTACCCGATTCAGCTCAGCGCCTACGACCCCTGGGGCATGAAGATTCCCTGCGGCACCGCGATGTCGCCCGACGTCGACCAGGCGGTCGAGGCCGACATCTACACCGCGAACCCGCCAGCGCGGGCGACCTCGTCGGGGCCCACCAACTATGCGGCGGAATGCAACCAGGCCGTCTGGATCCGCAGGGGCTGGTCGGTGCCGCTGATCCTGGTCGGTGGGATCGTGGTGGGAGTGATCGCGCTGGGCCGCGGGTCCCAGTCCCAGTCCCAGTCTCGCGAAGCAGTCTCCAAGGATTGAGCTAGGGCGCAGTCGACGGTCAGGCGATTCCCGCCGCAACCGGGTAGCTCGGCGGATACGCTCCGCAACAGCATGCCAAGCACTGTTGGTTCACGTCGCCAACTTGCCTCCCTGCCCGGAAGAGGTGCACGCACTTGGTCGAGGCGGTGTTGACACCTCGGGTGAAACCCGATCGTCTGATCAGGCGTAGCCTCGGCATGCTCCGCGCCGTCCGAGGCCTGATCGTGGTCCTGCTCGTCGTCGGCGTGATCGCGTCCGCGTTGCCCTACGTCTCGGCTGCGGCATTCGGGCCCATGATGCAGGTCGTCGCCGACGCGGGTATGAGCGGAAACCTAGGCGGGGTATGGGATTTGCGCGGCCCCCTGGTCGCCCGTGAGAACGGCCTGCTCAGCGGGGTGGCCGGCTCGGTGCCCTTCGCGGTGCTGTTGGCGACGTGGGCGGCCTCGCTGATGCTGGCGCAGTTGATGTATCTGGTGAACGCCTGGGTGGGGACCAAGGTCGAGAAGGTGCTCGTCACCGACATCCGGCAGCGCGTCCACGATCACCTCCAGACGCTGTCGCTGGACTTCTTCACGGCGTCGCGCAGTGGTGCGCTGATGCAGCGCGTCACAGTGGAATCAACTGGCGTGCAACGGCTCCTGACGAACTGCCTGTTGCCGCCGCTGATCGACACCGTCGTTCTCTTGGTGGCCGTCGGCTACTTGGTGGCGCTGTCGTGGCAGATGACGGTAGCCGCGCTCGTCCTCACGCCGTTGGCCCTCTTGGTGCTGAAGTACGCAGGGCGACACGTCCAGGCGGCAGTGCGACGGACGATGGACGCGGACCGCGCCATGGGCGCGGAACTGGAACAAACGATCAGCGGGATCTCCGAGATCCAGTTGTTCAACGCCCAGTCCGTGCGCAGCGAGCGTTTTCGCGAAGTGTCGGACCGTGCCGCCAAGAGTGACGCGTCGACCGTGATGTGGATGCAGGCCACCGCCAACGGATCTCAGGTGTTCATCGCACTCAGCACCGTCGTGGTGTTGCTGGTCGGTATTGGATTCAGCTCGAGCTTCGGCCTCACGTTCGCAGGCTTGATGGTCTTCGCCGGAATGGTTCCGACGATGTTCGGTGCGGCGCAACGGGTCATGGGCGCCTACACGACGTACCAGTCGGTCTCGCCAAGCGCTGCTTCGACGTACGAGTTGCTCGACACCCGCCCGACGGTTCAGGAACACCCGAACGCAGTGGCGCTCGGCGAGGTGCACGGCAACCTCGTATTCGAGGACGTGGCCTTCGGCTACAGCGCAGGACAGATGGTGCTGGATGGGCTCTCGTTCTCCGTCACGGAGGGTGAGACGGTGGCCCTCGTCGGTGGCATCGGATCGGGCAAATCGACGGTGTACAACCTCCTCCTGCGGTTCCTGGACCCGCAGCGGGGCAGGATTCTGCTCGACGGCCACCCGATCACCGAGGTCACCATCGCGTCGCTACGCGACCAGGTGTCCAAGCTCGCCCAGTTCCCCTTCTTCGTCAAGGACACCATCCGCGAGAACATCCGGTTGGCGCGGCATGGGGCAACCGACGCAGACATCGAAGCCGCGTGCGAGAACGCCAACGTCCATTCCGTCATCACCGACCCGACGAAGATGCGCGACGGATACGACACGGTGGTGGACGTGCAGGTCCCGTCAGGCGGCCAGAAGCGACTGATTGCGCTGGCGCGCTGCCTGTTACGCAAACCCGAGGTGCTGCTGCTCGACGAGCCGACCGAGAACCTCGACGCCGACCAGCGGGCCAGGTTGACGGGGGTGATCCGCGGCTACGCGAAGGACCGCACGTGCCTGGTGATCAGTCACGACATGGACTTCATCGCCGCCGTTGCCGATCGGATCCTGGTCATCGAGCACGGACGCATCGCCCAGCAGGGCGACCACCGCACGCTGATCGAGGAGGGCGGGCTCTACAAGCGGTTGTACGAGGCGCAGAACGTGGACCCCGACCTGGTGTATCCGGCTTCGGCGCCGTGACGGTTCCGGTCAGGTGTGGGTAGCCCTTCGACCGGAAGTCGTGGTAGTCAAGGGGAATGCGCAGAAGACTGATGACGGCGGTCGCGGGGCAGCTCGGCCGTCCACACGGTCGCCCCGGGCGGTTCGTCGCCCGCGCGCTCAATCGGGGGAACCGCCCGGCGATCACCGCAGCCGTGCTGGCGTCGGCCGCCAAGCCTGGTGACGTGGTCGCCGACATCGGCTTCGGTGGCGGCATCGGCCTTTCGATGCTGCTCGATCGCGTCGGGACCGAGGGCGTCGTGCATGGCATCGAGATCTCGCGCGAGATGCTCGACCGCGCCAGGGCCCGCAACATCGGGCACCGGGCAACTGGTCAACTGCGGCTGTCGGAGGGCTCGCTCGTGGCCCTTCCGCTGCCGGACCACTGCCTGGACGCCGCCATCACCGTCAACACCATCTACTTCGTCGCCGAACTCGACGCGGCTTGCACCGAACTGGCGCGCGTCCTGCGTCCTGGAGGGCGCCTCGTCGTCGGCATCGGTGACCCGGACGCCATGGCGCGGATGCCATTCACTGCCTATGGATTCACTCTCCGGCCCGTCGACGACGTGATTGCAGCCCTGCGCGAGGCCGGGTTCGACCTGACGGACCACCAGCACGTCGACGACATGGCGATCCCGCACCACCTGCTGGTCGTCACTCCCTCGGTGGAGTGACTACAGCGCCGTGACGGTTCCGGTCAGGTGCGGGTAGCCCTTCGAAAGGTTGCGCAGCGACAGGTCCCAGCCGTTGGCGGTCCGATCGACGTAGAGGCCCGCCCGCGCAGGAAGCAGCACCGGCTTGCCGAACCGCACCGCATACTCGACGGCGTCCGGGAACTGGCCCTCGATGTTGGCCAGAACTGCTGCGGCACTGAACATTCCGTGGGCGATGACGGTCGGGAACCCGAACAACTTGGCCCCGATCGCGTTGGTGTGGATGGGGTTGTGATCCCCTCCCACGGACGCATAGCGACGGATCTGGCCGGGCGTGATGCGCAGCACCGCGTTCGGCGGCGGCAGCTTGGGCTGCTTCTTCTGCTCCGGCTTGGGCTCGTCGGACAGGCTGGTCCGCTGCTGATGCAGGAACGTCGTCACCTGGTGCCAGGCGGTGTCGTTGCCGACCTTGATGTTCGTCACCAGGTCGACCAACAGGCCCTTGCGGTGTTCGCGGAGGTTCTCCGCGTGCACCGCGACGTCGACGGTGTCGGTGACCGAGATCGGCCGGTACTGCGTGATGCGGTTCTCGACGTGTACCGAACCCATTGCGGCGAAGGGGAAGTCGAAGCCGCTCACCAGCGCCATCACCGACGAGAACGTCAGCGCGAACGGATAGGTGAGCGGCACCGTGTCGCCGAACCGCAGCCCGGTGACGGCGGCGTACTCGGCGACGTTGGTCGGGTCGATGGCCAACCCCTCGACGGCCACCGTGCGGTCGGGGAGCGCGCCGTTGCGCGGGATGAACGGCAACGCTCCCGCTGCTGCCCTGACCAGGTTCAGCAAGCCATTGGGTTGTCCCTCGGTGCGTTGCGCCACGATGCTCACCATAGTTCTAGGCGCCGAGAAGGGCCTGGCCGCACACCCGAATCGTGTTGCCAGTAACCGCGTTGGAGGCAGGGCTTGCGAAGTAGGCGATGGCCTCGGCGACGTCGACCGGAAGACCGCCCTGGAACAGCGAGTTGAGCCGTCGTCCCGCCTCGCGGGTGGCCAGCGGAATGGCCTCGGTCATCTTGGTCTCGATGAACCCTGGCGCGATGGCGTTGATGGTGATGCCCTTCTCCGCCAGCTCGGGCGCCAGCGCCTGCGTCATCCCGATCATGCCTGCCTTGGTGGCGGCGTAGTTGGTCTGACCGCGGTTGCCCGCGATGCCCGCCATCGACGACAGCCCGACGATGCGACCGCCATCGCCAATGACGGCGTCGGCCACCAGTCCCTGCGCGAGGCGTTGCGGCGCAAGCAGATTGACCGCGATGACCGAATCCCAGCGGGCGTCGTCCATGTTGGCGAGCAGCTTGTCGCGCGTGATGCCCGCGTTGTTGACCAGGATGTCGGCCTTGCCCGAGTGATGCTCGGAAAGGTGCGCGGCGATCTTCTCGACGGCGTCGGGCGCCGTCACGTCGAGCGTCAGGGCCGTCCCCCCGACCTTGTTGGCCGTCTCCGAGAGTGCTTCGGCTGCTTGTTCTACGTCGATCAGCACCACCTTGGCCCCGTCGCGGCTGAACACCTTGGCGATCTCGGCACCGATGCCGCGTGCCGCACCGGTGACCAGTGCGACCTTGCCGTCGAGCGGCTTGTCCCAATCCGCGGGTGGCACCGAATCGGCGGCTCCGACGTAGAACACCTGCCCGTCGACGTACGCCGACTTCGCCGACAGCAGGAACCGCACGGTGGACTCCACGCCGGTGGCGGCGGGCTTCGCGTCGGGCGACACGTACACCAGGCCGATCGTGGCGCCGCGCTGCAGCTCCTTGCCCAATGAACGGGTGAACCCCTCGAGCGCGCGCTGGGCGATCCGCTCGTCGACCGTCGAGGTCTGCTCCGGGCTGGTGCCGACCACCACGATGCGGCCGCATGCGCCGACGTTGCGCAGCAGCGGGGTGAAGAACTGGTGCAGCGCCTCGAGGCCCTCGGGGGTCGTGATGCCGGTCGCGTCGAACAGCAGCCCGCCGAACGAGTCGGCCCAGCGCCCGCCGAGATTGTCGCCGACGAGCTGGTAGTCCTCGGCAAGCGCGGTGCGCAGCGGCTCGGCGATGCGGCCCTCGCCGCCGATCAGCAGCGACCCCGCCAGCGGGGGATCGCCTGCCCGGTAGCGACGCAGGTGCTGTGGCTGCGGTATGCCCAGTTGCTTGGCCAGGAAGGATCCCGGACCGGAGTTGACGACTTGTGAGAACAGGTCGGTAGCCACTGCGTTGCCTTTCAGAGCGGATCGATACTCTCGTGTGAATACCTAACTTACTCCAGAGTAAGAAGGGTGGGTAGTATGACCCCCATGTCTGACAACAAGGCTGCCCGACGGGTAGCAATCCTCGGTGGAAACCGGATCCCGTTCGCCCGCTCGGACGGCGCCTACGCCAGTGCGTCCAACCAGGACATGTTCACCGCAGCACTGGCTGGGCTCATCGACCGGTTCAACCTGAGCGGCGAGCGGCTCGGTGCGGTGGTCGGCGGCGCCGTGCTCAAGCACAGCCGCGACTTCAACCTGATGCGTGAATCGGTGCTCGGAACATCGCTCAATCCGCACACCCCCGCCTACGACCTGCAGCAGGCCTGCGGCACCGGCCTGCAGTCAACGATCGCCGTCGCGAACGCCATCGCCCTCGGACAGTACGACTCGGGCGTCGCGGGCGGGGTGGACACCACCTCCGATGCGCCCATCGCGTTCGGCGACGACCTGCGCCGCGTCCTGCTCGGGCTGCGCCGCGCCAAGTCGAACCTGGACCGGCTCAAGCTGGTCGGCAAGCTGCCCGCCTCGATCGGCGTCGAGATCCCCACCAACGGCGAGCCGCGCACCGGCCTCTCGATGGGTGACCACGCCGCCATCACGGCGAAGAAGATGGGCGTCAAGCGCGTCGACCAGGACGAACTGGCCGCCGCCAGCCACCAGAACATGGCAGCGGCCTACGACCGCGGGTTCTTCGACGACCTCGTCACCCCGTTCCTCGGGCTCTACCGCGACAACAACCTCAGGGCCGACTCCACCGCGGAAAAGCTGGCGAAGCTCAAGCCCGTGTTCGGCGTGAAGAACGGCGACGCCACCATGACGGCGGGCAACTCCACGCCACTGACCGACGGCGCGTCGGTGGCGCTGCTCTCCACCGAGGAGTGGGCCG
>Ga0105237_10000683_pt1 | contig 46945 bp, 24 predicted proteins | sample KBSC24metaG_FD_81520 | JGI IMG/M metagenome (GOLD analysis project Ga0105237, IMG submission 81520) | Corn rhizosphere microbial communities from Kellogg Biological Station, Michigan, USA - KBS C2-4 metaG | ecosystem: Host-associated > Plants > Roots > Rhizosphere > Soil | place: Michigan, USA...
TACCCTAAAAGAGAATTCCTGGACCCGGATGGATTACATATCAGTATGAAAGGCTATGCTTTATGGAAGGATATCATACGACAACACCTGTCGACCATCATCCGATGAACCGAGAATATCATAAATGGTTTAGTCCATCCCTTCAACGGGACATGGAATTGCTGGTCTTTGGCGATGCAGGAGACCCTGTCCTTTTCTTTCCCACCCGAACAGCGCATTTTTACGACTACGAGGACTGGCAGGTCATCGATGCCATGCGTAAGAAGATAGAAGCGCGGCAGATACAGGTATATTGCCTGGACAGCATCGACAAGGAAAGCTTCTATGCCCGGGACATTCCCCCGGCCCTCCGGATCATCCGCCATCTCGAGTACGAACAATATATTTTAAGAGAAGTAATTCCCCTCGTGCATCAAAAGAATGGCTCTCCGACCCTGGTGGCGGCGGGCTGCAGCCTGGGCGCTTATCATGCGGCCAACGTGGCCTTTAAATACCCTACCATCTTCCACAAAATAGTAGGGCTCAGCGGGCGCTATGATCTCACCACCGCCATGCCGCATTTCGACGATCTCTTCGACGGCTACAGGGACGAGAATATCTATTACAATATGCCGGGACAGTTCATACCCAATCTGTATGATGAACAGCTGATACGCCTTATTAAGGGACTGGAGATCATTTTTGTCGTGGGAGAAAAGGATGTCTTTCTGGAGAATAACCAGTTCCTCAGCAATGCTCTCTGGAGCAAGGGCATCTGGAATGCGCTTCATCTATGGGATGGAGAGTCCCATAAGGCCCGCTATTGGAGGCATATGGTGCAACTGTACTTGTGAGACGCCCGGCCACCCGGGTCGCGGCCGGCAGTTTTTTGGAGACTTCGACGGACCGCTCATTTCCTGGAGACTTCCACACTCCACTCATTCCCGCTGGCAACCTTATGCACCTCCGCAAAACTCCCCTGGTTCAACGCAAAAGACAATTGCAGCAGGCTGTTCAGATACGCCAGCGGCTTCCCTATCGCTACGGCCCCAAAAGTGTTGCTATACGGCATGTCGCCTTCATAGACGGGCACGCCCTTGTGCTGGATCTTTACATGCAGCAGGTCCCCGGTGGAAAGCTTCAATTGCGCAAAAAGATCACCGGGTATATTGGTCCATATATTTCCGTATTGTACGTCCAGCACGGGTATGGTTCCCTTGATCACCTTTCCTTCCAGCACTGCCTTCTGATAAGGAATGGAAACCACTTCCTGCTTTGGCAGCAAAGGTCCCACCTGCTCGAAGGTGATCACGCCCGCGGCCAGACGCGCGCCCGTATAGGCATAGACGTCACGACCGTGAAAAGTATAGGACTCCTGCGAACCTCTCCGGCGATTGACATTCTCATCTATCTCCCGTATCGCATCTATACCCAATGTTTCCGCCACCAGGGTCAGCGTACCATTGTCCGGCGTGACAATAAACTGCCCGGTGCGTGTCTTCAGGACGACGGATTTTCTTTCCGTACCGACACCCGGATCGACGACGGAGATAAAGACGGTCCCGGCAGGCCAGTATGGCACGGTCTGTCTCAGCCTGTATGACGCCTCCCAGATATTGTAAGCAGGTATCTCATGGGTGAGATCGAACAGCTTCAGGTCAGGCGCCACACCAATGGCTACCCCTTTCATCTCGGACACCGCGCCATCCTTGAGACCAAAGTCGGACTGAAATACCACTACCTTACTCTGCCCCCGGGAGATATGCACCAGCAGGGAAAACACTAAGAGGATGAAAAAACGCCGCATTGCTTAGGATTTTCCCAAATATAAAACTTATCTTTATCATGTCAATACGCTCTGTCACAGTCTTTTTTGTCCTGGTCAGGACTATGCGCCGGACAGCCTTGTAAATCACCGGTGAACAAGAAAGCTGGCCCCATAGCCTGTTTTTGACCTACCTTAATCAGTATATTAGTCTTTTAATCATATGCTTATGCGTAAAATCGTCCTATCTTTTATTGGCCTGGCGTCTGTCGCTCTCACATCCAGTGCGCAGATCAATGCCGCCCTGATGCGATACCCGGATGTCTCTGCTTCGCAGATCGTCTTCACCTACGCCAACGATCTTTGGGTAGTGCCCAGGGAAGGAGGCAAGGCCCAGCATCTAAGCTCACCGGCAGGAGTCGAGATATTCCCCAAATTTTCTCCCGACGGTCACACCATTGCCTATACAGCCGACTACGATGGCAGCAACTCTATCTATACCATACCCGTGGAAGGCGGACCTGCCACCCGCCTGACCTGGCATGGTTCCATGGAAAGAGTGGTGGACTGGTACCCGGATGGGAAACACCTGATCTTCGCCTCTGGCAGAGAGGCGGGACGCGAACGCTTTGACCAGTTCTTTAAGATCGACATTGCCGGCGGCGCTGCACAAAAGCTTCCCCTCCCCTTCGCGGAGTTCGGCTCGCTGTCACCCGATGGCAACCAGATCGCCTTTGTATTCAAGTCGCAGGTATTCCGCAACTGGAAACGCTACCGCGGCGGATGGAATGCGCAGATACACCTCTTCAATCTCACGAACTATTCCTTCGAGAATATATCCACCACGGATGCAGATGACGAGCTGCCCATGTGGCACGGCGGCAGCATTTTCTTCCTTTCGGATCGCGGGCAGGAGAAGAGAATGAATCTTTGGGAGTACAATATCTCTTCCAAGGCCTTCACCCAGTTGACGAATTTTACGGACTATGACGTGCATTATCCTTCTGCCGGTCCGGACGACATCGTCTTCGAATACGCCGGCAAGCTCTATCTGTATAATTTCTCTTCCCGCAAATCCACGGAAGTACCCATACAGGTGGTGACGGATGAGACGGCCCTACGCCCTACGCTGCAGACGGTGGACAAGCAGATCACGAGCGTCAATATCTCTCCGGATGGCAAACGCGCCATCGTCGAAGCCCGGGGTGATATCTTTTCGGTGCCGGCGGAGAATGGTCCGGTAAAAAACCTCACCCAGTCTTCGGATGTGGCGGAGAGATTCCCTTCCTGGAGTCCCGATGGAAAATACATCGCCTATTGGAGCGACCGCTCCGGCGAATATGAGCTGACGGTCCGTGAGCCCGGTGTAGAAGGGTCCGAGAAAAAGTTGACATCCTATGGCGCGGGCTATCGGTATAATCTTTACTGGTCGCCCGACAGCAAGAAGCTGGTCTTTGTCGACAAGGCGATGAAGATCTATATCTTCGACCGCACTACGGGACAGACCACCTATGTAGATCATGGGTTACGTATGTTCGAAGGCAATTTGCAGGGATTCTCAGCCAGCTGGTCACCCGACAGCCGCTGGCTTGCTTTTGATCGCGACCTGCCCAATCAACACCAGGCCGTATTTCTTTACGACTATACGAACAAGATACTGCGCCAGGCCACCAGCGGATATTACTCGTGCTCCAATCCGGTGTTTGAGCCCGGTGGTAAATACCTGTTCATCTCCACCAATCAAATATTCAATCCGCTGTATAGCGATCTGGATAATACATTCATCTATCCCAATTCGACAAAACTGGCAGTCCTCGTGCTGAAAAAAAGCACTCCTTCCCCACTGTATCCCAAAGATGATACAGTGTCCCGGAAGGAAGAGGAATCTTCAGCATCTGCTACGCCCCCCGCTGCGCCTGCCGCCGCTGCCAAGCCTAAACCCAAGGCGGTCACGGTGGACATCGACCTGGATGGACTGGAATCACGGCTTGTGCTCCTGCCGGTGGACGCGGGTAATTATAATAACCTGTATGCCGCCGAAGGCAAGCTGATCTATCAACGCCGGCCTAATACGGGCTCGGATGCAAAAGAATCCCCCGTGCTGTTCTTCGACCTCGACAAAAGGAAGGAAAAGACCATCGTGGCCGATGCGGGCGGCTGTACCCTTGCAGCGGATGGCAAACATCTGCTCGTTGGAAAGAACGGTATGTTCTATATCATTGCGGCTGATGAAGGGCAGAAGCTGGAAAAGCCTTTGCGCACTTCCGAGATGCAGGCGTGGGTTGACCCGCGTAAGGAATGGAAGCAGATCGTCACCGATGCCTGGAGACTGGAGAGAGATTTCTTCTACGACCCGGGTATGCATGGAGTGGATTGGAACAAGGTAAAGGAACGGTATTTAAAGATGCTGGAAGGAGCCGTCACCCGTGAAGAGGTGAATTTCATCATCGGGGAGATGATCGGGGAGCTCAACGCTTCTCATACCTATCATGGTGGTGGCGTGGAAGAAATACCCAAACGTGCATCCGTTGGCTACCTGGGAGTGGATTGGGAGGTCGATGGCGAGCATTACAAGATAAAGAAGATCATCAAAGGCGCCCCCTGGGATGCGGAAGTTCATTCGCCGCTGGATCAGCCGGGTGTGACAATAAAGGAAGGCGATTATATACTGGCCGTCAATGGCGTGCCGCTCACGACAAAGACCGAGCCCTATGCGGTGTTTGGGAATCTGGCGGACAAGGCCGTCGAGCTCACCTACAATAGCAGCACTTCCTGGACAGGCGCCCGCACCGCTGTCGTACAGACATTACGCGACGAGTCGAGACTGCGACATCTGGCCTGGATCGAGCAGAACAGACGCAGGGTGGAAGAAGCTTCGGGTGGTGCTGCGGGTTATATCTATGTACGTAGCACGGGCATCGACGGACAGAATGAGCTGATCCGTCAGTTCACGGCACAGCTGGATAAAAAGGCGCTGGTGATAGATGAGCGCTTCAACAGTGGCGGGCAGATACCGGACAGGTTCATCGAGATGCTGGACCGCAAGCCGCTGGCATTCTGGGCTACCCGTGATGGTGTCAGCTGGAACTGGCCTCCTGCTGGGAATTTCGGTCCCAAGGTGATGCTTATCAATGGATGGAGCGGATCGGGCGGGGATGCTTTCCCCGACTATTTCCGCAAGGCTGGTCTGGGGCCCCTCATCGGCAGCCGTACCTGGGGTGGACTGATTGGTATCAGCGGCGCGCCGCCACTTATCGATGGCGGGAATATCACGGTGCCCACTTTCCGTATGTTCAATCCCGATGGCACCTGGTTCAAGGAGGGACATGGAGTGGACCCGGACATCCCGGTAGCAGAAGACCTCACCCAGGCAGCACAGGGTAAGGACAATCAGTTGGAGAGGGCTATTTCGGAGATCAATAAGCTGTTGAAAGAAAAAGGATATACGCCGCCAAACAGGCCGGCTGCGGAGACGAGATAGCATTTTTTATTCAAATAGAAGGAGGCTGCCCTTTGGGGGCAGCCTCTTTTTCATTAAAGCTCAGAAAGAATAGGTGTTTTTACTCTTTTTTTTATCCCCCCGGATAACTTAACTTGCTTATACAACCGAATTATTCCATCTGAACTAAAACCTTAAGCCTAATGATAAAGCTGCATCGCTATGTAGATAGCTAGAACCTACATCTCCTCTGTTTAGTAACCTCCTGATCGACTTCACTAACCCTTATGGATATCTTTTCACTGTAAAAGTACCTGCCTGCGCAGCGTGCAGGCCGTGCTATTCTATTGCCGGAAGGACAATGTCCCGCCCCGGCCGGTATTGTATTGCTTAAATAACCTTTAATAATTAATTTTTATGAACACCTTGCCATCCCTGGCCGCCGATGCCTCCAAACAGCTTGTAACCTTCCATCGTTCGTCCACACCCGGAACAACCACTTACCTGGACCCCTCGGATCCAGGACATCATTCCATCATAACAACTATGTTAGCAGCCGCCGGACACACGCAGGAACTTTACCCTCACCTGTACGAGGCGCTGAATAAAGGCGCTGCTTTCACCGGCGCCCCATCACTGGATAGGACCGACCTGGTCGATGCAGGAAAGACAGCATCCGGAAAAGCCACAGCCACCGTGGTCTCTGCCTCCTCCGGAGATACGATGATCAAAGGAGGCAGCCTGATGATCTTCGACTCAGACAGCGGAGAGCTGCTGGCGCATGGACACAACACAGATGTTCGCAACGGCTTTTTACAATGTGCAGCCAACTCCGATCAGGCCAAACCTGCCGGTAAGGGTCTTTCCATCCTCTACCTGGGACATGCTACAGACGCAGATGGCACTACCCGGTTCTACAGCACGACGCATGCGACAGATGTACCCGAACAAGGTATCACTGTCAATGTCGTCAATCCCGTCATACAGATCAGCGGAAATACCCAGATCCATATCGCGGTTGGCCGCGTCAGCACCATCCCTCCTCCGGCAAATACAGATTACCGTTATATAGAGCCATCAAACGAGACCAGCGATCCCTATCTCATCGTTCCCTTCCAGGGAACCGTAGGCCTGAGCGGGACCATCAACTTCTCTGCGCTCACCACCAACAATCTCATTGCCGCGGTGTATGTCAACAATGGCAACGGTAACGCCGTCGCCGTAGGAAGGGCCGGTCAATATACCACCGACTCCTACTTCCTATCGACCTTTCAACAAGGCGCGGCGCCCAATATCCTTTCCTGGGCTTTTCCCTATGACCAAAAAGGCTATGCCAGTACTAAATCTATCGTGTACAATCCGGCGTCCATGGCAAATGAGGTCGACAGCTTTTTCTATTTCGCCTTTATCAATATACCCCTGGCGGGGGGCGGTATTGCCCCGCCCTTCTATGTCTGCAGCATAAATACACCTGAGGAGCCATCCCTGAATTGCACCAAGATCCCTAACCTCTATTTCTGGTGGCATTGCCTGGCCAAAGGCACCCTGGTCACGCTGGAGGACGGGACCCAAAAACCTATAGAAGAGCTCAACGAGACCTTCCGGGTGAAAACACCCCAGGGCAGTCTGGCGGTCACGGCTACTGTGCAGGGCCGCCATAGTTCCGACCCTTCATCACCCGGGCGAAAAGAAGTCTACAGGCTGACTACCACCAACGGTCACACGATCACGGCTACCGCCATCCATACATTGTTCATGGAGCCGGGCAAGTGCAGGGCTATCGCCCATATGGCTGCGGGAGACCCCATCCTGACGGAAGAAGGCCCTTCGACCGTCGCATCCAATGAAGCCATCGAATACGAAGGCATGTTTTACGGCCTGCTCCTGGGCAATCCCGAAGAACAAAAAAATAAAGATTTCCCAACCAATCTGGCCGGATATTTTGGAGGCGGCGTGCTGCATGGAGACCAGCAGGCCATGCGCCATCACGTACGCGCAGCCTATCGCGACCTGGACTACATGCTTCCCCGGATCCTTCCGGCATTACACCAGGACTACACCTCCGCCCTGAAACAAAATCGCTATTGATCATAATAACCAGATACCACCATGGGCAGTCCTATCGTCAAATTATACTATGTCAGCCCGTATGCCACGCTGCCACCAGGCGTGGGCTCGGCGGGCGTCACTCTCCAGACCGATCCAGCTCAGTCACCGACGCCTTCCACGGTCAACAATGCGGTGCTGGTCATCCGGCTGCGTACGGCAGATGATTCCATCGTTATAGGGATCTCGCCGACCTCGGGTCCGGGCACCGGCGTTATCTCCGCTACATACCAGCCGTCCTTTCCCCTGTCCGCGACCTCATCCTATATGATCGATATCATATGGGTCCCCAGCGGAACACCACCGGAAAACATCGATTGGACCACTGCCGTGGCCTCCGCGCCCGTGACGGCAGCCACGGTGTCCCTACAATCCGCGTCCTTCGACGGGACCACACTCACTGCTCAGGTGGCTTACGGCCCCAGCGGCATAGGCGTAGGCGCGCAGGTCAACGTATGGTCATTGTCCGGAGGCGTCTATGTGAATGTAGGAAGTGGCCAACAGTTGGGCAATATCGTCAGCGTCCCGGTGACCCTCGGCCAATATCCACCTGTATTCTTCCTCAGCGCTCAGGCTGTCATACCGGCCACCAATACGGGAGGGGCAGGCAGTTTTTCCGCCCCCTTCAGCCAGGGGCCTCCTACACCTATCTCCAACAACAGCGGCATGCCCCAGACTGCTCAGTCTTTCACCGCCGTCAATTACAACGGCAAGACCCTGTCCCTCACCTGGTCCCTGGCTAGCCTGGCGGGATGCGTGAACCCGGATTCCAGCCTGATACAGATCCTGTCCTCGAACAGCCAGGTGATCGCCACGTTCAACGGATCGCCGACCTCAGCCATTATACCTATCGACCTCAACGGACAAAGCGGGCTCACGGTGAAGGTCAGTACCGTCGCGGGTGGCATCGGGAGCACCCCCATCAGCAGTTCCTTGATCACCCAGGCGCCCCAGGTGACCAATACCGCGTCCGCCGGGGCTAATACGACGGCAACGGTGACAGTTCCGAACAATGACTCCGCGCAGGGATGGTTGATGGATGGCGACACCATACTCTCCGGGCCGGTGACACCAACCAATAATACCCTCACCTTTAATTACAACTCCGCCGGAAGAGTAGGGCTCAGTGTCGTGGCCAGTATCACCGCCAGCAACGGCATCATCAGCGGGCCCCCGTCCGCACCGGCCGTACTGCTGGCTACGATCCCCTCCCTGATCGCAGCCTCCATCTATACCAGTCCAGCAGATGCCACCAAATGGTGCATTGCCATGGAATGGGAACGGCTCCCTGATCATGCGGAAGACATCGTCTCCTATACGGCATCGTTCATTTTAAATCCCACGCCAGTCACTGCGACCACTACAGGCGCCAGTACACTCCTCTCGGTGCCCAAATCCCTGGTGGACGCCACACAACCCCAGTCACTGCAATTGTCAGCCACGGGTACGAGCGGATCATCCCCGACACTCACGCTTACAGCCTTGTTCGCACCTCCTCTGCTGGCATCCTTGAATACAAATGGCACCCAGATCGCAGCCACATGGACCGCCCCATCCAATATTCCATCCAATAATATTCTGCCGGTGACCTACCATATGGTGATAGCTGCCAACAGCACGGTCATTTTCACTGGTCCTCCCACCCTCGCTACCAGCGGCGCCATTTCGCTGGACAATATATCTATCCCTTCCAAAGGAAATATTTCCGTTATGGTCAATATGTCGATAGGTCCTGTCCAATTGATCACCGACGCCAATATGGCGACCAACTGCAGCGCCATCCCCATTTTATCCGCCCCGGTCATCACACCGGTGACGGCCAACCCCTTGACCAACCTGTCTACGCTTAATTGGGCACAGGTCACCGGGGCCAGCGGTTATACCGTCAATTTCACCCAGGGGCCTTCTCAACCGGCGACCAGCGGTACGAGCCTGTCTCTGACAAACGCTGTGTCCCTGGGATCTCCATTGGGCTATAACGTACAGGCAACAGGCACTTCCAATAGCGTACCCGTCACCGGCCCCCCTTCGCCACTGGCTTGGGTTCCTGCCAATGCCGCCAACGTAGGTGATGTACGGTTTGACGGGACCAATGTTATGGTAGAATGGGATCCTGTCGCAGACGCGATCGCCTATACGGTGACGGTGTACGACAATGCCAATCCGGCCAAACAATATTATACGGGCACAACATCCGGCACCAGTACCAGTTTCCCCATCACCCTGGGAGCCAATACGCTGGTGTATTCAGTATATCTGCAACCTATAACCGAAGCCGGCACAGGTCTCAGCGCCGCAGCCCTCCCCTTATTCTCTCCGGGTCTGTTCCTGAGCCAGCAACCGGCTGCTTCGGCTTATCCGTACCTATATACGGCCGGCGCGCTCTCCGACCTTGGAACAACGGCAGCTGGACCGGCGCCCCGGCTGCTAACACTCTATCTGCCTGAACTAGGCGCTGCACCCAATGCCCTGGGAACGACAGCCATCACCATGGATCCATTCACCATTCAGCCGTCAGGGAATGCAGCGCTGCCCTATATGCTTACCATCGCAGCCGACAATACTGCCTGGGGATTCACCACCGAAGCCATTCGCCTGTCGCTGCAATCGGCCTACGTAAGCTTTTTAAAGACGATTGAAAAGCCCACGGGCAATAACCCTCCTCCTGGTATTACGCCTTATGGTATTTCCCTGGTGCAGGCAGCCATCGCTGCAGTGCTTCCGCAAACTTTTCCAGAGCAGTTGTATTACAACTTCGGGCTCTCTACCACCTCCGGCAGCGGAGCGGGCTATGTGGACCTAAGACCGGGCATGGTCTTGCGGATCATGGCCAGCGACTATATCAATATCCCGCAAAACGGCCTGCCTTCATGGATCAACGGCTATGCGGGCGGCACAGTGCTGGACCTTGAAATAGGCAGCTATACATCCGGCGCCAATTGGCTCACGGGATTCGATGGATTTCTCAATACCCTGTCTGCTGGAGGAGCGCTCACCGTTAGCCCACCGGCCCTATCTTCCGCCAGCTATGTGCAGGCCGGAATTGCCGGCGCAGCCGATCTGTATTTTCCGCAGTTCATCCAGCCCTTCTACCGGCTGTTCTTTCCAGGCAGCCTGAGCACCCCGTGGAGCAACGGCTCTAATGCCACCAATGCCAATTTTGCGTTGGCGGCTGCACCCAATTATACTTCCCTGCAGGCTACTACGGTGGATCCCACCAAGAACCCCACCGCTTATTTCAGGGGCAGGGCCATCGTGGAAGTCATGATCAGGGTGCAGGTCGACGGCAATCCGCGGCTGGTGCCTGTCGGGACCAGCCTGGGTCAACTACTGGAACAACTGGGACTAAGGCCCGCCGCCACCAGCCCCCTGCTCGATCAGGTCCGGGTGATCCGCTCGCTGGCAAGCGTCATCACCAGCACGACACCCTCTCAGGCACAGGCCCCTTTGCAGGAAATAAACATCGGCTGGAACGGACTACAGACCTATGGCATGGGCACAGGATCCAATGCCTTGTCACTCCCGCTGCTTTGCGGCGACCAGGTATTTACCAATTCCTAACTAACCTTACCCATGAGCATCCCTGTATTCAACCAAATTAACAGCAACCTATATGCGTTATCTACGCTGTCATCGGCGGGGCTGCCGGGGTATTGGGCCGGGTATTTTGCCGGTCCTCAGAGCAGCCTGGGCCCTGGCGCCAGTACAACGGCGGTATGGCAGGATACAGGAGGTTTTTACCTTTTCCTTGACCGTCAGCCCTTAGACTGGGCGGCATTCACCAGCCAGCTGACTGCCTTACTTCCCCGCCTGGGTCCACAAGGGACATTGCGTCTGCTATGGATCAGGCATGCAGACCTCTCTTTTAGTCAATGGCAGATGACGCCGGGATTTGCAGTGTCCAGCGGCTCCGGCGCGGGCATCACCTGGACCCTTGTCCGAAGTTTTTCCTTTGGCGTGGATGCGTATCTGTTATCGATAGCCGGGCAAGGTGCGCTGGCCTATATTGCAGACAACGCGGGTGGCGGGATCAGCTTTACGGGCAGCGGCAGTCTCATAGGGCCTGAAGGGGGTTACGGCTTCACCGGCGCGACCATCCTCTTCAATGGCACATGCCTGGGCGCCTTCCAGGCCACGATGTCCGCTCCCGTGCCCGCGAGCGCCGCCCTCAACGACTGCTGGACATCCCTTCGGATAGGTCTTCAATATGCCGGCGCTCCCGCGCCGCCTGATCCGGACCCTCCGCCCAATGCTCCCTTCATAAACCCTATCAGCACAAGGATACTATTCATGCCACTTTTCCAACGGCAGGAGTCCGCTCTCAACCTGGGTCTGCTTTTCGATCCATTATATTTATTCATGCCCGGCCGGACGGCGCTCAACTTATTTCCCCCAACGCTTGTTGCGAGCGCTACGGACCAGGGTTTCAAGACCTTTCTCAGGACCACCAAGGGATATACCATTGCGCTCACCCCGCTGGCCGCCAGCGGCGTCCTGCCAGCGGCGAGGTTTGTACTGGGGTATAGTCCTGTACAGGAAGACGATCCTTCAGCAGGGCTCCGCTGCCATTTTTCCCCCGATGGGGCCTTTCAGCTTACAGTACAACCTAAACGTATCACCGACGAGTTGACACTGCCTGACCAGCTGTTGCTGGGTCTCTCCGGGCTGGAATATGCCTCCATCGACGGAGGTCCCTACCAGGTGTACTTCCAGGCAGGACAGCCAGCATTCATCCCCGCTGTGTTGAGAGATCAGCGCAACCCTCCCGATGTATCCAAGGCGCTGACCGATCTGGCCACGACCTCTCACCTGAATATACTTGCCCTACAACCCAATGTAACGGCGCCCATCTATTACGTTCAACCCAGGGAAGCCCCGATCTTCTCCGGGAAAGGAGCCAACCCCGATGGCAGACTCGATTTCAATCAAATGCCCGCCTTTACCCTCCAGGCACAGACAGCTGTCCTGCCCCCGGTGTTTCCGGTAGGTATATACGCAGGATTGGGCAGCGCCGACGCCATGCTCGCCAGGGAGTTTGAAAATGCAAGCCTGGCTCCTTACCGGAATTATGCCATCGGCGATGCTTACAGTACCCCACCACAGCTCCTGCCGGATGGAAGCTACCCTGATCCACAGCGCCGGGTCAGGGCCGATACGGACCCGCTGGGTGTTACGCCCCAGGGATTGGTGGCCGAGCTTACTGCCGACTATAGTGATTTCGACGGCCTCATCATCGGCAATATGCCCGACACACAATATCCTACCGTGGACTTCACTGCCGTAACAGGCAGATTCAAACAGTCCCTGCAGAGCAATCAATTGTTCTTCGTTGCAAGCAATGTAACTGAATTGATGAGCGGAACTTCGGTGCGATATGAGCTGACGGATGCGGACAAACCTTTCTTACTGGCCATGGGTGTACCACAGGCCACCATCGATGCGGTATACCTGGCAGTGAGCGGAGCTACCCAGCCCTTCGACACGGAGGGCGATTTTAAGAACTGTATCAGCGCAGCAGCCGGGAGCTACCTGCCCTCCTTCCTTCAGATAGGCGGCATCCTGAAAGTAGAGATGGACGGCTGGACCTTCCAGTTATCTCCCAGGTCCTGGCGTACCGATCCCTCATCTCCCACGTTGATGATCGCCAAATTCTGCCAGCGCTCACTGCTGGAGCTGGCAAAGGATACGGGCAGCTGGTCCTGGCCGCAGGCGGCAATTCCTGTAGGTGGCTCTCTGGGAGAGACCCAGACCATCCTGGTAGAATTGCTGCTCAACGCGGGAGCTGACGACGCGACCCCGGGCTTGAAGGTGTTTTATGAGACGGTGGTAAAGAATGAGAACTGGAATGGTTTCCTGTTCCTGAATACCCCGGTGGATATCGCCCAAATGCCCGAAGATCTGAAGTTCCTCACGGCAGGCATCGACCTTACCAAATTCTACGCACATCATATTGGCTTTTCCCAAACACCATTCACGGTACAAGGTGGTATCCCGGCGCTACAGCAGACGGCCGCCTTCGGCCTCATCGACTATCAGGACCCGCTGGACCTCTTTGCAGATCAGTCCATTCCTTTTGGTTTTAAGACCACGCAGCTGCACGTACGATTTGCCAACGCAGGCCTGGTGGAATTCTCCGCGGAGACGGAGCTCATGCTCAACGACCTGCTGGCAGCCTATCTCTCGAAAAAGGATCTCATGCGGGGCAACAATCTTATCCTGGTAGGCGCTTATCAGCGGGTAGGCGGCGTCCCCTGTTATATGTTTACCCTCACGGGAGAGAATGTTTACTATGCCAACAATGCAGTCCTCACCAATGTAGAGGTACTGTCGGTGCAGCTGACCACAGCCGGTACAGGCAAGGATGCCGCGATCCTGACAACCTTTACGCTCACGGGAGATCTCCGCTTTTTCATCATAGAGACCTTTGACCTCTTCTCCTATGGACCGGCAGCAGACGGGACGGATGGTCATTTGCGCTTCTCGGGGCTGGCGATCACCATGCGTTTCTCCCAGGCAGCTCCGACTGTCCAAACCTTTACGGTGAGTACGGAAAATATTGCCTTCGACCTGCGCAACAGCGGCCTGCGGTCAACCTCCCTCGTCAACAATTTTCCGCTGCTGTTGAGCGGGTTATTGAACAGTCCCGATCTTTCTTCGGCAGGTGAAAACTCCAGCGGACAGTCGCCGGAGGACCTGGGTTATACTTCCATCTCGGCGCCTCTTGAACAAACGCCTATGGTATGCCCGTGGTATGGCCTGGTGTTCAACCTGGACCTGGGAACTTTCGGGACTCTCACCGGCAGCGCGTCCTTCAGGATCTCCGTACTGGCGGCCTGGTCCAGGGGTAGCGCTCAAACAGATATCCCCGTGTACCTGGGATTGCAGCTGCCGGGCATTCCGGCCATCGCAGGCAGCTTCCCCTTACAGGGTGTATTGAAGCTAGGGTTCCGGAGCTTCCGGTTTGAAACTTATAATACACCCGAAGGGCAGATAGGTTACCTGCTGCGCTTAACCCAGTTTGCCCTGTCCGTGCTGATGTGGAGCTTCCCGCCGGGAAATTCGCAGATCGTGCTTTTCGGAGAGCCTGGTAATCCCACGGGATCATTGGGCTGGTATGCCGCTTATGACAACGGAGAGGATAACAACAAGGTTAGCCGCCGCCTGCAATCGGGACGCAGGACACCGCCGCTTGGTTCCAACTATTAAATATTCAGGATATGGCCACAGGAAAAATGAAACTAACGGTGATAGATGTAGGACAAGGGCAATGCACCTTTATGGAGCTCTATGATGATACATCCCCAACGCCGAAGCTCATAAATACACTGCTGTTCGATTGCGGCTCAAACAAAAAAAGCGATGTTACGGAGGCTAACCTGGATTATATTGCCCAGATAGCCAGTTCCAAAAAAACTCCCGGATTCGATGCCATCTTTTTTTCGCACAGCGACACCGACCATACGAATCTCACAAAAGATCTTCTGGATAAGATCCAGGATAAGATCAAGCCAAAAAAGCTGGCGATTGGGGAAGTATGGTTTGCCGGCGCACATTCACTCTATACAAAAAAAGTCAAAGCCGGGGGTGGATGGAAATCGTTCAATATCCTGGATCATATAGAAGAGAAAGGCTATTGTGCTACCAATGAAATATACGCGCTGGACAGCAATTACAGCGGCTACGATGTAAAGTCTGATAGCTTTACCGCGTATTTATGGCGAACATCGGACAAGGCACTGGTCGTCCGACCGATAGTAGCCAACGCCCTCTCCGCGGAGCCGGATTGGGACGAGAACAATGAAGATGTCACGGGCCACACAGCCGAAGAAAAGAATCGCATTTCCCTGATCTGCGGATTGTTCTATAAAGGTTCATCTTATGTCATCTGCGGCGACGCCACCAATGCCACCATGGCTGCAGTCGCTGATAAATTTTCCAAACCGAATTCGACCATATTCGACAACAATAAAATGTCCACCCTTCCACACCATGGGAGCCGCAGGACCGGGCTGGCCGTCGACCACGGTAAGGATGCCAGCGATGAGGCCATCAAAGTAGTCAAGACCTTTGCCAAGCTATTAAAGTCCCGTTACCTCACCGACAGCGCCTACGAAAAACACCGGCACCCATCCCTCGAGCTGATGAGTCTGTTCCCTCCTGTGCGTAAGGAGCCTTTTCTCCGGGATCCCCGCCTGAAACAAAAGAATAGCCATCGGTTCACAGCTTATAATGATATCGATGTGAAGACAAACACTCTTACCCTGACCAAATCTGCAGCCTACACCTTTGAAACCCTTACCAATACTTTTACAACCCGTTACTGGGATGAAACTATAACCTACTCCTACAACCTGGGAGACAAGAATGCAAAGTCCTCCGAAGGAGTTGTAAAAGGCGAGGTCATTAATCCCTTTGCGTGCTGGGCATTTATTATCAGGGCCAACGGAGAGACGACAATAGAAGGATATGCCGATATGAATAAAGCAGATTTCACGGTTGGCGCCACTACCAGTGAGGAACAGACCGTCCCGACGCCGCTGCTCGCCGCCCCCATCCCACGTCCCCCCGCGGCGCCACCGCCCCAATTTCAACGCCGACTGAAACAATTCCGCTAAAGCGCCGCCTATGAGCTCCATCAACGTTTATAACGCCCTCAGCAATGCCACCCAAAACGGGTCCATCAACCTTTGGGAAACCGCTCAAAACTCTCCGGATCTGGCGGGCCTGCGTCCCGTCCTTGGGTTGCTGGGGATCAGCTCTTCGTGGATATTGCAAGGCGTCGACATGGCCATAGCGCCCGATGGACAAAGTGTACAAATGTCGGCCGCAGGGTCTTTCAACGGAACCACGGCATATCCCGCAGGAGCCGTCCTGCGCTATCTGCAACAGAATAACCAATTCACCCTCACCCTCTCCCTCAGCGGTGACTGGACCTTCACTGGTTTTTTCGGAACGCTGCCGGATACCTTTATGCAGAACCCGCCAGCAGGCGTGGGCATATTCTGGAACCCTTCTGTTTTCAACGGGCTCACTGTCCGCCATGCCACATTTTCGGGCACAACAGGTGAAGAAAGCCTCCGCATGACAGGGTACCTTCTGGAACCCAACAATGCTTTGCTACTGCAAAAGACCCCGATGATCGGGCCTTATCCATTGAGGCTTTCAGGTACCGTTCAGCTTCCCGATGCCACGCGGAACTACCCGCTGGTGGACCTGGATGCCGTGGGCAATGCCACCATTATCAATGGAGCCAAACAACCTGGTGTCGACGGCCCGGATGCCATAGCTCTTCTCAATCCCGGGCTCAGGCTGCTCATCCAGCCCCTGATCCCCGCTCAAAATGACAGGGTAGCCTTCTCCACCATCCGACTGTTTGCAGACTTCGCCCTGGGAGAGATCAGAGGCCGCATCTCCACTCTGATCCTTTCCATGGACACGGTGTGGAGCTTTACCGTCGTATTCAGAAAAGAGACTGCCAGCCTGGTGCAGGGACTGGCCCAACTGACACGCCTATTCGGAGTGGAGCTGCCCATCCCTATGAATTTTCCCGTCCTCAGCGATTTTTATGTGGCGGAGATCGACATCGACCTGCAGAACACGGCTGAGCCGGGCGCTTTCCCCAGCTTCACCCTGCTGAACTTCGCGATAACCATCAAGTCCGACAAGACCTGGGATCCACCCCTGCCCTTCATCACTTTTTCCAAGGTTGGAGTCCGATGGGTCTGGAGCTCGACGCTGATAGATAGTCCCGATGGAACAAAAGAAAACAGCTACCTGCTCAGCGGTTCCGTATTCGGCAACGTCAACTTCGGAGGAGGCGGCCCCAATGCAGCTGCATTACCCGGGCCAGGCGGACCTCCACCCACGCCCGGCGCCCCGGCAGCCCCCGCAGTCCCCGACACCCCTCCTGTCTCCATCCGGACCATTCTGTCCATACCGGACTTCATCCTTTCAGGCAAAATGGAAGAAGACAGCTATATTCCCATCGGACAGGCGCTGAGCTGGTTCTTTAATAATACGGGGCCCCGCACGGGACCTCAAACAATGAACATCATCGGTCTCCAATTCACGGCAGACCCATTGGGTGGTAACTACTTTGCAAACGCCTCCATTTTGTTCGGGGATCCCCTCAACCCGGATCCACAACAGGGATGGGAGATCGACCTGGGCTTGCTCACCATCCTTCTCAACCTGCTGGAATTCGATCTGGCGGTCAACAACGGAAGGATCTCCGGCAGCATCAGCGGCACCTTTTATCTCGACGTTGCGAATGACACGGACTATACCCTGCCCAGGCTCATGATCAGCGCCAGCTACCCTCCCCAGGACCCCGAGAACCCGGAAGGCTGGACCCTGAGCGGACACCTGTATCCCGGCACCTCTATCAGCCTGACCAAGCTACTCTACCAGTTCATATACGGGAAACAAAGCAACCCGCCCGCCTGGACACCCGATGTCACGGTCGATCGTCTGGATGCCGTCCTTACTACAGGCTCGACAACGAATGGCGTTACCACCAACCCATCTTATACTTTCGGAGGCACCGTTTCCGCACGGTGGACGCCCCCCATTTTTGGAAATTCACTCAAGATCAGCGCAGCTGCAAGCCTGGACCTGGAAAAGCCCGCTAACACAGCTGCCCCCAGCGGCCGGTTCACCTGCTCCTTCTCCGTCAACAAGCTCATGGTCAATGCCGGCCTGACTTTCGGAGTCCCCGAGCCTACTTACCTGTTCAAAGTGCAATTCGACCAGCTCTGGCTAGAGGCAACTACCTCCTGGAGGGGAGAACAGAACAACCGTCACCAGGTGATCTCCCTCCAGCTGGGCGGTATAACGCTGGGGGATATCCTGGAATACCTCGTCAACCTCGCCGCCCCTACCCAGGGATTCCGGCTGGAGGCGCCCTGGGATATATTGAAACAGGTAGACCTGTCCCGCTTCGTACTAACCATCGACCCTCAGGACAATATCGTGGAATTTATCTTCCGGGCGGACGTCGACCTGGTCGTGGCCCGTCTGGACGCCATCGGGGTAAGATATAGCAAGCCCAATGGGGAAGGAAAGGTCAACATGATCCTCACCGGCCAGTTCATGGGTCAACAGTATACAGAGGAAAAGCCACTGACCTGGGATGTGATCAACGAGCCGCCGCCGGCCGTTCCCGGTCAGGGTTCCAGTCTGGTCAACCTCCGCTACCTGGCCCTGGGGCAACGGGTCACTTTCAATGGCGATGCCCCTGACACCGTTGCGGAAAGCATTGCACTTTTGCGACAGAACATGCCGCCCCCTCCGGCCGACGGCGACCCCATGCCCGGCACCATGCGCTATGCTGCCGACAGCCAGTGGCTCATCGGTCTCGACATACAGCTGATGGAAACAGTGGACCTGGCCATCATCTTCAACGACCCCAGGCTATACGGCCTCTCTATCGCACTCGGAGGGGAAAAGGCAGGCTCTCTGGCAGGGCTGCGTTTCGAGATCCTGTATAAGAAGATCACCGACGACATCGGCATGTTCCGCGTAGAGCTCCGGGTGCCGGACGCCTTTCGTACCATCCAACTGGGCGTGGTTTCCATCACCCTGGGCATCATCGTGGTGGAGATCTATACCAATGGCAATTTCAAGGTCGACCTGGGGTTCCCTTACAACCGAAACTTCGACCGGTCGTTCAGCCTCCAGGCCGCCATCTTCATAGGCCGCGGTGGATTCTACCTGGGCGTGCTCAATGGTGACACGTCTACCCAGGTGCCCCGCATCTCCAATGGCAATTTCTCGCCCGTCATAGAATTGGGCATCGGCATCGCTGCGGGCGTAGGCAGGGAGGTCAGGGCAGGTATCCTTTCCGGTGGAGCTTACGTGGAACTGCAAGTCATTTTCCAGGGTGTCCTGGCCTGGTTCAACCCCAACAGCAGCGGCGCTTCTCCGGCCAGGTTCTTCCGCTGTCAAGGCATCGCAGCCCTGCACGGAAAAGTTTACGGGTCCGTGGATTTCAGCGTTATCAAGGTCACCGTTACCCTGGAGGCCTATGCTCAAGTCAGCATTCTTTATGAGTGCTATCAACCCATGCTGATCACTCTGACAGTCGACGTCAGCGCAGAAGCCTCCGTGCGCATCCTGTTCTTCAGCATCTCCTTCTCTTTCCATGTAAATCTCCAGCTGGATTTCAAGCTGGGGTCCGCTCAACCAACCCCATGGATACTCGCCGGCAACGGTTCACCCGCCCGGAGCCAGTATGGGATCAGGACCCATCCATACAGGCGTATCCAGGCTTTAATGAGGACCCATCTTGCAGCGTCAGGTCTCCTGGCCTCGCCTGCACCGTATACATTACAATGGGACCCTTCGGCCAAAGTATTCCCGGATGCTCCCCGCAAGGCACACCTGACCTTGCTCCCTTCCTTCACGATAGCCGATGTACCCGTCAATTGGGATGGCACGGTGCCTGCCAATACACAACCCAACTACCGGGCGGCCTTCCTGCTATTCGGCGACAACGGTATGTCTGCAAACGCCCAGACCGCCGCAGCCTGTACGGCGCGCAGCGCAGCGCATTCCGGCATGGCAGCCGGAGACCAGGACACCAGCTCACTGGCCGCCGACATCCTTGCTCAGGGGCTGCTGACCTATGCTCTCAATGCGATCCCAAGGAGCAGCCAGCAAGGGAATAATATTACGTCAGCCCAAATCGCATCGCTGCTGCAACAGCTGGATGCCCCGCAAACCATGTCCACAGGACTTTCTATAGACAACCTCAATACTTTTTTCCAAACAAATATCAACCTTTGGATCAGCGGGGATACACAACCCCTGCCCAATCCAAAAGGAGCTATGGTATTACCCCTGCCTCCCTTTCTGGCATGGAATTCCAATCAAGGCGGCAATCCGGACTTCTCCGCCTTCAATAAGATCGGCCCCTGGTATGAATGGGGTATTTCCCAGCTGCAGTATCCCTATTTCCCGGTGGCCGGCCCTTTGGGAGACAGACCTGCGCAGGATGATCCCACAACATACGAGTCCTTCACCAGCTATCTCTTCCGGGACTTCTGCCGGCTGCTGATCCAGAATGGGGTCAAGGAAGCACAGAAAATGCTCAGCAGCACCACGGTCATCGTTCAAAAGGTTGGGGGCATTGTACAAAACCTGGCGCAAGTAGCTGCCACCCTGCCTACCGCACAGGTGACCTTTACGCTGGGTTCGGGCGATACGTTGGAAAGCGTAGCTCTGACCCTGGGCGCCACCGTGGAAGAACTGGTCTTTCTGAACCCCCGCCTTGCCCAGGCACTAAAAAATCAACCTGTGGGTGCCGCCCTCGACATCCTGTTGGGCATTGCCCCTGAGGTACTGGCGCTGGATAATCCCGATACCACCTTTGCCCTTACCCAGTGTGCCCTGGGCACCCTGGTCCACCAGGCAGCACAAAACGAAACCCTGCAACAGATAGCCACCCTCTTCCAGGTAGCCGACCTGTCTACGCTGCTGAGTTACCAGGATCAGGATGATACATACCCGGTGTTGTCCACGGGATCCAATATACTCCTGGCCGGAAGTACCTTCAACCTGGCAAGCCAGACCTATACAGGAGCCCCGGCCGACTTTGTACAATTACGGACGGCGGCAGCATTCTTTGTCCGGTATCTGGATCTATCCGTCACCGACGAGACACCCATCCCCGATATGGCCGCCTGGTATGTACAAGCCATTGCCACCTTCAACCAGCAGTTGCTCCAGACCCTTTTCCCTGATCAGTCCATACCCACCGTAACTGAACTGCCCCCGGGTCATGTGCTCAACGTCCCCAATCAATTCAATAACGCTTATACACAACCGGGCAGCAACAACCCTTATACCACCATACCGGGAGATACATTGTATCGCATCGGCTTTACACTTGTGTTCTCGCAGGACTTCGGCGCCGCCAACATCGAAAAGGTGCCTCAGTGGGTTACGTTCCGCACCGGAGTGGTTGCCGCAGGCAATCAGACATGGACCATCCCTGCCTGGAACGGCATCCGGGTAGAAACAGGCAGCACCATCGCCGCCCTGGTCCGCCGTCTGATCCTCAACGCCACCTGGACGAATACCGATCCTCAATTTCCCGCCAACGGCACATGGACTTACAACTGGACCAATATAGCCATATGGCTGGGGCAAGCCAATGTCCTGGCGCCACTGGCCTCCATCACTGTTCCGGATGCACAGACAGCCCCGAATAGCGTCCTCAGCTTCCGGACGCTGTCCGACAACTATGGCCTGGAGATCACCGATGCAGCCCAACGGCTGAGCCAGGTGCCGGGACTTTATGGAGACCAGACCGTCCTTCAAGTCAAATGGCTCCCCACCCAGGACATAGGCGTCCTCGTTAGTGCCGTAGCAGAAGGCAGCGCATTCGTATCCATCGTCAATCAGTCCTCGCGCATGTTCATGAGCGGACTGCAATTACCCGCACTGACGCAGGACAATGGCGGGCATACCATACCGGATCCTACCCATCCCTTTCCGCTCTATGATCTCACAGGACAGCAGTTCAATCTAACCCTTGACCCGTTGCAACCCACACAGACGGCCCTTACTCTTTCTCTCACGGCCCAGCAAGGCTGGATCACCCTGTTCAACTCCATCACGGTGGTCACTGGCCAGACCCTGGCGCAGCTGGAAGCCGCTTATCCCAACCTGCTGACCTATAACCCAGGTCTGAACGAATCAAATTTCCATGTAGGGATGATACTGCTTACGGCTGCCACGCCCACACTGGACTATTCTTACACCAACGGATATATATTGGGTGTCATGCCTGACACGGGGCTGGCTATATCGCCCATACCGCCTACACCGGCAGCTCCGTCCCTTCTCCCGCTCAAAGGGACCATTGCCCGCACTTACGGGCTGCAACACCGTATAGAGCTGCAGACACCCGATGCCCTGCCTATTCCCCAGGCATCAGGCCAGGACACAGTCACCGGCAATGCAGGATTATGGATATTGCCGGAAGAATTGCAGGCCAAGGCCCGCAGCGGCAGCGCCACAGCGTATGAAATATTGAGCGCCGCCACCGGCGGCGAGGCGGGTAAGGACGCTCTTCAATTGGACAACAGTACGTTTGGCGCCCTGATCCCCTTCCGGGTGAAAAAGCTGGATAACAGCAACACCTTATTCAATCTCATAGGAGTGGATACGGATTCCAGGGATCTGCTGATCTCCCTGAGCAACTGGTTGAAAATGCAGCCTCCCGCCGATACGACCAAGGCTTTCCTGATGCTGTCTCCTGCACCGGATGCGCATAATACTTCGGGACTCACAGGACTCACTTCCGCCCCCGCTTCCGTATTCCTGATAAAGACCAACCTTTCTACCCAATCGGTACCTCCCCGCCTGCGGGCGAGGCAAACACCTGCCGGCGACAACGGCAACGCCTTTTATTTTTCCAACCTGTCATCGCTCGCTGACTTCCTGGTATTGCTCTGGGAAGGAAGCGTCGTGGGCGGTATAGGATATTATTTCAGCCCCGGGCAGGAGCTGCCGGGCAGCGCCTTCGACCAGCAGGGGAATATCACCTTGCAACTGTTGGTCATCGCAGGCACCCAGCAAAGTATCGCCCCTAATGGACGCACCCTGCTGTCCTTTAACAACTGCGCGCTCATCGGTACTCAGGCATACGGCACCAGTATGTCCCTTTTTGTACAAAGCGCGGGCAGTGAAGATCCATCGGAAACCATCGCCCAGGCCCTGATCCCGCCAGGCAATGCAGGCATTCAACTGCTGATCGACAATCCTTTCCTGCAACAAAACAACTACCCAGTCACGCAGATCATGCTCAAAGAACTTTATAGCCTGCTCAGCTTTGCCGTGGTGGAAACCCAAGGTTCTCCTTTCATAGCTTCCGCTTCGGGCATGCCCATTCTCCCAACCCCCGTAGACGGTTCCAGCCTGCAGCCATGGCAGAGAGACCGCCGCATGCGCAAGCTCCTTGCGTTGGGGAAAGGCACGCCCGCCGTCACGGCGCCCCTCACTGTCCAGCCTTACTGGAAATACGAGCAGGTCATGCCTGTGTCCAGGTTCCTCTTGCCGGGTACGGAAAAAGCCTGTCCTCCGGTGGCCGGCCTGCCGCCTGCTTCCCAGGATCCCTACCAGGGTTATGGCACCCAATCCCAATTGCCGTATGCTTATTTCAGCTTTGCTTTCGGCGACGTGCTCGGCAACCGCAGCGGGTCTAACGGAACGGGGCAGGGTCTCACGCAGGCGCCTGTCGGCTATACGGATAATTTGATCGGCATCGGTGACTGGCCCTCTATCGCCCGTTATTTCACCATCAGCGGCGATGCTCCCAGCGCCCAGCTGGGAACCGTGATCATGTGCCGGCCTTCGGAATGTCTACCCACTCCGTCCGAGAAAGGAGATGTCCACCAGGAGCGCCTGCAGCAGCAACAGGAACGATACGCCTCTATCTACTATCAGTTGATCCAACCCAACGTGGAGGCCTGGATGGTGACCTCCCTGCAGTATATCACTGATTCCAACTATGGCAACAAAGGCACTATCATCGAAGACCCCAGTCCCCTGTGGCGCTTTGCAGCAGGATCTTATGCCTTTGTCACGGCGCTAAGCGCACTCCCGCCTGCGGACCCGCTGGGCATATCCACTCTCGGAGATATCATTTCCATCTATGGAGTTCGTTATACGGAATTAGCGCAGGCCAATGCGGATACAGCTATCCAGGCGCTGTTTGGGAATGCCCTGCCCCAGGTGCCGGCTTTTTTTCCTTTTGTAGAACACCTGTCCATTACATCCTTACTACCGCTGATCCCGCCTGGATGGCCTTCCCCGGCGACGGCATACGACCTCCTGACCATGCAGGCAAACACCGGCTTGCCCCTGAGGGCCGCTACTGTGCTGACCATACCCGCGGTGACTATTCCCACGGGTAGTACAAGCCCGACGCCCAGCCTTCAATCGCTGGCTGACGCCAACCATACCACCCCAGTCTTGCTGGCCACACAGAACGCAACCCAGCCAATTTTACAGACAGGGTTCCATTTCACCATAGCTGTCAGCGACACCGAATCAGAGGTCATAGTCGTCGATCAAAATACCGATTCATTTCAGCTGGTCGTCACGGCATTTGCCGGCAAGGGCGTCCAAACAACTGTGGAAGCATTGGCCAACCTGCATAAGGATCTCACAGGCATGCTGGCGATCGATCAATCTCTGAGCAACACTTTCTATATCACAGCGGGAGGCGACACGCTGGCCAAGAACGAAAGCGGTTGCAGCATCGATGATCTCGCCACTGGCAACGGCAATACCCCCGACCTGTTCGATCCGGGCGCCCTGCTGTTCCTGGGCAATTTTGCCAACGTTACCAGCGGCGCGGTTCCTCCTACTTTACAGGAATTTGCCGACAAGTATGCCTGCCCGTCCGAACTGCTGCTGTCTGCGAATGCGGGAATGACCGTCCCTGCGCAAAATGGATTTGTACTGCCCGGGACCCTCGCCTGGCCCGCGGACCCGGACGGATTGTCGGTCCCCTATACCATCCAGGGAACGGACACCTTGAATGGCATCGCTTCACGCTTCCATTTCAACACAAGTTCCCCAGCTGCCCTGCAGTTGGCTACGAACAATGAGGCCATGCCGGGAACCCTTGTTCCCAACATCGATTTGTCCATCCCGGTGGGAGGCACATCCTACAACGTGAACACAGGGTCAGGGTCTCCGTCCTTCTTATCACTGCTGGGTGCGCTCCGTCAGCAGGTCCATTCCGCTGCCTTGTCGGACATCGTATCGGCGGTACAGGGCTCCGCCGGCGTGTTGAGCGCAGGAGGACTCCTGATATGCCCGCCCGTATGGTTCGCTCAAGCGGCCAGTTCATCGGATATACATTCCAGTTATGGCGTCACAGCCGCCGCATTTGCCCAGGCCAATGCGGCCATGCAAAACCTTATCTCTCCGGGTGTCCCGCTGCAAGCGCCGGGCGGCACTCCGGGGGTCACCACCCGGCAGAACGAAACGTTCAATAGCCTGGTGACTTATTTCGCAGAGAAAGGTATCAACCTGGGGATTACTGAAATAATAGCCGCCAATATGGGCGCCGCCCTCTTCCGTTCCGGCGCCCTGGCCCTGCTGCCGCCGGCAGACATATCCTTCCAGGCTCCCCTGCCGCAAGGCGGTCCTTATCAGTCCCCCATCACGCCATTACAGGTATCCATCCGGCTGATCCGACCTGAAGCGCTCATCCACCCGGAATTCGTCACTCCCTCGGGAACAGGGCCCGTGGAAATGGTTGGATCTGACTTCCCCGCTCCGGCCAAGGATGGACAAGACAACAGCGGGCTCAACTTCAATGATCTCGTGGCCTCCATGAAGAAAGCCTTCCCACAGCTCAGACTGGGCACAGCCCGCGTGAGTACGGCTCCTCAGGATCTGTGGCAGGTAAATTTCGATAGCAGCGGCATCCAGCATGTCACGCTCAGCGGAGGGACCACCGTGAATGCCAAACCACAACCCAGGTTCTTTGCGTTGAAGCCTTTATATGGCCAACTGGTCAGCCGCACAGTGGAGGTGGCAGATCTGAATGCAGATGGCAGCCTGGGTATGCCCGTTGCCCGCTCATTCCAGGGTGTAGATGTGGAGCTCTGGGCCCGGCGCTTTGTAGCCGACATGGACCGCTTCCTCTCCGGCGGCTTTGCCGGAGCTGTATATCTGAATGGCACGATCCGCGCCCAGCTCAATACAGTCTTAGGCGCCAAGGCTAATTTAATACCCGCTGTAGCAGCCGGACTGGACACCATTTTGGATATTGCGGACCGCGGAAAACCTGCCGCACTCGCCAGCGCAATAGAAGCGCTTATCCAACAGTTGGGTGTAAGCCTGTCCAGGGCCTATGCATCCACGCTATTGATCCAGTATAACTCTACCGTACAATCCGCCTGGCAGCAGCCTGGTTCCACTTTGCCGCCTGCCTCATTATATGGCGATGGAACGATCGTGCGGGACGGAAAAGGCATACCCGGACTCACGATCCTGGCTGCCAAAACAGACCTGTCCCAAGGCAGCTCCTATGTGAACTTCCTGGGTACCCTGGACAACCCCGGACTGCACAGGAACATAGAAGGCGATTTCGGATATGCAATTCCCTACCTGGAATTCAATATCGGTAACAACAATCTGCCGGCCGGATTCCAATCTTCCGATTGGCTCAGCTTCCTGCCTCTGCAAGCGGGTACGGAAAAGCCGCCTGCCCTGCTGGGCACTGATCCGGGAGACGTAACAGCTCCGGTGCCGCTGAGAGTATTTCCGGCACTACCTGCTATATCCGGTCAGCGCGCCGCTCAAAGTTTCCCGGATATAAATAGATGCACGCCACAGCCGCCTCAAAGCGTGGCCCCACTGTCCCGCTGGGATTATACCCTCGACTATAGCCACGAACATGCCGAACAGGATTATGTGGTCATCAAAGTGGAGTTCAACCTCCATGATGCGTCCAAACACTCCGATATCGTTGCGCTCAAGGACCTGTTCACCGAACTGGCCTCCTATATCCAGGTAGCAGATCCGCTGTGGAATATCCTGAACGCCCTCATCGATCCGGACGACAAACAAGGGCCAGCCGCCGTGGAAAATGCCGTCCGCACCTTTGGTACCTTATGCGCTAATATCGGCCAGCATTGGGGTGACCGCCTGTCTCCCCAGGCATTCATACGGGACAGAAAAACTTTAATGGAAGGAGACAAACACTATTCCTTTGATGCGAGAGCCGGCTACCTGGATGGTAACCTGGATACCTATACGCTCACCTGCCTGGATACCGATCCCGGTCCGGAAGGCATATGGCCGGATGTATATGCACAATTGCCATCCGGTGAATATGGGAAACTAGACATAAAAGAAAGAGATCAAACGACTACAAAATACTATGTGAAGCCGCCTCTTATCATTCCAGGCGGAATGTGGCCAAGGATCAGGCTGGTATGGCCTCAACTCAACGTAGCCAGCGTGCAAAATGCCCGGTCAAGCATGTATGTACAGCGTAACCAGGACCTCATCGACAATGTACACACCAATACTGCTTTCCTCTTTCAGACCGATACGGTATTCAGCGCCGGCATCGTTACACCTTTGAATAATTTTGAGCAGCCTGTATGTATCACCCAATTGGGGACTGACCTGACATCCGCGCTGAATAAGGTCTTTACCGACCTGTTTGGGAATGATATGGATAAACAGATCATCACTATGGAAGCAGGCTACGGTTTCGAGCTGGGAGATACAGGGCTGGTGACTTACCTGCCCATCGGACTTTATCCCGATCAAACCCTGTCAACCACTACAGCTGCAACGGTCAATACTGCCCTTCAGACCTGGAAGGCGAACAACGATCCGGAAGATAAAGGCGGGGAATGGATATTCTCGCTAAAACAGTATTCGCAATTGACAGCAGAACCACAAACGCTGCTGAATATTGGCACACTGGTATATAAGCTATTATCCAATCGGGAGTAAAATGCATCGAAAAACTTAAATACTTTCTCACACTGGGAATAAATTCCCCGGCCAGGAGAATAAATTCATACTTATTTTCTTATAAAAAAGATTTTTACCTTCGTGGTACAGTAATTGATTCCCTGACCTCAACACCCAATCTCCTTTCTTATGAGATATGCTATTGTTATCTTCCTACTGCTTGTCTGCAGTTTGTTTGCCTGCAGTACAGCATTCTCTCAAAACTGGCATTCAGCCAGTGATACATTAAAAGGACCGCAAAACAATACCGGGTATTATGTTACCGTCGCCTACTTCAACAGGTACGATACTGTGCCCTGTACTTATACAATTGCCGGCAGCAAACAGCATCGAAAAGGATTTAAGGTCGTGTATGTGCTTGACGGCTACTACACCGACAAACCCGAAACCATGAGGGTTTTCTACGACCGTCGCATGAATAGAATAGACAATGTCGATAGCTATTGCTTAAAATAACGCAATAGTTTTATCATTTCACTTTCATTTACGATCATGCTGTTCGTACTGTCAGTGCTGCTGAACGACTGGATACCCATGAATTCAATGATCTTTCTGTCGGCGCTTTCTGTCTTCACTCTGAAAATGGGGGCGCCTGAAATTCCTTTCTGTAATGGCGGAAAAATATACCTGTAAACTGTGGGCAAATCACTGTTTCGAGACTGCTGATTACTGGGCGTGTCTGATGCCATACATAAATATCCTTTAGGAGGCACTGTAAGATTCTTTCTAAGGCTATCGAAAGTAGTAACCGAGACATTGGGAAAGCCATATGCCACGACGGTATCCCCTTTCATTACCTGACTGTAATAATTGCCCTCGCTCATCATCTTCTCGACAGAATATATTTTTCCATTCTTAAAATACTTAGATACATCCATCATATCCACATCGGACAATCTAAAGATAGAATCGCGACTCCTTCTGTTGTGTCTTCGCAATGAAAGCACTTCGGTCCTAAAGGTATCGGACATATCTTTATACCATACTACCAGTACATCCGGCCGCACATCTGAAAAGGTTTTTGTCAAGACATTAAATCCGGAGAACAAATGATAGGCGCTGACCAGGAACAGTTTTTTCTTTTTCCTATAAAAGAATCCTGTTGCAACATCGCCATTTTTAGCCTGTCGATCTAACGAGATGATCAGATAGCTGTATTTGTCGAGCGTATCGTATGGATGCTCTTTCAAAAGATAATTCAATGAATAGGACTGGGGCGGCTGGGGCTGAGGGAATGCATAAAAAGGAATAAATCCTATAAGCAGCAAGCAGGTCAGGCGCATAGGAATAAGGTTTAGGTTAGGGCAATACTTCAAACCTAATATCTGTAAAATATTTTTAATTTGGCAAAATCGCCTGACACTAAAAATACACCTTACTGGTTAACCCTTATTTTAACGATAAAACCACTACATGGAAATTGAGACACCCTAGGGCTCACTCACTCCTCAAACTCCTCACCGGATTGGCCCAAGCCGCCCTTAACGCCTGCCAGCTGATAGTAGCCAGCGCAATCCCCACGGCCAGCACAGCCGCCAGCCCAAACACCTGCCACCCAATACTGATCCGGTAAGCAAAATCCTGCAGCCACCGATGCATCGCCCACCACGAAAAGGGGAACGCGATCAGCGCGGCTACCAGCACCAACACCAAAAAGTCCTTGGACAAAAGGCTCACGATACTGGTCACGGTAGCCCCCAGCACCTTCCGTATCCCTATCTCCTTCGTCCGCTGCTCGGCCGCATAAGCGGCCAGCCCAAACAACCCCAAACAGGCAATACAAATAGCCAGTAAGGAAAAAGCAAGCGATATCCCGCCGGTCCGCTGCTCGGCCTTATACTGCGCATTGAAATCATCCTCCATAAAGGAATATTCAAAGGGCTGTCCGGGAACTATACTCTTCCATTTATCCTCTATCTGCTTCACCAGCCGCGCTACATTATCCCTCTTTATACGAAGCGCAAGATTACCCTTATCCTCACGCATGTACAATACCAGGGGTGTCACCACCTCCCTAAGACTATTGAAATTAAAATCATCTACCACACCCACCACATGCCACTCCGTAATTTTCAACGGCTCCAGATTCTCTATATGATAGATATTCCGCCCTAAAAGATCTCCCTTGCCCAGCATACGCACGGCAGCGCTGTTCAGGATCACAGCATTGGAGTCCGTGAGGAAATCGTTCGAAAAATTCCTTCCCGCCTTCATTCGCATACCTAATGTGGGAATATAATGTTCGTCTACAGGCCAAACTTGGGCCTGTATGGCCTCCTTCTGATCCATGCGCGGGGTCAGGAATATCACATCCCCGCTACGATTGGGGGTCGTGGGCAGAAAACCTGTCATCGTCGCCCCTTCCACCCCGGGCAACCTTAGCAGGTCTTCCCGGAAAGCTCCGGCCTGAGGACCCAGTGGCTCAAGATTGTTCAGCACGATGACATGCCCCCTGTCATAACCCAGCTGCTTATTCCGGATGTACTGCAGCTGCTGATAGATGACGACGGTGCCTATGATGAGGAAAATGCTGATCCCGAATTGAAACACCACCAGCGAATTGCGCAGCCAGCCCGTTTTAAAGCCGCTTTTCAGATTGCCCTTGAGTACGGCAATAGGCCGGAAGGCCGAGAGAAAAAAGGCGGGATACGCGCCTGCAAGCAAGCCGACTACCAGTACAAGAACCACCACGGCGGTCACCACCCAGGGATCAGCTAAAAGCCCGAAACCGATGTCCTTTCCTGCGAGCCTACCGAACAGAGGCAACATCAAGGCGGCAATACCCAGCGCCAGCACCATAGACACAAAGCTGATGACGGTGGATTCCATTATAAATTGAAAGACCAGCTGTCTACGCATGGAGCCCATCACCTTCCGCATGCCTACCTCCTTGGCGCGGTTTGATGATTTGGCGGTGGAGAGGTTCATAAAATTGATACAGGCTATTAACAGTATGAAGGCGGCAATCGCCGAAAAAATATACACGTATTCAATGCTGCCATTCCCTGACATCTCGGCGGTCTTATTGCTATGCAGGTGAATGGAAGTAAGAGGTGTCAGCGTAAAGTCCAGGTAATTACCGCTCTTGAAAAATCCTTTCAGGTCGGTGTTGAGCGCGGTCTTGATCAGCGGGGCCATATACTTTTCGATCATCCGGGGCAGCTTGGCCTCGAGCCTTGCCGCATCCGCGCCTTTTTTCAACACCACATAGGTGTTGAAATTGTGGCTGAGCCATTCGTCTGTTGCGCGGCTGGATCGCAGCTCCAGCATGGGGAAGAAGAAGTCATAGTTGAAATGGGACTGGCTGGGGATATTACGGATCACCCCTGTGACCTTATACTGCAGGCTGTCATTGATCAATAATATTTTACCCACGGCCTGAACGCTGTTGAAATATTTTAGCGCCATCTTTTCGTTAATAACTACCGAGCGGGGAGTGGTCAGTGCAGTGTGGGGATCACCGGCAATCATGGACAGGGAGAAAACATCGAAAAGAGTGGAGTCGGCATAGGTAGTGCTGTTCTCCCGGATATTCATATCGCCTTTCCGTGCGAGGACACCTCCGTAATACCGGAATCGGGTGTATTGCTCCACTTCCGGATAATCCTGTATCATGGAAGGCCCTGCCAGGGGAGGGGCCACGGCCAGGAACAAATGATTTCCTCCAAACTTAACCTGGGCGTCAAGGCGATAGATCCGGTCTGCCTTGGCATTCCATCTGTCATAGCTCAACTCGTCGGTGACATACAGGACGATCAGCAGACAGGTAGCCAGCCCTACGGCCAGCCCGATGATGTTGATGGCGGAAAAACCCTTGTTTTTCCATAGGTTGCGCAACGCCGTCTTAAAGTAGTTTTGGAACATCGCTTAAAGGTTATTCCAACTTTGACGTCGATGTCCCGGGAAATGTTACCCGGCGAGGAAAATTAATTGAAATCCCCAGGCGTTGCCGGCAGGCTTTCGTTCCCATCCTCGGACACGGACTGCACGGCAAAGAAATAATTGTCCTTTGAATAAGGCAGCTCGATCTCTGTGCCGGTGGTAAAGAATTTTTTCTGCCAGAATGGGCTGATGGTCTCCCGCATGAGTACATAATATCCCTTGACCCGTCCATGCAGCGGCGTCTTCCAGCTGAGCTGTGTGCTGTTGGTGAGATTTTTTACCTCTACCCTGATCTTCTCGGGCGCGGCGGGCGCCTTGGCCAGGTTGGCGAGATTGGCCAGGTTCAATGCAGTATTCTTGCGGAGATATTCAAAGTCCATAAACTCCGGAAGGTCCCCATAAACGACGCCTTTCTCGGTGCGGACATCCTGGTGCTGGTGGGAAAAGTTCTCGTTCATTTCGGTGATCCGGACGGCGGTATAGCCATTGTCCAGGTAGGGTATATGATCCCCGCCGCGCAGGAACCTGTCGGGACGATATACCATCATGACCTGCAGGTTGTCTACATAACGCTCCCCCGTCTCTTTTACGTAACGGGCCAGCTGCCGGGACTTACCGTCGTTTTCCATCCCCAGCTGCCGGATGGTCTTTGCCTGTTTGTCCAGCTCGTAAGCGGGCAGTCCTTCGCTAAAGACACGCACCTGTGTGTTATTGATGATATTGGTCTGGTTGCTGTTGTTGCTGCCGATGATGTCATTGTTCAATACGGCCTCGATGTCCCAATTGGCGGTCTTTGCCTTCTTTGCCATATAGGTGGCGCCGAGCAGTCCCTGCTCTTCACCGCTGACGGTGACAAAAATTATGGTAGCCGGGAAAGAATGTAGGCTCATGATACGGGCACATTCGAGCACGGCGGCGCTGCCGCTGCCGTCATCATTGGCGCCGGGAGCCTCACCCACTCCATCCAGCACATCCGTACGACGGCTGTCGAGATGTCCGCTGATAATAAAGATCCGCGGATCATTGGGGTCGGTGCCTTTCAGGGTGGCTACGGTATTGCCGAGGTTGATATTGCTCTTCACCCGGCGGCCATCGGCCATATAAGTAGTAGTATCCACGATGGCGGTGAGTCGCCCGCCGGAGGCAGCCGCGAACTGGTTGAACTTGGCCAGCACCCAATTACGGGCGGCGCCGATGCCTGTCTTACTGTCCGTGGTAGAGCTCACAGTGCTGCGGGTCTTAAAAGCAACCATGGTCTTTATGTAGGACTGCAGGCTGTCTGCATTGACCTCTTTTACCATGTTCTCGATCTCGGGGTCCCTGTTGATGATGGTCTGTGCCTGTACGTCGTGTAGTAGTAGCGCCAGGATGGCGATGAGAAGGATTTTCATGGGCTAAATGTAACAAAAACGGAGCACAGCTCCGTTGCGCGAAGCGCCATCATTAGACATTTTCGGCCGGAGGGTATTCTTTACCGGTGCCCGCAGGCCGAAAATAAAAACCCGGCCGGTGGCCGGGTTCTGGATTTGAATATCTATTGACTTATTTAAAAGTTAGTGTCACATCTCCGCTGTTGGTGTCGATCTTCACAGGTATCCCGCCTCCATTCAACGTACCATCGATATGCTTTTCATCCATCGTGCCACTGAAATTATTCAGCGTAGTGGACTTGACCCTGTCTGCCGATATCCGCAGGCTTAGTCCCTTGCCCTGGGGCAGCTGCACGGTGACGTCACCACTGGAGTTGTTGAGCTCGATGTATTTACCGAGGTCTTTAAAGCTGACATTGATGTCTCCCCCACTGGTGACCCCATTCAGGCTGCAGGACAAGTCGGTGAATCGGATATTGCCGCCGCTGGTCCTTGCAATAAGCTCGCCATCGATGGCCTCACCCTTCACATTCCCGCCGGAGGTAGTAGCCCGGATGGAACCTTTCAACAGGCGGAGCTTCAATTCCCCGCCGGAGGTGGACAGGCGCATATCGCCTTCGCAATGGGTAGCTTCGATGTTACCGCCGCTGGTCCCCAGGTCGATCTGATCCTTTGCATCCCAGATATTGATATTTCCACCGGAAGTCCTTCCATTGATCTTACCCGAAACCTGGTCGATATCCAGATTGCCGCCGCTGGTCTTAAAGTCCTGGTTAGGGCCGGAGAGCTTTTTCAGCGAAATATTGCCGCCGCTGGTCCGGAGAACAGTAGAAACATTCTCGGGCACAAATATCTTGAAGGATATGCTAAGGCTCCTGTTCCAGTTAATATGATCATGCTTGGGACGGGCAGCGGCATGGAGCTTATGATCATCGGTAGTAATAATGAGATCGAACTGCTCGTCCAGTCTCTTCCTGATCTCTTCTTTACTAAGATCATCCCCTCTATTGTCCCGGATATAGACTTCCAGTCTTGCTTCATTATCCGGTACGCCGGATACAGAAATATTCCCTCCGGAGGTCTCTGAGGCCACCTGTTGGATAGAAAGGCCGGACAATGGCTTTGTCAGATATTGTGCTGATGCTGTATATACTTGAAAACCAATCAATAGCATGAGATATAGTTTCTTCATGATGTCTGCATTTATTTAACTAAAGTACATTCACTTCAGCAAAATGTTGCACGACACCTGAAAAATCTTAATACGTCTAGTGCATCTGGCCTACCTGCATGATCTTCCCATGTATATAGAAACCGTACCCTTCTTTCCGGACATATTTTTCTGCGAACTTCTTCTGCAGCTCATCGGACTGCTTTTTCCCATTGACAAAGAATACAGTTCCATCCAGCGTCAGGGAAACGATACTTTTTTCATCCGGAGCAAGCCCTTCTTTTACCACATCTGTCAGCAGGCTTTTTAGCAACGCCCTGTCCTCTTCGGCCTGCTTCTTGTCGAGAATGGCCTGTTTCATATCCAGCTCGGCCTGCTTTTTATCACGGATGGCCTGCTCTGCATCCTGCTGTGCCTGTTGCCTGTCACGGATGGCCTGCTTCCTGTCCGCCAGGGCCTGTCGCGCATCCCGCTCCGCCTCAACCTTGGCATCGATGGCTTCCTTTTCGGCCTGCACTTTGTCACGGGCGGCCTGTTTTGCATCCCTTTCGGCCTGGATCTTGTCCTGCATGGCCTGCTCAGCGTCGTTCTCTGCCTGCTTTTTATCCCGCAGGGCCTGTTCCTGATCCCGCTCAGCCTGTTGCTTGTCACGGACGGCTTGTGCTTCATCGCGCTCCGCCTGTTCCTTATCCCGCCCCGCCTGCTCTCTGTCCCGTATGGCCTGGACGCTGTCCCTCTTCATCTGGTCGATGATACGCTTCACCAGGCCGTCATATTGATAAAAGCTGTCCGCGGGTATAAGCTTCCCATTGATGTAAAGGCTCGTCAGCCGGCCCTGGCTGATGGTCATGTTGTACAGAGCATCACTTTTATAGGTGGCAATGATCTGGGGCGGGGTGGTAGAAGAATCCACATCAATGTTCATATATTGATGATTGCCCCAGCTGACATTGCTGGAATGTACTGTTGTCGTGGATTTTGGCTCCTTCTTCTGCGCCTCTGCCGTAGGGGCAAAGGAGATCACTGCCAGGGCAAAGAAGCCCCAGCTCAAAATTGTCTTTTGCATTTTTTTTAAGCTTTTAGGTTAACAATGGGTAGTGTAGTATTAAGGGGAAGTATGTTTATCTTTCGCCTGTTTGACGTCTCTTTCAGCCTGTACTTTATCCAGCACGGCCTGTTTCGCATCGCGCTCAGCTTGTACCTTATCCAGCAAAGCCTGTTGTGCATCACGCTCCGCCTGCTTCTTGTCGCGAATAGCCTGTTGGATATCCAGCTCGGCCTGCTTTTTATCACGGATGGTCTGTTCTTCATCCTGCTGTACCTGCTGCCTGTCACGGATGGCCTGTATATCCGCATCCATAGCCATCTTCTTCTCTTGCAGGGCCTGTTCATCATCCTGTGCTGTCTTTTCTTCTATCGCCATCTTTTTCGCCTTCACTTCATTTTCCATAGCCGCAATATTCTCCAGCCTTTGCCTGTCGTCTATCTCGGGGGCTGGCTCTTCATCGTGCATTATTTCCGGCGTCGCTGTTTTCACCGGAGGTGGCGGCTCGGGCGCCTGTATAGACCTCCTTGGCGTGTCGACAAAGAACCTGTATTTTCCTCCTGGGATCTGCGCCACCTTTACGGGAGACGTGGAAGAGCTTCCGGATGTGGCGGCAACCAGCAGGGAGATGAGGATAAAGCTTATCCCAAGAAATATTTTTTCGGCAGGGTCCAATGTCTTGTTCGTGCTTTGCGCAATACGCATGACCCTCTTCACCAATTGCTTCCTCTTCCCCGGGAAGGCATTGGCTACTCCAGCCAGCCGCAGATCGTGCTCCTTAAAGCTGATGAGCGCGCGGATAAATCCGGCCCTGTCATGGGTCCGTGCAATAGCTATATCATCACAACAATGCTCTCTTTCCTCCCTCAGCAGTGAAGACATCCAAAGCAACCCTGGGTTAAAGAAAAAGAAGTTGACGGCCACATTCTGTATAAAATTGACGATATAGTCGTTGCGGCGGATATGCGCCAGCTCATGCAGCAATACTGCTTCTATCTCTCCTTCGGGCAATCCTGTGATAAGCCCCAGCGGCATCAGGATCATAGGACGTAGATGACCGATCACCAACGGCATTTTCACGAGCCGCGACTCCACCAGCCGCACTGTCCGGTGAATACCCATTTGCCGGCACAGCTGATCCACCCTTTCCTGCCAGTCCCCGGGGGCAGCATTGATCCCATAATGCCGGACACGGTGAGTGTAGAGATAGCCGCCCAGCATATGCAGCGACTTGATGGTAAAGACAAACAGCCATCCCCACACGATCAGCACGGCATGCTCCGAACAATATCTTCCCAGGGCATCGATCCATGCAGCCATCCGGCTCCCGCTGTCTGCTGCCATAACTGCAGCTCCCTCCCCGGACGACGATCCGGCCCATTCATACAGGAAGGTGCCCGCACAGACGGCAAGAAATAAAAAGAAGATGATACATACTATGTTATAGCGCACCGCCGCACTCGCCTGTCTTGTCAGCAGCATGACACCGCCGGTGATCAGGGCGAAAAACAATCCCTGCCAGAGGGAATGTACCAATGTCCAGCAGATGGCTTGTATCATAATTATTTCTTTTTCCCGGGTGGTGGTTCGTTGACAGTCATCTTATCCAACAGATCGCGCAGCTGCTGCACATCCTTCGCCGACGTCTTTTCATTCCCCAGCAGCGCCATCATCATATTGCCTACGTTGCCGTGATACATGGTATCTATAAATCTGTTCAGCAATTGCCCCTTCGTCCCCTTCTCCTCCAGTGCAGCGCTGTAAATATGCTTCATGCTCGACTCATCCCGCAGCAACATTCCCTTTTCGGTCATCAGCTGCATAAGCTTGAGGGTGGTAGTGTATTGAGCGGCCTCCCTCCCTTCATTCAATGCGTCGTGAACAAATCTAACGGTTGAAGGACCATGCTGCCATAACACCTGCAATACCGCCAGCTCCGCCTTGGTAGGCTCCTGTCCATCGGCCCCCTCCTTTCTAAATCTTTTCATACATCCAAGGTACGTAAAAAAACGTACGTTCAAAATATTAGTTCAACTTTTTTAGAAAAAGATTTTCGGGGAGCTATATTCGTCCCATGAAAATGACCCCGCTCGTCCTTGTACCGCTGATCTTTTTCTCCTGTCATGGACCTTCTTCTTCCGGTACTGCTCACTCATCCGACTCTTCGGGGCTCCCCAGGACAGCCGACTCCGGCAAAAACTTCCCGGACTCTACCCATCTTATCGCCCGCGATTCATCCCGGCCGGCCAGGGTCGACACCCCCTCTACGCCCATGATCGCCAGGAATTGGATCGGCAGTTGGAGCACCGAGGATGGGTTTGGCGGCGGAAGCCTGCATATCACCGCGATAAAAGGAAAGACCTTTATTTTTTCCATGGAAGCCACCGATGGGGGCGCATCCGGTATTCTGGAGGAAGGCTCGGCCAAACTGCAGGGGTATCGCGCCTTATATACACAAAAGGAATATGGAGGCTCCTGCCGGATAGAATTCACTTTCTATGGAGACTCCATATATGTAGACCAGCAGGAGGGTAATTGTGAAGCGGGAGCAGGGGTATATTACAGCGGCACCTATTATAAACATCCTCCGAAAAGGCCGGAAGAGACGCTGCTCAGTTTGGGTATACTGGATAATGACACCCAGGATAAAAAGTTCAGGGCACTGGTAGGCGACGATTACAACCTCTTCGTTGGATCCTCGCAGCTGGTCTTCGAAAAACAGAAGGACAAGGATAGCCTCGGCGCCGTTGTTCACCAGGCGGCGATAAAACATATGTTCACAGAAAAGGAAAATATCATCCTTATCAATGGCCACCAGGATATCTGGGCCGCGGTGATCAATGGGGATAGCGTGAACTATTATACTAATCGGCCGGACTATAAACATCGCGTCCCAAAGACCATCGATAGCTGGCGGGAAAATTTTAACGAGAAACCCATCGTATTCAAATAATGCGTAGGCTATTGGCAATATTCATCTGCATGATTGGGCTGGCACAGCCAGCCCAATCACAAAAAACTCATTCTACCCAGGAAGAAGCGCTCCAATGGTTGAATTCGGCCCAGCTGCCCGACACCAGCCTGTACTGGCCGCATGTAAAAAACCATTTATTCCTGGAAAACCTGCGTATCAATGTGACCCACCCGGTGGGCATGTACCAGGGTACCAATACCAACTTCTGCGGCTATGCGGCTCTCTCTTACCTGCCTCTCAACTACGATCCTCTTCAATATGTCAAGTTCATGGTGTCCCTCTACGTGGACGGGCAGGCTAACTGGCGCAAGGTAAAGTTCACACCCTCGCCCGAAGTGATGCTGGCGGCGGGCACGCTCCACTTCAAAGGGGTGCTGGATATACACCCGGCGGATCAGATGTGGTTCCTCATACTGGCAGATCGTTTCAGAAGCTATCTGAACCTCTTTCATGTAAGATTCCATACAGGCTCCGAAGATACTTTCTGGGCAGCCTGCAACCTTGGCAAGTTCAATCGGATGATCAAACACATGATGGGCTATAAGGTAAAGGCCATCGGCTCGGACCTGCTGCACCCCGGCATAAGGGACCTATACGCTTATCTGCAAAAAGCGGTGCATACAGGCACCACCTTTCTGTATGTCAACAACACCTACCTGCACGTAAAAAATCATAACAAGTCGCGGTTCAGCTTCCCTACCCACTTCCTCGTGCTGACGGATATTCAAAAGCAGGATGATGTGCTGACGATCATTTATTGGGATTATGGCGGAAGGACCCTCCGGCAGGTGACAACGAGCTTTTTAAAAAAGATACTCTATGGAGTTACGTATATTGTAAAAGACAACGATGAAAAATAAGAAAGGCCATATCGCCCTTTGTGTTCTCGTCACGCTCTTCGCCGCTTCGTGCAAGACGGTGAACATCACCCGCTATTACCATCGTCATCAATCCATCCTGGACAGTATCGAGCTGGTGTATACGCATACCTATGCACAAAAGCCTTTCTCCATCGAGTTTACCGACCGGGCGTTCGACCGTGTGTCACTGGAGCTGGTGACGGATACGCTCACCTATGTTTATGAGTTCTGGGTGGGAGAAGACCGTATGATGGACACGCTGCGGAAATTCGGCTATGATACCTCGGCAATCACTGACCTGATCACCCGTATGCGCTCGGTGGATTGCACCTGGGTCAATAACCTGGACTATTATACGGAGGAGCGAAAACATTATCTCACCTATATATCTCTCTGGCCGCGGACGTTCAACTTCCCCTTTGTCAATAAGAAATACTATATCCTCACCTATTTCCAGCAGCCTCAATATTTTGACAGCGACGGCAATCTGCTGGTGGGCCGCAGGCTCCGCCGGGTGCGCAAGATCAACACAGAAGTCTTCCGGCGTATCAATGACAGGGTCTGCTATACGCTGTCGGACAGGTTTCGATAAGATCTGGCGGACAGGCTGGTGGTGCGCTTTGCTATCGAATAAGGAAACTTACCTTTTCTTTAGATTGTCCTTCACCCATTGCTCCAATTCGCCCTTGTCATCCAGGTCGCTGAGCTTCTGCATGTCCCTGTTCTTCTTGAACCCGCCTTTTTTATAGACCTTGATGGAGCTCTGGATGCCCGCCAGGTTGCATTGGACCGGGTCTTTGGAATAGTTATTCTGAAGACAATATTTTGTCCAGCCCCCCATGAATATCACCATCAGGATTTCAGTGCCTTTGGTGACAAAGGGCGTCATTTTGGCATCTATCGTGACGGATACTTCGGGCGCATTGGTGATCCATCCCACGAGCAGCGTGGTCTGCACCTGCCGCTTGTCCACCTCCTGGTCCAGCGGGGTGTCCTCCAGCCAGTTGATGGTATTGATTACGGAAGGCTCGCTGGCAGTATATTCTTCCTTTGTCTTGGGAATGGTTTCCAGCAATTTGTCGGTTTGAGCGGACAGGCTATGCGTGCATAGGATCGATCCTGTCAGTAGCAGGAGGTTTAATAGGAATTTCATATCCCAATATAGTCATGGTCTTTGTATTATGCAAGGGTGATTTAACCCTTTAAGTTTACCACCACGTTGATGGTCAGGGCCACGATCACGGTATTGAAAAGGAAGGATAGTAACCCGTGCATCAAGACCACCCTTCGTATCTGGCGGGACGAGATCGTGATATCCGACACCTGGAAGGTCATGCCTATGACAAAAGCAAAGTAAGCAAAGTCCATATAGTCGGGGGCCTCATTGCCGGGTATATCCAGTCCTTTGGCCATTTCACCCTTCTTTGTGGCATGATCGCCATAATAAAGGTGGGCATAGCGGCTGGTGAAGAGGATATGAAGCAGGATCCACGAAAAAGTGACACCTGCGATATAGATAGCGGTCTCCAGTCCTTCGCTCAACAGCCAGGCAGTCTGATTCTTCAACAGGAGCAATACGCCACCCAGGCTGCCAAGGATGGCGCCGATCACGATGGTGAATACGACAGGCCGGCTTGCATCTTCCCGGCTGGCCAGGACCCGCAGCTGTTTGGGACATACGGCGGAGAAAATAGCCAGGCTGACGACGATCTCACAGAGGCTGAAAATATCCCAGCCGATCATGGTGCGGGTAAAGGCCTCCATCCGGACGGGGAGCAATAATATATAACTGACTGTAGCGATGGAGAGACAGATGAGCAGCTTGTAGATGGCTCTGATCCTATAAAACCAATTCGGGGCTTTGATATATTCGGACATACCTGCTAATTTACGGTATATTTAAGTAAATCATTTGTTATGGCCCTGCGTCTGTCTGTGCTTGCCCTGCTTTTTTGTTCTGTTGCTTTCGCGCAGGAGTATAATCCGGCCATCGATGTACAACACTATACGTTTGCTTTGACTGTCAACGATGCCAATGACACGCTTGTCGGGAATGCCACCATTACCCTGACATTCAAACAGCCGGCCGACAGCTTCTTCCTGGACCTCGCAGGCATTGGCAGTGACGGAAAAGGAATGAAGGTCAGCGCAGTAAGGAACGATGCCGGCGCAGTGAAGTTCTCGCAAAGCAAGGAACGTCTCATTATCCACGACCATGCCTCCGGGCAACACACTTATAATATCTTTTATGAAGGCATCCCCGCCGACGGCCTGATCATATCTAAAAACAAGTACGGACATCGTGGCTTCTTTGGGGACAATTGGCCCACCCGCGCCCATAACTGGCTGGTCTGCGTGGACGACCCTTCGGACAAGGCAACAGTGGCATTTACCGTCAAGGCACCGGATCATTATACGGTGGTTGCAAACGGAGAGCTGATGTATGAACATCCGATGCCGGATGGCATGAAATCTACGAGATGGGAAGAATCTGCCCCCCTTTCCCCCAAGATCATGATGGTAGGCATCGCCGACTTTGCCGTGGATCACCCGGGGGACGTGGAAGGCGTACCAGTGTATAATTATCTCTACCCGGAGGACTCTACCATCGGCTTCCGCAGCTATGCCAATGCGCTGAAGATCCTTCCCTTCTATATCCATCACATCGGTCCCTACCCCTTTGAAAAATGCGGCAACATACAATCCAAGACCCGCTTTGGAGGACTGGAGAACGCCAGCGCCATCTGCTATTATGAGAATTCGGTCAGCGCCGCCGATATCGAATCCCTTATGGCGCACGAAATAGCACACCAATGGTTTGGGGATGCAGTGACGGAAACACAATGGCGGCATCTCTGGCTCAGCGAAGGATTTGCCACCTATATGGAACATTGCTACCTGGAAAGCCGGTATGGCGCCGACAGCCTGAAAGGATGCATGCGCAAAGACAGGATCAAGGCCATCGAATTCGAAAAGAAAAGGATGACGCCGGTGGTGGATTCTACCGTCAGGCACGACTATATGGAACTACTGAACCCCAACAGTTATCAGAAAGGAGGGTGGGTGCTGCACATGCTGCGCCGGAAGATAGGCGACTCGCTTTTCTGGAAGGCCATCTCCACCTATTACTGCACCTACCGCAATAGCAACGCCTCTACGGAAGATTTTGAAAAGATCGTAGAGACGGTCAGCGGGCAGGACCTGCATACTTTCTTCCACCAATGGTTGTATACGCCGGCGCATCCATCTGTCCGGCTGGAATGGTATTATGACGCGGCCAACAACGCACTGTTCATCACTACTACCCAACTGCAGTCGACGCCTTTTGAATTCCCACTGGAGCTGTCCATCGATGGTAAGCTGTACACCATCCAGTTGACAGCCCAAAAAAATCAGGCCCGGATACCGCTGGTAGCTGAGCCAACAACGATCATTCCGGACCCGAATGTAAATGTATTAGCAAACTTCCAGCTGCCGGCGGGCGCTACACCGCATCACTCAACGAACTAAAGGTAAAGTCCCTTGCCTTGATGGGCGGCACCAGGTAACTCCGGTAGGACTCCACGCTGATGCTCCTCTCCGGCCGGCCCAACGCTTCCACATTGTTCAGCATGATAACGGGGCTTTCGTTGAACCGGAAATTCTTGATAGGAAATTTCACTTCGCCATTCTCTATATAAAAAGTACCGTCACGGGTCAGGCCGGTGAGCAACAATGTCTGCGGGTCCACCATGCGGATATACCATAGACGCGATACGAGTATGCCTTTTTCCGTGCTCTTGATCAATTCTTCCAGCGAGGCGGTACCTCCATCCATGATGACATTGGAAGGTCCGGGTACGGGATCGACTTTTTTCTTGTCTGCCCAAAATCGCGAGTAGCTAAGGTTCTTGACCACTCCCTTCTCGATCCAGTTCCTCTTCGTAAGCAGCTGTCCCTCCTGGTTCCAGGTAGAGGAAGGGAGATCAGTATTGAAGGGATCGGAATAGATGTTCACCTTTGTATCCATCAGCTGTTCCCCCAGCCTGTTGCCACCGCCGGCCTTGCTCATAAAACTCCGTCCTTCATCGGCGCTGCGGGCATCCAGTCCAAAGAAAAGGCTCTCCAGCAGATACGCTACGGCCACGGGTTCCAGGATCACGGTATATTTTCCCGGCTCGATGGCTTTGGCGCCAATGGATCCATTGGCTTTTGAAGTTGCAATCTTTGTAGCGGACAAGGTGTCCAGCTTGCCGACATCATTGAAGCCGCGGGCGGCATAGCCGGAGCCAGTGCCTTCCTCGTTACGGGTGGTGACGGTGAACACGACATCGGTGCCCTTATTATACGCGAAAAGCCCTTTTGAATTCATGATAGCGTTGAAGCTGGTGGTATTCTCCAGGTAGCCTGCCGCCTGCAATTTGGCGTCCTTGCTGGTCTGTATGCTTTTGGATACTGCTTCCGCTCTCGTGTCGGGCGTGATCGCAGCCGTTGCCGGCACATAAGTGATGGATTCAGGGAAGTCCTGCGGTCCTAACAGCGGCATATGCTCAGGATTCTCCGGAGCCAGCTGGGCCAGCTCTTCGGCACGGCGTACCACTTTTGCCAGGCTGGCGTCATCAAACTCATCGATGGTGGCGATGCCTGATTTCTTTCCATATATTGAATTGACGACAAGGGTCAGCTGGGTAATATCGCCGGCGGTCGAGACGGAATTGCGGGCATACCGGATATTACCTCCGTCGGAGCCCGTAAGAGTAACCTGGCACTCCTCCGCCTTGGAATAGCCGAGCACTTTCTTCAGCAGTTGTTGTGCTTCATCTTTAGTTAAAATTGCCATACAAAGAATTTCTTGTAGTAGTTAATGGATTAAATTTTCCGGGCCGTATTGATGACATTCACTCCGTTGAATCGGGAGGTCGAGCTGCCATGCGATACCGCATTGGACTGGCTGGGCTGCCCCTTTCCATCATTGAACGCACCACCCAGTCTATAGTCACTCTCGTCGGCGACGGCTACACAGGAATTCCAGAACTCACGGGTATTGGCCTGGTAGGCTACGTCCTTCAACATACCGACGATCTTTCCATCCTTGATCTCATAGAAGGTCTGACCGCCAAACTGGAAATTATACCGCTGCTGGTCAATGGAGAAAGAGCCATTGCCGATGATATAGATACCTTTCTGTACATTCTTTATCATATCGTCTACGGAGAGAGGGTCCTTACCGGGACGGAGGGACACATTGGGCATACGCTGGAACTGTACATCGGACCAGCTTTGCGCATAACAGCATCCCTGGGACGCCTTCAGTCCGATGATATGCGCCTGGTCGCGGATGGCCTGGTAGTTGACGAGGATGCCTTCCTTGATCAGATCCCATTGTCCGCACCTCACGCCTTCGTCATCATAACCAACGGCGCCTAATGATCCAGGCTGGAGCTTGTCGGCAACGATGTTCACCAGCTTGCTGCCAAAGTTGAAATTGCCTGCCTTCCACTTGTCCAGCGTAAGGAAGCTCGTTCCGGCAAAATTGGCCTCATATCCCAGTACACGGTCCAGTTCGGTGGGATGCGCCACGGACTCGTGAATGGTGAGCCAGAGATGGGAAGGATCAAGTATCAGATCATATTTGCCGGGCTCCACGGATTTAGCCGCGATCTTTTGTGTGACATCGGCTGCTGCATTTTTGACATCTTCCAGCATGTCATAGCGGTTCTTATAACGGGTAACGACACCCTGCACCTTGTCCTTGTCGGTGGCGGTGAGGTATTCATATCCCATGCCCACGGGCGAGCTTAGCGCCTGCCGGGTCTGGAACTTGCCGGTGGCCTGGTCGATCCTGGTGACATTGAAGAAAGGATAGATCCGATGGATGTCCTGGTCAATGTAGCTGCCGTCAGTGGAAGCAAAGTACTTCTGCTCATTGACAGCCAGCATGGCGGAATTGATAAAATTTGCGCCGCCAGACATGGCGATGCCATTGACATTCAGCAGGAGGTCCACCTTTTCTTTGATAGGTACTTCGAATGCATTCTTTATGATTGGCGTCTTCCAGCTCACCTCCCCATATCCTTTCTGAGGCGCCAGCTGTACAGGCTCGGAGATGATCTTGGCATTGGCCTTGGCTACGGCTACGGCTCTCTCCGCAGTACGGGCCACCCCCTCCTTAGTAACGTCGTTGGTGGCGGCAAAACCCCAGCTGCCGTTGGCGATCACGCGGATACCCACTCCGAACGATTCGAGGTTGACGATGTTCTGGATCCTGTTCTCCCGTGTAATAATAAATTGATTGAGGTAGCGGCCAATGCGTACATCGGTGTACGTGGCGCCTTTCGCCTTTGCGGCATTAAGAGCGACATCCGACAGCTGCTTTTTTACGGCAACATCCATCCCGGCGTTGAGCGTCTCGGAAGGGTCGATCATTCTTGTGCCGAAGGGAAGTTTGGGCAGGACGAGTGAGCCAAGGCCCATCCCCGCCATTTGAATGAAATCTTTTCGTTTCAAGGTTTTCTCATTTGTTGTGTTAGTCTAAAAATGTTACCATGCCGAACCGGCGTCCGTCATGGGGTCAGTTACGGCAAGCTAAAGAACTTTTATAAAATTCTCCACCCGCTCATCCCTTCAAATCCTCCTTTCTACCCATAAAAACAGACCGCTGAGTACGAATAATAAGTAGAACCACCCCTTGGCGACTAATACTTTATAAGGATCCGGCTCAACCATGGACCGGCTCTCCCCCCGCGCAACGACCCACCGCCGCGTCCCTTCCAGCCTCTCCCTGCGATGAATAGCTGTCCAGTCCCCCTTCTTCCAAACATACCACCAGCTCCATTCTCCCTTCCGCGTATGCACTGCCTGCCAGCCATACAGCCTGGGCCAGTAAACCCCCGACCAACAAAAGGGCAAAAAAGGATGCTGCTTGAGATACACGGTAGCGAATGTGGCATCGTCACCCGCCTGTTCCAACCAGCCTTCCGGCATAGATGCAGCAGTCTGAAGCAGGACATTCACCGGATGATCCACCTCGGGCAAGGCGGGAGAAAAATGCCAGCGCTCTGTCACCTCCCTCTCGCTGGCGGCCTGCTGGAGGATACGGGTCCAATGTGCTGCATATTCTTTGCGCTCTCCGGCCAGCAGCCGCGCATAAGTGGTATGCAATGCGGTGAGCATGATCTTCCCGGAGCCATGCATGCTCTCGCTGATAAGGGTTCGACCCAGTGTATCCCGTAGAATAATTTTTTCGCCAGGCTTCGACAAGCTATCCCCCTTTATCACCAGCCCCAATCCCTTTTCGGCAATGGCATTCCATAGAGAGGCATGCTCGTCAGGCCCGATGGCCCTTAGTTCGGCAGCGTCGGCTATGACAACATCGAATTGAGCAAGCAGAGAAGAAGAAAGATGATCGACTGTCATCGCAGGTGTATTCAGAAAGGCATGATCATATTTATCCCTGCTGATTGCGGTCCGAACGACAACGCCATGCCCCTTCTCTGAAAGCCATCCAGCCAAAAATTTGTTTTCAAAATCCGGTGAAGCAGCCAGCATCAATATCTTCTGTGGTGTCGCCGGCAGCACTTCCACGGGAATGGACTCCTGCTCAATGGTATCTTTCCCCGAGACAGCCACCAGTCTGTAAACAGCGCGGCCGGCCTGTGCAGGTATGGCTCTCAACTCAAAGTCGCCCTCCTGTGATCGTACCTCCACTGAATCCATCAAGCTGCCTATTCCAACAAGCAGGAGCTTTACAGGCCGGCCGGTGGCATTGTAAAAACTGCCTTGGACCCTGCATTCCCATCCGGGCAAAAGCTGCTGTGTCCATTGAAGGGATCCGATACCACTCTGCATAGACGAGGGA